>ERZ870052.258-NODE-258-length-21154-cov-4.930778_pt1 | contig 21154 bp, 19 predicted proteins | sample MGYA00520889_ERZ870052 | MGnify/ENA primary metagenome ERZ870052 (study PRJEB32232, sample SAMN07284988) | human gut metagenome | biome: human-associated habitat; material: feces | host: Homo sapiens | place: Tanzania | collected 2014-08-14 ...
ATTAACTGTGAGATGTAGAAGTAATAAAACTTTAATTTAAAATATTAATTTTTTGTTTATTTTTTAATAAAAACAATAAATGCATTTATAATAAAAGTAGCTACCTCTGGATATTCCAGAAATAGCCGTAGTTTTTAAATCCAAACACATCATATATAAAACAATACGGCATGTCAAATATCCATGAGTAGAATACGTAGGATTATAATCTTGAAGAGGAAAGGTGGATTGTATGCCAGACAATGTTATTATTTATGAATGGTTTGCTAATTTTATAACAGAAAAACCGCAGAAACGCAAAAAATACGTTAGTAAAATTATTAATAAAGAACCATATGCATTTTATAAGGATTTTTATTTAATATTAAGAACTAAGCTAATTAGCCTAATAAAAAATAATCAATCGTTAGTTGATTTAAAGGATATTTTTAAAAAATTAAATCCTAAAAAATATATCCACTATGAAGTATTAATAGATCAAATACAGGATTTTATGCAAGGTATAAATTATACTTGGGTTGAACCACCCAAAAATATTATTGAGTATTCTGAACTTTTACTAAAGGTAAATCCTGAAATAGGCTTAAAAATTAATGGAAAAATTCTATTTATAAAGATGTATTTTAAACAAGCACCTATTGACAAGGCAAAAGTTAAAGTAATGCAAAAAATAATGCAAGATTCCTTAATGAACGAATTCCCTTATGCAGAAGTTGCAATTTTAGATATAAGGCGTGGTTTTCTACATCAAACTAAAGTGAATGAAGATATAAAAATACCATATAACTTAGAGCAAGAAGCTTTAATTTGGCAAAAATATGCAGAAGAAGAATAGGATAATATTATAGGAGAATATAATGGAGTTAATGACATGGGTGGAGGTTCAGAATGAACTTCAAGATATAGAAAATAAAAATTTATTATTGGGAAATGGCTTTTCGATAAGCTACAAAGCTGATGATTTTAATCAAAAAAGCATTATAGAAGAAATTGATTTCTTAAAAAATTCTACTGCTGTTTCAGACATAGAAGAATGTATTGCAAAAACACAGGAACTTGTTTCAGAAGGTTCTACATATACTGTGCCAGGAGAAATTATAAAGAAATGGATAAAATCTACTATACATAAAGCATTTATAGAAAAATTATTTGCCAAAATGCCACCAACGGTAAGAGCAAAAAATGATTATAAAGAAAACACTTTAGTGCCATATAAAAATTTTCTTGCAATATTTAATAGAATCTTTACGTTAAATTATGATCCTTTATTATACTGGATGTCACTTCATTTTATTAACAATGGAGACAAGAATGTTCAAGCAGTAATGAAAGCTGAAGAAAAATATAATAACGCAAAGGATGGAAGCAAAGCTAAAGAGAATTCTAAAATAAAATTTTATGATCAAATAGCAACATGTATGTCCAAAATAAGGGAAAAAATATTTATAACTAATGCTCATAAAGATAAATATAGCATGAAAGTATACTTCGCTGATAAATGTTTATATAACGAAACATTATTAAAAGCAGAAGCTGATAAAACAATTTCTTTAGACAAAATATCAAATGTTTTATGTTCCAATATGGAAAAATTATGCGACGAAAATACGGAAATGAGAGAAGAATATGAACAAATAGAACAAGATGTTAAAAATGATTTTGATTCTAAGAAAGCAGAAATTGTTGCAATCGATAATGGAATAAAAATTGAATTTAACGATGGTTTTTTACCAAATAAAGAAACGAAAAGACTAGAATGGAATAATGAAAATCCGCAAAATGTTTATTTCCTTCATGGTGCTTTTCATATATTGCAAAAAGATAATTCTATTGTAAAGGTAAAAGCAGACCCAACAAATACAATGATTAAAAACATTCAAGAAGAATGGAGTAATGGATATGACTCTCTAACTATATTAGAATCAACAGCAAAAAATAAGGAAGAACAGATAAATAAAAATTCATATTTAAAATATTGTTTTGATAGTTTTAAAAATCAAGAAGGGGCTCTTGTAACATTAGGAGTATCTTTTTATGACAGCGACAATCATATAATTAATAGCATTAACAATAATGATAATATAAATCAAATATATATTGGCTGTTATGAAGAGCCATCCGATGAATTATTAAGTAAATTCAAAGATAATCCAAAAGTAAAGTATTTTTCTACAAAAGGAATATTTGATATATGTTGATTAACTCAAACCTTCACATTCAAAAACTTGTCTGCTTGTTATATTGACTGTATATCACATTTAATCTTTTATACTTTCGTATACCAAACTCCACGGGTTTTGCCGTGTTTGATTAAGTATTTGTTTTCAACCAAGTTTGATAAATGTTTTTTGATTGTGTTTATATTTGTTCCGGTTAATTCTGATAACTCAGAAATAGTAGCTCTATCACGAGTTTCAAAAACTTCCATAATTTTTGCAGATATTTCCGGCAAATCTAAATTTATTTTAACCTCTGTATTTGCGTGTTCAATTTTATACTCAAGTCTTATCTTTTGTTTTTGCAAAGTTTTTAAGAAAAACATCAACCATGGTTCGTAATCAGGTTCTTTATTTAAAGTGGTTTGAGTTTGTCTTAATGCTCTATAATAACCCTCTTTATTATCTTCAATTATTGATTCTGTTGAACTATAAGGCACATAAGCATAACCTGATTTTAACAATAAAAGGTTCGTCAACGCTCTTGATAACCTACCATTTCCATCTTGAAATGGATGAATAGCAAGAAAATTTACCACAAAAACTCCAACAACTATCAATGGGTGGTAATATCTATCCGACAAATTTTTATTAGTCCATTCAACGAGTTCTTCCATTTTTATTGGTGTTTCAAAGGGTGTTGCGGTTTCAAAAACAACACCAAGCTCTTTACCATTGCTATCATAAGCAGCAACAGCATTTGAAATCTTTTTGTACTCGCCTTTGTGTTTTTCATCTTTTGATGAATATTCAAGCAAAATTTTGTGTAATTGCTTTATATAATTTTCTGATAATGGAATAACTTCCCAATCTTCAAAAATTGTGTCGGCAAGTTTTGCATAACCTGCGACTTCTTCTTCATCACGATTAGCAAAAGACTGTTTTTGAATTCGAGATAATAATTTTTCAACCTGTTTGTCTGAAAGTTTATTCCCTTCAATACGGTTTGAAGAACCTACACTTTCTATGGTTGCGACTTTTTTTAAGGCTCTTAACTTTTCAGGAGCTATTTTGCCTAGTAATTTCCAAGAGCCTTTAAATTCATCAATCTCGGAGATGATTGAAAGCATTTGATTGCTAATTTTAATATCAATATTCTCTAACATATTATACCCAATTAGACCTAATATGACCTAATAATATATTATTTTAATCTAATTGTCAATAAAATTATTTATAACTCCCGACTTTTCTACCGTATTTGTGAATATAGTTTATCCAATAAAAGACAAAGAAAAAATCGCACAAATGAAAAAACTTTTATCAAATAACAAACGTAATTTGTTATTATTCAATCTTGGCATCAACAGTGGACTAAAAAGTTTTGAGAAGAATTGGCAAATTTACGAATGGAATTTGGACATTATGAATGTGATACGGTTGAATCTTGTAAAGTTCGAGGAAAAACAAAACCCTGTTTGACGGTGTTAATAGAGCGTATGAGCCGTAAAGTAATAATAACAAAAACGACCTCAAAAACTGCAAAATCAACTACCACATCAATAGAAACAGCCTTGAGATCGCATTTAAGCTCATTAAAGAGTATAACATATGGCAATGGAAGTAAGTTCAGTATGCACGAAAAATTAACAAAATTCTTAACACAAAAAGTTACTTTTGTAAGCCGTATCACAGTTGGGAAAAGGGAACAGTGGAAAATATTAACGGAATAATTAGAAGGTTCTTCCCAAAAGGAACAGATTTTGGTAAGATAAGTATGAAGCAGATTAAATATGTTGAGAACTGGATAAACAATCGACCAATGAAAGTTCTGTGGTATTTAACACCAAATGAAAAATTCGAACAACTTAGTGTTGCGATTGCTTCTTGAATTCACCTTTTGAATTATTTCATTAATTATTTCATCATATCCCTGGTTGTTACGAACACGCCAATTACCATTAGGATGTGGCAAACCAGCAGGACTACTAGCTTTCCTTGCATCTAAATTTATCCAATCAAAAGAAGCAGAATTAATATCTCCATAAGGTCTTATTATAAAGTTATCACGATATAATCTAATTCCTGCATTTTTTGCTAACCAAGCTCTTCTTTTATTACTCGTTTCTTTGTAATAATATTATCAATTTTATTCTTAATAAACTCAATCACTTCATCAACATGACCTTTGACTTTTACTTTGTGCCATTCTTTTTCTATTTTGCCTAATTTGTCAATGATGAACGTTGAATGTTCGATTCCCATATATTTTCTGCCATACATTGATTTTTCTTTCCATACCTCAAATTCTTCTGCAAGTTTGTGTTCAGGATCAGATAGCAGAATAAAATTCAACCCCTGCTTTTCTTTAAATGATTTATGACTTTTTATGCTATCAGAACTTACTCCTATAACTGTTGCATAGCTCGTTAAACGGTTTATGTTATCTCTAAAATCGCAGGCTTCTTGAGTGCAACCAGATGTATTATCTTTTGGATAAAAATATAAGATAATTTTTTGTCCTTTAAAATCACTTAAAGAATATTCTTTTTCATTACCATTAGCATCAAGTCCTTGTAAATTAAATATTGTTCATATAAATCTCCTTATTTATTAAGATACAATAAAAGATTGCTAATTTAGTACATATAATATAAAATTAGAAAGTACAAGAGTAATGAGGGAGAGAGAATGGACGGGATTAAGAAAAAATTTGGACCGCTCGGAAATTTTGAATTTGATAAATTATTTTTAGGTCAGGTATTTTCGCATTTTGCGGATGCAATTGTGCAGTTTTTGCTTGTGGCAACTTTGTTGCAGATGTCTGGAAGTGCAGGTAAATCAATTGCTATAATGTTTTTTGTATTTCTGTTGCCGCAATTTCTACTGAGTCCGTTTTCCGGTGCATTATGTGACAGATTCTCAAGAAAAGCCATTCTTTCTACAAGTTGTTTATTCAGAGCAATAACAGTCTGCACGATAATTTTTACCCCACAATTATCCCAAAATTTAATTTATGTTTTTGCATTTATTTTAGGAACCGGAGCTGCGTTTTTCTATCCTGCAAAAATGTCTGCCGTTACAAATGTTGTTAAAAGCGAACAGTTAAAATTTGCAAATGCTTTAACATCTTCAATTGGTGCAATTGCATTATTATTTGGTGCTTTTGCGGCAAATTATTTGATAACTTTTGGCAACCTTCAGGCTTTTTTAGTTGTTGCTACTATGTATTTAATTGCTTCAATTTTGACTGCATTTATTAAATTTCTAATCCCTCAAAATTATTTTGTAAAAAAAGAAAAAACAAACGATATGATTGTTGCGTTGAACTACTTGAAAAAACATAAAAAAGCATTATACTTGGTTGGTTTAACTATTTGTCTGCAATTTATCGTTGCAGTGTTTTCAAACGGTTTAAATGCTTTGATAACAGATTACTATGGGTTAAGTTTTTCCGATTTAACTTATTTAAGAACTCTTTTGGGGATCGGTATAGTTGCAGGTATGGGAGCGACTATTTATTTTGCAAGAATAATGAGAATCCCGCACTTATTTGCAAGTGGTTTTAGCGTATTATGTTTGGCTCTTATTACAGCTCCTCTTTGTAAAACAATGGAAAGTGCTTGGATGTGGCTTATCCCTATTGGAATGGCAGATGCGGTTGTAATTGTAATGTTAGATACTATTTTGCAGAAAATCACTCCTGACAGAGTTCGTGGTAAAATTTTTGGTTTAAATTTAACAGCAAGCACCTTGAGCTTTTTAATTGGAACAGCAATTGTTGCACATATTGTAGGATTTATCAATCCGTTAAATGTATTTAGGGGAATTGCAGTTATCTCGTTTGTTTTGGCGGCTTTAATTCTTGTATTTGATAAATCCTTCAGATATTTTTTGCTCAAGGCTACTTTGGGACATATTTTCTTACTTTTATTTAGGTATAGAATTGAAGGAGCTGAAAATATACCTCGCAGGGGTAAATGTATTTTGGCAGGAAACCATACAGGACACCTTGATCCGTTTATAGTACAAATGGCGACGAATCGTCAATTATGGTTTGTGACAGGTCCTGCGGCGTTTAAAGTTCCTATTATAAGACATTTATTAAAGTATTATAATGTTTTACCTTTGAAATTTGGTAGGGGGTTAGAAGCGATAGATGCGGCAAACCAAAAATTAAACTCAGGCGAAGCGGTGATTATATTTCCAGAAGGTAAATTTACTCCTGACGGTGAGCTTTGTAAATTTAACCGAGGCGTAGGTTTAATGGCAAAAGTAACAAATTCGCCGATTATTCCGTTTGCAATAAAAGGTGGTTTTGAATCATGGGGTAGAACTCGTAAATTGCCAAAATTGTTTAATGAAATTGTTATTCAATTCGGACAACCAATTACAGATTTTGATAAAGATGAAAAAGATATTGCACATGAATTGCAAAAACGTGTCAACTTCATGAAAAAATCTTTGGAACGTCGTCAATTCTACAAAATCGACCATAAACTTCATTCAAATTTCCTTGATTTAATGCAGGAAAAAGGGGATATTTACGGACAAGTTAAGGCCTTAACGCTCAAGACCAAAGACGGATATGAAGAATTAAGTTACATCGAGATTTCAAGAAAAGCAAAGAAATTTGCGAACTATTTAATAGAAACTGTTGGTGTTCAGCGAGGGGAAAGAATTGCTATAATTTGTGAATCACGTCCCGAATTTTCAATTGGTATGTTTGGGTCAATTCAAACTGGAGCAATAACAGTTCCATTGGATGTTAAATTAACAGTTCCAGAGCATACACATATTCTAAACGATTGTAATCCTCGAATTTTGCTATGCTCAAGTCATTACTTGGAACATGCAATAGAAGTTAAAAATAATGTACCATCCATTGAGCATATTTTTGTTTTGGATGATGAGAATGAACAATCTAATGAAAATTGTCCATTAATTTCAACACTCGAGGCGGATATTGATAAAAATTTGGGCAGACCAAGAACATTGGATGAAACAGCTCTGATTGTCTATACATCAGGCACAACAGGTAATCCGAAAGGTGTAATGATTAGTTTTGGGAATATATATTCTCAGCTCAGAGATTTTGAATATATGTTCAAGCTAACTAATGATAATACTTTGCTTTCTATTTTGCCTTTAAATCATTTGTTGGAGCTTGATTGTGGATTTTTCGGAATGCTTTATATGGGTGCAAAAGTTGTTTATATCAAGTCTTTAAATCCGAAAGAATTGACCTCAACGATGAAAGAAAAAGGAATTACAAATATGATTGTGGTTCCGCTTGTAGCCAAAATGCTTAAAAATTCTATTGATAAACAGATTAAAAAACAGCCTGAAAGTGCACAAAAAGCATTTAAAATACTCTACGGTCTTGCAAAATTTGCTCCTCGTAAACTTCGCCGTTTGATGTTTAAATCGGTAATTGATGGATTGGGTGGTAAGTTAGAATGTTTTATTTGCGGAGGGGCTCCATTAGAAGATAATGTGGCAGAATTCTTTGAAAGGATTGGTGTTCCTGTATTCCAAGGGTACGGTTTGACGGAAACTTCTCCGACAATTTCTACAAATCGTTATGGTCATTCAAAAATCGGTACTGTTGGTCAGGCATTACCTTCTGTTATGGTTAAAATTGCTGATAATGGTGAAATTTTAGCCACTGGTCCGAATGTAATGCAAGGGTACTATAACAAACCTGAGATGACTAAAGAAGTAATTGATGAAGATGGCTGGTTCCACACTGGTGACATTGGTGAAATCGATAAAGACGGTTTTATAAAGATTACAGGAAGAATTAAAAATATGATAGTCCTTGGTGGAGGAAAGAAAATCTTCCCTGAAGAAGTTGAGGCGGTTTTAGAAACTTCAAAATTTATAAAAGAAGTTTGTGTTATGTCTTTGATTATAAAATCTGGCAATAAGGCTGGTACGGAAGAAGTCGGTGCGATTATCTGTCCTGCTGACGATTTGCAAAATAAATCGAATGAAGAAATCCAAAAAATATTAGAAGAAGAGGTTAAAAAGTTGTCAGAAGCTAACCTTGCACCATATAAAGTTCCGACAGTTGTTGTTCTTCATCGTGATGAACTTCCGAAAACCTCAACCCGTAAAGTTAAACGTAAAGACCTTAAAGAATGGTATGAAAGTTTATAAAAAAATCCTCTCATTAAGAGAGGATTTTTTTTAGCTTATCGTAATCAATTTTTGAATTATGTCTTGGATCGCGTGGAATTTTTGTAATTACAATTTTATCAAATTCAAAGTTTTTATTTCTTAATTCCTGCTCTATTTTTCCTTGCGGAATTTTGGTTTCTATTACAATTATTATTTTTTTATCTAATTTTAGCACCGTACCTATTTCAATTCCGTCAATTTCCAGAAGTGCGTTTTCAATAGGGAAAACATAAACTTCTTTACCTTTATGTTCAAAGCGATTTTTTACTCTGCCCATTAAAAATAAATTACCGTCATTATCAAGATACCCCGCATCGCCTGTTCTATGCCATACTTGCATATTGTAGTGAATTTTAGCGAAATTTTGAGCTCTTTCGCTGTTATAATATTCTTTTAAAACGTGTTTGCCCTCGACACAAATTTCCCCAATCTCGCCAGTGGGCAGCCACATACTTTCAAAATCTTCTATCACTTTATCTGACGGCTTTATAATTTTTATGTTTATGTCGTCAATTGGTTTTCCTACATAAAGTCCGTCTTTGACATCACCTTTAAAATTCAAAAGCTCTCGGGTTGAAATTGACGCAATTGGTTCAGCTTCTGTTGAGCCATAAACTATTTCAACATCACAGTTGATAAATTTCTCTTGTAAAAGTTTAGCAGATTTAGGAAAAACAGGAGCCCCGCCTGTAAAAATCCTTTTTAAACCTTTAATTTCGCTATATTCTGCCAGTTTTTCATAAAACCTAGGAGAGCCGACAGAAGTCGTTACTTTATTATTTTTTATATCGTTTGAAATTTTTTTAGGGTTTATATCCGCAGGTTTTTGAGGATTAAAATCTGGGATGACAGAAGTTGTTCCGCAAGCAAGATTATGCAAAACAAAGACTGGCAAACTTGCTAAATCTACATCATTTTCTTGAGGAGCAAGGTGTTTTTTTAAGACATAATGCTGTTCAAGTAAAAATTCGTGTGTCCTTTTTGCAGCTTTTGGTAAACCCGTTGAACCTGTTGTAAAAGTAATTAGTGCTGTTGTATCAGATGTTGCGGGTTCAATCTCAATATTCTTTTTTGTTTTACGGATTTTCCCTGAAATTATATTTATCCCAACATCACGTACTTTTTTGCTAATAAGTTTCAATATGAATGCTTTTGGACAAGCAATAAATGCTTTGCATGGAACAATAGTTAAAGCTTGGTCAAGTCTGTTTTTATCCGCCCAAGCATCGACAAAAACAGCCGTTGCACCAATATAAAAAATCGCAGATAAAATCTTATAAAGTTCAATTGTCATTGGAACAAAAATCAAAACATTGTCTCCTTTTTTTATTCCTTTTGACAAAAAATACTGTGCATATTCTTTGACATCTTGTGCCAATTCCTTATACGTAACTTTTTCTTTTTTATGTATAATGGCGAGTTTTTCAGGATGTTTTTCAGCGTTTTCGAATAAGATTTCTACGATATTATTTATCATATTTTAACTCCATAAAGTTTGTATTCGTGATAAAGTTCGCCTGATAATATGTTTGCAGATACATTATTTTCGTGCATAAGTGCATGGATTATATTGTTATATTCAGCATCTTTGGCTTTTTTGTGCATATATTCGGTTAAATATGATCCGATACCACGGTATTTGTAATCTGGAATCTGTGCAAGCGTTTTTATAATCAATGATTTTTCTCTTCTGTTATACAAATTGTCAAACCCGAAAATGAATGCAAGGGCATCATTTTGTTCATTTTCTGCAATTAAAACCCATTCAGGGTTCAAAAAGCTTTTTACAGGTTCATACATTTTGAAAAAGTCTTCAAATTCAATCGGAGTATAGAGAAAATTATTTACAAAACTCTTAATTGAAACCTCATAAATTTTTCTTATATCCCTTTCAAAATTATTTGGGTCAAATTTGCGTATTTTTACACCCTTTTGCTCAAATATTTTTTCAAATTTATTAAGTCTTGAATAATCTCTATTCAAATTTCTGCAAACTGATGATGTGTAATTTGCAATAGTTTCAAAACCGCATTGTTCAAAAAGTTTAGCATAATATGGCTTGTTGTAATTATCTAAAAGAAATGGAGGGTTCTCAGATGGCAGAGTTACTCGATACTTTTTCCACGTTGAACCGTTAATTGGTCCAATTAAGTAGTTATAGCCATTTTGCAATGCGTAATTTTTTATCTCGTCAAATAGAAATTTTACAGCATTAATATTATTTTTGGCTTCAAAAAATCCTATTTGAGCACGATTATTGGCATAAATAAGCCCAGCTCTTGCTAAAATTTTGTCACCCTCTTTTACGATAAATAATTTTTTGCAAGCTGAAACATCCTCTGATTTTGTCGTATAAAACGGGTCGCCATCATACAAAATTTTGGGAAATTTTAAAAATTCTTCTTTATTATCAGATAAATACATAACTCACTCCTAACACTAGTGCTGAAATTATTGATGTAAACCATAAACCTTTATTCAAATCTTGGTTAAATAATTTTGTTTTGATTATTATACCTTCACAAATTATTGATGTTATAAATGGATAAATTATATTTTGCCCAATAAATTTTCCTAAAAATGCACAAATAACAGGAATTGTTAAAATATAAAATATTGGTCTTACTCTGTATGCATCAGCTTCTTCACAATCATAATTCAAAATCCAATCTGTTTTTGCACAAATAAACGAAAATGCAAAAAGAATTATTGCGTAAATATTGCCTAAAAGAGACCAGATAATATAATTTATCAGCCCTAAGAGCGTAATTCCAGAAAATCCTATTCTTTTATAAGGTAGCAACAAAACCAGATAGCCAACCAAAAATCCAAGCAATGCTAAAATTTGAAATGAAATTCCTTCAATTGTCGGAGTTATATTCTTAGATAAAATAAACATTGTCCCTAATGGAATGAATAAATTATCAGCACCTTTGAGGCTAACACCTTCAAAAATAGTTACGATTATAGAAATTAAAAGTGCAATCAAAACACTTTCCACTCTACCTGTTTGCGTTGCTAAAAGTAAAATCAAATGAACAATCAAAAAAGAAGTCAAAAAGAACGAAACAGAACCCTCAATGGTTTTTCTTGTTCCGACTTCGACTAAATATTCATTTGCACCGTAACTTTTTCCAACAAGTGCTGCTAATGCATCTGATATTGCTAAAATCAATATAGAAATAACATAGAACATTGGCTGATTTATAATTTGAGAATATAAAAAGCAAGTGTATATTGCAATTGGATGATAAATTGCTCCGTCCGATTTCCTTTCCACTCCGTGAACTGATTGCAGCCAGCCGATTTTTTTAGTTATGAACATAATTGAAGCAAAACCAATTGCCAATGCCAAAACTGCCCAATGTGAAGTTAAAATAAACGGGAAAAATATTGTAACAAAAGCTCCCCCAAAGTGAACAAATTTTCTTGTTGTTTCCGCTTTTGCACCTTTTTTACGTAAAAATTCTGCAATTACAAAAAGTGATAAAAATATTATTGAAATTATACTTGCCCAAATTATATCAGTCATTTTTCATCACCTCGTCAATAATAAAATCTTTATAGAAAAATGCCCTGTCTTTTAGGTAAAGTTCTTTTGATAATTCTTTTTCGTATTTAAAATTTTGAGGTAAAATTTTTGAAATACGTCTATCAACCATCATGTTCCAATAGCAAAATTTTGCACCAGTATTTGCACTTGATAATAATTCTAGCGAAACTTCCTTAAATAAATCCTCATCCATATATTCAAAAATATCAGATAAGTTAAATCCGTCAAATTTCATGTTGGAATTTTTTGCAACATTGTTTATTGTGCCTGTTTTGATTTCTAGTGCGTCAATATTTTGTTTGATTATATTGAAATTTTCTTCTTTAGCGTAGTGCGGAAGTGAATAATCAAAATTATTGAGCAAAATGTAATTTACATACGGATTATTCCAGGTTGGTACATCCCTCAATGCTCTATCAGCTCGTTCTTTTATGTTTTTTGAAATCATTGAAATATCAACGTATTTGAAAAATTCTTTATCACGTCCGAGCCTGCCCATAACAAACTTATTAAAGAAAACCTTAAACAACGCCTTAAATCGCCAATTGTTCCAAGTTTTGTCGTAAAACATTTTTTGTGCCTGAATAGATTTTGGTAAGAAAAGCTCTGTTAAATTCTTTTGATTATGAACGAGCGGCATAATTTTATTTGCAAAAAGTTGAAAATAATGTTCAAATTTTCCTTGATGAATTATTCCGTTTTTAATTATATCTTGGTTATGCTCAAAATAATAGCGACTTTGCAGGTTTAAATTTTCCTCAATGGATTTATAAATCTCAAGACGATTATCGCAAGGTTTGAATCCTATAAATTTTAAAAAGTTCTCATAATCAAGATATTTAATTGCGTATTTCTTTAATTCAGAGCAGGCAATTTGCGGAATACTTAAATCAACAGCATAAACAAGTTCTGGATTTTTAGTCAATAAAGAGAAGGAATTGTCTCCCGCCGATGCTATGGAGATAAATTTACCGCCATTATTAAACACTTCAAGCAAAAGTTCAGGGTCTTCCCAGCAGTTTGCATATCTTATTTTGTCAAATTTTGCTCTTGTCTCAATGCTCTTACTCATCTTTAATTATCCTTACTGTACCTGCTGAACCATCCATCTCGACTTCATCGCCGTCTTTTAATATAGAAAGAAGATTATTTATTCCGACAATTGCGGGAATCCCCATTTCTCTTGCAACGATTGCACTATGGGATAAAATACTTCCTCGTTCAACCAAAATTCCCTTGCTTATCGGAAACAACGGAACCCATCCTGGGTCTGTTCGTTCGGCTACCATTATACAGCCTTCTAATCCTTCAGATTGCACTACCGATTTGACTATTTTGACTTTTGCTCTTACTATTCCTGCACAAGCTCCGATTCCAGATAAATCACCTTTTTCTGCGGTTTTTGTTTCTCTTGAGGTGTAATCATTTGCTTTATAAACTGTTCCATAAGTTGAAAATCTGTCCGCAGGATGTTTGGTTTCGAAATCTTGAAATTCAATTTTTCGATTTTTGATTAGTGTTTTTAAATCAACGTCAACAGATGTTCCCCTGACATAATTAAAAATTTCTTCTTTTGTCAAATAGAAAATATCACGTTGGTTTTCAATAATATTTTCATAAGCAAAATTTTTACCAAGTTCAAGAAAAATCTCTCGCACCAAACCAAATAATCTTGTGCGTTCAAATCGAAGATTTTCTCTATTTTTAACTCGTAATCGTGCATTTTTTAGGATAAAACTGAAAAATGGATTTTTGATCTGTTCTTTAACAATTTTTTCTGCGTTTCGTCTGATTTGTTGTTCACGTTCACTTTCTTTTTCAAGGTCAATAATACCCTGCTTTACATAAGAATTTATAATGAATTTCAAAAGCGACGGATCTTGTTTGTAGGTAATCGTTTCGAGCTTTAATTCTCCAATACAGCGGTTGCCGAATTTTTGGATAAATTCTTCGATATCTTTTTCTGCGTTTTTACCGTTGCAGATTTTATTTGAAATCAATTTAATTCTTCTTATTGGTTCTGTTGAAATTATCCCTGTTTCACCCGTCAATAAGTCATTTTGCAGTGTTCCATTCGGGTCAATTTTGGATAAAGATTTTTTTAGAAGTCCGTAAAAAATCATTGCATAAAAATCATTAACCAAAGGAGCCTGCCATTTTTTCATTAATTTGGATTCAAGCTCGAAGTAGATTTCTACAAGTTCATTTGACGTTTTTCCATCTAGTTTCCCGTTTTCGTATGGAGATAATGTTGTATTTATATGCTCATAAAACTTTTCAATATCTTTCGGGAGGTTAAATAGATTTACTATCAAAGATTTTATGAGAGTTGCAAGGCGTAAATATTTATTCTTTTTGCTTTGTTTGACTTTTGGAACTTGATTTAATTTTTGTCTTACACCCATCATTGATTCCATAAAGCGTGCATTAATTTCGTATCCTGGCATAAGCCTTAAAAGCCTGTACCAGTTGAGAAGATTGTAATAAACTCTGCCCTCAATTAACCCAAGCATTTGAAAAATATCTGAGTTTTCTTCGATTAATTCATGTTCAACTCCCATAATTAAAAGAAATTGCTTATAAACTTCGGTGTAAACATCTTTTATAAAAGAAAACGTCAAAGGTGTCGTTACACCTGAATAACTTTCAATAATATTTGAATTATCCCAGATAATTTCCTGTTCTGATTTGTCCGGAATGTTTTCTAATGTAGTAATTGGACGTGCCTGTAAAATATATAGTTTACCACTCTCATAAGCCCATTCAATGTCTTGAGGTTTGCCATAAATTTCAACAATTTTCTTTACTTCTTTTGCAATTTCGTTTATTTGTTCGTCAGTTAATGAAGAACTTGAAGGGTTCTCATTTTCAACTTGTTTTGTCCCAGAGCCTTTTTCTTTATCAAAAATAATTTTATACTGCTTTTGAGCAATATTTTTTGTTATTTTACCTCTTACAACAGAATAAGTATCCGCATTTAATTCTCCAGAAACAAGTCCTTCCCCAAGCCCGAAAACACTTGAAATAACGATTTCGCCACGTTTTCCTGTAATTGGGTTTGATGAAAACGCAACACCAGAAATGTCTGAATTTATCATTTCTTGAACAATTACGCCAACTTTAATATCTTCATTTGATAACCCGTTTTGCTCTCTATAAAACCTTATTCTGTCGGAATTTGCACTATTTATGACATCTTGTATTCTTGCTTTTATATCCTCAGCTTTTACGTATAAAAAACTCTCCATTTGCCCAGCAAAGGAATTTCCACTCCCGTCTTCTCCAACGGCTGATGAACGAACTGCATATAATTTGTCCTCACGAACTTCAAAGCTCTCTTCAGTTGAAGTTACAACAAACCATTTTGGAACGTGGATTCCGTTTTTGGTTAAAATATCAAGATTATAAGCTTTTCCGCCAACTATTTTTTCGTCCATTTATCCACCTATAAAATGCCATATCATTGGCAGACCGCCTAACGATAAATACATCCCTAATGTCCAGATTCCTGCCATTGTTTCGATTTTTGCTGCAATTTTTTGTTCTCTTGTTTTTAAGAACTTTAACGCTGGTATTGCACAGAAAATTAAGAAAAATATTAAAAATATGAATGTCATTTTACCAAAACCTGCGTAAAAACAAGCAACATTAGCAAAAATGAATGTTGTAAATAACACGCAAAGCCAAGTAATTGTCGCTCCCTTTTCTCCCCAAAGGTAAGAATAAGTTTCAACGCCAATTTCTTCTGCATTCTTTGCTCGGATTTTTCTACCGATTTCAATTACAACACCGTTTAGGAATGTAACAATAAGGAAAATTATTAAACCGTTCGGGATATTGGTCCTGTTATTGTTCCAATCCAAGCCTGTTGTGTAAAAATCGATTACAGGCATAATCATCATGTGTGAAACTAAATACGAAATTGGATGTTTACGAAGCCAATCACGTACAAAAAATTCTTTTGCCATAATAAACATATAAATTATGACTAAACCCCATATCCAGAGCATTTTGGGGATAAATACAGCATTAAAAAAACATTGAAGCCCTATTATAATTATCGCAAGCCATTTTAATTCATTGAAGGACACTAATCCTCTCGGTACGGCTCTATATGGGCGATATTTTGCATCATCATCGGCATCTTTAAATTCATCAAAAATTCTTAGCAAAAAGAAATATCCGAAAGATGTCATAGCTCCAATTAACAAAGTAAGAATGGAAAAATCAAAGTCCCCTCTTAAAATTTTGGAATATGACATGGCAGAAAACGCAAATGTCAAAACCATCAACCCGTAAGAAAATACGGGAAATCTTTCGCTTTGATAAATCCAAAACCGTTTAAAAATATTTAAATCTCTTTCTTCCATTGAGCCAATTATACAATTTTTCGCATATTTTGTACATCAAGCAAGTATAGGATTATTCCATTCCTAAAATATCTCTTTCAACTATTTTTACAATATCGACAGGTATTTGATTATGCTTTTCCTGTTTGATTTTGGGAAAATTTATATTTGATTTCAACTGTGGCAAATTTTTCAAGATATTCATTAGTAAATACAATTCTGACTGTGGTGTTTGTTGATTATTATCAATATCGTTGGAGATTTTATCTATAATTTTTTGAGTAAAATTCATTAGTTCACGATTAAAAAGTTCCTGTTCTCTGCCTTTTTCAAACCTCTTTTTATCCCAATCATATTCCTTAGTCTTATGTGAAATGTCAAGTTTTGTACCAATTACATAAAGTGGTTGTTTTTCATTAACATACAACTGTTCTGCCTGCTTTAATTTATCCAATTTAGATATTTTATACCTCCAAAATTATTCTGTTCATGTAAAATTTGTTTTTATTAGTTAATCTTCTTACTTGAAAAACACATTTTCTATCAATTATTCCGAGATTTTGGTAATATTTAATTATTTGATTTAATAAAGATAAATTATTTCTTATTGTTTTGGGTGGTAATTTTTTCAATTTATATTCATTAAAAAGTTCTTTTATATCATTATTGCAGATTTCTGATAGTTCTTTGTTTTTAAAATATGGCAGTAAATGATATTTTATAACTGAAGAATATCGTTTATAGGTTTCAAATTTGCAATTATTTTTTACATAATCGTTTAAAAATCTTTCAAATGCATCTTTAGAAGAAATGTTTTGAATATTTCTATTTGGAGTAATAAAAATTTCATAATTTTCAGAATTGATGTTTTCTTTGTATTTATACAAACCCTGTTCAAAGCATATTTTATCATTGTTCAATAACTGTTCAAGTACTTTTTTACAATCACACTCTGCAATCATATTAATTTCGTCTAGCGTAAATTCTTTTAAATGTTTTGCTAATTTTTCTATGTTCATAATATTTGTTCCACGATTTCTTTTGTAATCTCAGTTAAATTATTATCTTTGGCAACAATTTCAAGTTTGTTTATCTGTTGCACAATTTGTCTAAACCTATTGTATTTCTTATGTATAAATTCAATTGTATCAATATTTACAGTAACTTCAGATAATTGCTCAAAAATTTGCTTTAAATCTTGTATTGAGAAGGTTTCAAATTTCACAATCTCAGAAAACCTATCAAAAAGATGTTTGTATCGTTCTAGTTTTTTATGTGCCAATCCCATACCAACAAAAATTATTGGACAATCCGTTTCATCGTGAATATCTCTCAAAATTTCTATTGTCTTCAAGTTGTTCATCAAGTAATCAATTTCATCAACAATGATTAATTGAGGTTTTTGTTTTAGTTTTTGGACAATCAAATTAAAATTATCTGACGTTAAATATCTTGGAATTTCGTCCATGTCTTTTGCAATTTCTTCTAATAACCAGCGTCCTGTCATTAAGTTTGTCGCCCTTAAATATATTGCATCATATTTACAAGCCAACCATAATGCCGTTTGTGATTTACCTAGTCCAGGTTCGCCGTACACAAGTCCCATTTTTGGAATATTTTTAGGTTTGTTGGTTAGATTTTCAACAAGTCCAATAAAGTTTTTCACGTTAGTTGTTTTAACAAAAATTCTATTCATATAAAAGCCTGTACTCCTTAGTTTGTTTAAAATTCTCAATCCATTTATCATTCGGATTATTTTTGATTAAATACTCATATTTTTCTGAATTATTCTTGAATATTTTTTGAACAACTTTTGAAAGCTCTTTGAACTCTGTTTGAACAGGAGTTGAAATTTCTTCAAGCATTTTTGTTTCTAAATACTTAACATCATCGTTAGAGAAATATTCTTTAACAGCATTTATGGTTTTCCTATGCAATTTTCTTTGTTTTACAATTTTTTGTTTGTAATCTTCAAAATCTTTTACTGTACCCAACAATTTTGCCATCGGATGAGTTTCAGTTACACGTCCTGCCGTACATAAGTATTCACCTTTTGTTGTATAAACTTTGATACTTGTTAAATCAAAAAGGTTGTATTTAATTAAAACTTTACTTTTAAACCCATAAAGACGTTCATCAAAATAATCACAATTTAAAAATCTGATTCCGTTTCTCTGTATAGTCTTAACTTCAGTTGCAAGCATCAAATCATCAAGTAAATTAATATCTATATTTTGTCGCTTTCTACTTTCTAAAATTTCTGCTATTGTTTTATTTGATGCATTTGGACAAGGTTGAGAATTTTTGAAATTCAACCACATATCAATCATTTTTATTATTTCATCTAAAGTTGGCACAAAATCATTATGTAATTGTTTGTGGAGTTTTTCATTTCTCATCATATAGGCGGGTTTATTTTGAATATTACTTCCTACATAACTTGGTAAAAGTTTTTCAAAACTTTCTTGGAACTCTTTGAAAAATCTTTCAATAACTTTTGCTCTGGCGTTATATGGTCTTGCAAATACTGTTTCTATACCTAACTTTGAATAAAGTCCATTAAACCCTAACTCTGTAAAACCTTTATCATCAGTAAAGTATTTAGCTCTGAATGCTCTACCGTTATCTTGGTAAACTATTTTAGGAATCATATCTAGATTAATAATTGCATTTCTTAATGCACTTGCAATACATTGAGTATTTTCCTCTAACATAATTTCATAACCCACAAGTGCTGTTGATTTCCAATCAAGAAAACAAACTAATGTTGCTCTTGACGCTTTACCTGTAAACGGATTAATTACATTAAATGCTAATTTATGACCGTCAGCGACAAGAATATCCCCAACTTCAAGCAAACTTGCATCACGTTTTATATATGGTTCAACTTTATCGGGTAATGCTTTTTCTCCATCTCTTGCTAGAACCCATTTGTCATAATTGTTTTTCTTAAACCAATTAGCATATTTTCTAAAAGTAATATCTGCCGGAATATATGATTGACCTTGTTGTTGGAGTTTGTATTTTGTAAGTGCAATCGCTTTACCTATACAAAGTCTATTGGGGTGCAAAAGTAGTCCCATAAATATTTTAATTTCTTCATCTGTTAAACAAGTCCTGTATTCATCTACTTTTGCATATTTGTACTGTGGAATAAGTTTAGTATAATCTTCTGTTCCATTAAGAATGTTTTTCCAACGGTGAAGTGTGCCACGAGATATTTTACCTAATATTTCAAAAAGATGAGAATTAGATGTATTGTGCAGATTTACAAAATCATAATCAGCTTGAAGTTTATTATCTGATTTTCTACGAAATTCTTTCCATTGACTAAGTAAATCTAATCTTGCTAGTGCTATTTTCTTTGATTTTTCTGGAGTGAATTCGACCATGTTTTTATTCCTTTTTTACACAACCATTCATCACTCTTTATCTCAATTAAATCAACTCTTCGTCTCAATCTCGGAGACAATTCGACACATTTTAATATGCACCATTCCAACCTAAAATTTCGCTATTAATTTCTTCAATGACACCTGATGTTAAAAATCTTGCAGATTTCCTTTGAGGTGAAAAATTATCCAAATTTTTTGTTTGTCTTTTTTCTTCTTTATTTATAATTTTGATAATATTTTCTAAAGCACAAATTTCATGTTTATTAAAAATTCTATTATTATCTATATCGGCATTTAATTTCGTAAGAAGTTTTGTTCCAATGTTATAAATATCATCAGCAAATTGTTTTGAAAAATCTTTTATTCTAACAATATGGTTGTCCCATTTGTATTTCTTTTTCCAGTTAAAAACAGTTCTGCGTGAGATATTTAGTTTTTCGGCAATTATTTCTGGACTTAAATTGTCAACACAATATAATTTTTCTGCATCATGGAGTAAATGTAATTTGTTCATTTAAAACCCTTTTAAACCTTGTTTAAAGACCTTTTACAATGACATTAATTGCTCTCGTTCCAACAGAAGTCAAGTGTTTTTATCTCAATCTCAGAGATAATTCTGCATATCTCAATTTAGGAAATACTTGTCCACTTGCACTAAATGTACTTGCCTGAAAGGTAAGTATATTGTGATAAATTAGTAATATGTTTTAAAATTGGTGAAAATTTAGTGCAAGTATTCCTCAAATAAGTGCAGATAAAATCCAGTTAGTGCAAGTGCATCTCATTCTATTAAAATCGCCATAAATGGCTTTATATTTGGGTTTTAAAGATTATTCTACCATCTCACACTTGCACTTTATTTACAAGAATATTGTAATGACTTTCGTTATAAGAATTTCAAATAGTGTCGAAAAATATCGATGGCGGGACTTGAACCCGCAAGGATTGCTCCACACGCCCCTCAAACGTGCACGTATACCGATTCCGCCACTACGACAGGTTTGTTATATTTAATTGTCATGTCGAGTGGCGGTATCGGTAAATATCTTATATACGGCTCATCTCGCTCACGCTCGAACTCGCCTTCCTCTATTGAAACTTGACATTTAGTCAACTTTCAACAGAGTTCTTGCCACTACGACAAGTTTATTATTAAATTTTCAACAAAAGAATTCTAACATAAAAAATCTTTTGTTACAAATGTAACACTTTTATTGACTCAAAATTATATCTGCAAGAAAATATTTCTTGTGAGGTAAAAATAATAATGAACGTATCATCAATATCACAAAACGATAGTTTTACACCAAGACGAAATTTATTTATCAGATATGCAAACAGCTTTATGTCAATGGCTAATGGCAACTCTGAAGCTGTTGAAAAAGCACAAAAAGCTAATCCTGAAGATAGCAAGCTAAACAAAATTAAAGGCATTGAAACCCTTACGATTTTCCCTAAGCAAGTTATCGATGGCAAAACTATTATTACTGCGTAAATATAATTTTTTTTGTTGGGCAA
>ERZ870052.262-NODE-262-length-21099-cov-6.106365_pt1 | contig 21099 bp, 30 predicted proteins | sample MGYA00520889_ERZ870052 | MGnify/ENA primary metagenome ERZ870052 (study PRJEB32232, sample SAMN07284988) | human gut metagenome | biome: human-associated habitat; material: feces | host: Homo sapiens | place: Tanzania | collected 2014-08-14 ...
TAAGGGTGATGGGGTGAGGTATAAGGGCAGGGGGCTTATTCAGATAACAGGAAGAGCCAACTATGCTAAGTATGCGGAATATTGTGGCTATGATGTGGTGAAGCAGCCAGAACTGTTGGAGCAGCCTCTTGGTGCCACACGTTCATCGATGTGGATATTCGATACCTTCGGCTGCAATGAATTGGCTGACGAGGATAATCTGAAAGCAATCAGAAAGAAAATTAATGGAGGCTACAAAGGGCTGGACAAATGCGAGGAGTATTTGAAGAAGTCCAAGCGAGCACTCAATATCTCATAACACCAAGGCTTATGAAAACAACAAAGCATTTTATCATCTATCTACTGGTATGGGTATCTTATTTCTCGTTGCTATTCCTGACGAGCTGCAAGACGAAGACCGTGACACAGGAGCACTATATCACGGACAACACCGTGAGCAAGGGCTTGGATGCAAGTTGGCAGGAGCGGTTTATTTCAGCCTTCGAGCAGATGGCTAGATACCGGAATCGGGAATATACATCATCCTCTACAGAAACGACCCATACCAAGGACAGCACTTCCACCACCGTAGACCAGAACGGAAATCCTATCAAAACAGAAAGCTGGCACTCTACAGTAACCAACAGGGACACTAAGGAGGTGACGAAGCTACAGGATTCCATCTTCACCATGAGCAAGGAGGTGGATAAATATCAACTCTTGATAGTGCAAAAGGATAGCTTGATTCGGTTAAAACAAGATTCCATCCATGTGTTGAGCCGAGAACTTACCAAGGCAGAACAAAAGTATATCACCCTGGGGAAGTATACAGCCAAGATAATCTGGACTCTCGTAGTCGCAGTGATTGGTTTGTTGATTTGGCTATGGCACAGAAAGAAATGAGCGTATGAAGACTATAACAATAAAAATAGTGAAAAAGAGCGTGATGGGCGTGGTAGAGGGACTATCTGCCACCATTGCGCAGCATAACCCAGAGGTGGACTTTCAGACCGTCTGGGCTAGTGATGCCGAGGAGGCAAAGCTGGACATCTACTATAGGGAAGCGATAACCGACCTAGAGAACTTCTTGGCTAGGTTTTCTTCTTCGACCACACAGCAGTTTGACTTACAGGCACTGGCTGATGATTTCTCAATCACCATCAAGACCTTGGCATCTTGGCCACCTAGATTGAGCGGTGTGCTGACCAATCAAATACAGAACTATCTGGTACATGCTATCCTTGCCGGATGGCTGAGCGACTTCCCCGACATGAACCATACTGACTATGCTAGCATGGGAGCGAGCGACCTAGAAGCCATTAAGGAAGTTTTGCTAAAGAAGGACTTTAGCTTTGCTGAGGCTACAAGAACAGCTGATGATACCGAGAAAGAAGGTTCTTCGGCTGTTGATGTTGTTGCTAGAGGAGGTGATGAGGTTGAAAAGAATAGCAATTCTTCTACTACTTCAATGAGAGTGGAGGATGATTTTGGCAAACAGAAGAATGCCCAATCTGCTGAAACTAGAACTTCGGACAATGTAGGCAAGAATGTTGCTTCTCCTAGTGCTGCCATGAGAGGCGAGGATGAAACGAGCAAACAGGCTCAGTCTTTGGCTACAGATGGCAGGGGTACTGATTCGGAAAAGAAGGATAGAGGTGCCATAGGTACTGATAACCGAAAGGAGGATGATGAGGGCAAAACTCAAAATACTCTGAACGTTGAGGCTAGAGGTGCTGATGGAACGGTCAAGGAAGGCAATATGTTGGATGCTGAGGCTCGAAATGAAGACGAGGTAGACAAGGATGAGCGCAGGGGACTGAAAGGTTCTGAGCGAAACAGGGACTTTGCTTCGCAGCATTTCCATCAGGACTATGTGGACTGGAGCGGAGGCAGACCACCTTACGAACTAAGATAATTTTTCATCAATATAAATAATTGCAATTATGGATAGAAAATTGATTACATTGAATTTTGGCATGGAGCAGGTATGTAATGATGTGCTTGCAAGATGCTATGTAGTGAGTCAGGGAATGGTGGACGAAGCCCAGAAGGACATCAGAGCCAACATCGAAAGCCCAGACAGTGACGAGACTCGCAGTATCATCAATCGTGCCGTGACGGAAGCCATCGGCAACATCAAACTGGCAGCTCAGCGTTATCTGACCACTGGTAGAGTGGAGGACAACAACAACTTGGAGCGACTGGTTAAGGGCACAAGAAAGTATGCCTATACTGACAACAAAAACGGTACGTGGACGGAGGTTGTGACCACCGTCATTGACGGTGAGGAGAGCGAAACGACCGCTACCGTGAGCAAGGCAGGTAAGGACAGGGAGGAAAACATCTATGAGACAGTAATGCTGAACCTGGAGATTCCGAACTGGAACGTGGCTGTGACGGATGCCTTGAAGAGCCACTGCCACCGCTACATCGTGGACTACGTGATGAGCCAATTCCTGATGGACCAGTTTGCCGACAAGGCAGGAACGTATGGCGAAAGCGCAACGGCAGACTACAACAACATCAAGAGCGACTTGCTGAGCCGGGATAACTATACGCTGAGAAGACCTAGCTTCACTTAAGAGGCTATCTGGGACCAGGCGATGGAATCGCCTGGAACGGTGGCTATTCTTTTTCTTCATTATTTTGGGTGTTTATGGAAAGAGCCTTTGCTAAATCGGGATGGATTCCTGAAAAAGCGAAGGCTCTTATTTTTTTTCTGGCTAGAACTTGTTGAAACGCCTGATAACTTCGAGGCGAGTGGCAAAGTACTGATTCATTGACTTCATCTTAAGATAGAGGGCTATGCGGAAGAAACGATAGCTATGGGAGGACATATAGCTGGACTTCATGCCACCACAACGCCCTAGGTAATGCCAATTTTGGTTATCATTGCTACCATACAGCCACATGACTGGCACGGTGCCAGAGGTGAGGGAATGGATGTAGCCTGTGATGGCATCGGGAGCGTTCTCCTCATCGAACTTCAAGGTACGAGTAACTATGATGCCGTGATACTCTGTTTCATCCTCGTAATCGTAACCGCTATCCAAAACTATTACGCTACCGTCTCGATACTGTATGTATGGGTGAGGGTAGGAGTTGAGGGCTGTGAGCACGTTCTTGATGAGGAAGGTGCTCCAGGCTTCATCCTTGATGGAATAGCAGAGGGCTACGGTATCGGCTGAGGCTTCCTTGGTAAGTTGGCTGACATCTAGGCAGAAGATGCGAGAGTTCTTGTAATCGTAGATAACCTGACAACGCTGAAAGAAGTCGATTGGCGAGGAGGTGAAATCTATGAGTTGGCGCATCTGTGCCTTGATGGTCTTGGTGGTATAATCATCGCCTTCGGCATCATTGAAGAAGTTGAGGAACTTGCCAAGGTTGCTTGCTATATTGAAGCCTGGCCCATCCAAGACATCGGACATGGAAGCCACTTGTGACTCAGCTATGCGACTGAGGGAGCGATTGGTGGCGAAGAGCACGGACTGGTCTAGCTGGGTGATGGACTTCGGATTGCTGCAAACCTCACGGCTGATGGGGTGGATGCTGCTATAGGTGCCTTGGGAAGAAACTTCCATCGCCCAGATGCCATCGGTGGAGAATGCCATCAATGGGTACTGACCAAACTGACCTTGGGATAGTGCCCTTGTGGTTGAGGCTATGCCCTGGATCGTGCCGATACCCACGGTATTGATGCCGTTCAGAGGGAAGTAGAAGGCGTTATCGGACTCGGAGGTGTAGATTTTATTGGATAGTTCTACGACATCATTAACGGCATACTCAGGAGCGGTAACGATGTATTCGTCCCCATCGTCCTGATATGTGCCCATGTGAATAGAGCCATTCAATTCTTCGCAAGGAGTGAGCGGAAAGCCAAATACCACTTCTTCGTCATTGTAACTTGTGAAAAAGTACATCATATCTGCCCTAGAATCTGGGTAGAACTTTGCTGCATTACAGAACAGAAATTGCTCGATGTAGTAATAATACCCATCTTTGTTGAAGAATCCTCCCTGCTCTACGTACTTGACACCTGAGGTCGTATTGAGCCTGACAACGATTTTATTCACTAAGTAAGCATTTTTCCCTTTCACCTTGATGTATTCCGCCTGAGGTAAAAGAACTGCATCGGAGAAGCCCGCAAAAAGTTTTTCCTTGACACCATATAAATTGAGACGATGATTATAGACATATCCACCTTCGGCATAAAGATAGTTATGGGTCTTATAGTCATCCTTCATCTGCTCTTGCAGAGCAACTTGATAGACTGCATTTTTATCGACTGGGAGATAACTGTCTGATTGTGTCCAGAAATTATCCAAGTTTAAAGAGCAGACTTTGTAGTAAACAGAACTGTTTTGCAGTTTTTTCTTATATATATCATCCGCTAGTGTAGGGAATTTAACAGTAACGAAACCATATTTGCGAGCAGGATTGTTCTGATAATAAGTACAAGACCTAGCCCCCATACCTAAGGCGTAGGAACGTGGGCGAATCTGTAAACTGCTAATTTTCTCAGATGTGTCTATATTGGTTATAGGAGGAGTAATGAAAAAGTCTACCGACTTAATAACATCCTTCCATTTTTTTAATTCGGTCAAGCTTTTACCAGAACTATCGGCAAGAAAATAAAGCAGCGATGTGTTACGTGGATAATAATAAAAAGTTGCACCTTTGAAGTGGACAGCTAATGTCGTACCTTTACTATCCTCCCGATTATATCCTTTTTCGTTATCATAATTTATAGCGGAGCTAATAGTGGCATTGCCTTCATTCCAAGCATCACTGTCACTAATAGCACCCTGGCTAAAAGAATCTGATGGAAAATAAAAATTAGCAGCTTGCACTAAGTAGGTATTAGGCACTTGCACTGGAATGAATACAGGTGCAGAATGCATAATCATACTGCCATCAAACATACGATAACAATAGCGAATGAAAAAATTGGCATAGAAGCGACCATTACGAGCGATGATATTATTGGTACGATTAACTAAGGCATATATGGACTGGGTTAAGTCGGAAGCTTTTTCCTCCTTAATGTCTACGCAAACATCGCCAGGAATCCAAGTTTCGCCTTTCACATTGGTATAGGCTTCTTCGCACGATACGGTACTTTGTTGCCATGCTTCTCTAAACCCATTTTTGCTACCCTCTGCATCTATGCCGCCAGATGGATAGTCCTCTGGATTATCCTTTTTTTCAACAGAAAAACGAATGTTGAGAAATGGTGGCTTAAGTCCAAGATACAGATAATTGTCGTCATGGGAATCATCGTTGCGCTCGTAGAGAGCGTAGTGAATGCCATCACTACAGATTATAACGAGAGTGTTACCTATGGAACTAACAGACTTTAATGTTCCTTCTCCAAGGCTAAATATTGAGCTCATATAGCCTCCATCTTCACTGAACCAATGGAGTGAGTTTTCTTTTTCATAATAACCGATGAAATTCTTGCAACCATTGATTTCATGGATATATACTAACTTTGTGTCGCCTGCTTCATCTACCCACAACGCTCCGGATATTTTTGTTCCCGATACGATGGCAGGGCGCAATGCGCCATCGTGCAGCTCTATGTTGCCACAGAGGGATAGCGCACCGTTCTCTACTGCCATTTCATCGGGTGTGAGGCTGAGACCTTTGTATCTGATTGATTGTTGCATCTTTATTAATGTTTAATGTGTATTGTTTAATATTTAATTATCGGCAATGGGATGGGTCTGCACGATTGACTACAGCCAATGCCTGTAGGGTGTCGTTGCCTACGGTGATGGTCTCCAGTCGGTCAGAGACTACCAAGTCTATCTCTTGGGCGTTGGGTGGAACACCTAGGGTGTGGAGGAAAAGGCATTTGACAGTGCTAGCACTGCAACCATGAAGCTGTGCCTTGCGCCCATAGAGAGGTATGGCATCAGGAAGCGAGGAGGACTTGGTGATATACATCTGAGAGCCGAGACAGAAGAACACGATTTTGTCGCCTCGCTGTAGCCCCAAGAGCTTTACAGGGTAGGAACGCAAGGTGATGCGCCCATTCTTGTTGAGGGAGAGTCCACGCTTTTGAGGGCGTGGACGGTTAAGGATAAATATATCAGTCTCGTTCTGCATAATCTGTAGGTTTGTGGAGCCAGAAACGGAAGTAGTCGTTTTCGGCATCCTGGTTACGTACTTTTACATATTCTCGGGTGACATAGAAATGTTTCTTGCGTAGGGTAGGGTTGAGGTTGTAATCGTGGAGCATCATAGCTGGCTCTACCCTGCCATCAAAGCTTATCTCGTACCAATAGCGGTGGAGAAAGAACCATGGGCGAAGACGGACTTCCTGAATGGTGGTGTAGTTGCTTTTGTCCACTCGGCATGGGACGATGCTCCAGCTACCATCTTGCCAATGCTCCGTTATCTCTTCTCCACCTGGTGCCAATTCATGCTTCTCGATGGTGGACTTCTGAATCTTGACGAGAAGGCAGACATCGGCAGTGAAGACCTTTGCCATCTTACGGTGGCAGAGCATGACATAACGCCCTTTCTTGTCTGGGAGGAGGCTACGCTGCTTGCCTGGGTGGTTGATAACGCAGACGGTGGAAAGGAACTTCTTGCGTGCCATGTAAAGGAAGTCGGGGAGCTTCGCCTTGGCGTGCATTCGGTCGATAACCTTCTGAACCTTATTGAAATTCTTGTCGGCTTGGGTCTCATGCACTGTGATTGGTTGCTGAGGCTCTTGGCTAGTCTGCTCACGTACCTTCTTTACGTGCTCACGAACTTGCTTCTTGGAAGGGACTTCGAGAAGGTGGCCAGTCTTTTTGTCGAGCTTGTAATTTGACTTCTGCTGTTTCATATTCATTATGCTTTAGATGTTACCTCTGTTAATGCAGATGATTTCGAAATGATGATTGTCGCAAATATCGCAGCCGTTGGGCATACGATGATTGAAGGAGCAAGGAATGTGCTCTTTGAACAAATCGCAGTTAAGGCAATGCTCTGGGACTTCCTCATACTCAAAGTTGCCTTTTGCCAGTGGTGAGGCTGATTCCTTGTTGGGTACTGCACGGACAATGCGACCGAAGAGGTCGTAAAACTCTCCCGGCACAACGCTAGTAGCTTCTCTGAGGGAAGGGAGGGTGTAGCCCATCTTGCGGATGAACCAGAGACGTAGATAAATGATGAAACGTTTCAACTTTTTCATATATTGTACTATCTTATATATTAATAATGTGGGCTAAGTTACCACTTCTGTGCGGAACAGAAGTGATAACTTGCGCAACTTATGCTTTATGTTCGAAGACATCAAGAATCTTGGTCTCGCTGAGGCTCTTCAACTCATAGTCTATCATGGTTTTGCCCATAACCTCGTCTACATAACGCTTGGCACGCTCGATGAACTTGGCTTGGATGAGGTAGTTGACATAGGTACGCTTCTCCTTATCCTTCTTTTCATCAATGGTGATGAAAGCCAAACGTGCCTTAAACCATAAATCATCGTCATCAATATCAGAGAAGAAAATCTCGTTGTAGTTGGCTGGGTTGATGTTTGCAACCTTTAACTCGCCTGAGACATAGACGGACATGTTATCGATGATGCTAGCTTCTGCCTCGGTGAAGGAGAGGGCATAAACAACATACAACTCGTTTACCAGTTTTTCGCTACCATCCTCATGAGTCTTCTCATAGCGCACCTTGCACTCACCTGTGCCAACGAAGGACTCCTTTGGCTGGTTCTGAGACTTGTCTTGTGTCTTAGCCTCTTCCTGAGGCTTGTTTTCTTTCTTGTTCATAATCTTAAGAATTTAATTTGTTATTAATAATTTTGTCTACCTCTTCTTCTGTTAGAGGTTTGCCGTCTTTGCCAAGGTATTTCTTGCAGATGAAATACATAGTGCCAGGAGGGTCGGGATGGCGGTAGAGGTCGTCCAACTCTACCTTGGCAAGTTGCTCATCCATGGAACTAAAGACTTTGCGAGCTTGATGTGCTCTTGGCAGTTTCTCCATAACCTCGTAGTGGATGCTGTAGCCATCTTTCTTTATCTGTTCATCTTGGAGGCGAATGAGCATCTTATCTAGCTTGGCTTCTTTCTCCTTGATGGTCTTGAAGAGGTTATTGACCAGCTCTTTGTCTGGCTGAGCCTTCTTCTTCTCTTGGAAGTATTGGATGGTTGAGGCTCTAAGTTCCGCTACCAGAAGGAAGAATGTGCCGTTGTCGTTCTGAGGGACGGCTGAGCCATCTGCCTTCAAGATAATATCATCGACACGCTTTTCCAGTTCGATGGATTGGCGAAGCATCTTCTTGTCTCGGTGTGCCCAATACTCCTTTTCGGTGGTTCGCATAGCTGAAACTAGCTTGCGAAAGGATAATGCTGATTCTTCACTCATAGTTTATTTGATACCTAATGTTTGTTTAACTTTCTTGATGCGGTCTAGCTCCTCTGGGAGGAGGTTGCCTTGCTCGTCTATTCGGCAGAGGAGTCTGAGGCGTGGGGTGATGGTTATCCACTTGTGGAGGCCATCGTGCTCACGCTTTATCTGTCGAAGTTGGGCAGCTTGCAGTCTTTCACTCAAATGCTGCTCATGACGAAGCTTACTGATTTCGTTCTGAATTCTGTCCATTGGCTAACCTTCGCACTTTTGAATTATCTTTGACAGAATGCTTTCTACGCCCTTTGGCTTGAAGAAGCGATTGGCGTTGAGGAGAGACAGGGCTTCTCTTGCACTATCACTGATGGATAGCAAGCGACCAGCTTTCTTTATGTAATAATTGTAGTCTGCATCCAATTGCTGCTTGTATGCCTTGCCCTTGGCAAGATAGTCTGCTTCAAGAGCTTTACCCTTCTCCTTGTATTCAGAAATGAGATTAGCTTCCTTTTGGGCGTACTTGTCTTTGAGAGACTTTTTATTGGCATCCAACATCTTCACTTTCTCATTGTATCTCTGAACTGAGGAGTCGTAATTTGCACGTGATTCGTCTCGCTGTTGGATGCTACGCTTCACCTCGTCCTTCATGTGCTCCTCAACCTTCAAGCGCACATCTTCAAAGCCAAGGTAAGACTCAGAGGTCTCAACAGTGCGTCTTGGCTTATCATCTTGTGAATACAAAGGGTCTTTGTCAATGCCACGCAATCTACGAAATGGTTCACTGAATGTCTCGTACTCTATTTGCACTTCCTTGCGGATGATAACTCTGGAACCGTCTTTGAGGGAAGCGATGGTCTTATCCTTCTCTTTTACGGTCTCTTCTAATTCCTTTACTCGATTCTTCAAGGTTTCGAACTCTGAATAATCTACATTTACTACAGCCATAATTGTTATGATTTAAATTTAATTGCTACATTTTTCTGCATTCTCAATAGGGATGTCGTACCATGGAAGAGAATAACCTTTATCTTTCATTTCTTCTGGCAATTGACAGCGATAATATCTGCCATAGAAATTTTGCCAGACTTTATCCACCTCCAAAATCGTACCTGCTGGAAGCTCTGGCTTCGGCTTAAACCATGGGCGTGGATATTTTGTCGTTTCGTGAACATCCTGAGCGCACTTTGTTGGTTTGATTAATTTTATCTTCATTACTTTTTCTTTGTTTTACGTTTGGTGTAATTAATGTTTTCTATCTGATGTTCGAAGAATGCGATACGGCTATTTAATCTTCGGAGGATGGCATTTCTGATGTAGAGGATTGTTTCTGCATCGAGATACTTGGTGATGTCTTCGTTTGCAACACGGCATATCCCCTGGAGGGATATATCCAGCTTTACAGGGCTTTCTAGTATAGCCATGTTGTTTGATGCATCGACTTCTTCTACAAGGTCTCTGACCTTGGTTAACTCTTCGATGGAATTGAAGTATTCGCCTACGGAATCGATGGTGTTACGCATTTCTTCATATTCTTCCTTTGTCATACGCTTTAATCGTCTTCAAATTCGTTTGATTTCTTAATGATGTAATTGCTATCAATTCGTATGCGAGCTTCAAACATGATGCATCTGGCTAAAACAAGCAGGATGTAGTCGTTGCTGACACCGGAGAACATAGGAAATGAAATGGTACCTTTTCTGTTCTTTATTTTTATAGTATCAACATGGTATTCTTCATCGGAATCCGTTGTAGGCATACCTACAATGCTGTATGTGCCATCACTGCCATTTTGAGCGAGAGTGAAATCATATACCGTATGTTCGTCATCTTCCCAGATACTGATATGTACTTTCTTCCAACTAGAGAAATCTGTGTCAGAAACCTCGAGTTCAAAACTATTGTTGCTATCAGCATCTTCCAAATCTACTTTGTACATCATGTCTTCTGCCAAATTGGTGAGCAAAATAGTTCCATCACTTTCTTCTTTAAGGTGGGTGAATCCTTTTCGAAGTTCTTGCGCAAAGCTTTCGACACATTTCTTGTTGACGATATTCTCTATCTCGGAAGACAAGGATTTGCTCAACAACTCTGAGAACTCAGGCAATTCGAGACGAGTAGAAGGTGCATTCTTCGCCATGTATTCCTTCAACTGCTTTCTGTAGGGCGAATCGTAACGGAGATAGTAATCTTTTACTTCTTCGAGTGCTGCCTTCATAGCAGCATCTTGTGCTGCCTTCTGGATAACATTCATATCCAAGACTGGGGCGGTAATTTTAAAATCTGTTTCCATAATAATTACTTTTTCTTTGTTAATATTCATTTTGAGGGACCAGCGATAGAATCGCTGGGAACGGTGGCTTTACTTAATTGTTCTTCGATTGCTTCCTGGGCTAGGATTTCCTGCCAGTGAGCTTCATGGTTATTTCTTCTCTCCTGGTCCTCAGTGAGATGTGGGTTATATCTACCGAAGCAGATGGTATCGAAATTCTCATAATCCTTCATCTCGTATGGGGGCTTGGAGCCTGGAGGAACAGGAATGAAATACTTAGCGAACTCTTTAGGAGAGAGAGTTGCCATTGTTGAGCCAACCGGGTCAATGACCTCATATTTAAAGATGCGGCTCTTTCTCTTTGCTGAAGAACTATGAACCGCTTTTGCCCAGCAGATGTTTCCTCTATAGGCTGAGGTGAGACGAGAGCGATAATAGGGTTTCCATATTCGCTTATCTCTGAAAGCCCAGCAGATGCCTGTAGGGGAATCTCCATCATAAGTAACACTATCAGACTTCCAGCAATGATTGTAGCCGAGGTCGCTGATGTGGCTATGTACACAGAACTTGCACATACTCATTTTCTCCTGATTAGCAACTGATGGTGTTGGCTGCATCAGGCTTTGTTTGATGTAATTGCCCATAGATGCATGATTTTAAAGTTCATCCTCTTGGTTGGTTGCTTTACGTTTCCATTCTCCACAGCACTCCCAGTGGAAGCGATGATGACCGAAGCCGTTGCATGTTCCGCTATACTTACTGTTTTCCGTAGGACGGAAGAACTTGCAACCCTTACAGGAGCGATGGCCATGGTGGTAAACTAGATAGATGAATGTGCTGGCCATAACTATAAGGCACAGCATGATGATGATAAATCCGATTTCCATATTACTTCTTGTTAATGATTTTGTTTAATACCTGCTTGTTGTGCGCTGTGTCATCATCGGTGGTGTGATAGGAGCGTACTTTCTCGAAAGCGTTGACTTCGGCAGCTTGCATATAGGCATTGACTACCTGCATGAAATCTTCGAGGGAACGACAGAGGGCGTACTTGTAGCCAGCTGACTGCCAATAGCCCTGGAAGCGTTTCTGATTGGCAGACTGATTGTTTGTCTTGCCATACTTCAATTCGATGCCCAAGCCGAAGTAAACTTCTGGGTTCTCGTAGATGATGCTTGTCTTGCCATCCTTCATGGAAGGGAGAGCAAGGATGAGGTCGGGAACGCCCGGCACAACTCCTGATGCTGCATTGATGGCTATCTTCTTGCCACTGGTAGCACCGTCTGCCTCGTTCTTGGGATGGAAGAGGAGGGTGGAGAAGGCTGGGTACTGTAGGCGAAACCATCGTACACAGGCTATCTGCAACTGACCTTCACGCTGCACCTTCTTGTGCTGAGGCTTTTGCGTGTACTCGGGATAATTGCCGTTGAGACGGTCTATTAATTCTTGTTTGTCCATAACTTTTAGAATTTTTGAATTGTCACTTAATGTTTGCACTTAGTCGCTGAGGAGGGACTGGAGATAGTTTTGTGTCTTATCGTCCAAGTCGAGGAGGTTTTTCGTTTCCTCTTCCACAGGTGGGGTCCAGTCGATGCCCAGACGCTGAATAGTTCCGTCACGATAGAATCTTTCGAGCGAATGAAGGGCTTGCTTGTTTTGCGGATGCTTTTTGAGGTCGTCGATGTACCCCAAGATGATGGAACGATTAACCTTGTCTTTGTAGGCTTCCGCTGACTGCTGAGGCTGTTGGGCTAGTTTCCAGCGTTCGCCTATTGACAGACTGCCATCAGATGGTGGTGGGCTAGATGTCTTCTTCTGCTGAGGCTTGGAAGGCTTCTTCTCAGCTGAGGCTGCAATCGTAGGGTTGTCGAACGTGCCTTCCATCAGAGGCTCGTAGTTCTTTGGATTGAAGAGCCAGTTGAAGGAGATATAGCATCCACCATCCTTGCGCCCAGATAGGAGGTCGGAATCGAGAGCCTTGCGAAGCATCGGCTCAATATCCTCGAAGGAGTAATCTGAGATAAACTTGGCGACTAGCTTCTTGCGGTCGGGAGTCATCTTCGAGATTGGCTTTACCTGCGTGCCCAGGAAGAGGCGATTGAAGAGCCTTAACACTTCCGAGAATTGAGTTTCAGCATCCCCCGACTTTTTTTCTTTTTCTTTTTTTTGTGTTTGGGGGTGGGCTTTCTCTTTTCTTTGTTTGTTTTCTTTTATAGGGGTTTCAGGGGAAAGATTTTCTTTTATTTGTTTCTTTTCTCTTACTTCTGTGCCCTTGGCTATGCCCTTATCTGTGCCCTTGACTATCTCTAAATCTTCGGAATCACCTTTATTTAAAGGGGTTTCGGAGTGTGAAATCTGTGCCCTAGATTGTGCCTTTGGCTGTGCCCCTTGTTTTGGCTGTGCCCTAGATTGTGCCCTATTCGTGCCCTTAATTGTGCCCTTATCTGTGCCCTTGACTATCTCTAAATCTTCGGAATCGCCTTTATTTAAAGGGGGTTCGGGAGATTGAACCTGTGCCCTAGATTGTGCCCCAATCTGTGCCCCGAAGTGTGCCGTAACCTGTGCCCCTTGGTCTCTTTGCCACGGTATGATGCAGTGGGATAGAGGGTGAGAACTGTTAACGTAGAGTTTCGTTGAGGCTCTTGGAGCAGAGCACTTGGTGATGATTTTCTCGGCTATGAGCACATCGATGGCGACACGGATGGTCTTGACCGTGGTATGGAGCTGTAGAGCCAAATCACGATAGGAGAGGGTAGCAGCGGAAGCTTCGTTGTGAGCGGAGGAGAGGAGCACATGGATGAGCACCTGAACGACCACAGGACGATGGAAGTAACGCCACTGCAACAGCTCTGGAGTAAATATGTAGCCATCTGTTTTCATTTATTCTTCTTTTATTTGGAATGTAGAATTTACGATTTCTATCATTTATTTGTTTTCTTCTTCTGCCTCGATGGCTCGGAATATCTCGTAAGCCACTTGTGGCACCCAGGCATTGCCGTAAGCCTTTATGGATTCTTGTCTCCACTTGGGGAAAGAAATGGTAAGGCTGTCCACATCAAAGGGAATCCCATCATTTCCTCTACAAACAGGGGATTGAGTTGGGAAGTGCTTCCAGTGACCTTCTTCACAGTGTCGGGCAAAGTCTCGCCATACACATTTCCGTTCACTTTCTTCACCCCAGGATTGGTACATCCCTTCCAGTCTCTCGCTGATGGCGTGGGCATCATGCCGTTGAAGTCGAGAAAGTCGGTCAGTCCATTCGGGCGAAGTGCTCCGTTCTTTCGGCTGTACATCCCTTTTACACCCTGTTCTTTCAGTCCCTTCACTCGGTTGGAGTGTTTTACCTCCATTGCCGTAGGAGTAGGAAGAAGACCATTGACCGCCAAGGCTGTTAGACCTTGCCCCATCTGGGAATTGGGATTGATGGTCTTGGTGAACTTCGTGCCTTCTATGCTGCAAGGTGTAGGTAGAAGTTTTGCCACTGCCATGTCTTCTAGACCTAGACTGTGGTCTGTTTTTCCTCTTTTTGGATTTCTTCGCCCTCGCTCGTTGATTTCCATGTCCTTGTGGGCTATGTCCATCGCATTGGGTGTGGGTAGAAGGTCTAGCGGAACAAATTCCGTCTTGCCCTTCTTGTTGCACTGTTTCAGCCCTTTGGCCAGAACGGTGGGCAATAATCCAAACTCGGTCTCTTCTGTGCGGTGCTCCGATGGCACAAGCTGGAATAACAAGCGGTTGGACGGAATATCCTTCGGCTTCGAGGTCTGCACAGATTTTGTCGAGGGTGAATCGGCTTTCCTCTCGGTATAGGTGATTCTCTTCGAAAAGATAGTCTGTGCGTCCCATCTGAGTGACTTGGCAGGACTCCACCATCGTCTTGATGCCAGCAACGTTTTCACCAACGACCCAAGTGGGGTGTATCTGCCGTATCGCTCGAAGCATCTGTGGCCAGAGGTAGCGGTTATCGTCCGCTCCCTTTCTTCTGCCAGCGAGGGAGAAAGGTTGGCAGGGGAATCCTCCTGTGAGAACATCGACTTTGCCGTGCCACTTTGTGAAGTCTGTTTTGGTAATGTCTTCATAACTTTCTGAATTAGGAAACCAGTAGTCGAGCACCTTGCGAGGAAACTCCTGTATCTCGCAATGGAAGAGGTTCTGCCATCCCATCATGGATGCCGCGACCTCTGCGCCACCGATTCCGCTGAATAAACTAGCGTGATTCATATCTGTTTACCTAAAATGGGGCTGTGGTGAATGCCATTTTCTCTTTTCCTTTGTATGGGATGCATTGGATAAAGTCACCTACGTGCCCGGTGCATAATAGCAAAGCGTTGTATTTGTATGGGGATTCACCTATACGTGTTCTTGCGAAGATTGCTGGTCTCCATTTATGTTCATCGCTGTTACGCACAAGAACCTTATCGAAGGTTCTGAATGATGGCTGATTCTTGCTCTTCTTCCAGAGAGTGAAAGCCTCCTGGAACGTGGCGGCTTCGCCCTCTGTTGCTTCTCGCAGTTCCTTGTGTACGCTGATACGCAGGTCGAAGGCTTGGTCGGTCACGAACTTCTCGGTCTCGATTTCGTACTGGTTGCCGAATGTCAACGTGTCCTCGCTCTCGTTCTTGCCGATGAGCTTGCCGATGATTGTCAACTCTCCATCCTCGTCTTCTTCTTTGAAGACGTAAAGGTTGCCAAGTTCGAAACATGGCATCGTCTGTTTGTTATTCTGTTCCATATTATTTAGTTTAAAAAGTTATTCACATGGAAGTTTCTCCTGATGCTGCACGTACATCTTGTATTTAAGACAATACTTGCCATTGATGAAGTTACGCCCAGAAGGGCAGAGGAGGCACTTGCGAGCTGCATAGGTGCTCTTACTTCTTGAATCGCTCATAATAGTAGGTTACTATCTGATGCTCTGTAGGCTGGAAGCCATTACGAGAGGTGAGCGTATCGACTATCTCATCGTATGTACACTGTGGCATCTGAGAAATCAGATTCTCATCGTGGATGCCCTGTGAGATTTTACTGAGGCAGAGCCATCCAAGGACTAGCCAGATGGCAATGCAGAAGATAATCTTAATTGTTTTCATAATTTTATCGTTTTATATTGTTTGTAATGGTGGTCGGTTAGGGAGTCGAACCCTTGTGCCTATCTGCTTAGTTCTTTTTCGCAGAAATCATGGTGAACCTAGTAAAAAAGCATTTAAACAATCAATCGTTTGTTATGAACATCGCCCCCGATGGGCTAGGCTACATGCAAGATTGCAATGCCGACCGTGTAAAGAAAGGTGCCTGAGTGGATTTGTACTTATCATATTTTTAAAGATGAACAGCTGTTCTCGCAGGGATATTTGCCCAGGCACCTTTTGAATGTTTCAACGATAAGTTTCGCTTCACAGCGAGCTTTTCTTGTTTGCAATGTTAGCTTATGTCTATTCTCTAAAAGTAAAATTACCTATGTGGGATGTAGATAGTCTTGAACTTTACAGGCACAGGCTTCCAGCTCGGACAGTCGGTATTCGTAGCGAGTAATCTTGCCGTTCTTGCCACGCCCGAAGACCTTGACCTTGCCTTCCTTCACCCATCGCTCTACATTGCGTCTGCCGAAGGTATCGAATGCCTTGGCTTGGGTGATGAATGGTCGCTTGCCTACAGCCTTGGAAATTTCTTCCTGTACTACATTGCGTATGGCTGATAGGAATGTGTCGAATGAGACCATCTTGTCAGCGAACTGGATTTGTACTGTTTGGTTCATGACTATTTTGTATTATTTGATTCTTGTAACAGTGATAACTCCTTGCTCACGGTTGAGCTTGGTCTTGAACTTTCGGCTGTAGATGGCACCGAGGTCAGTGCAACTACTCTTGACCGATAGCATTCTCTTGATAGGGAAGTCGATGGCTTGACCTAACGCCAGTTCCCTAATCTGAGGTCTGAGTGGTAATGTTTCTTCTGACATATTGTTTGAATTGAATTATTATTTAACTAGAACGAAATCGTAAACGAAGACGAGAGGATTGCTGCCCCAATGGAGGTGGAGCTTACAGCTGAGCATCTTGTATGCTTCGATAGGAGTTTTGTACCACCATTTCTTCTCAAAACTATCATTTGTGGCATCGTATGAATAAGCATCGTCAATGCCTTCGATGTGGCTACAGTAGATTCCTTCCTTCATGCAGTCATCGGTGCTGATTTCCTGCAATCGTTCTACTCGAATGTTCGTGATGCGGATGCGGTGCGGCATGAGGTCTGCCTTAACGAACATTTTGTTGTAGCAACCTTTCTCGTATTTAATACACTCTAATGGCATCCCATGAATGCCACAAAGTCGGTAGAACTCTTCGTTCAGAGCCAGGTGTATGTATCTCTGGGCAATTGCTACGACTTCACCTATTTTATAAGTGGACTTTGCTACAATCTCATTTCCATCATTGATGGCGAGCTTGCCTTTGTCTTTTCCTTCCGTGTAGAAACCGCAATTGCAGTAAAACTTGAAAGGCTCTTGATAGGCGATTCTTCTGGTCTGAGTCTTGCGACCTTCCAGAACAGCTTGGGTGAGACCGTACTGGTCATTGAACATTATCTTTTTCATTTTGTGCCTCCTTCCTCTATGGTAGGAACTAAGTCCTTGATGTAAGCCCAATAAGCGAAGCGGAAATCTTTGCGGATGATTCCGTTCCACTTCCTCTTATCGCTTATGTTGTGAGCATCATAAAAGGTATGTATGCATGATTTTTCCAAGTTGATGAGTACTGGATGAGTGAAGTTTTTGGAAACACCTATAATAAAGGTGTGCAAATCTTCAGGAACTTCCTTTGCTTCGTGCCAAGATTGGCAGAGGCTGATGTATTCCTCCTCTTCCTCATAACTCCAAGGTCTTACATCCTTTGGAACCTTATTTTTGTGTCCAATCCAATATTCTTCATATGAAACATCTCCTACGGACATTAAGCCTGAGTCGTGCATCAAAGAATTTGTTCGAACCCATAACCTTTTAGGCGCATCAGGAACTTTTTTGCTGTTTTCTTTCATTTTTCTTCAATTTTATTTGGTACTTATTTATTTATTTACTAACTTTACGGTGCAAAAGTACAATAAACTTTTTGAACATGTATTGTTTGGTGGGCATATTTAATATATATTAACCCACTTTGTTGAACATTTAAAGGATTTTAATATGAATGTGCAAAGAATAGTGGACATTATAACGTCCAACAAACTGAGCAAAATTGATATTGCTTCTAAGATGAAGGTTAGTCGAACTACGTTGGATAACCTCCTGAATGGTGCTGATGTGAAAGTTAGTACAGTTGAAAACCTTGCTGAAGTCCTAGGTGTAGAAGTTGCTGAGTTTTTTAGTTCAGATAAGAAAACGCCTTCTTTAGCTAACAATAGCAATGTGGCTGATATGAACGAGCTGGAGAGGGAAGTGATAGCTCTCCGTGCAGAAAATAAGGTGCTGAGGGAGATTCAGGGTCTTTCGGCAAGAAGTCAGGCTCATGTTGGATAATTAAAATGTAGGGATTATGAAAAAGTTAATTAGTTTTATCGCAATGATTGTTACGAGTATCGTTGCAGTAGCTCAGACTTCAATCGCTGGAGTTGCTTTCGGCTCCAGCTATATTCAAGCTGCTAAGATTCTTAAAGATAAATTTGGTGTGCCAGATACCGAAGAAAGAGAGCGAATTGTTTTTGTAGATAAAAAATACGGAGGCTTTAATTTTGATTTAGTGACATTTGGTTTCCAATACGGTGAAGGGAAAAGTTATTTTAATAGATGTATTTTTATTAAAACGTTTAAGACTTCATCAGAAGCTAAAGATTTCAGAGATTTGTTTGCTCAGAAATTGAGAAGAGACTATTCTTTGAATGAATTCATTTCTGACAATAAGTTTAAAGAATATGAAGGTGGCGTGGACCCAACTAATGGTGAACCTTACGGATTCAGCCTAGATATAGTATCTCCAACACGTGAAGTAAACTTTTATGGTGTAAGATTATACTATGGTCCTTATGATTATGTTAATGAAAACTTTTAAAAATATGAAAACAAACATGAATAAAATATTAGGTATAGTCTTATCTGCATTACTCGTCTCATGTTGGGGACATACTTCTGATGGAAATGATGAGGCTGTCAAGAAAGCTATAGAAAAGTCTTTGACTACCGATAATGATTCAACAGATGAAGAAAAGCCAACTATCGGTAGATATGTGTATATGGATAGAACAGGCTGTTTACATTTAAAGCAAGACTGCTATAGTTTCTCAGACAATGACCAACTTGTTTTGTCTACAGAGACAAATGATGAGAGTGCGGAAAGTTCCCTGGATATAAAGAGTAGTAGATATGCTCTGCATAGAATTCCAGTAAAAGTGAAATTAAAGGAAGCAGATTTGGATTTTTGTTGTAATAGTTGCATAAACGACTCAATATTTGATATATTAGCACAAACTGCCCTAAGAAATGCTAGTGTAGGGGAAGTAAGCAAAGTTGACTATAATAAATATCGGGTTCCAAGACCTGCGAGATAACATTTAGGCTTATGATGCAATTATCGAACAATGACATAGACAGAAAGCTGAGGCTTTCAAAGAAGTTCTTTTGCTTTGGTCTAGTGACCTTCTGCATAGGTTTCTTGATGCTTGGCTTTGCAATAGGTAGGTTGTCTTCCTCTTCAAGTAGTGCTGAGGCTGATGCCTTCCAAACAGAGGTAACTGCAGGAGGCAAGGTATATGTTTCAGATAGCCCAGGTTCCAAGCGATACCATAAGGATAGAAATTGCCAGGCATTGAAGCGAAGTACAGGCCATATAACTGCTACTGATGAGGCTAATGCCATCGATCAGGGCAAAACTTTATGTGGTTGGTGTGGAAAATAGAAAATAATTAGTAATTTTGCAAAAAAAATAGGAGATTAAAATATGGAGAATTTAGGTATAATTATTAGTATTTTGGTAGGATTGGTAACATTGTTATCAATGCTCGTTTGGTTTGGTCGTTTTATCCAGCGTGTGAATGTACATGACAAGAAACTAGATGATTTATCTGAAGATGTGGAGGACTTGAAGTTGGATATGAACTCAGTTAAGACTTTGCTTATGGCAAAGTTTAAGGACTTCGAGGTAGTCTTTTCAGGGAAGCATTCGCCTAGAGCCTTGAATGAAACCGGTCAGAAGATATTTGATGATATGCACGGAAAAGAGTTTTTGGAAAAGAATAAGGCTTTGTTGTTTGCTTACGTTGACAAGAACAAACCAAAGACTGCCTACGATGTTGAAGGCTTGTGCTATTTGGCTTGTCTTATGAATGTGAACAACGATGCTTTCATAGAGATAAAGAGCTTCCTCTACAATTATCCTACCATAACTTTGCCTGATGGCAAAGAACATGAGGTAACAATGGATGAGGCTTGTTCTGTACTTAGCCTTCCTTTGCGTGATATGTACTTAGAAGAGCATCCTGAGATTGTGAGATAATAAAGAGCATAAAGTTTGTTCGTAAATTTAAATTCCAAAATAAGTTTATAGATTGTTTTGAAAAAAACGCTAAAACATTAGTAAATACAGTGTATTATGAATCTAGTTTGGAAATTAGAAAGCATATTTTTATAATTGCTTGATATTTAAGGAAATAGCGTAAATCGTTGGTTTCTAGATAGTCAGAAGTATAGTGTTTTAGAAACGTTTGACACGTTAAACGTGACAAACAAGTGCGTTTGTTTTGAAATTGCTTTGAAAATAAAATTACTATGGCTACATTTAAAATTGTTGTGCAGCATCAGAGGTCTGATGGTTTTTATCAGGTGTACATCCGAATGACTCATAATCGTAGGTCGCTTTATATCAAGACGAGCAAGATGGTGGGGCAGAAGGGCATCGTGAAGGGTTCTCATGATGTGAAGGATTCTTTTGTGCTTAATTCTCTGAACCAAATTATTGAAGAATGGATGTTCAAGCTGAATAAGCTTGACATCCGTTCTTGGAGTGCTGAACAGGTTAGGGACTATCTGGAGCAGAATGATGCAGATGTGTGTTTCTCAGACTTCGCTAGAGAATATATTGGTGAATTGTCAGAAACATTGAGACCTCAGTCTCTTGTCAATTATCACAATACATTGCATAGCATAGAAAGATATTGTGGTTCTGAGAAAGTAATGTTTAGCGAATTGAACACCAAACTTGTGCAAGGATGGATAGATAGTATGAAGGATTCTAAGTCAAAGAAAGCCTTCTATCCAAGGTTCTTAAAGAAAATGTTCAAGGCAGGTGTGGCTAAATATAATGATTATGACAACGACATTGTAAGAATAAAGGTGAATCCATGGACTAAGGTGGAGTTTCCTAATCATGTTGTACCCAAAAAGCGTGCTATCCTGATGGAGGATTGCAGAAGGATTTTTTCTGTGATTCCTTCTTCTAAGACAGAATGCCTGGCAGTGGATGTGTGCAAGATGGTATTGTGTCTTGCCGGAATCAATGTGGCTGACGTTTATGTACTGA
>ERZ870052.265-NODE-265-length-21063-cov-7.882874_pt1 | contig 21063 bp, 24 predicted proteins | sample MGYA00520889_ERZ870052 | MGnify/ENA primary metagenome ERZ870052 (study PRJEB32232, sample SAMN07284988) | human gut metagenome | biome: human-associated habitat; material: feces | host: Homo sapiens | place: Tanzania | collected 2014-08-14 ...
CACTGCGGCTCGGCAAAGGCGTCGTTGTTGAACAGCACCACATACTTGCTCTGCGCCCGGGCAATGCCCTGATTCACCGCGTAGGAAAAGCCGGTGTTGCGTCCGTTTTCGATCAGGGTGAAGTTGGGGCGGGTGCAGTAGCTGCGGGCCTGCGCAAGACTTTCGTCGGTGGAACCGTTGTCCACCACGATCAGATCAAAGTCCTGCTCAGTCTGGGCGTAGATGGACTCGATGGAGTCCTTCAGCCAGCCCTTGCCGTTGATGTTTGGGATAATGATGGTCGCTTTTATCATAAAAGTTACTCCTGTTTTCGTCAATTACAGAGAGAGTATATCATATTATCGCAAAAATGCAAACCTCTCGGATAACGCCTGCCCTCGTTTGCAAGGCAATGCCCGGGGAGCTGTGACAGAATTGGCTAAAAAAATTGTATGAACCCCTTGACACAATCTGAAAAATGAGTATTATTGTATTAGGCACTTAACACAGAAACACAAAATGCAGGGAGGGCTACGATGAGTGAACAATTTGATTCCAGCCGTCCGATCTATGCACAGCTGGTAGAGCGGTTGAAGGCGAAGATCCTTGCGGGGACATACCCGCCCGGAGGACATCTTGACTCGGTGCGGGATATGGCCGCAGCCGCAGGGGTGAACCCGAATACCATGCAGCGTGCGCTGGCACAGCTGGAAACGGAGGGGCTTGTCCGGACCGAACGGACGGCGGGCCGCTATGTGACGGAGGATACCATGTTGATCGAACAATTGCGTGCCGCGACCGCGGAAAAGTTCGCGGAAGAATTTCTGGAAAAGATGCGGGGCATCGGGTACAGTCCGGCGCAGGTCGCCGAATTGCTGGCCCGTCAGACGAAAGGAGAACCGAATCATGAGTGAACTTCTGACCTGTGAAGGGCTGACAAAACACTACGGCGCAAAAACCGCGCTGGACGGTGTGGATCTGCACATCGGCTTTGGGAAGATCGTTGGCCTGCTGGGGCCGAACGGCAGCGGCAAGACCACCCTGATCAAACTGGCAAACGGTCTGCTGCAGCCTGACAGCGGCAGCATCCGGATCGCCGGGATGAAGCCCGGCGTGGAGAGCAAGGCAATCGTATCCTACCTGCCCGATGCCGACTGGCTTCCCGGCTGGATGCGGGTAGAGCAGCTGGTGAAGATGTTTGGGGACTTCTATAAGGACTTCGATCCGGCCCGGGCGAATGAGATGCTGGCAAATCTGGAACTTTCCCCCAAAGACGTCCTCAAGACCCTTTCCAAGGGCAACCGGGAAAAGGTGCAGCTCATCCTTGCCATGAGCCGGAATGCCCGGCTCTATCTGCTGGATGAACCCATCGGCGGCGTGGACCCGGCGGCACGGGATTATATCCTGCACACCATCCTGTCCAATTACAGCAAGGACGCGACCGTCCTCATCTCGACCCACCTGATCGAGGATATCGAGCCGGTGCTGGATGAGGCCATCTTCCTGAAAGAGGGAACGGTCTTTGCTCACCGCAGTGTGGATGAGATCCGTGAGAATGAGGGAATGAGCGTGGACGCATATTTCCGGGAGGTATTCAAATGCTGAAAAATCTGTTGAAGTATGAATTCCGGGCGACCGGACGGACCTATGGCGGCCTGTATCTGGTCTGGCTGCTGGTTGCGCTGGCAATGGGGATCTCGATGCGGGACGAAGTCTGGGACAATGGCAGCAGCCAGATCTGGGCATACCTGATGTTTGCCTACTTTGCCATCGGGGTTGCCATCGGAGTGGTCTGTATTGTGACGATCATCCAGCGGTTCACCAAAAATCTGTTGGGGCGGGAGGGCTATCTCATGCACACCCTTCCGGTCCATCCAGAGCAGCTGGTTGCGTCCAAACTCATTTCCAGCATGGTCTGGGTGATCTGCAGCGGAGTGGTCGGGATCCTGTCCGTCCTTCTGATGCTGGTCGGCCTGGGCGCCTTCGAGGATTCCAAAACGGTCATCAATGGGGAGACGATCACGACGGGCTGGGGCGATGTCCTGAAATTCAGCTGGAAGGCGATCCAGAGCATCGGCGGTGAATTCTGGAGCGAGCTGGTGTGGATCATCGTCCTTGGTCTGGCGGGCGTTGCAGTCCTCATCCTCTGTATCTACGCCGCCTGCATGATCGGGCATCAGTTCAGGAACCATTCCACGATTGCCAGCATTCTGGCCTTCTTCCTGTTGCAGCTGATTCAGGGCAAACTGGATGCAGGCGGCGGGATCCGGGTGATCGTTGGCTCTGTGGCAGCGATGCCGATGGCTTATTCCGCCAGCGGCAATCCCTGGCTCGTCCTTCTTGTAACGATTCTGATCGGCGCAGTCTATTTTGTCCTTACCAGCTGGCTGATGAAAAATAAGCTGGATCTGGAATAAGCATAAAAACCAAACCCCGGCCGTTGCAGATGAAACATACTGCAAAGGCCGGGGTTTATGCGGGAAAATTATTTTGCGAGAGCCTTTTCAATATTGGCCAGAATGGTGTCGTGCTCCTCGGCGCAGACCAGAACCACCTCGCCGGTGGGGGCTACGGTGACGGTAGCGGCCTTGGCCACGAGGTACTGATCCTCAAGATAGTGCTCCATGGACTGCTGCTCGCTGGCAATATAGGCCTCCAGTGCAGCCTTTACTTCATCGGTCTTGCCCTCAGCAGGCTTTACGATGGCGACAGCGTAGCTGCGCACCATCATGCTGGAAATGCTGGCGGCAAAGGCAGTGTACTGGCCGTCCTCCAGGTTCAGCAGGGGCATCAGGATGTCCCGGATCTCCTCGTTCAGCTGGTCGGGCTCGTACTCGGCGCTGTAACCGTCGATGGCGGTAAACTTGCCGTCCTCGCCCTTGGTAAAGATCATATCGTACTCGTTGTCCTCGTCGCTGCGGGCGTCGTGGATGATCTGGGAGTAGTCCTTGGGGGTGGAGCTGTCGGCCTTGCTGCCGCCGGAGCAGCCCACCAGAGTAAACAGGGTCAGCCCTGCCAGCAGGGCGGCAATGAATCTTTTCATAGTATTGATTTTCCTTTCATAGTGCTGTGTGTGGAAGGTGCAGCCGGGCGCACATGTTACAGGTAGTGTGTGCCGGTTTTGGGCTGCTATTCTGGATACGAACCACCGCACCGCAAAATTGCAGGGAAAAAGTAACAGTTTTATGAACGGCGCGCGCTTACAGCATCAAAGCGTCCAGATCGCCGTGGTTCACCGGGGTGGACAGGATGATCTGGGTGCTGGTAGTGCCAAGCTTCTGGAACTGTAAGATCAGATGTTCCAGCTGTGGCATGCTGCCGCAGCTGACCTTGACCAGAAAGGTGTACGCACCGGTAACGTGGTAGCATTGCAGCACCTCGCGGCTGTTCTGCAGCAGCTCCAGAAAAGCATCCTGCTTGGAGGGGGCTACGGAAAGGCTGATGAGCGCATCCACATACATCCGGTCTGCCGGACGGTTCAGCGTGACGGTATAGCCGCTGATGATGCCGTCTGTTTCCAGTTTGTGGATACGGCTGGAGACTGCCGGGCTGGTAAGCGACACCTGCTCCGCAATTTCTTTGACGGGCATCCGTGCATTTTTGGCCAGAAGGGTGAGGATTTTGCGGTCAAGATCGTCCATGAGAAGAGCCTCCTTCAAAAATATGTTGGATTGTATAAAATTTTCTGAAAGTAAAGTTTTTATGTTGTGCAAACCCACAGAAATGGAATAAAATTTCGTTTCTGAAATTCTATGTTAATTATATAAAGTTTTTGCAAAAAAGTAAAGTATTATTTTAAAGCAAAATCCGAAAATCTTGTTTGACAAGAAAAGAAAAACGGGTATAATACATCATGCAAGGCAGCGCAACGCACAAAAGCCTGCCAATGATATTGAGATTCACCACTTTATATACTTTCCCACCCCTCTATACACAAAAACCCGCTGCCAGGCGGGTTTTTGTGTTTGTTGGGGCTTTTTTCTTTTTGTAAAAAGCAGTGGTAGACAACGTACTTGCCCAGTGAAACTGCTGTTTCCGGTCACGACTCCACCCGTGAAAATGCAAAGGGGCTGTTTGGTTTGTGCAGAGATACAATTATAAACCCTATACTTTGTAGGACTTTCCGAAAATACGGCGGTGCATTGACAAAAGACTTTTGAAAAGAGTAAAATTGTTGTGAGATCCTGTAGAAAAGATGCAGGAACGTTGCGCTCGACTTCAAAAGGAGGAATCACAAATGAAAGTATCAAAGCGAATCCTGGCTGTTCTTCTCGCTGGTACGATGGCACTTGCGCTTCTGGCAGGCTGCGGCAGCAGTGTCGGCTCAAAGGATGTAGATGTGATCAATGTCATGCTGCAGCTGAACGGCAGTGATGTCAAGGTGACGGAGGATGCTTCCCTGAAAGCAGATGCTGACCGTTTTGTCTCCCTGCTGCAGAAACTGGTTCCGTTTGAAGCTGGCCCGGACGAGGAAAGCACTGTGCGGGAAGAGAACTATAAGGTGACTGACCAGCAGGATGAGGACTTCCCCTGGAGCAATAAGCTGAACAGCACCCTTGTGGCTGGCAAGTCGAAGCGCCTTGTGCTTGTTTCGGACGACCCGCAGGTAAATAATGATGCAAGACGGGCAAACGATATCGCATGGCAAATTGAAGACCTGAACCATCGGGGTCTGAAGGTAAAGGGCATTGCAGTGGTCAAAACGGACGATGGCCGCTGCACAAAATGGGATGAAGGGTCTGGTGAACTGGTAAAGGTTGAAAAGACATCGGTATGGGTCGCTGTTGTGACCTACGAATAAACGGTATAAAAACCGAATAGCCGAACAATGAGAAAGGGGCTGTTGCACATCGTTTTAGCCGAAAGTGCAGCAGCCATTTTCAAAATCAAACGTATAATCAAACAATTCAAAAAAGCATGTGCATCACAAATCCATCGAAAATTTCTAATTTTCGAGAAAATTTGCTGCACATGCTTTTGTTTTGGGTATTGATACTGCTGGATTCCTACGCCTATTCGTACAAAAACAGAGGCTGTCGCTTGTGCAACAGCCCCCTTGTTTTATTACGGCAGATGTGCTGGTGAACACCTACGCCCATATCCAGCAGTCTTCCCGTGTAGAGCTGGGCAAGAAGTTCGAAAGCGGCTTCTATGCCAAGCCCGACACCTCCAGCCCGCAGGCTGTGCCCGCCGCAGGCGAACCGACCATCTCTATGACCGCTCTGCTGGAACTTCTAAAGAATGCAGACCCCGAAGTAAAGGCGCAGCTCCGTCTGGCTCTGCTGACATGATGCAAAATTTACCACGCATTTCAAAGCAATTCCAGCCCATGCAGAGGATTCCCACGAAAACGCCAACCGTGCAAAAACCGTGCATTGACCGTGCAGACCCCGAATTTTCGGGGTTACATAACGAAAAAGAGCGTCAAATCTTACGATTCAACGCTCTTTTATTGGCGCACCTCCAGGGACTCGAACCCTGGGCCCACTGATTAAGAGAGCAAGCCGCAGATTCGTCTCAATTTCTGGATATTCCGATTCATCGTCATTTTCAATCGAATCAGCGCGATTTCTCGCTTTGAAATTTCTGCACTCTTTGTCGAATTTTGCATCAAAAAGCACCCTTTGCACGTTTTGAAACCGTGCAAAATCCGTGCACTTACTCTCTGACAAACAAAATCAATCTATCCCCCACCGACTTGACGGCATTGGTTTGAGTGGCCGTACACCAAAATCAAGTCTAGGAGGATACTACTATGATGAACTTGCTTTCCTGCCACTACAGCATGGACACCAACTGGGTGGAAGCCCGGTTCGAGGATGGCACCACCCTTACCATCGACTGCATCGCCATTGAGGATGAGTACGGCAACACCCCGGCACAGCGGGCAGAGCTAGACTGGCTGCTGTACAATAAACCCTTGGAGTATGCCCAGCTTGTGCTGGGTGGGGAGATTGATCATTATCTTTCCCTTGGCTGCGAACACGACAGACTGGTGTTGTACAATAAAAGTTGACATAGGAAACTCAAAGAGCCAATATATAGAAAAGGATAAACCGGAGGCAATAAAAGATGGCTCGGAATCAACGAAAATACAACACGGAATATAAGGTGCAGGCCGTAAAGCTGTCGAATGAAGTAGGATCATCGAAAGCAGCAGTCGAATTGAGGATACCAGTAGATGCACTATACGGATGGGGTCAAGGTCGCCAACGAGGGCGTTTGGACATTGGATGCGGAGCGTATACACCGCAGACTGCAATGAGTCCGGCCGAAGAATTGAATACCCTACGCAAGCAAATAAACAGTAGGAGAAAGAAATACGGCGGCTAAAGGAAGAGAATGAATTTCTAGCATAAACCAGCGCTTTTTCGCCGCTAGCCATCGGAAGTCGGCAAAGGGCAACAAATGAAATTCATCGCTCTAAAAAGCAGAAGACGGCAAGAGAAAAGTGAGCACTGCGTTTTGCTACAGAATGCCGCCCCCCACAAAGCCGTTGTCCGGCACATCTTTTGTCACAACAGCACCCGCCGCCACAACGACATTGTTGCCGATGGTCATACCCGGAAGAACGGTCACATTGACGCCCAGCCAGACGTCGCTGCCGAATGTATCGATGGCGGCAGATGCTCTGACCAGAATATCAGAGAATCTGATCGATGGATGTAGTTTCTTCTGCGTTCTCCTTTTCCAGAACGTACAGATGGCGCTTGACCAGGGGCTTAAAATTCTTTGCATAAGGCCTCAGAACGGCGTAGCGCTGTTCAATGGTGCTGCTGAACTGGCGGTTCTGATCCAAATCATAAGCAGCCTGGTAGGTCTTTAACGTCTTAACAAGATACTCCTGATCCTTGAAGTCCTCCGCATGGCACAGGGCGTCCATAGCAAGCGCCTTTCTGTAGACAAAGAAGCAGATCAGTGCTGAAGGCTGTTCCTGTGTTGTATTCCGCAACCCGATCTCAGCGATGTCAATAATAGCCTGGTAGTCACTGCTATCATCCAGTGTATTGAGGAGCGTCACGCAGCACTGGGCGGTAACGAGCCGGGATTTTGAATCTTTGGGATCAGGCGAAAAATCTTTAATGTACTTTGTCAGGATCAAAATTGCATCGCTGCGTTTATTCATCATTAGGAGAAGTTCAGCTTCCTGATTGTATCCATGCTCGTCAAATGGGTACAATTTTTGATACTCTTTTGAAAGATCAAGAGCACGCTGATACAACTGCACATCCATCGGATAGGCGCTGAGCTTTTTTTTAAGAAAACTTACCGAGTAAAGAAAAAGGCGGAACGACCAAAGTTCTTTGGGAATCTCCAAAGCTCGACCGAGGTATTCTTCTCCTTTTTCAAAATGGCTGCTTTCAGCACAGGCGTTGATTGCATCTGCGAGCATATCGCGGTTATAGGGAGCAAAGGACAATGCATAATCACATACCTGAAGGGCAAGAAGAAAATCACCGCAACGGGACAGATCCATAATAAAATTATGATATACATTGCACTCACTCCGCACCTGGTTTGCCGGATCGGTAACGTAACTGACCAGACACTTGCGGTACGCTGCGCTGTTCTCATCCATATGCATCTGAAGAAGGATATTGGCATCGTGGATCGATGAAACACAAATGTTCTCAGAATCTTGTGTTTTAGGAGTGTCGTGATTTTCCGCGTCTTGCAGTGCCTTTAAGAGTGCCAGTCTTTTCAGCGTATCTTCATTCATAGTGCATTACTCCTTGTTTGTAATATTTGTGTTCGGAAGGTTATTATTCAGATAAGCGGAATCTGCATCAGAAAATTTTTGCGGCGAATTTCTGAGAAAATCATCCATCTGCGGCGTCCGGAGCTTTTGAATCTGTTTATTCTGGTCCATAAGATCAATCGCTTTCTTAAACACTTCCTGAAAAGATTTCAGAAGTGCTTTCAATTCCCGTTCTTCTTTTGCGGGAAGCTTCTGGAATAAAAGCCAAGAGGAATAGAAGTTTCCTTTTTCAGCAACATCTTTAACAAGATCCAGTGCCGTCTCCATTCCACGAGGAAGCAGATAATCCTTGATGTAAAGATCACAGCATCGGGGACAATTGAGCCGTTCCGCAGAATCCACAAGTGGTTGAGCCGAATCAGTTGGTCGGCCCAGCATGACATACATACTCAGCCGCTTTTCGGCCTCATAAGGGGCGATGAAGCGGAGGAGCTGGACCTCAAAATAGTATCCAAATTCATTTTTGGGCTCCATCTTTTTCAGCGTTTCCGCATAGGGAAGCCCTTTTTCTGCATATTCTTTTTGTTGCTGTTCAGGGAAGATCTCAGCCAGAGACAGAAGCAGCCGGCAAATCGCTTTGCCAAGGCGATAAATGGGGTACTGCTGAAATTCGAGATTAAACTCCTCAATCATCTTGGATGAAACAGCAATCTCTCCGTTAAGCTCAAGAAGAGCTTCAATCTGAGCTGCGAAAAAGCTTCCTTTCTTCGCACAGAAAGGCAGAGCATATGTACATAACTCAAGGGAAAGAAGGTTCTGTCCTTGATCCAGAAGAAGGTCAATGATCTCGAGAAACTGCTGATCGCTCCCCTTGAGCTTTTTATCGGTAATGGAGCGAACGATCCTTTCTGCCTGACGGGGGGTTTTACGGATAGCAGCCGCTTCATCGGAAGAAAGGAATTGATGTGCTTTTTGTTGGTGGATAAAATCATCAAAAAACATTTGGTTTGACTTGAGACTATCGTTCAGAGATGTTCGATCAAAGGAGAAATAAGACTGCTCTTCCGAGGATGAAAATTTGCTGATGTTGTCCACCTCCCCTCCTTGAGATCAGGGTCACATCATTGGGCAAACATTCTGCGCAGCTCAGAAGGACTGTGCCTTGCAAGGTGCGCAAAACCGAATTCTCCTTTTCCTAAAAGTGCAAAAAGCACCAGCAGTGCAAGCCCCTTGCTGCGGTCACCACCGGTACATTCCAAAAAGCAGCGCTGAAAGTAGTCAATGTCGTCCCCAGGAAGGTGAAATAGCAGGTCGATATCAATATCAAAAGCTGCTTCTGAGGTCAGCAGAGAACGGCAAATCACAAACAAGCGGTTCAGTCCGTAGTTCATGAACATTGAGGAAAGATCAATTTTCCAGAGATCGGGATAATTGCCGGTCATGATCTGACCAAGGGTCTGCCTAGGATCAGGAGAACCACTGATTCTTTTTTGGAGATAGTCGAAGATTTCCTCCGGAAGGATTGTTTGCAGGAAGCAGCGGTCATCCGAAAAACGTCCGTTGGGAATGCTGGCAATCGGACAGCAGGCGAATTCCGGGATATCAATGGACACGCCGCGCCGGTCGCACAATTCGTTCGCCCAGCCGTAATGGGTTGCTCGGCTGCCTTCCATTAAAAATTTCAGAGAGTACAGCGTAAAGGCATCGGTGTTATTTTCGTTGATAGGATGAAGCGGCATCGCATCCAGAAGTGCCTGCACAGCTTCCTGCATTGCTCTGGCAGATGGATAACGTGCGGTCATCTGCACGGCTGTGGCTTTTTGCAGGATTGCCGATAAGGTCTGCCGGTGCCTGTCAGGGATCTTCAGCTGCTGTATCTCAGCTTCCGGAGTCGTATAAGGCTCAAAAACGCGGTGTCCGCGGCAGAGGAAAGCCAATAACCGCCCGACGGCATAAATATCAGTCGTATAGTCCAGCTTTCCGCCTCGATATTCGGGTGCTGCATAGTCCCTGCTGCAGCTCAAGACGTACTCAGACGGAAAGGAAGAGCCTTCTGCAAGAAGCACCGAACAGCCGAAATCGGTGAGGAATGCCGCTCCGTTCTGCGGGGAGGTACGGTTTTGGCCTGCCCAGACGATATTGTTCGGGGAAATATCTAAATGCAGTAAACGGAGCTGTTCGTGGAGGGAAGAGAGTGCGGTCAGTAGACTGCTGATGATAATCAGTGCAAACCGCACACGGGCGAGATCTGAGAACACAGGATCAATGGCGGTAGGCGGTGACTCGAGCCACCCGCTTACCAGATCCTCCACAGAGCAGGTGTCGCTGCTCCACCCGGGGAGGACCGCATAGCCGTCCCCGCAGTCGGCAAAGGAGATGACCTGAAAATTGGTCAGACGTGCAGCGCTCCCAAGCTGACCCTCCTGTTCAAACGCCTTCAAGCAGCGCTGGAACCGCTCTTCAGAACCGGCTTCGGCATAAACGCGGTCCTTTCGTACCAGAACAGTCCCGTCTGCCGCCCTTACCGGTCTGACTGCCCGCTGGGCATACCCGTAAGGGAAAAACTCTTTGATCATGACTGGATAGCCGTTTGTCATTGTCTTTGCGGAGTAAACCAAGGAGAGTCCGCCTTCCCCGATCTTTTCCTCAATGATGTACTTGCCCTGATTTGGCATCCTGATGATACTCCCTGCCTTGAGCGGAATGCGAATTCCCATAAAAGTTTCCTCCTTCCCGGCAGCGGTTCTGAATGTTTATTTGGGATCGGAGCCGGCGCTGAGCGAACTTCTTTACCGACTTCTTTTCTTTACAAATGCTGAACAGATATCCTCATACACCACTGCTGGCGAACGCTCCGGTCTCTCCTGCACAATGCTCATCAGAATAGTCTGTTCAAGAACACTTGGCGGGTAAAACGCAGGGAGGAGAGCCGCTTTCAGCACACAGGAAGCAGCGGCGAGGAAATCATTCAGGAATGTTCTTTTTTCGGCAGCAGAGCCGGTATCCTCGCCGATCCACTGGAACCCGGCCACCACCCACAACAGGTAGAGAATATCGCTCTTCTGCGGGGCAGTTTCCCCCATCAGAATCCGGGTGATGCGATCCCGGATTCTGTTGTTCAGTGTCCCGCGAACGTTTACCTTCCCGTCCCCATCCACAAAGGGAACATGGTAGAACAGACTTGTGCCCTTTCGGTGAATGCTGAAGTTGGTGGCAATCTCGTAGTTCTCAGAGACAAGAGCGGCGGCGTACTGACTGCATTTTTTTGCATCCGGTTTGAAATTGGTGAAGAAAAGAGATTTTGCTTCCCGGCTCAGGTTACGTAGACTCATCAGTTTGGTGATTTCATCGTTAAAATTGGAAAGTGCTCTTACGGTGTCGTCGTGAACCGTAAAGCCCCCGAAGAAGAGGGAAGCGTATCCCGCAAGGTTCAGATAGACTTTGTGGGCCGTTTTGGGCTTGAGGTCGAGAACGGATGCGTTCTGGGTCATGTAGAACTGGAAATCTTTTTCTTTCATCTTCAGGAAGCGGTTTTCCAGAGAATTGGCGATGTCCTGCGTACAGCAGATGCTTTTTTCTTCCTCCTCGACTTTTTCGCACGTCGCGGGTCCATTGGCGTACCAGCGCTTGAGCCTGTTGACTGCATCAGCGTTCTTGTGCTTTAAGAAACAATAAATATCGATCAGATCGGACGATGCGCTAAAGGAAAACCCCACCTCGTTATCACCTAGAACGCGAAGCAGAAGAAACTGCATGTCCGCATAGGAGAAATCCACAAGGTGACCCAGCAGAATGATCTGTTCCCTTGACAGAAGGCTCTTGGAACCTTCTGCCGGAAGTGTCAATGCCGAATCGATCAGAGTGCCCGCCTGTTCAAAGAGCTTTGGCTTGCTTTTCGGGCTGCTTTCAGAAACACGCTTCAAAAGCAGATCCTTATATTGCTGGATCTCGTCCGGATCCAGCTCTTCTGCGTGGCGGATCGTGATATCCGGGAAATTGCCGATTCCCTGTACCGAAAAGCCTTTTTTCAAATCGTCATCCGTGATTTTTTCAGGCGGAAGGTCGCTGGCAATTTCAAACAGGATCCGCATAAGAGCAAAGCGCATGGACACCCTGTATTTTGCCACGACGCTGCTGAAATAAGACTTCCAATCCTCAGAGGCGATGGCAGCAGTATTGATATTCAGTTCAGCCCAGATATCTGTGATGTCCTTCTCGATCATATCATAGAAGCCGTTCTGGATAGATTTCGTATAATTTCCCATTTCACACCTCCGGATCGGATGATATTGCATAAAATATTATATAATTTTCTCAGGATAACGTCAATGATATACAATACAAAGATGTCAGGCAAAAACTATCAAAAATCGACAATGATGCAGCTGGCATCGTCCTTAGGGGCACTTTGGCGGATCATTCCGGGGATTCTGCTGCATGCATCAGCAGCAGTAAGAATGTTTTCGTGTGCAACAATGTTGCAGCCGCAGCAGAGCGCCGTTGCGCCATCCGTTACCATCACAAGGCGCTTTATGTCCGCTGTCGTCCCCTGTTGAATCCGCAGGTGCTGCATAGAGTTTGCTGAAGTGGTAAGCCAGGTATAGTCATGCGTAATACCGTTCTCTGCGCCGGAAAGAACCGAAACACGGTTGTCCTGATCCAGCGCAATGATATTTCCATCGCCAAGATGTACAGCGATATACTCCTGTGTAACAGGGTTCTGTGCAAAAACAAGGAGCGTGGATGCAAATTCTGAAGGAGCGGCCTGATATTCTTTGCTCAGGGCATCTAGGCTGTTACGAATGACCCGGATCAGTTCATACTGCACTTCGTCGAGATACCCATGCTGTACCAGAGAATGCAGCCCCTTTTTCTGCAGGTAGTCGGCAACCGCATAAAGTACAGTTCTGCCACCGGTTTTGCAATATTTTTTTTCGGACTGGCCATCTGCCAGCCCCCAGAAGCGGAAATCCGCCTGTTCGATCACGACCGAGACATCTTCACAGGCAGCTCCTTCCTGAATGTGATGGGTTCCTGTCTGGTGAAAACATACGATACTGCTGAAACTGCTGGTGCTTTTTTCTTCCATATTAAGAGAGTCCTTTCTTACGTTGCTTGACAGATAAAAGCGGAAGGCCACTGGTAGCCATTCCGCCGAAGCTGCTGCCCTGTCCGGAACAGGGATGATTTCAGCGGCATGCCGTAAAAGCTCGAGTGGAGCATACTGGTCACGTCCAAATACACCCGGCCGTATGGGGCAAGCTCGACCATATTCCAGGCATGGGGCACTCCATACAGCGTGCCGGTAATGATTGCACAGGGAAGTTCAGCGCGTTGGCAGCAGAAGAGATAAAATTTGGAAACGCCTTCGCATACTGCCGTATGCCGGAGCGTCGGCCCCACCAGAGTGTGATCCCAGAAAGCACTGCCGGAGTCCATATATTTTGTTGTGGATGCGATCTCCTTTGCAATTTGAAAATAAGCATCTGCATCCGAGGGACTGTCTGTGAACTTCTGACGCAGACAGGCTGCTTTGGCGTTCAAAGAGTTGCGGATCGCCGTAGAGGGTTCGGGCTCCAGCATCCGCTGAAAACGGAGATATGAACCGTCTGGTACTGCTGCAAACTGGTATTCCCACCACTGAATCTCGAAAAGTTCAGGATGATCCAAGTGCACCGCCTGAACGATCCGGTACAGCTGCGCAGTCGGCACCGTATTTTGAGAAATAAAGATATTGTCCTTCTGCGCCAAAAGACCGGTGACAAGCTGCCGGTAGGCAAGCTGTTCCGCAGGCGTAAGGAGCGAGCGGTAGAACGCGGGTGCGATCATCCTTCAGCACACTCCTTCCCTACCATTCATTCCCGCATTCATCGCAGTGCCAGACAGGCCGTCCGTCCACCATGCGTTCCCGGAGTTTTTTCCCAAGACAGACCGGACAATATTCGGCTTCGGTGCTTTTCACAATGCTTCCTTCGGGCAGTGCCCGTGTATGAAGCAATGTCGGCTTGAAGTCAGGCCGCGGTGCGATGCGTTCCTGCTGAGTGTAGGTATAGCCCGGTGTCGGGGTCACTCTGTCCAATGCTGCCATAAGATTCACTTCCTTTTCCGGCGTTTTTCTTTCTGATTCTTGTGCTTGGCGGTTTTTGCTTTATGCCGCGAGATATCCCTCTGCAGCTCAGAAGAGGGCGGCTCTGCCAGCATGATTGCGGGGACTTCCACGGCATCCGCACCTGCAAAGGCCCGCCAGACTCCCTTGTGCGGGTTCAGGACCACAGCGTATTTTTCGACCTTATAATACTTCAGGCGCTGTGTTTCCAAATCCGTACTGCTAAAAAACACAGACAGCTCATTGGGATGCGTATGCCACCACCCGATGCAGGCAAGCTCCTCTGCACCGACAGGGTCGGATACCGCCAGACGCTCTTTCAGGCAGAAAAATTCCTGCTGCAGACGGATCTCCTCCATGGCGCTCCACTCGATATAGCCGGGCTGCCGGCAGTCAGTTTTGGCTTCCAGAAGCTCAATGACTTCGGCCTGTACGATTTTGCCGGAAGCATCCCGGAGATAGCGGCCGATCAGCCAGCCGCCCTGCTCGTTTTTGTTGCGTGGAAAATCATTGCGCAGCCAGCCGATCAATTCCTTCTGCCGCCGGGCTGCGTAGGGAGTGTAGACCAGCAGCCGCGGCGTGCAGCTGGACCATGCTTCGGTGCCGGTCTCGGTGGTCTGGCGGGATAAAACAGTGTGCTCCATAAAACTCACTCCTTTGTTTTGTTCGTTACTCGGAAAAAGATGCCAGAATGCAGAACAGGAGAACGCAGCCGATCAACGCAGCTGCAATAACAAAAACGAGCAGGACACACCAGACAGCAGTAAGGATCAGATAAGGCACAGCTGCCGGAATCAGAATGAACAGCCCTCCCCCGCCATTCTGCCAAATGCGCTGGTTGTCCTGATCGGCATAGAGCAGAAACGCCGAAATCAGGCTGCTAGCACAGAAAAATGCGAACAAATACGGAGCCGGAACGCCGAAAGCGGCTTCCTGCAGGAAGAAGAATGCAGCCGGGAACAGAAGCGGAAGCACGGCAAAGCCGGCAGAACCAATCAGAAGCCAAAAGAACACTTTGAGGCTGCCGTTTTCCGTAAGCTGCTCCTGCACAGGCTGAACAGGGATTGGAATAAACGGGGAATGGCTACAGAGCGGGCAGCAGTTATTTATGATAAAGTTGGTCTTGACCACTGCGTGGCAGCTGCCGCAGCGGACGACTCTATCCCCCACCTGATAAGGGGCGCAGCTCACCAGATCCCGCTCCCCGTAAAAACGGTTCTCCAGATCCGCCCGGGTGATCGTCATTTCATTACGCATACAGGAGCCTCCTTTCGTGTCATGTGGGTTCACTCCGGCAGATTGGGCAAAACTTCTTCGCGGTCACCGGTCAGCTCAAGATACAGGGACTCGCCGTTTCCGTCACAGGGGCTAAATTCCACAATATGAAAAAGCGGGATTCCCAGTTCCAACAGCGTGAGCTCCTGCAGACGTTTTTCGTCCAAAGAATTGAACAGACTTTTCAGGACCGCGTTGGAAAGCTGCACCGGCTGCTTGCCGCGGCACTTTGCGCAGAGCAGATCCTCGTCCTGCAGTGGCTGCGGACGGTATACCTCGATTGATTCTCCGCAGTGCTTACAGCACGCTGTTGTAATAAAGCTGCGCTCCGCACAAACACAGTCCTTGTAAAGTGCAATGGCATAATCGTGACCATAGTGCGTCCGCACCCAGGTAAGGGCATCCTTCAGCTTCCAGTGGGCAGAGATCGGGGTTTCCTGTACACCGCCGTGCGCTTCGTAGCTGTCGTGGTGGGGGCAACTCTTCCGCACCGGAAAAAAGATATTATGGAGACGGTTCTCTTCCGCCGTAAAATGAGACATCCAGCCGAATCGTGGCGGGTAAAGACGGCTGTCGGGGTTCTTTTGGTGGTGAACGATTTTGATGGCTTCCTGTACAGCCAAACAGGCCGCCGAGCCTGCGGAGATGCCGATAGTGGGAATATGACCGGCCTGCGCAGCCTTGCGGCGAGTCACATCGCAGCTGTTGCGGACACGGTTCAGCGCAGTGCGCTCCTGCCTGGGACTCAGCGTGCAGGCGTAGCAGGCGCAGTCTGCGCTGCCGGAAGCAACAAAAACATTCCAGTTAAACCCACCGATCCCGGTATCGATGTACGGCTTGTTGAGCAACTGGCAAACATTAGAAAGATACAGTCTGGTCTGCTCGTTGTCCACGCAGCCGATCACAAGGTCCATCCGGCGGATCACACCCTCGCCAAGCGTCTGGCAAAGATCTCCGTCAAAACTATCAGTCTTAGCGTTGTCTTCACTGCTCATTTCCAGAAAGCGCTCGCCCGCAGTCGTACTTTTCCGTTTACCCACGTCACTCGCCCTGAAGAGAACCGTCCGGCTGAGATTCGAGGTTGAAACGTCATCGAAGTCGGTCACAAAAACGTACCCGAAGCCGATGAGCGCAAGATTCTTCAGTACCTCATTGCCGCTGGCTCCAGCGCCGACTACCATGACCTTAGCATTGCGGATGCTGGCCTGTTCAAAATGCGGGATACGCTCCTGCCGGTCTGTTTTGGTCTCCATGATATGTGCTCCTTTCATAAAGGCCGGTGGCCGGACACTCCGGCCACCGGACGATTTGGAAAGACGTTCTGCTTAAAAAACTCAGAATGCCAGAGAGGCGCCTGCCTTCGTGGGGAGTGCGAGATCGATGACATCGTTGTCCTGAATACCGTTTTCTTCCAGCGTTGCTCCGAGATCCAGCGCAATCTCGGTGCCGTACTTGGTTGCAACAAAGGTCTGGTTGGGCAGCACACCGCGGTCAGACAGCTGCTGCAGCAGATCCTCGAGAACGATGTCACTCTGGGTGGGGACAGTATGTTTTTCGGCGTTGTAGCGAATGATGATAGTGAGCTTCGTCATAATAGTTCCTCCGTAAATAGAAATCAGTGGCATGAAAAACTAGTAGCCAATAGGGTGCGGGAAATCGGTTCGCCCACAAGGATAAGGCTTCCGCCGGCTGGAAGTGCACATTTTCTGGTTCCAGTCGGCCGCAGCTGCGGGGTTCGCAGGGCTGTTCGGGTTCGTGCAGTCCGGGCTGAAGGCAAGCACCTTGCCAAGACGGATCACCAGATGCCACAAGCTGGGGTCTTTTTCCCAGAAATTTCCAATGCAGAAGTCTCCATTGGGGTAGATGTTCGGATGGTACGGGATGGCACCGCCAACGATCCGTGCGGTCGGTTTGTCGGCAGGGTTTTCCGGCATGGTGATGAGGACCTCCGTCCGGAACTGCGGGCGCAGCGTACCATCGGAAGAACAGATCATCGTCTTCACGTGATAAGTGACACGGTAAGCCTTGACAACCGGCGGTTTCTGGCAGGATTCGACCTTCCAGGAGAAGAGATCACATATCGGAAAAGCCTGCATAGCTTCGAACTCATGGCGGAGCCGGAGATTCCAGGTGAAAGCAGAGACCAGCATTTTACACATCCTTTTGCTAAACAGCAGAGTATTTTTCGTCGGGCCTTATTCGGCACCGTGCTCACGGTTGTACTCATATTCTTCAGCCAGAGCGTAGGCGTTGTCGCAGACGAAGTCGTACACAACACCGACCTCATTCCGATTCAGGTCGTGGCCGAATTCGATGCAGACGGGTGACAGCCAAACCTGAGCCACACGGCGGCCATTGCGAGTGACGTGACAGTGGGCGGCTTCGCGGTTGCAGTCATCCTTTTTGCTATCGATCTCGCACTGCAGATTGTGGTTGATACGCATTTTCATAATGAACATCCTTTCTGTTATAAGTGAATATCATACAGGCTCGGAAAAAGCTGATCCATCGGGGCTGATGTCCGTCCGCACAGTCTTTTCCCGATCCCTGATCCTATTATAGCAAAGTATCAGAACGCATTTTTTAAGAGCTACTCTGATGCAAGCAGGAGCGATTCGCAGTTTCAATGAATAAACCCGGTGCGGCGCTTTACCGTGCCAAGAACGCTCTGTTCGGCATCCGTAAACATGGCTTCGGTGACAGAGACCGGGTCGTTAGAATCCTCCTGCACAAGTGCTTTGTTCAGTGCACCGTCCAAAACGGCTTCGATCATCTGCTGGTGTTTGCGCAACGATGTGATGCCGTACTGGCTCAACTTATCGATGTGGGCATCCAGCAGGTCGTAGTCAAAGCGGATCATGCGGTAAAGCGAGTCGGACTGCTTCTGCTCGATATATTTGTGGGAAATGGATTTGATTCGTGCAGCGTCCGCTTTCGGGAATTGGATCACCGTACACCGATCGACCAGAAGCGGAGAGATTTTCTGAAGATCATTGGCAGTCATAAAGATGGGACAGTGCTCCAGACCGACGACCCTGCTTTCCAGATAATTGTCGTAAACGTCGCAGCAGGATTCATCGGTGATGGATAACAGCTCGTCCTCAATGCTGGCGTGGCTGCTGTCGTGAACAGCTTTATCGATCTCGTCGAATACATAGGCTACAAGCAGGCTGTCTGCACGGAGCTGCGCTTTAGCAAGGTAGCCTGCATCAGCAGACTGGTAGCTCCCGCAGGTGCCTGTCATACCGTGAGAAAAGCTCATCTGGGGCACTTTGATCACATAGGTAGGCAGGTGCAGCGCTTCCTCGGCCAGAAGGCGGACGGCTGTCGTTTTACCGCAGCCTTTTTCGCCGACAAAGATAATCGGTCGCATATGACCGGTCTCCAGATAATCCACCAGAGCGGGCACAACGCGGTGCACGATCTCTGCGGGAATATCGTGCACCTGACAGAAATCGACCAGATGGCGATAGAACGTCTTGGGCTCGACCTTACTGCGGTAAAATTCGGGAACGGTCAGGCACATCTTCCGGAGCTGTTTCAGGTAACGGAGCTGCTTTTGATCCACGTGCGACGAACCGCCCAGAGAATGAAGCTGTTCGGTCAGCTCGTTCAGATGTTCCTGTCCCTCTTTGGACAGCCCGCTAAGCGGTTTGTCGAACCAGCGGCCTGCTGCCGGGCCTGCGCCGGGCGCGGCAGCAGACCGGGTCCGTAACAGTGCCAGAAGCGATGTTTCGTCTTTCTGCAGCTGGCTCAGGAACTCTTCCCTGCTCATGCCGGGATACAGCCGGTGCAGATCTTCGTCGGAGAGTCCCTGCAGCGTTTCACGGATATCCTTCAGCAGCTTTTCATGCGTAGATGTATCAAAGGCGTGGTCCATAGGGGCTCCTTTCTTATAGTAAGGTAATAAAATGTTTTTGCCCGGCGAGTCATTCAGGGAAATCTTAGTGAGCGTGCTCAACCAGATAGTTCAGCAGTTTCTGGCTGCGGGGACTCAGACTGCCGCCCAATGCTTCAGACGCGCGGTCAAAGACGGCCTGATTCTCCGGCTTAATGCGGGAGGACAGGTTGACAGACAGCTCACCAATCATCCGGCGTGCCAGCTGGCGCTGCTCGGGGTTCAGCTTCTTGGCCGCGATGCGGGTGAAGTCCTGCAGATATACGCTCAGTGTTGCGTCCAGCGCATCCCAGTAGCGCAGGAAGGCTTCTTCCGAAAATGCGCCGTAAAAACAGGAGGAATATTCGATCTTCTTCTCGCCATCACTGTGATCCATGATCACACTGCCATAACGCAAAGGGAAGTTCTTATCCTGACAGAAGTAGTCGATCAGAGGGGTTCGACCGGGCAGATTCTCAGCATTGATCCGGAACTCAATACGGAAATTACACAGCTTGTACTCGCACAGAATATGACCGTCCACATCAATGCCGTGAGCCGTTTTATCAAAAGAAAACACCTTGACGCCTTCACGGATGGTGTGAGGGATTGGATGCAGCCCCTTCTTCTGTGCGAGCCGCAGCATGGACTGAACCACAGCGTCGCAGTAAGCGGAGTTGCTCTTAAAGCTGCTGCGCAGGATCACGCCTTTGCCAACGGGAATATCCCCAAAAGAAGAATCGGCATCTTCTTCATCACAGTTTTCTTCGTCATCATTGTCCTCTTCGCCATCCTCCTCATCTTCTGCATCGTCATCGTCAAAATCGCCGACATCGTCCTCCTCATCGGAATTATCTTCCTCGCCGCCCATATCGGAGACGAGATCGCCCATGCTGGACATCAGCTCAATGAGGCGATTCAAAGCTGCGATCTTCTGGGCAGTCTCGGAATCCTTGTCATCAGGGCACTCGTTTTTTTCCGGGATCATGGAATCGGGGGTGAGCTCCGCATGAATGACCGGATCAGAGCAAGCAGCTTCGGTCGTCTGAGGATTCATCGTTTCATTTTTAGCAATGCACATAGTCTTTTCTCCTTTTTATGTCGCCTTAGGCTGTCAGGTTTGGGGTACGATGCCATTAAATCATGTTGGCGAGGGGGCATTTTTTAGGCAAAAATTCGAAATTCGTAAAAAATTGCGTAAATACGTCTCTTATAGAAAATAAAACCTTGAGCGACCAAAAAAACTCAGAAAAAATATTTTTAAAATACATTTTTGCGTCCAAAGATTCTGCTGTATCTCGCTTTTTACGGCAAGTGTATTGAGAACGTCTGCCAACATAATGGCAACGGCAGAAAATTTTTCGGTGTGAAGGCTTTGATGCACCAAAGCCGGTCAGACGTTGACGGGCATTCATATGGGCATAAAAAGCCGGAACATACCAACCAGATGGTCGGTATGCTCCGGCAGAGTGCTGCTGTACAGCACATCATATAGCGTATGCAAAGGCAGTGAAGAATCTGCTGGACAGTTTTGGATGCTGATTTGATTGAGCGCAAGCGCAGTCGCATTACTGTGCCCAACAGCATCTTTGTAAAAGTTCCGACAGTGCAAAAATGTTCCCCTGCATGGAACGATTTTGTTCTGTCCGATGGAACAGAAATGATGCCTTCCATGGAACAAAAGTGTTCCACTAACCAACGTAATAAGAATAACCTGAAAGCTAGCCACCTAACAAGAACAACAGACGCTCATTTGACCTTTGGCGAATATCACAATGTCTTTCTGACGGAGAAAGAGTACAAGCAGCTTAATGTCGATTTCTCCGAGAACGGTCTGGCTGTGGAGCCTGTACTGATCCGCAAGAAGTTCCTCAAATGGCAGGATGCACACCCGGAGTTCCCTCGTATCGTGTTTCACGGTCTGCGTCATTCCAGTGCGACCTATCAGCTGATGATCTCCGGCGGCGATGTGAAAGCTGTTCAGGGAACTACTGGACACGCTACGGCAGATATGCTGGTGAACACCTACGCCCATATCCAGCAGTCCTCTCGTGTAGAGCTGGGCAAGAAGTTCGAAAGCGGCTTCTATGCCAAGCCCGACACCTCCAGCCCGCAGGCTGTGCCCGC
>ERZ870052.266-NODE-266-length-20897-cov-7.085303_pt1 | contig 20897 bp, 14 predicted proteins | sample MGYA00520889_ERZ870052 | MGnify/ENA primary metagenome ERZ870052 (study PRJEB32232, sample SAMN07284988) | human gut metagenome | biome: human-associated habitat; material: feces | host: Homo sapiens | place: Tanzania | collected 2014-08-14 ...
ATGCTGATGGCAAGACATCAGAAAATAGCTAAACTCTTTGACGAAGATTTTTGGGTGACACGATGACGAAGTCAGGAGTTACCACGCAGGGGTAACGAGTGTTCGATTAGGTGTCAACCTTTTTTATAATAGACCTTTCCTGATTTCTGATATTATTGAACAATTTAATACAAAATATATGTGTTTATAAATATTTATTTGTATTTTTGCCATGCCCATAGAAAAAATTTATGGGTAAAACACAAATCACTAAAAGTTGCGCCCGACACGGATAAGGGTGATGATATGAGAACACTTTTCATTTTTCTTTTGGCATTTGTTACTTCAACCATCAACGCACAATGCCCTAATGATCGCCATCCACACCTGATTGACCTTGGTCTGCCCAGTGGTACGATGTGGGCTTGTTGTAATTTGGGAACAAACGACGTTAATGGTTTTGGTGATTATTTCAGCGGAGACTTCTCCTCGGAAAATATCAAAGAATTGTTAGGAGACACGTATGCAATTCCGACAATAGACCAGCTTAAGGAATTGGAAGATCAATGTGACTACAAGTTTTATACCTATAATGGGGTAAATGGAGTTTTGTTTACTGGAAAGAATGGCAACACGTTGTTTTTTCCTGCTGCTGCTAGTTATTGTGGAAGCGAAGACGGTGACTATAGCATAAACAATGAAGGCTCAGGAGCCTACTGGAGTCAAAGTCATTCCAATTATGATGATTATAACGACTTTATGGAATTTTATTATGATGATTGTGATAAAGATATGACAGTTTGCTTCGGCGAACGTAAAAGTGTCTATAACAAATTGCCAATTAGGGCGGTAAAAGCATCAAACATAACAATTAATCGTTGTTTTAATGAAAATCTTATCGGTAAACTAGCAAAGGGATTCACTGCAGATGGAGCTTCCGAACTAAAAATCACATATATTAATGATGCGCAAACGATAAGTGATTGCAAACTTAAATTCATGATAGATGGTCAAGAGATTAACGAAGAAGCCTCTGGCAAAATTATTGAAAAGCAAATAAATAATCATTCTATATCAGTTATTCTTCAAGCTCCGAAGGACTATTATGTTTCAAAAGGCTCTGAATATGAGGTTACTTTAGAGCTTACCCCATACTATTCTGGCGTAGAAGGTAACAAGACCATCCTTAGCTACAGCGTCTACCGTCCCGGTGTTTTGTTTATTCATGGACTAAATGATACAGCCGAAAAGTGTTGGGGGGATATGGTATCTATTCTTACGTCTACTGACATTTATAAAAAGTCACAATTGTTGGCTGTAGATTATTCGGAGTCAAATAATGCGGCTTTTGATGTTAACACGAACGAACTTCATGTAGTAAAATATGCATGTGAGGATATTTGTAAACAATTGTACAATGACGATGGTATTGCTAGCAGCAAATATGATATGGTTGGACATAGTATGGGAGGAATATTGGCTAGACTCTATGTACAGGACGATGGTGGTAAGGAAAGTACAAATAAGATAATTACAGTAAACACTCCTCACTTGGGCTCTATCCTTGGAAATACTTTTGCATCAGCAAGTAGTCCTAAATTGCAAAATTGTGATGAATTTAAAAAGATCATAAATGAATTTAAACCATTGGGAATAACTCTGAATGAAAATAATAATCTTAAGGCAATTCGTGATTTAGCTATTAATAGTAAAGCCATTAAGCATTTGAATGAAGACAATATTGAGATGTTATATGGTATTCCTGTCCATGCTGTTTGTACTTATATTAATTTAGGATATAATCATGTTGTTTTAACTAATCGAAATATTTGGCTTTCAGAACTATTACTTATAGACAAATTAATTCGTAAAGAAAACAATAAAACAGAAACTACTTTTGGAGATGCTGTTGTGAGCCTACCAAGTCAAAAAGCTTATTTGAGTGGAGATTATACATCTGTTTTTTATGGAGCTTTTAATAATGCATTTCATTGCCTATCACCACACTGGAGTTTGGTTAAACAAGAAATTGCAGACCTACTTTATGATTATAAAGATTCTGGATTTTTCTCTTTGAAAGGATTTGGAACTTCACCATCTAATTCTAAAGCATATGGCTTATCATCAACGAATGTATCTACAGATTACATAGACCATTTTAATGAGGTGAAGAATGGCTCATTTATCAATTGCAAAATTAATAGAATCAAGGAAGATAATAATGTATATAAAGCTAATATAAACGTTAGTTCGGACATGAGTACCTATATGATATTTGCTATTGCAAGCGATAGTGCTATTATTTATAGCGAAGATTGTTCTGAACCGGAATTAGATTTATCTGGCATAAATGAAGATGAATTGACATTCTATGCAATTGGTCGTACTAATTATGACGCATTGGTTATGGATTCTGTCACGATTAATTTAGAAACTAGCTTAAATGGTATAACGTTAGAAAATTCTGATATTAAACCTTATGAGCTTAGAGTAAATAATGGAGTTGTGACAATTAATACAAACAATTCTAATAAGCCAACAACATGGGAGGTCTATAATTTAGATGCAACATGTGACAATAGCGGAAGTTCGAAGAAAAAGACTATATGTATTAATGATTTAAGTCAAGGCGTAAAGATTATCAAGATATCTATTGATGGGAAATCTTGGTACGAAAAAGTGCTAATCACCCATTGAGGCTGGCAGATAGGCTGGCAGATAACCCATCTATGAGATTATCTACCAGCCTTTATAGTATTAATAATGTGAGAGTTACGGCGATGCTGGAAGATATGGTGGATTTTTTCAGCTACACTATTTATCTCGGAGTAATCTCTTCTGTTCACGTTCAAAGTTTTCAAGGAAGTGAATCTCTACGGCGGAGAGGTTGTTCAGGGTGCGTTCCTTGAACTTGTCGTATTCATTGTCGGCTTTCTCCTTGGAATGCACGCGGTAGCCTACGCTGATAATCATGTCGAAGTTGTAGTAAGCTACAGAGTATGTTTTACTATCAGATGCAGTTGTTGCAAAAAATGCAACAACTGATTTTTCCTCCAACTCCCCATCTTCCAGCACATTTTTTATGTGTCGTGAAATAGTGGATTTGTTGCGTTGGAACAGCTCTGCCATCTGGTCAAGCGAGAGCCAGACGGTATCGTTCTGTAGCTTCACCTCTATCTGTGAATCGCCGTCAGGCGTTTGGTATAACAGAAATTGTCCTTTATCCATATTTTTCTATTGCTTATTCCTCAGCTCCGCTATCAAGTCGTTAACAATATACGTGTCACTCATCAGATGCAGCCCGAGGTCTTTGTCGTGAAGCATACGGCAGACGTCAGAGTCATAGAATATCTGCAATGCTCTGTCTGTTGATATATGCAGAGTATCAGCTAACTGCGCAATGATACGTGCTATTTTGTTCCATAATAAGAAGTCTAACATAACTATACCCTTTCGTATGATTTAAACTGCAAATACTTATCAACTATCTCTTGGTTCAAAATGCAGACCTGATGATTTGGCTTGTGATAAACCAACTGTCGCAACGTTCGCTCGACGTCGGCATAACCGTTTATATAAGCCTCAACAGCATCAATTACTCTGTCGTCAGCTACTCCACCCTCAACGATATCAAAACCCTTCCAAGGCTGTTTGCCTGCCCTACTATCAACGATGAAGTCGAGCCACTCCTTGTCATAAGCTTCAAAGCTCTTTACGTTATAGCCTTCAGGCAGAGAAAACTCATAAGTGTTCACTATAGCTTGTTCTGCTCGCCGAATGGTCTTGATACGCACAGCCCATTTGGAAGCCTGCTCAAAAAGAGGCGTAAGATAAAAGCCTGGACCGAAATCCAGGTCTTTTCTGCCGATGCTTACCAACGGTTGCTCAACAACAACAGTCGAACCATGATATAGTATTTGCTTTTCCATTTATTCTTTTTCCCAATTTTTCAGAGCCTCAACGACATCGTTCGCTACGGCTTCGCGGCTCTCGGTATGCAAAGTGTCGTAGCAATCCTGTATGAGACTCTTGATAAGCCCCACCTTCTCCAGTCGCCTTCTCATCTCCGACGGCGATATATTCATCTTCTGCGCAGAAGCCTCGATAGCCAACACCGTAAAGGCGAGGCGGTCGAACTCCTTTGTTCTGTTCATTGTCTCCATTGCAAATAATTAGTATTCAAATGCAAATATATACTTTTCATTTGAAACCCCGTGCGTCTTTCAAGTTAAAATAAAAAAACGACTCCCATAATCCTTGCGGACTATGGGAGTCGTCATATTATGTAAATCTCGCTAAGAGCGAAGAATTACTTCTTGTTCAGTGCGAGGTCGATAGCAACGGCGATAGCTACAGAAGCACCTACCATTGGGTTGTTACCCATGCCGAGGAAGCCCATCATCTCTACGTGAGCAGGAACTGAAGAAGAACCTGCGAACTGAGCGTCAGAGTGCATACGGCCGAGAGTATCGGTCATACCGTAAGAAGCAGGACCTGCTGCCATGTTGTCCGGGTGGAGTGTACGGCCTGTACCGCCACCAGAAGCAACTGAGAAGTAAGGCTTACCTGCGAGGATACGCTCCTTCTTGTATGTACCAGCTACTGGGTGCTGGAAACGTGTCGGGTTTGTAGAGTTACCTGTGATAGATACGTCTACGTCCTCGCTCCAGTTGATAGCAACACCCTCGCGAACGTCGTTAGCGCCGTAGCAGTTAACCTTAGCGCGCGGACCGTCTGAGTAAGCGATGCGGTCTACTACCTTCAGCTCGCCTGTGTAGTAGTCAAACTCTGTCTTAACGTATGTGAAGCCGTTGATGCGGCTGATGATCTGAGCAGCGTCCTTGCCAAGACCGTTGAGGATAACGCGGAGCGGGTTCTTGCGAACCTTGTTTGCCATCTCTGCAATCTTGATAGCGCCCTCAGCAGCTGCGAATGACTCGTGACCTGCCAAGAAAGCGAAGCACTGTGTCTCCTCGCGGAGAAGACGAGCAGCGAGGTTGCCGTGGCCGAGACCTACCTTGCGGTCGTCAGCTACAGAACCAGGGATGCAGAATGCCTGCAGACCTACACCGATTGCCTCAGCAGCGTCGGCAGCTGTCTTAACGCCACGCTTGATAGCGATGGCTGCACCTGCAACGTATGCCCACTTTGCGTTCTCGAAGCAGATGCGCTGTGTGTCCTCACACATCTGATAAGGGTCAACACCTGCAGCTTCGCAAATCTCGTTAGCCTCTTCAAGGCTCTTGATTCCCTCAGCGTTGAGAGCGGCAAGAACCTGAGCCTCGCGGCGCTCCTGACTTTCGTAACTTACTTTTCTAATCATAGTTGTGTATCTCCTTATTATTCTTTACGTGGATCAATTGCTTTAACAACACCCTGCTCGGCAGTTGTACGACCGTAAGAGCCAGTGAACTTCTTCACAGCCTCGTTAGCGTCCATACCGTTCTTGATAGCTTCCATCATCTTGCCGAGGTGAACATACTCATAACCGCAAACCTGGTTGTCCTTGTCGAGGAACTGACGTGTGATGTAGCCCTCTGTGAGCTCCAAGTAGCGTGTACCCTTAGCTACTGTACCGTAGAGAGTACCTGTCTGTGAGCGCAGACCCTTGCCGAGGTCCTCAAGACCAGCACCGATTACGAGACCGCCCTCAGAGAATGCGCTCTGTGTACGTCCGTAAACAATCTGGAGGAAGAGCTCGCGCATAGCTGTGTTGATAGCATCGCAAACGAGGTCGGTGTTAAGAGCCTCGAGGATTGTCTTGCCCGGGAGGATCTCAGAAGCCATAGCTGCAGAGTGAGTCATACCGGTGCAACCGATAGTCTCAACGAGAGCCTCCTGGATAACGCCGTCCTTAACGTTCAGAGACAGCTTGCAGGCACCCTGCTGCGGAGCACACCAACCCACACCGTGAGTATAGCCAGAAATATCCTTAATCTCCTTGGCATAAATCCATTTTCCTTCCTCAGGAATTGGAGCCGGTCCGTGGTTAGGACCCTTTGCGACAACGCACATGTTGTCTACTTCTTTTGAATAAATCATAATCGGTTATAATAATTTAAATTATTAATGTGTAAAGTCTTTTCTACGAAAGCGGCATAAGCTTTTAAGGCTTGCGCCCTTTACGCTTACAAAATTACAAAAAAAGAATTATACTATACCTATTTTGAGGTATTTTTTTGTTTTCATTTCACGAATTATGCATTATTTGTTTTTTGTTTGCACAATAGGACATCTATAGTGTCAGCATAGCTTTTCACTAATATCCAGGGTTTTGCGCGAGATTAGGGTTCAGTTCGCGTGCTTTTTCCGGAATTGGGAATACTATGGTATATCCCTTCTTGTCGGCGGCTGACGGTGTGTGGATGTCGTACGGAGCGCAGTAGGTGCCGAAGCGTATCATGTCCTGCCGACGCCAGCCTTCCCACACGAGTTCGAGCAGACGCTCGTCGAGGATGTTAGCGAGTGTGGCTGCAAGCGATGGCATTCCGACACGCGAGCGCACGGCGTTGAGTTGCTCGTCGCCCGACTCTCCGTTTCTCACCTTTGCCTCTGCCTTCATCAGCAGCACGTCGGCGTATCGGTAGAGCACGATGTCGTTGTCGGGCAGACGTCCGTCGGAGTAGGCTGTGCGGTCTACCTCATATTTCTTCATGCGTGCTCCTGCCGTTTCGATGTATTTACTTGCCGTGAGATTCTGCTCAACAGCGAGCGGCATGTACTGGAGCGGCGTGCCATCGTCGAGGGTCACATACTTGCCGTCAACCTCTACCCTGCCCGTGTAGAAGTTAAGTTCGAGGCGCGTGTCGGGCGAAGCTGTGCCGTAGCCGTTTACAGCCATAGTGTGCAGCGTGGCGCATGTGCCATTCTCGGAAGCGCCGCCGTATGCACCGCCGTGTGCGTAATGGCGCGAGCGGAAAAGATAGTGAAACTCGTTCAGATAGAGCATCTTGTCTAACGGAATGGTAAAGATGTTCTCCTTCGAGTTTTCGTTGTGCACGGCGAAGTTGCTTGCATAGTCGCTCTCGAGCGAATATCCGGCGGCTGCAATCAGGTCGCAGTAGTGGATGCAGGTCTGCCATGCGTTCTTCTGTGTGCCGTCGATGTCGAACAATATCGTCTTGCCGTCTGGTCGTGACGCGTCGGTCCAGTTGTTGTCGGTGTACACTTCGGCGTTGAGGGCGAGTTTGGCAAGCAGGAACCATGCCACCGGACGCGTCACCCTACCGTAGTAGCTGCCCTGCAGATTGCTGTGCTCAAGGGGCAGAAGCGGCGCCACGGTCTGCAGCTCGTTCACGATATAGCCGAACACTTCGCTGCGCTCGCTCTGCCTAATGTCGGCAGTCTTTTGCGCAGTCGACTCAAGTATGGGTATGCGTCCGAACATGTCCATAGCATAATAGTAGAACATGGCTCTAACGGCTCTCACTTCCGCCTTGTACTCGTCACGCTGCCGGTCTGTAAGCAGCGCCTTGTACTGGTCTATCGTCTCCAACGACTTTGTGGAGAGCACGATAACCTTATAGAGATATTTCCAAACGTTGTACAGATCGGTGTCGGTGGCAGTCCATGTATGTTTGTACATGTTTTCCCAGAGTCCGCCGTCATACCAGTTGCCGCCGCGTATGGGCATGATAGCCTCGTCGGTGGTCAGCGTGTTGTAGTCGTATATGCCGCGGCATGTGCCTTGCAAGCCTTCGCACTCCTCGTGTGCACCTATATAGTTATACAGCGAAGCTACGGCGTTGATATACAGGCTGTTGGCAGAGTCGTAAATATTCTGCTCCGGCAACTGGTCTTTTGGTGTTTCGTCGAGACAACTCGTCAGCGAGAGCGAAAGGGCGAGAACAGATAATGCGAAAAATTTATGTTTCATAGTCATTAATCGTTACGTTGGTGAAAACATTTCGGGCTGTTTAGAACTGCACGCTCACTCCTATAGAGTAGGTTCGGTAGGTAGGATAGCAGCGCTTGTCGTCGATGCCCATTGACGAGTTGACAACATAAGAGTTGATCATCGGTGTCAGTCCGCTGTAGGACGTGATGGTGGCGAGGTTGTTGACGCTGCACGATACGCGCAGCGAGCGTACCACGCTGCTCTTCACCGGCACGTTGTAGCCTACGGTGAGATACTCGAAGTTGAGATAGTCGCCGCGTTCGAGCCAATAGTCAGACACGTTCTGGTCGACGATGTTACGTTCGGGCGCACCTTTCATCACGTTGTATATCGGAAACGACGACATGTTGTTGTATGCCAATGCCGTACCGTTGAATATCTTGTGTCCGAAGGCTCCGTTCATCTGCAGCGACATATAGAAATTCTTGTAGCGCAGCGATATGTTGGAGCCGAGCGTTGCCTTTGGCGTGGCTTGTCCGCAGATGCGTCGGTCGCCACCGTCGCCGAAGTCGATAGTGCCGTTGTTGTCGAGGTCTTCTATCCTATACTTCATTGTGCCCTGCTCGTCCTTGTAGAGTCCGGTGCAATGGGGCAGATAGAACACACCCAAGGGTTGTCCTACTATCTGGTAGAGCACGTGGTTGTTGTCACCGCCGTTCTGACCGGCTCCGTTTATGGAGCCAATGGCTGTGATGTTGGCAGCCGACATATTCATGCCGTTATAGTTGCCGGAGAGCGACAGCAACTTATTCTTCTGGAACGAGAGGTTCATGCTCACGTTCAGGTCTATATCCTTTGTCTGCACCGGAGCTATAGAGAAACCGATCTCAAGACCCTGGTTTGACATAGCGCCAATGTTTGCCAACAGCTTGTCGTAGGCAAACGGCGGCACGGGCACATCGTAGGAGTAGAGCATGTCGGTGGTCTTAGAGTAATAGTATTCGGCGGTAAGCATAAGGCGGTTGTGCCACAATCCGATCTCGCCACCGATATTGAACGTCGACTTTGCCTCCCATTTCAAGTCGGGGTTGTTGTTGCGTATGGTGCCGAGCGTCACAGTCGGCGTGTTGTTGACGGGTACGATGCCCGTCTGCTGCACGTTGTTCATGGTTGTATAGGCAGATATGCCGCCCAGATTGCCCGAGCGTCCGTAGCCTGAGCGCAGTTTCAGAGTGCTTATTCCGTCGAAACGACTTAAGAAGCGCTCTTTCTTAACGTCCCATTCTGCCGAGACAGATGGGAAGAAGCCCCATGTATGGTCGTCGCCAACCATAGACGAACCGTCGCCACGCATAGTGAGCGTCAGCTTATACTTATTATATAATGTATAGGAGGCGTTTGCCATGACCGACGCCAGCGACTGGTCTTCGTAGATGCTGCCCGTAGCGCCATAAGGACGCGACGCAGTGGCTCCGACATTGTCGTAGCCGAACTCGTTTGTCGTTATGCCCTTGGCGCGTGTCCAGAATGCCGTGCGCTCCAGGTAATGATATTCGGTGGAGAATCCGGCAGACAGCGAGTGGATGCCCCATGTATGGGCATAGTCGAGCGAGACATTGCCGAGATACTCCTGTTTCTTGAACTCGCCGCGATATACGTTGCCCTGCGCCCACAACCATGTCGGGCAGAACTCAGAGTTCTCGTTTGAGGTGTACGAGTAGCTACCGAATGCCGACAGATTGAGCGACGGCGCAAGCTTGTAGAGCAGTCGCATGTGGGTATTGAAGTACATCTCCTTCTGGTCGTTACGTTCGGCAAGTACGGCAGAAGGCGGATTGATATGATATGCAGGACCATTCTTTGTCCAGTTGCCGTTGGCATCGCGTCCGGCAGGGTAAGTAGGGTTCTGGCATGCAGCTGAGTAGAACAGCATCTGAGTGTCGAAGATGTCATTGTTCTTGTACGTAGATCCGAACACACCGAAGTCGCCGACGAGACGATTGTCGAAAGCATGCTGCGTGACGTCTATCTTTGCCACAAAATTGTTGTAGTCCTTGGTCTTTATGATGGTGTTATGGTCGATATAGCCGAACGACGCACGATAGTTCGACTGCTCCGAGCCACCGCTGAAAGCCAGGTAATGATTCTGAACAAAGCCGGTTCGGGTGATTACGTCGTAGAAGTTGTTTTTGTATCCGCCGTTGTTGGCGTATATCCCGAGGCGTTTGGCAGTGGCAAGATATTCGTCAGCCGAAAGCATGTCGAGTTTCTTTGACATGGCTTCCAGTCCGATGTTTGTCTCGTAAGATATCTGGAACCCTTTGCCTGTGCCCCTCTTTGTCTTCACCTCGATAACGCCCGACGCACCGCGCGATCCGTAGAGGGCGGTCTCGGCGGCATTCTTAAGCACCGAGAAACTCTCTATATCGGCAGGATAGATTGTAGAGAGCGTGGCGATATCGCTTGTCACGCCGTCGATGATGACGAGAGGGTCGTTGCCTCCGACTATAGACGTGGTGCCGCGCACTCGCACAGACGAGAGCTGCGCCATACGGTCCATGCCGTTCGAAGTAACGTTAACACCGGCTGCATTGCCGTTCAACACGTCGAGGGCATTGTTCACGATACCTTTGTTCTGTACCTTCAGGTATGTGGAGATCGTGTCGCGCTGCACGTTCAGCTCCTGCACCTGAGCAGTGGCGGATGCTGGTATTTGCAGCGAGACGACTGCCGCTGCAAATATGTATTTGTGTAGTTTCTGGAGTTTCTTCATCTGTTCACAGTATGTTTAGGGTCTCTCTAAAATGTTTGTTTTGTGCCGCTAAATTACAAATTATTCTGCAATTAAGCAAATAGTCAGAAACTCTGTTGCCGCCGCGAAACTTTTTTTGTGTTAAAACATGATGTAATGTTTTGCCAATCAGACAATAATAGGTAACTTTGCAGAAAATCTATAATACAACAAATCAATTCTTTTTATTCCAAAAACAATGAAACAACTTTTACGTAACGTAAGCGCACTGATGGCTTTGGTTTTCGTCAGTGTGTTGGGCATTGTTGACGCTAAGGCTGAGACAATCACCCCCCCAACTGGTAACGACATCTGTCTGTTGAGCTCGCTCGACCTGACAACTGTCACTTATTTCAATGACGATAATAAGAATAAGGTGTATGCCGACAAGGCAACATTCGGTACACCGCTTATTATAGCCGGCGACACTTACACAACGGGTGTAGGTACACACGCTCCTTCAAAATTTGTGGTGAAGGTGAATGGTGCCAAAAGTTTTCACGCTATCTTCGGCATCGACGGTGCAGCGCCTACCCAGGCTAAGCACGGTATCGTTGACTACACTGTCACTACTTACAACAGCAGCAAGCAGGCTACGACTGTGAAGAGTGGCACAATCACTGTCAACGACGCTGCAGGCACAACGGTAGACGTAGACCTTACCGACGTAGTATACCTCATCTTCAACTTCGACAAGGGCGAAGAGGCTTGGGGCGACCACGTAGATCTCGGCAACGCCTACTTCAAGTACGCTGGCACAGCGCCGCAGCTCATCAACGAGTCGGACATGTGGCAGGGTGGCTCTAACGTAGTCACTATCCCTGATGCTCCTTGGGGTCAGGAATACATCCGTCTGTCTTCTCTCGAAATAGAAAAGACAAAGTGCGGTTGGGAGAACCACACACCGAAGAAGGACAAGAGCATCGACGGCAACAATATCACCATTGGTGGCAAGGTATACGAGAGCGGAGTGGGCACACACGGACCGTCTCAGATTATCATCAAGCTCAACGGATCGGTAACCGACTTCTACACTGTGCTCGGCGTTGACGACGAGGTGAAGGAAACAGGCAACTTCGACTATCATGTTTACGTAAAGGCTGAAGGCGGCGCTACAGAGGATGTAGCCAAGGGCACTATCAACCGTTTCTCTAACCAGTCGGTAGACATCCACGCAGACAACCTCAGCGGTTGGAAGTATCTCTATCTTGAAACATCAAACGGCAACGACGGCACTAACACTTGCGACCACGTCGACTGGGCTAACGCATATCTCGTATTCCAGGATCAGAACTCTACACGTCCGTGCATCGTGAGTGCAGAAGAACTTACGACAAAGCTCGCATGTGCTACAACCGTATTCTCACAGCCTAACGTGCGCTTCATGCAGAAGGTTCGCTCTACCGTTACTGGCGCTCAGCTCTCTGTAAGCAATCTGCCTGCAGGTCTTACATGGAACGCTGCCCGCAATATCGTAGAGGGCGTAGTTGCTGAAGAAGGCGTGTACACTTATCAGATTAACGTTACTGTAGACGGCGAGACAACATCGGAGGATGTTACACTCACCGTATCAAGCTCTCTGCAGCACCCAGTGCCGTTCATGGGCTGGCTCTCTTGGAACTCGGTTCAGGGCAACATCTCACAGAAAATTATTGAGCAGGCTGTAGAACTCTTCCAGAACAAGGGTCTGTACGAGTGCGGTTGGAACCACATCATGATGGACGACCTCTGGCAGGGCACACGCAAGGCTGACGGCACACCGCAGCCTAATGCATCACGCTTCCCGAACGGTCTAAAGACTGTTGCCGACTATGTTCACAAGAACGGCATGAAGTTCGGTCTTTACACCGACGCTGCAGATAGAACATGTGCTGGCGCATTTGGTTCGTACGGTTACGAGGAAATAGACGCCAAGACATACGCCGAGTGGGGCGTAGACGTTGTGAAGTGCGACTACTGCTATGCGCCGGACGACGTAGAGACAGCCAAGAAGCGCTACAAGGCTCTCGCCGATGCTTTCGCTGCTGCTGGCAACAACACTATGCTCTACATCTGCGAGTGGGGCGTGCGCGAACCGTGGAAGTGGGGTGCTGAAGTAGGCGGACGCTGCTGGCGCATCTCGCAGGACGTACGTGACTGCTGGACAGGCTCTGGTAGCGGTGTGGGCGTCGTACAGAGCATCGAAGCAATGAAGAACCTCTCTGCTTATCAGGGCGTAAACCGCTTCAACGACTCGGATATGCTTTGCACCGGTCTGCACGCTACGGGTAAGTCGTCTAACGACCTCTGCGGTGGCACTGGCGCTGGTATGACCGACGACGAGTATGCTACACAGTTCGCTCTCTGGTGTATGTGGTCTTCTCCAATGGCTCTGTCGTTCGACCCAAGCAAGAACACTCTCACCGATGCCGACTTCAAGCTGCTGCGCAACAAGGAGCTTATCGCTCTCAACCAGGACCGCATGGGTCAGCAGGGCGACCTCATCTCAGAAGTTGACAACCTCGTCGTCTTCGCAAAGGACTGTGAGAACGGCGACGTAGCTCTCTCTGTAACCAACATGTCAAGCTCTGAGAAGCAGGCTACATTCGACTTCTCTGCTATCCCGGCTCTCGACCCGACAAAGACATACACCGTTCGCGACGTTATGGAGAACGCTGAGGCAGGCGAGGCTACCGGCACATTCACAACCGACGTACGCAAGCACGCTACACGTGTGTTCCGTCTGGCTGAGAAGAAGGTGGTTGACGGCATCGCTTCTACGGTTTCAGCAAAGGATTTCAGCATTGTCGCTGGCAAGAACTGCGTTAAAATCAATATGCCGGAGACTGCAGGACTCGCAAAGCGCATCCTCATGAGCGATTTCGAGGGACGCGTTGTAAGCGGACTCAACACCACAGCCGACAAGGCAAAGGTGGCTCTCGCAAAAGGGACATACCTCGTTACTGTAGTATGCAACGCTCATGCAAGAACCGTGAAGGTACAGATCTAATGCTACACGCATAGAATATCACTTATACATTTTAAAATATAAACCGCCCGGATAGGACAGTCGTAAACGACCCCTATCCGGGCGGTTTTTCTGTATGTAACTGTTTCGTAAATAGCTTGTCAAGTTTTTTCAGCACAGCAGAAACGCTGACGTAACACCATAGGCGTAACTTTGCGGCAGCTAAAAGAAAGTAACAAGGATGAACAACAGAAACTGTAGTTTGGTGGCAGCGACGACGCTGCTGATGACTTGCTCCGCAGGGGCTTTCGCCCAGCAGATAAGCGGAACGGTCGTGGACAAGAAGAGCAACGAGACTCTTATCGGAGCAGTGGTGTCGGTGGAGGGCAGCAAGGCAAAGGCTGTGACCGACGCTGACGGCAACTTCGAGTTGAGCGGTCTGAAGAATGGAAAGTATACATTAAATATCAATTACGTAGGATACAAACCGCAGCGCATCGATGGCGTACGCATCAACGGCGGCAAGGCTGAGGAAAGAATCAGCGTGGCGCTGCAGCCCGACGAGCAGCAGCTGGGCGAGGTGGTGGTGACAGCCGTGGAGCGTCGCAACACCGAGACGGCTATGGTGCAGCTGGCAAAGAACAGTGCGGTGATAGTGAGCAACGTGTCGGCGCAGGAGATAAGCCGAACGCAGGACACGAACGCAGGCGAAGTGGTGCGTCGTGTGCCTGGCGTAAGCCTCATCGACGACAAGTTTGTGATGGTGCGCGGTCTCTCGCAGCGCTACAACAACGTATGGGTGAACGGCGGAGCCGTGCCCAGTTCGGAAGCCGACTCAAGAGCGTTCTCGTTCGACATAATTCCCAGCCAACAGATAGATAACCTGACAATCGTTAAGTCGCCGTCGGCGGAATATCCTGCCGACTACTCCGGCGGGTTCATCATCGTGAACACGAAGGAGATTCCCGACGCAAACTCGCTAACCTTTTCAGTCGGTGGCAACTGGAACACTGCCACCGCTTTTAAAGACTTCTCTTACTCAAAAGGTTCCGCCACCGACTTCCTTGGCTTCGACAACGGCAAGCGCAGTCTGCATGGCGGCATAAACGCTCGGCTAAACCCGCTGCAGGGAGCCGACGGCAAGCCCGTAGGTGACAATCTGTACAGCCTGACGGGCAACAAGCTGAACAACGACTGGCTCGTAAGGCAATGCAAACCCGTGGGCGACCTGAAACTTGCGGCAAGCATGAGCCGCAGATGGAGCCTCAACGGAAACAAACTGGGTATGCTCGCAGCGGTCAACTACACCAACGAGCAGCGTTCGTACACCGACATGCAGAACAACCTATTCGGCATATACGACGCAACGAACGACCACTCCAACTATCTGCGCCACTCTACCGACGACCAGTACAACACGAACGTGCGTCTCGGCGCAATGCTTAATCTGACATTTCTCTCTCGTAACGGTAATCACAAATACCAACTGAAGAACATCTTCAACCAGCTGGCTACGAGCAGATATACCTGGCGCGAAGGCGTCGACGCACAGTCGAACGACGAGCACAGCGCAGAGTATTTCTATCGCAGCCGCACTACTTACAACGGTCAGCTGACGGGAAAGCACACCTTCACCAGCGACGCCCTTGACTGGAGCATCGGGTACGCGTATGCCAACCGTCATCTGCCCGATCGTAGGCGCTATCTTCTCAACGACATACAGACTCCAGGCAAGATAGAGTTGCACACGGGCAACGACATCTCGCGAGAATGGACTCAGCTTGACGAGCACATCGTCTCGCTGGGCGCGAACGACAAGCACAGCTTTAGTTTCGGCTCATGGCAACCGTCGCTGCAGGTGGGCGGCTACGGCGAGTATCGCACACGTACTTACAACACGCGCGCTTTCTACTACCAGTGGAACCCGTCGATATGCACTCTGCCCTCCGACTTCCAGCAGGGTGACGTGACACGTCTGCTCAGCGACGAGGCGAATATGGGCTACGACCGTCTATATATGTTCGAGCAGATGCAGATGCGCAACAACTATCGTGCACACAACCTCATGGGGGCTGGATATGCTGCTGTAGACCTGCCGCTGGGCAAGCTCGGCGTGCATGCCGGCGTGCGTTTCGAGCATAACGACATGGAACTGATCTCGAACTCTTGCGACACAGAGAAGAGCGAGAGCAGCCGCCACTACCGCACGAACGATTTCTTCCCGTCGCTGAACACTACATATAAGTTCAACGATCGCCACCAGATGCGCTTCTCTTACGGCAGAAGCATCAACCGACCGGAGTTCCGCGAGGTTTCGCCGTCGGTTTACTACGACTTCGACCTTGCGAGCGACGTGCAGGGCAACACCGAACTGCGCAGTTGCTACATAGACAACATCGACTTGCGCTACGAGTTCTACCCGTCGCGAGGCGAATCTATATCTCTCGCCGCGTTCTACAAGCATTTCGACTCGCCTATCGAGTGGACATACACCGTAGCCGGAGGCACCAACCTCATCTACTCGTACAAGAACGCGAAGAGCGCCAACAACTACGGCTTGGAGCTTGATATACGAAAGAATCTCGGCTTCATCGGACTGCCCGACTTCAGCTGGTCGTTCAACGGAGCGCTCATAAAGAGCCGTGTAGAGTTTGCGAAAGGCTCGAAGGAAGAGAACAGACCGATGCAGGGTCAGTCGCCTTATCTCGTTAACACGGGCTTCTTCTACAAGAACGCCAAGCAGCAGCTCGACATCGCCCTACTCTACAACCGCATCGGCAAGCGCATCATCGGCGTAGGACGCAGCGAAGGCTCGGCGGCGAGTGACGACAACGCTCGTGTGCCGCACAGCTACGAGATGCCACGCAACACTATCGACCTCTCTGTGAGCAAGAAGTGGGGCAAGCATTGGGAACTGAAGTTCAGCGTGCGCGACTTGCTTGCGGAACGTGTCTACTACAAGCAGTTTGCCAACGTGAAGTATGCCGACGGCAGAAAGGCAGAGAAGGAGGAAGTGGCACGTTGCTACCGACCGGGACGCAACATAGGAATCTCGGTAATTTGTAATTTGTAATTAGTAATTTATAATTGGTGACAAGTAATTAGAAACAAGTTTATTTAATTCACATATTATGAACAAGAAGTATCTTTTAGGATGCCTCAGCATCCTCGCAGCAACCGCTACTCTCGGTAGCTGCACCGACGACAACAATGAAGGCAACACAACTACGGGCTACGTCTGGACCACAGACGGCGGACTGAAGGCTTGCAACCAGCTGCTCTTCAACGAGCAGGGTAAGGACGACGCCAAGGGAACGGTGATCGGAAACGGCGACCAGGAGTTTGTCTTCACCGGCAAGCAGACACTTAAGAAAGGAACATACACGCTGAAAGGCTGGGTATATATAGCTTCTGGCGCTGAGCTCACCATCGAGCCGGGCACCGTCATCAAGGGCGACAAGACAACAAAGGCGGCTCTCATCGCTGAGCGCGGCGGCAAGCTCATCGCTCAGGGTTCGGTTTCTGATCCTATCGTCTTCACATCAGCACAGCCCGCTGGCAGCCGTCGTCCTGGCGACTGGGGCGGCATCATCCTCTGCGGAAAGGCTAAGAACAACCAGAACGAGATGCAGATTGAGGGCGGTCCGCGCACAAAGCATGGCGGCGACAACGACGGCGACAACTCGGGCGTTCTGAGCTATGCTCGTATCGAGTTTGCAGGCTATCCGTTCAAGGCAGACCAGGAGATTAACGGCTTGACACTCGGATCGGTAGGTTCGGGCACAAAGATCGACCACGTTCAGGTTTCTTACTCTAACGACGACTCGTTCGAGTGGTTCGGCGGCGCTGTCAACTGTAAGTATCTCGTAGCATACAAGGGTTGGGACGACGACTTCGATACAGACAACGGCTACTCTGGCAAGGTGCAGTTCGGTCTGTCGGTACGCGACCCACGTCTTGCCGACCAGAGCCAGAGCAACGGCTTCGAAAGCGACAACTGTGCCGACGGTGCGAAGGTTCCGCCGTACACTACAGCTACATTCTCTAACATCACGTTCGTAGGTCCGAAGGCTGCAGCCGACTTCCAGAACGACAAGTCGTACATCACCGGCGGCGACTACTTCCCGAACAACGGATCGGGTCTCGGCAAGTTCCAGTCGGCTATGCAGATACGCCGTTCTTCTCGTCTCAACTGCGTGAACTCTGTGGCTACCGACTGGCCTATCGGTCTTATCATCGACGGCGAGAAGGGCAACACCGTAGAGCAGGCTAACGCCGGAACACTCAACCTTAAGAACATATACTTTGCAAACATGGACGTTGTAGGAACAGACGCAAACAAGTGCTACGAGGACAAGGAGTACGACTTCAAGACAAAGTCGGTGAAGGCAGACAGCGAGATGTCGTTCTCTCACCGCTTCTTCGAGAAGCAGGACGGCAACAGATACTTCGCCGACAAGTCGCAGCTGATGCTCACCGACGGTAAGGGCGTTGGTGTTCCGTTCATGCCGCAGGCTGGCAGCTTGCTGTTCGGCGCACAGAACTTCGACGGTCTCGACTCTTGGTTCGACCAGGTTACGTACATCGGAGCATTCAACGCCGGTGACAACTGGCTCGACGGTTGGACCAACTTCGACCCGCAGAACGCTAACTACTAAAAGAGTTTAATACACAAAAAAAGACCGGGCGACGTGACGATTCACGCGCTCGGTCTTTTCATTTTATATATACCTAATCTTACCTGTTCGTTACTTTACAACCTTGCGAGCCTTGCCGTTAGAGAGCTTGTTGATAACGATGCCCTTGCGAACGCTATCGGCGTTGAGAGTCTTGCCGTCAACGGTATAAGAAGCGACAACCTTAGCCGGAGCCTCTTCTGTCTTAACGTTCTCTACAGCTGTTTCGTCCTTCTCCAAGTCGAAATACCATGTTCCGAAGCAGTCCTGCTCTTCATTCAGATCCACATAGCCGAAGCCCTGGAGGTAGCGACCGTCAGGAGTGATTGCTGTAACCTCGTTGAGGTTCTTCTCGTCCATTGTAGCGAACTCGGTTATTGTAGGATAAAGGTCGGCGAGCAGCTTCATCTCTTTTGTACCTGCAGGGCACATAGCAGCCTTGCGAGCGTTTGAACCCTGTTCCTCTTCGAAACCTACGACAGTACCTTCGTTGCTGATACCAGTAGCGTAGTAGGATATCTCAGCGCTTGCGTCCGGGCAAGAGAGCAACTGCAGTGTGTCAGCCTCCAAGTCGAAGCGAGCCACGCGATTGCCCTCGTCTACCTGATTTCGGCTTACCATCTTTGTGTGATAGTTTACAGCAAGCCACTTGCCGTTAGCGCTCATCGCAGCACCTGTGAAAATATCGTAGGGCTGAGCACCAGTAAAGTCCATGGAAGTATCAACGAAACGCTTGCTCAGAAGGTTTGCAGAGTAGGTCTTGCCGTCACGGTTGCGAACCCAGAACATCAACGGATAAGACGAGTAGTTGTCGCAAACAGCACCCCACAATACAGAGCCATCCTCGTTGCCACCGTAGGCGATACCTCCATTCACCTCGTAGCCTGCCCATTCGTTTGAAACCTCAGGCAGCGTCTGCATAACGCCGTCTACCATCACATAAGGAGTCTGAATGTATGTGGTATTGTCGTATGTAACACCGCAGCTCACCTTGCCGTCAGAAGAGGCGTAGTGAACGAGCGAACTGCCCTCTACCGACTCGTCAAGCAGAGCTGTTGTAGTGCCTGTTGCGAAATCGAACTTAGCTGACTTTCCGTAGATATCGCCATAGCCTACACCGTCGTTGGTGACAGAGCGGATAGAAGCCAGGTCGTCAAGATCAGCGTCGGTTTCGCCGAGGTTAGGCGACTGGAAATACTTGATCTGTTTTGCCTGTGTATCGTAGATGAAAGCGCGTCCCTCTGTATCGCCACCAGCAACGTAGCGTCCGTTAGCAGAGATGGTGATACCCATCATCAACGCATTGTCCTCGTAAGGAATGTAAGATAACTTCTGTGCTGACGCACCACATGTTGCAGCCAAGAGGGCTACAGAAAGTAGAATCTTTTTCATAATTTTCGATTATTAAATATAACAATATTCTTTATATATGTTTATTTCAAACGTCTTGCAAAGGTATAGAAAAGAGATGTAATGCAACAACAAATAAGAATAAGAAATGCAAAAAATCAACAAAATTATAGTTTTATTCAGTAAATATGCATCAATTTAGAACAAAAATGGGTATTATTGCATATAATTATACACAAACCGAATATTATTTATAATTTTGCACCTCAACACCTCAACATCTCAACACCTATAATATTATGTACAATACAGAAAACAAGCAGAAAGGACGCTTCGCTCCGTCGCCAACCGGACGTATGCACTTGGGCAATGTGTTCAGCGCGCTGCTGTCGTGGCTTTCGATAAAGGCGCAGGGCGGCGACTGGGTGCTGCGCATAGAGGATATAGACCCGCAACGCTCGCACATGGAGTATGCTGACCTTATAATGAGCGACCTCGAATGGCTCGGACTGACATGGGACGAGGGTCCGTTCTATCAGAGCGAACGCGGCGAGATATACGAGGCTGAGCTGAAGAAGCTCACGCTCCGCGGCATGACGTACCCATGCTACTGCACACGTGCCGACATTCTGGCTACGCAGGCGCCGCACGAGAGCGACGGACGCGTGGTGTATAAGGGCACATGCCGCAACCTGAAGCCTGGAACGCACAGCGGTCCGGCGGCTATCCGTATGCGTGTGCCGGATGAGGGCGAGGGCATCATCACGTTCGTCGACGGACACTACGGCGAACAGACCGTCGACCTGACGACGCAATGCGGCGACTTCATCGTGCGCCGCAAGGACGGAGCGTGGGCTTACCAGCTGGCAGTGGTGGTGGACGATGCGCTGATGGGCATTACGGAGGTGGTGCGCGGACGCGACTTGCTGCTTTCGTCGCCGCAACAGATATATCTCGCCAACCAACTTGGCTTCGTTCCGCCGCGCTTCACCCATCTGCCGCTGCTCTGCAACACGGTGGGGCAGAGACTGTCGAAGCGCGACCGCAGTCTTGATATGGAGGCTCTGCGATTGCGCTTCGAAGCTGAAGAGATAATAGGTATGCTGGCTTACAAAGCCGGTCTGCAGGAGTCGCCCGAAAGGGTGACAGCGCAGCAACTTGTTGCAGGGTTCGATTGGAGCAATATCGGCTGCGAAGATATTATCTTAGTTGAGAATTGAGAGTTGAGAGTTGAGAGTTGAGAGTTATGATATGCAATGAAGTTATTATATTTTGCTGAAAGCTATAATACACAATATTGCTGAAAATTATAATATA
>ERZ870052.267-NODE-267-length-20707-cov-7.825158_pt1 | contig 20707 bp, 21 predicted proteins | sample MGYA00520889_ERZ870052 | MGnify/ENA primary metagenome ERZ870052 (study PRJEB32232, sample SAMN07284988) | human gut metagenome | biome: human-associated habitat; material: feces | host: Homo sapiens | place: Tanzania | collected 2014-08-14 ...
GTGGACGATGATATGCGGATGGAAGCCCTGCGCCAGACCAACTATGTCAAGTCCATCGTGACCGCACAGGGGCAGATCACCTTCGATGCCGCCTGTCGGAAGATGCTGTTTGAGATCGCCAAGCGGCACGGTCTGGATCTGGAGGAAGAAGCGGAATACGGCAACCGCAAGTATTTGGAAAAGCAGGACTTTATCCTTGCCAAGCAAAAGGAGCAGCTTGCCGCCCAGCAGAGCAAGCTGGACGAACTGACCCTCAAGGTCAACGACATGGAAACGCTGATTGACGAGGTAGCGACAGTGGCCTATGACAAGGCAGTGGAAGTTGTGACGGATGTAGTGCGCGCCGAGACCCGGAAGGAAGATATGCGGATGATCGAGGACACGAAGAAGTGGGTGTTATCCCCGGAACGCAAGGCTCCGCAGGTCACGAGAGAATATACTGCTCACTGGTTGGATAGCGTGCTGGACAAGTTTCTCAAGACCATGCAGACCACCGCCGCCCACCTGCAGGAGAAGCTGTTGAAGCCGGAAGTCCGACAGAAGGGCAAGGAGCAGGTCAAGGAGAAAGCACGGGATTCCGTTCTGCAACTGCTGAGTCGCTTGCAGGCAGAACAAACTCAGCAAAAGCTATCTGCACCGCCTACCACCGAGAAATCAGAAACACGAGGTGATGTTTATTGAGCAAAGAAGTCAACGAAGAACGCACTCCACGAATCGTTGAAGATGTAAAGGAAATGCTGACCAAGCACTCCAACGGTGAAATCCAGCGGACAATCCAGAACTGCATCACGATTTTGCAGAACGACCATGTGTTTGCCGATGCCATCCGACTGAACTTGTTGAGTGAACGCATGCCCAAAGTGGAATCTCTTGGTGCAGGTCGTTGATGAAGTGCTTTAAGTAGGCTTCATGAGCCAGCCGCTGCCGTTTCTGTTGGTTAGCTTTGTCAATGATCTCCTTATGTTTTGCTTGATTGGAGAAATTTGCGGTATCCAGATAACCCAGCGGCCCATACACTTTTGTAAATTCATAGGCATAGATGGATTTCATCTGTACCTCAATGGTTTCGATATGGCGCAGGATGATATGACGGAACTCGTGGTCGAAATTATAAATGTCCTCGATGTTTTGGAACGTGGCAGACTTCGCAAAAACATCGTTCTTGCGGAGCGTCAGAGAATAGCCGCTGACACGGTAATAATTGTTCCGCAGCAGAAAATCCTTTGCTTCGGCATCATCTTCGATGGTAAGGCCGCGTGAACGGAGAAGCTCAATTTGCTCATCTATCGTTTTGAAGTCCTTGTCCGCCATGAAAAATCGCCTTTATAAGCAAAACGCCCCCAAGTGTGCATGCGCTGTGCGCAGAGGCCTGGGGGAGTTGTTACCATTATAATAGCAAACCAAGGGCTAAATGTCAATGAGCAGACTGTGAACTTTCGATTTCTCGTAAAAAATTCAAGAAGGGCTTTTTACAGCTTAACTTTCTGTCACACGGAAAGTATACTGGTGCTGTGGAGGCATGAGAGCAGCTATGGCAAAGATGGGACGCCCAAAATCCGAAAATACCGGCACATGGCTCACGGCATCTGCTTCCAAGGGCGACACGAGCCGGGCCGACCACCACTATTATCACACGGTGTACTGGAACGACAACGCTTACGACATTGAGTTCTTCTTTTCTACCGACTGGAACATGAGCAGCACCAGCGACGACAAGATCTTTTCCAAATCTGCGGCTGAGCCGGGCAAAGTAACACAAGGCCGATGCGGGTGAACATGGACTACTTTGCACATTTTTGTTATCCGCGCCAACGTTTTTTGAACCGTATGAGAGTTATGCGGCCGTTATACCACGAACTGTAAGGTTTATCCGTGCAATTTACTCTGGCATTGTGTTTTCTTCAGCTGTGCCACCATATAGCGGGGCTGCTGCACGAATAGGCCTAGGAATCAAACAGTATCAATACCCAAAACAAAAGCATGTGCAACAAATTTTCGATGAATTTGTGATGCACATGCTTTTTTGAATTGTTTTGATTATACGTTTGATTTTGAAAAGGGCTGCTGCACTTTCAGCTAAAACGATGTGCAACAGCTCCTTGCTGTATTGACTTTATTTGCGTTCCGTGCCCCGTGCCCCAGCCTTGGTCAGCAGCTGCTGGAATTTCCGGGCGGCGGTGTTCAGCGGGCGGTGATGGTCGTAGACAAGACAGATGGAGCGGGAGGGGATGATCTCCTGCAAGTGCAGCTGCACCAGTTCCCCGCTGGCCAGCAGCGGCGCTGCCATGGGCTCCGGCATAAAGGCCAGCCCCAACTCACTTTTGACCAGCGTGAGCATCTGGTCGGTGGTGGCGGCCTCGGTGTCCGGTTTCAGCACCGCGTTGTGCTCCAGAAAGAACTGCCGGTAAAAGCTGCGGGTCATGCTTTCCTCGTTCAGGCAGATCAAAGGATAACCGGCCAGTTCCTTCAGGTTCAGGGTCTGGCTGGCCAGCGCCGTAAAGGTCTTACCGCCCACAAGGACCTCGTAAAAGGGCATCAGCTCTACCATTTTCAGCCCGTTTTCCACCTCTGCGGGGGTGGTCACGATGGCAAAATCCACCTCACCGTTGCGTACCGCCTGCACCGCCTGCGGGGTGGAGTGGTTGGAGATGCGCAGCCGGATGCCCGGGTACTCGGTATGGAAGGCACGCAGCTTTTCGGACAGGTAGATATTCAATGCAGTCTCGGTGGCGCTGATGCTGATGGTACCGTGCTCCAGCGTGGCGCTGGCGCTCAGCTCTTCCTCTGCGTCTTGAATCTGCACTGCTGCCGATGCAATGCGGGAGTACAGCAGTTCCCCCTCCGGCGTTAAGGTGACGCCCCGGTTGGAGCGGATGAACAGCACGCAGTTCAGCTGGCTTTCCAACCGGTTCATGGCGTGGGTGATGTTGGGCTGGTTGTTGCCCAGCACCCGCGCCGCGCGGGTAAAGTTCTGATACTTTGCCACATAATAGAAGATCTTATAGTATTCCCAGTCCACATACATGGGTGCAGCCCCTCTTTCCTGTCGGGCTTCCGGCGCGGCCTGCGGCAGAAGCGGCTTTATGCTCTTCTTGTATCATAGCACGGCGCGCCGGAAATGCAAGCGCTTTTTACCGGCAGGGGAGAAGCGGGACTTCCGCTAAGACTGGACGATTCGGAATGCCCTCCGCTTGCGCTCTGGGCATGAACGGCGGAAAATTTAATTTTGATTGAGCATTTATCGCGGTCTGCGGACCGCGATAAACGCATTTTTATAAGAGAACGGTCTCAGACCTCGTTGCCGGGGAAGCGGGGAATGCCGTCAAAGCCCTTTTGCAGGTCGGCGTCAGTGGGGATGTAGTCGGTCATCTTGCCCTCGTGGAACTTCTCGTAGGCCACCATATCAAAGTAGCCGGTGCCGGTCAGGCCAAAGACGATGGTCTTTTCCTCGCCGCTCTCCTTGCACTTCAGTGCCTCGTCAATGGCCACCCGGATGGCGTGGCTGCTTTCCGGTGCGGGCAGGATGCCCTCGATGCGGGCAAATTGCTCGGCGGCTTCAAATACGCTGGTCTGCTCCACGCTGGTGGCCTCCATCAGGCCATCGTGATACAGCTGGCTCAGGATGCTGCTCATGCCGTGGTAGCGCAGGCCGCCCGCGTGGTTGGGGCTGGGGATGAAGCCGGAGCCAAGGGTGTACATCTTGGCCAGCGGGCAGACCATGCCGGTGTCGCAGAAGTCGTAGGCGAACTTGCCGCGGGTAAAGCTGGGGCAGCTGGCAGGCTCTACGGCAATAAAGCGGTAGTCTGCCTCACCGCGCAGCTTTTCACCCATAAAGGGGCTGATGAGGCCGCCCAGATTGCTGCCGCCGCCCGCGCAGCCGATGATGATATCTGGCTTGACGCCCAGCTTTTTCAGTGCGGCCTGCGTTTCCAGACCGATGACGCTCTGGTGCAGCAGCACCTGATTCAGCACGCTGCCCAGCACATAGCGGTAGCCCGGGGTGGAGGTAGCAACTTCCACTGCTTCGCTGATGGCGCAGCCCAGACTGCCGGTGGTGTCGGGGTGCTCGGCCAGAATTTTGCGTCCCACATTGGTGGTCATGCTGGGGCTGGGGGTAACGGAAGCGCCGTAGGTGCGCATCACCTCACGCCGGAAGGGCTTTTGCTCGTAGCTCACCTTGACCATGTACACCTTGCAGTCCAGCCCGAAATAGCTGCACGCCATGGAAAGCGCCGTGCCCCACTGACCGGCTCCGGTCTCGGTGGTCACGCCCTTCAGCCCCTGCTTTTTGGCGTAGTAGGCCTGCGCGATGGCGCTGTTCAGCTTGTGGCTGCCGCTGGTGTTGTTGCCCTCGAACTTGTAGTAAATTTTAGCCGGGGTGCCCAGCGCCTGTTCCAGCCGGTAGGCGCGGCACAGGGGGCTGGGACGGTACATCCGGTAGTATTCCCGGATCTCGTTCGGAATGGGAATCAAAGCGGTGGTGTCGTCCAGCTCCTGCTGCACCAGCTCGTCACAGAAAACGCCGTCCAGCTCCTTTGCAGTCATGGGCTGCAGGGTGCCGGGGTTCAGCAGAGGGGCGGGCTTGTTCTTCATATCCGCCCGCACATTGTACCATGCGGTGGGCAGCTCGGATTCTTCCAGGTAGTACTTGTACGGAATGTTTGCATCGGTTTTCATAATGCTTGTCCTTTCCGGGTCCGGGACCCTTTCTTGCGGGACAAGGGAAAAAGAAAACGCCCCTGTCCCAAAACACATTCGTGTATTGGGACAAGAGCGGAAAATTACACTCCTGCGGTGCCACCCAATTTTGGCAGATATGACCCTGCCCTCTCGTGATATGCCAACACATATCGGCTTTGTTAACGAAGCCGCTCTCCGTCGCCCCTACTGCGCACCTTGCGGCGCGGTTTGGTTTGCCCTCAAAAGCCCATTCCCACCAGCAACTGCCTTGCGCCGGTCTCAGCTTGCCCGGCACTCTCTGTAAAAGCAGGGGGATCGCGGTGGTACTTATGCTTTCTCTCTGGTTTGAGTGCATTTTACTGCTTCATTCGAGTGAAGTCAAGAGCTTTTTTGAAAAAAATCCGCACAAGACTTCAAAAGTAATACTTTGCCTCCCGGCGGGCGTATGCCGCGCTGCAAGGCGATTTTTGACGTATCTGCGCGCCCAGCATGGGCGGCAGCAGTCTTTGAAATGTAAAAAACGTATTGCTGCTATACACAGGATACTTTTTACATATTCTCTGCACGCTCGTATAATAAACACCGCGAACAGGAAACAAGAATGAAAAAGAAGGTAAATGAAGTTTATGCTGACCGCTGTTACTGGAATCAACTGGGGCGATGAGGGCAAGGGCCGCGTCATCGACCTGCTGGCCGAAAATGCCGATATCGTTGCGCGCTATCAGGGCGGCAACAATGCCGGTCATACCGTTGTGACCGAGAAGGGCAAGTTCATCCTGAATCTGCTGCCCTCCGGCATCCTGCACCCGGAGGTGACCTGCGTACTGGGCACCGGCATGGTGATCGACCTTGAGCATCTGGCCGGGGAGATGGAAGCCATCGAGGCGCGCGGCGTAAAGGTGGAGCCGGAGAACCTGAAACTCTCTGATAAAGCGACTATCTCCATGCCGTGGCACAAGGTACAGGACGGGCTGGAAGAGGACCGCCTTGCCAAAAAGGGCAGCGCGTTCGGCTCTACCCGGCGCGGCATTGCCTACGCGTACAGCGACAAGTACCGCAAAAAGACCCTGCGTCTGGGCGACCTTTTGCATCTGGACGAAGAGCGCACCCAAAACCGTCTGCACATGATCCTGGACGCCAAAAACATGGAACTGGCAGGCTGCTACCATCAGGAGCCCATGAGCTACGATGCCCTGCTGAACTGGTGCAGACAGCAGGCCGCGTACTTTGCGCCCTTCATCTGTGATGTGGGTGCCTTTTTGCAGCAGGCGCACGACAGCGGCAAGCGTATCGTGCTGGAGGCGCAGCTGGGCGCGATGCGGGATATCGACTATGGCATCTTCCCGTTCACTTCCAGCTCCAATACGCTGGCGGCCTACGCGCCGCTGGGTGCGGGCATCCCCAACTGCAAGCTGGACCATGTGGTGGGTGTGCTGAAGGCCTACTCCACCTGTGTGGGCGCTGGCCCCTTTGCGGCAGAGAACGCAATGGGCGAGGCGTGGAACGAAAAGCTGCGCAAGGCAGGCGGCGAGTACGGCGCGGCCACCGGCCGTCCCCGCCGGGTGGGCCCCTTTGACTGCGTTGCCAGCCGCTACGGCCTGAACTGTCAGGGTGCGGATAAGATCGCCCTGACCAAGCTGGACGTGCTGAGCAGCATGAAACAGATCCCGGTCATCACCGGTTACAAGCTGGACGGTGTGGAGGTCCCCCGCTTCGACACTCTGTCCGACCTTGACCGTGTGCAGCCGGTGGTCACGCTGCTGCCGGGCTGGAACAAGGATATCTCCGGCTGCAAGAGCTGGGCAGAGCTGCCCAAGGAAGCCAAGGCCTATGTGGAGTTCCTTGAAAAGCAGCTGGAGCACGAGATCCAGTTTGTTTCCACCGGTGCAGAGCGCGAAAAGTTTGTGCTGAAGGGAGAATGGCTGTGAGACATTTTATTGAGCCCGGCAGCTTTTCTCTGGCCGAGCAGCTGGCACTGCTCGACCTTGCCGACCGGATGGAGGCCGATCCCGCCCCCTACGCCCACCTGTGTGACGGCCGTATTCTCGCCACCTTATTCTACGAGCCCAGCACCCGCACCCGTCTTTCCTTCGAGTCGGCCATGCTGCGGCTGGGCGGCAAGACGCTGGGCTTTGCAGGGGCCCAGCTTTCCAGCGCCAGCAAGGGCGAAACCGTAGCTGATACCGCCCGCGTGGTGAGCAACTATGCAGACGTCATCGCTATGCGCCACCCCAAGGAGGGCGCACCGCTGCGGGCATCCATGTATGCGCGGGTGCCGGTCATCAATGCGGGCGATGGCGGCCACGCCCATCCCTCCCAGACCATGATCGACCTGATGACCATCCGCCAGCGCAAAGGGCGGCTGGATCATCTGACCATCGGCTTCTGCGGCGACCTCAAGTTCGGCCGGACGGTGCACTCCCTCACCGCCGCGCTGAGCCAGTTCGAGGGCAACCGGTTTGTGTTCATCTCGCCGGAGGAACTGCGCATCCCGCAGTACGTCAAGGACGAGACCCTGACCCCGCTGCACCAGAACTATAAAGAGACCGCCGACCTTGAAGCTGAGCTGCCCGGTCTGGACGTGCTGTACATGACCCGCATCCAGAAGGAGCGCTTTTTCAACGAAGAGGACTATCTGCGGTTGAAAGGCTGTTATGCGCTGGACGAAAAGCTGTTGCAGCTGGCACCGCCCACCATGCCGGTACTGCACCCGCTCCCCCGCATCGATGAGATCAAGCCGGATGTGGACAACGATCCCCGCGCCGCTTACTTCGATCAGGTACATAACGGTGTGTATATTCGCATGGCGATCATACTGGCAGTGTTGGGTATCCCCGACCCGCTGACCGGGAAAAAGGTGCTGGAAAGTATATAAGTTGGAAAACAGGGCTGCTGCACGAGGTTTTGTGCAGCAGCCCTGTTTTTGCGTCTGGTGATTCCTGAAATAAAAATTCTTCCCGCTACCGCCGGAGCGGCGGGTCCGGCATAAAGATCATGGTGCCCCGGGCGGAAAAAAGCAGCTGCGGCATCATGCAGCTGTACCCCAGCCACAGCACCGCCAGAATGCACAGCACTAAAAGCACCCGGCGCAAAAGCACCGGACGCCGGGCGGGGGAATGTCGTTTTCTGCGGTCTCGCTGCATAGGCTGCGCCCTCCTTTTTCAAGGTTCTGCCCAGCTTATGCCGCAGCAGAAAGAATTGTGCACCGGCGGGGTTTGTGGTAAGATAACAGGGAAGAACCACGGAGGAACTGCTTATGCTGACCATTACACTGCTGGGCACGGCTGCCACCATGCCGCTGCCGGAGCGCGCTCTGACCGCCGCTGTGGCGGAGTGCGGCGGGCACAGCCTGCTGCTGGACTGCGGCGAGGGTACCCAGACCGCCGCCCGCCGCGCCGGGGTGAACCTGATGCGTGCGGATGCCATCTGCCTGACCCACTACCACGGGGACCATATCTTTGGCCTGCCCGGGCTTTTGCAGACCCTTGGGGCGCAGGGACGCACCCGCCCGCTGACCCTGCTGGGGCCGGAGGGGCTTTTGGAGGTCTGGCGGGCGGTGTATGCCCTGACCGGGCCTTTGCCCTATGTGGTAAAGCCGCTGGTCTGCCGCTCCGGACAGCCGGTGGCGCTGGATGCCCTTTCGGATGGATGGCCCGCCGGGGCAGCGCTGCTGCCGGTGGCTACCAAGCACCGGGTGCGCAGTCTGGGTTACCGGCTGGAGCTGCCCCGGGCGGGCAGATTCGACCCGGAAAAGGCGCGGGCGTTGGGCGTGCCGGTGACCCAGTGGCGGCTTTTGCAGCGGGGACAGGCCGTGCAGCTGGCAGAGCGCACGGTGCAGCCCGCCGAGGTGCTGGGCGCGCCCCGCAAGGGGCTGCGGTTCGTCTTTTCCGGCGACAGTGCACCCTGCCCGGCGCTGGAGCAGGCGGCGCAGGGCGCAGACCTGCTGCTCTGCGATGCCACCTATGCCCTGCCGGAGCAGCAGGAGCAGGCCGCGCAGTGGGGGCACAGCACCTTTGGACAGAGCGCGGCGCTGGCGGCAAAGGCCGGGGCAAAGCGGCTGTGGCTGGTGCACTATTCCCCCATGATCACCGACCCGGAGGAGCAGCTTGCACAGGCGCAGAGCCTGTTCCCGGCGACAGAATGCGGCTTTGACGGCAAACGCATCACCCTGCATTACGAGGAGAACGAGGAATGAAGCTGACACTTGACCCCGGGGCAGCTGCCCTGCTAAACGCCCTGCACGCGGCGGGCTACGCAGCCTATGCCGTGGGCGGCTGTGTGCGGGACAGTCTTTTGGGGCGCACCGCCCACGACTGGGACCTGTGCACCAGCGCCCTGCCGCAGCAGGTGATGGAGCTGTTCGGGGCAGAGCAGTGCATCCCCACCGGCTTGCAGCACGGCACGGTCACCATCAAATACGGCGGGCAGCTGTACGAGACTACCACCTTCCGCACCGAGGGCAGCTATACCGATGGACGGCACCCGGACGAAGTGCAGTTCGTACCGGACGTGCGGGAGGATCTTGCCCGGCGGGATTTTACCATCAACGCCATGGCGTATAATGAAGCCGAGGGTCTGGTAGACCCCTTTGGCGGGCAAAAAGATCTGCAAAACGGTCTGCTGCGGGCGGTAGGTGAGCCGCAGCAGCGCTTTACCGAGGATGCGCTGCGCATTCTGAGACTGTACCGCTTTGCCGCAAGATTCGGCTTTGCGCTGGATGCAGCCACCGCCCGGGCGGCGCGGCAGCTGGCACCCCATTTGGATTGCATTTCTGCCGAGCGCATTCAGGAGGAGCTGGCAAAGCTGCTGGCTGCCCCGCAGCCGGGGGCATATCTGGAACCCGCCGTGCTGGCGGTGGTGCTGCCGGAGCTGACCCCGGCGGCGCTTGAAGCCGCAAGGCCGGTGGTGGATGCTTGCCCGGCAGGGGAGGAAAACCTGCCGGTGCGCTGGGCGGCGCTGCTGGGCGCTCTGGGCGAGGCCGACACCCGCCGGGTGCTCAAGCGGCTGCGCTGCTCCAACGCCTGCATCGAGGAGACCGCAGTATTGGTGCGGGAAACGGCAGGGGAGGGCGTGTGCAGAAGTTTCTCCGAGGACCGTCCGCTGGGGTGGGACCCTGCTGCCGCAGGCAGTAGGGCGGGCGATGGAATGGCCCGACTCGTGTCCGAGGAGAAAGCTTCTGCACACCCCGGTGACATCCACCTTCGGCAGCTTTTAGGGCGATACGGGCTGTGCACTGTGGAGCGGCTGTGTGCGCTGTGCGCGGCGCTGCACCCGCAGGCTGCCCCGGATTGCGCCCTTGCAGCGCAGCGGGCGCGGCAGCTGGAGGCCGACGGCGTATGCTGTCGGGTAAGCCAGCTGGCGGTGAACGGACGCGACCTGATGGCGGTGGGCATCCCGGCAGGGCCTGCGCTGCGCCGGGTGCTGGAAGCGCTGCTGGACGGCGTGATATGCGCAGAATACCCCAACGAAAAACCGGCGCTGCTGGCTGCGGCGCAGAAAATTTCTGCGTCTTGACAAGCGGTTTGTGCTGCGGTAGTATTATACTACTGCTTTAGTATGTTGAATGCATTGAAGGAGAATCTATGACCACTCAGAACCCTGCAAATCGTCCCCGCGCCCTCATTGCCATGAGCGGCGGCGTGGACAGCTCGGTGGCGGCTTGCCTGATGCAGCAGGCGGGCTACGACTGCACCGGCATCACCATGCGGCTCACCCACAACGAAACGCTGGGGCAGTCCGGCTACCAGACCTGCTGCTCGGAAAAGGATATCGAGGACGCCGCCGAGGTGGCTTTTGCGCTGGATATGCCGTATCAGGTGCTGGATTTCACCGCAGACTTCCGCACACAGATCATTGAAAAATTCATCCGCGTCTACGAGGCGGGCGGTACTCCCAACCCCTGCATCGACTGCAATAAATATATGAAGTTCCGCCACCTGCTGGACTGGGCAGAGGAGCACGGCATGGAGTATGTGGTCACCGGCCACTACGCCCGGGTGGAGCAGGACGCAGAAACCGGCCGCTGGCTGCTGAAAAAGGGTCTGGACGAGGGCAAGGATCAGAGCTATGTGCTGTATAATCTTACGCAGGAGCAGCTGGCACATATCCGTCTGCCGCTGGGTGCACTGCATAAGACCGAGGTGCGAAAGATCGCGCAGGAGCACAGCTTTATCAACGCCCAGAAGCACGATAGTCAGGATATCTGCTTTGTACCGGACGGCGACTATGCCCGCTTTATGGAGCAGTTTACCGGCAAGCACTACCCCGCCGGGGATTTTCTGGATCAGAGCGGCAAGGTGGTGGGCACCCACAGCGGCGCGGTGCGCTACACGCTGGGACAGCGCAAGGGGCTTGGCCTTGCGATGGGTGCGCCGGTGTACGTCTGCGGCAAGGATATGCAGGCCAATACCGTAACCGTCGGGCCGGAAAGCGAACTGTTTGACCGCATCGTCTACGCAGAGGATGTGAACTGGATCGCCATTCCGGCGCTGACCGAGCCGCTGCGGGTCACCGCCCGCACCCGGTATCATCAGGCGGAGCAGCAGGCCACCGTTTACCCCGCAGAAAACGGTTTCCGGCTGGAATTTGACCAGCCCCAGCGTGCCCCCACCCCGGGGCAGGCTGCCGTGCTGTATCAGGGCGATGTGGTGCTGGGCGGCGGCACCATCACCCGCGTAGAAAAGTAAGGAGAACAAAATGCAGGATCAGTATTCCCGCACCCAGCTGCTGCTGGGTGCAGAGGCTATGGAAAAGCTGCACCACGCCCGGGTGGCAGTGTTTGGCATCGGCGGCGTGGGCGGCTATACGGTGGAGGCGCTGGCACGCAGCGGCGTGGGCGCACTGGATCTGATCGACGACGATAAGGTCTGCCTGACCAACCTCAACCGTCAGATCATTGCCACCCGCAGCACGGTGGGACAGTATAAGGTGGATGTGGCGGAACAGCGCATCCACGATATCGACCCCAACATCAAGGTGACCACCCACCGGTGCTTCTTTGGCCCGGAGACGCAGGACGATTTCGATTTTACCCAGTATGACTATGTGGTGGATGCCATTGACACCGTTACCGGCAAGCTGGCGCTGGTGATGAAGTGCAAGGAGGCGGGCACCCCCATTATCTGCTCCATGGGCGCAGGCAACAAGATGGACCCCACCCGCTTTGAGGTGACCGACATCTACAAGACCTCGGTCTGCCCGCTGGCCAAGGTGATGCGGATCGAGTGCCGCAAGCGCAAGATCAAGCACCTGAAGGTGGTCTACTCCAAGGAGCCTGCCATGACCCCCATCGAGGATGACTCCATCAGCTGCAAGTACCACTGTATATGTCCCCCGGGCACCCAGCGCAAGTGCACCGCGCGGCGCACCGTGCCGGGCTCCAATGCCTTTGTGCCCTCGGTGGCCGGTCTGATCATCGGCGGCGAGGTCGTCAAAGACCTTGTGGGCTTTGTACCGCTGAAGGGATAAAACAGACCGCAGCTTCCTTGCTGCGTGGGACGATTTGGAATGCGCTCCGCGTTCGCTCTGCGCATAAGCTAAGGAACTATTATTTTATATTTCGGGGTTCAGAAACGCCTGCGGGCGTTTCTGAACCCCATTTTCACAGGTGGGGTCGTAACGGTGAACGGCAGTTGCAGCGCCGCTTTCTGCGAAAGCGCGGCGCTGCGGGAATACCCCTTCCGTCTTGCCGCTTCGCGTCAAGCCACCTTCCCCAAGGGGACGGCTTTTGGCGGTGGCGGGAAAGTTTTCGGCATAGCGTAAAGGCGTCCCCTTGGGGGAGCTGGCGAACGTAGTGAGCCTGAGGGGGGTGGCTTTTTTACGCGCTGCAGCGTTCCATAACATAAAATTGCAACCAATTTGCAATTTGGTATTGCAATTGGGAAGCATATCGTGTATAATCTTCCCTGCACGAAAATGCAAACTGATTGCAAATTGTTGAGAGACGACCCCCTGCGGGTCTTTGGAGCGATTATTTATGGAACTGTTTCTGGATGTTCTGGGCGAAACCTTGGTGGATACCGCCAAGATGCTGCCCTTTCTGTTTCTGGCCTACCTGCTGATCGAGTATATCGAGCACCGCCACGGCGAGCGCATTGAAGCACTGCTGGCAGGCGGCGGGCGCTGGGGCGCTGTGCCGGGCGCGGTGCTGGGCTGTGTGCCGCAGTGCGGTTTCTCGGCCATTGCGTCCAACTTCTATGCCTCCCGGGTCATCACGCTGGGCACGCTGATGGCGGTGTACCTTGCCACCAGCGATGAAGCTATTCCGCTGCTGGTATCCATGCCTGCCTACTGGGATAAGCTGGCCGTCCTGATGGTCATCAAGGTGTTGTACGCCATTGCGGTGGGTTTTGTGCTGGACTTTGTGCTGCGGGGCGTGCTGCCCAAGGGTCTGCGGGGCGGCTACACCGGCCATGCGGACGAGGTGGACTGCCACGAGGAGCACAGCGATGCCGAGGGCAACGAAAAGCCCATCTGGCAGGCGGCGCTGCGCCACACGCTGGAGATCTTTGTGTTCATCTTCGTTTTCAGTCTGGTGTTCGGCATGATCGTGGAAGGCGTGGGTGAGGACGTATTCGCCGAGGTGCTGGGCGGCATGGGCTTCTTCCAGCCGGTGGTGGCGGCTCTGGTGGGGCTGATCCCCAACTGCGCCGCCAGCGTGCTGCTGACCCAGCTGTATGTGGAGGGTGCGCTGCGCTTTTCCAGCCTTGTGGCGGGGCTGTGCACCGGTGCGGGTGTGGGCTTGGCTGTGCTGTGGCGTGCCAACCCCTCGTGGAAACAGAACCTTTTCATCACCGGCCTGACGTGGGCTGCCGGTGCCTTTGTGGGCGTGGCGATGCAGCTGGTGGTGGCCGTGGTTGCCTGAGAGAAACCGAATCAAATGACAAAAGCTGCTCCGGAAGTGCTCCGGGGCAGCTTTTTTGCGGTTTATAATTTAGAAAGCTCTTCCAGCAGGGAAAGTGCAATGGGCTTGACCCGGATGGAGCAGGCGTTGAACAGTTCCAGAACGCGGTCGTTTGCATAGTCCTTGCGGGCGACCTCGGTGTTGGACAAAATCGCGGCAAGCTCGGTATCCAGCTCGGTGCAGAGATTGGAAAGAGTCTCGAGAGTGGGATAGACCCGTCCGTTTTCAATTTTGGAAAGGTACACCACGGAAATACCGGCCTTTTCCGCCAGCTTTTCCTGCGTGATGCCCTTGCTTTGGCGGGCGAGCTGGATGCGTTTGCCAATGATAGCATAGTCGATCATTTGATAAACCTCCTGCATGATCTATGATACTGACAATACAGGATTAAACCGAAAGAATAATAAACAAATGGTTTAACTTGACTTTATAGAACGACATTACTATAATAAAGCTGGGTTCCCAATCAAATTTTGGGTGTTTTTTTGTACAAAGATGAATCATGTACAGGAGGTCAAACGTATGAAGTGTAACATTTCGCGCCGTGATTTTATGAAGGGCGCTGCGGTGGTTGCGGCATCCGGGCTGCTGGCAGGCTGTGGCGGAGAGCCGTCGGCACCCTCTTCCAGTTCCAGCAGTTCGTCGAGTTCCAGCAGCTCATCGAGCAGCTCCGGCGGTTCTTCCAGTTCCAGTAGCTCTTCCAGTTCTTCCAGCAGCTCTTCCTCCGGCGCGGGGGAGACTTCCGGCATCCGCTGGAAGTATAGCCGGAACAACGATGGCTCAATCAAATTGACTGGCTACGACAAAACGGCAGCGGTCGTGCCGAAGGGCAAGGTGGTCATCCCGGCCCAGTACGATGGCTATACGGTCAGCGAGTTGGGCTTTGCCCTATTCCGGGAAAACAACGAGATCGAGCAGGTCGTGCTTCCGGAGACGGTCACAGTCATTGGCCAGCGGGCGTTTTATCGGTGCGAAAACTTGTACAGTGTCACGCTGCCCGAGGGTCTGAAGGAAATCGGCTTGTATGCATTTAATGGCTGCGCTCTGAAAAGTGTGGTTCTGCCGGAGAGTCTGATTTCGGTAGGCGAGTATGCATTTTCCCACAATACTGCGCTGGAGACTGCCATCATCAAGGGCAAAACGGAATTTGAAAAGAGAACCTTTGATGAATGCACCAACCTGAAGAAGGTGGAGTTCCACAATGTCATTCAGACTCTGCCGGATTTCATGTTCGCGGGTTGCGCCAAGCTTCAGAGCATCCAGCTCCCGATGAAGCTCAAGCAGATCGGATACGGTGTCTTCGCCAGCTGTGAGCAGCTGGATAACGTCCAACTGCCGGATACGGTCCGGGAAATCGGCTGGGCGGCCTTTAGTGGCTGCACATCTCTACGGTCCATCAAAATCCCGGACGGTGTGGCCGAGATTCAGGCGAAGACATTCGCTCATTGTGAGAATCTTGTCGAGATTCAGATCCCGGACAGCGTTAAGAGCATCGGATGGTTGGCGTTTTGTGACTGCAAGGCCCTTACTCAGATCAAACTCCCGGCCCAGATGACCCAGATTGAGTGGGGTGCGTTCCAGAGTTGTGGTGCCTTACAGAAGATTGCTCTGCCGGAAGGCATTTCGGAAATTGACACACAGACATTCATGTACTGTGATTCGCTGCGGGAAATTTATATCCCGGCCAGCGTGAAAAAAATTGGTGCAGGGGCATTTCATTGCTGGCGGCTGAAAACAGTCTATTTTGGCGGCAGTGAAGAAATGTGGAAAAATATCGAGATCGATATGGAAAAAAATGGCAATGGTGCTGACAATAAGGACCTGATGAAAGCGGAGCATTGCTGGAACCAGACCCCTGCGGCCATTGGCATCTGACAGCGTGATCCCCTGAAAAACTGAATCAAATGGCAAACGCTGCTCCGGAAGTGCTCCGGGGCAGCTTTTATTTTGCCAAAAACTTCCCACGGCCCTTTGAAATGTGATATACTGGAACAAAAATCATGCGCATGAGGGGAGAAAACGATGCAATACAAGATTCTGGCAAGCGATTACGACAACACGCTGATGCCCTTTGGGGAGGCGAAGCCCCGCCCGGCGGTGGTAAAGGCGGTAAAAAAGCTGCAAGCCGCCGGGGGCAAGTTCGTGCTCAGCACCGGCCGCTCCTACCCCGCCATCCGGGACAAAAACCAGCTGGGCGGCATCCGGTACGACTACGCCATCACCTGCAACGGTGCCTGCGTGGTGGACAGGCAGGGCAACGTAATAGCCGAACATCCGCTTACCAGCGAGGAGATGTATGTGCTGGTGGATTTTTGTGAGGATTATAACTACCCGCTGCAATTCAACTTCCGGGATGCCTATTACGCCTACTGCGAGTACGAGTATCTGCACACCGGCTATCAGATGATGAACAGCCCCGGGCTGGACTGCGTGGACGGCGAGGATCAGGACAGGCATCTGGTGGATATGCCCCACGCCGCCTTTGCCGCCATGCCGCCGCAGGAAGTGGAGCGCTTCCACGAAAAATACGGCTACCTTGGCCTGCACTGGATGCAGACGGGCGCGCAGAACGCGGACGGCTACTGCTACTACGATATCGTGCGCGGCGGTATGGATAAGGGCGTAGGGCTTGCCGACCTGTGTGCACAGATGGGGCTTACGCTGGCCGATGCCGTTGCCGTGGGTGATTCTGCCAACGATGTGGGAATGCTGAAAGTTGCGGGTCTGAGTGCCTGCATGGCAAACGGCACCCCGGACGCCAAGGCCGCTGCCGACCGGATCATCGGGGACGTGCGGGAGGATGGCGTGGCGGCGCTGATCGAGGAACTGTGGTTCGACGGCCCTCGCGCGGAGCCCTCCGGCAAGGACTTCGGCTCTGCATGGGGCAATATTGAAAGCGCAGGCGGCAGCTTATGAGCTTTGCGCCGGTGTACGATGACCGCAGCCGGGCGTTGATCCTGGGCACATGGCCCAGCCCCAAAAGCCGGGAGATGGCCTTTTATTACGGCCACCCGCAAAACCGGTTCTGGCCGCTGCTGGCGGCGCTGACCGGGGAGTCGCTGCCCGCGCGGGAGGATATCGCCGCCAAAAAGCAGCTGCTTTTGCGCCACGGGCTGGCGCTGTGGGATACGCTGGAAAGCTGCACCATCACCGGTGCGTCGGATGCCTCCATCCGGGATGTGGTGCCCAACGATATCGCCGGGCTGCTGCGCAAAGCGCCCATCCGGGCGGTGTTCTGCAACGGTGCCACAGCATACCGTATCTACACAAAATATCAGTAGCCGCTTACCGGCATCCCGGCTGTCCGTCTGCCCAGTACAAGCCCCGCCAACGCCGCCTGCAGCCCCGCCCGGCTGGAGGAGATTTGGGGCGCTGCGCTGGCGGACTGGATCGTAAAATGATGACAAGGCTGTAAATTCTTTTGCGGGATACTTGCGTTTTTTTGCGGACGTTGTATTATGGATATCATAAGGGGCGCACTGCCCCGGACAAGGAGAAATGACCATGAGCAAGATCATCCGCACCCAAAAGCCCAGCGTGCTGCCCTTTTACGCAATGGCGCTGGTGTTCGCGGTGCTGTGCGCGGTGCTGCCGGTATACAAATTATGGGCGCTGCTGGCGGCGCTGGGCGGTGCCGCTGTGGCCTTTGGCGTGGCACAGAAGGTCTGCCCGCCCCGGGTGGTGGAGCGGGAAGTACCCTTCCACACCGGTGTGGAGGATGTGGACCAGATGCTGACCGATATCCAGCAGAAGCTGGACACCCTGCACGCGCTGAACGAGGCGTTGCCCGACCCGCAGCTGTCTGCCGCCATGACCCGCATGGAAAAGGCGGGCCGCTCCATTGTGGAGGTGGTAGAAGCAAACCCCGCCAAGGCAAAACAGGTGCGCCGGTTTGCCAACTACTACCTGCCGGACGCTGTAAACGTTTTGCAGCAGTACGCAAAGCTTGCAAAGCAGGGTGTGCGGGGCGAGAATGCCGCCTCCATCCGTGCCGAGGTGGAGCACAACGCCGCCTCCATTGCCACCGCCTTTGAAAACCAGCTGGATGCCCTGTACGCGGCAGAGAGCATGGATCTGTCCGCAGACCTGACCGTTTTGCAGAATATGCTGAAAGGGCAGGGGCTGAGCAAGTAAAACCGGAATATCCCCCCCGGGATTTTGAAAGGAAGGAATCACTTATGGCTGAAAATACCCTGAACTTTGATCTGGATGCCCCCGCAGTGCCCACCCTGACGCTGGACCCCACCCCCGCTGCTGTGCCGCAGCAGGAGGAAAAGCCCGCCGCTGCCCCTGCCCCGGAAGCACAGGTGAAGCTGACCCCCGAGGAGCAGGCTATGGTGGATCAGTTTGCCCAGAAGATCGATATCGCCAACAGCCAGCAGGTGCTGCAATACGGCTCTGCCTGCCAGAAGAAGATCGGCGATTTCTCCGAGGCGGCGCTCTCCAAGGTGTCCACCAAGGATCTGGGCGAGGTGGGCGATATGATCACCGACCTCATCGGTGAGCTGAAGAGCTTTGACGCCAACGAGGAGCAGCAGAAGGGCATCATGGGCTTCTTCAAGAAGAAAACCAACCAGCTGGATGCCCTCAAGACCAAGTACGACAAGACCGAGACCAACGTGGAAAAGATCCAGTCCATGCTGGAAGCACATCAGGTGCAGCTGCTCAAGGATATCGCCATGCTGGACAAGATGTACGAGCTGAACATGGCCTACTTCAAGGAGCTGAGCATGTATATCCTTGCCGGCAAGAAAAAGCTGGCGGATGTGCGTGCCAACGAATTGCAGCAGGCTATGGACAAGGCCAAAGCTTCCGGTCTGCCGGAGGACGCACAGGCTGCCCGCGACCTTGCCGACCAGTGCGAGCGCTTTGAGAAAAAGCTGTACGATCTGGAGCTGACCCGCAACATCAGCCTGCAGATGGGCCCCCAGATCCGTCTGCTGCAAAACAATAACACCATGATGGCAGAAAAGATCCAGTCCACCATCGTGAACACCATCCCGCTGTGGAAGAACCAGATGGTGCTGGCACTGGGTCTGGCACACAGCCAGCAGGCCATGCAGGCCGAGCGTGCCGTGACCAACATGACCAACGACCTGCTGAAGAAGAATGCCGAGGCGCTGAAGATGGGCACCATCGAGACCGCCAAGGAGAGCCAGCGCGGCATCGTGGATATCGAGACCCTGCAGCAGACCAACAAGAGCCTGATCGAGACGCTGGACGAGCTGAACAAGATCCAGAGCGAGGGCCGCGCAAAGCGTGCCGCCGCCGAGCAGGAGCTGAACCGCATCGAGGACGAACTGAAAGCAAAAATGATGGAGATCCGGAGCTGAAATGGCAAACGCAGATTTTTCTCGGAAACAGGAACAGGCTGCTCCCGGCGGCTTTGACGCGGGCAGCTACCGCGAAAAGGCCCGGCCGGAAGAAACGGTGCGCCTGACCCCCTTGCAGCAGAAGCTGGCGGGCGTGGAAGCAAAGCTGCCCGCCGCCCTTTCCACCCGGGCGGCGGCGCTGGCCCTGAGCGTGGTGGTGATGCTGGCGGCCTTTTTGGGCTTTGGCAGCGCCAAGCTGCGCAGCCGGTACAACGAAGCCCGCAAATGGTACACGGTGGGCGTGGCGGCAGACAACGGCTATAACCTCAGCGAGGAGCTGACCACCCGCATGAACACGGCGGCGAACATCATCACCACCGCCAGCAGCACGCTGGGGGCCGACAGCGCCGAGGTGCAGGCTGCACAGACCGCGCTGAACGACTTCTCGGCCTGTCTGGAAGCGGTGCAGAACGGCGGCAAAGCGCAGGCGCTCACCTCGCTGCCCTATTATCAGGGCAGCACGATGCACGCACTGTATCAGGCCAACGAGGTGCTGGGTTCGCGGATCGACCAGCTCTATGCAAAACTGCAGGAGCAGGCCGCAGACCCCATGAAGATGGGCGCGGTGCAGGGGCAGTACGGCCAGTTCAACAGTGCGGCTACCATCATCGGCACCCTGCAGTACAACGATGCCGTTTATGACTACCAGAAAGAGACCGGCGGCTTCCCGGCCAGCGTGCTGGGCAGCATTGCCGGGGTAAAGGAGGTTGAACCCTTCGCATGAAAAATTTTGCAAAGCGCGTGAGCGCTCTGGTGCTGGCCCTTGTGGTGGGCGCAGCGGCCCTGTGCCCGGCGGCCTTTGCCGCCGCCAGCCTGCCGGACCTGCCCAGAGATCAGTGTGTGGTGGATGACGCCAACGTTCTGAGCGACAGCACCACCCAGACCATCGTTGATCTGAACAACCAGCTGGAACAAAGCTGCAGCGGCGCACAGATCGGCGTACTGACTGTAGATTATACGGGCAATTATTCCACTGAGGATTATGCAACACAGGCCTTCAACGCCTGGGGCATCGGCGATGCTACGAATAATAACGGCGTGCTGATCCTGCTGGTGATGGAGTCGCCCATCTACGAGGATGGCGATTACTATGTGACCTACGGCGACGGCTTCCGCAATACCACGCTGGAAAGTCAGGCCAGCGCCATCGCCCAGACGATGGAAAACGACTTTGCCGCCTGTGACTACGACGGTGCCGTGACCACCTGTGCCAACAATGTGGCCAGCACCATTGCAGACATCTACGGCGTCAGCCTTTCGGGCGGCAGCTACAACGATGGCGGCTACGCGGAGCCGGACGACGGCCCCACCACCTTTGAGGATGTCGTTCTGGGCATCGTGATCCTGTTCATGTCCCTGCTGGTAATGCTGATCATCGTGCTGTTCGTGTTCCGGGTGTTCATTGCACCCATCGGCCATGCAGTGGGCTGGAACTGGGGCCCCTTCGCATGGGGCTACATGGCAGGCTCGGCCCGTCGGCGTTATCGTCCCGGCCCGCCGCCTCCTCCGGGCCCCGGCTTTGGCCCCGGATACGGCCCGGGCTATGGCCCCGGCCCCCGCAATGACCGGCCCCGCCCGCCCCGGAACAACAACCGGCGTCCGCCCCGTCCTCCCACGGGCGGCGGCTTTGGCGGCGGGTCCTTCGGTGGTTCCCGCGGCGGCGGCTCCTTTGGGGGCGGCTCGTTCGGCGGTGGCAGCTTCGGCGGCGGCTCCTTCGGTGGAATGGGCGGCGGCTCCAGCCATGGCGGCGGCG
>ERZ870052.268-NODE-268-length-20685-cov-12.786636_pt1 | contig 20685 bp, 17 predicted proteins | sample MGYA00520889_ERZ870052 | MGnify/ENA primary metagenome ERZ870052 (study PRJEB32232, sample SAMN07284988) | human gut metagenome | biome: human-associated habitat; material: feces | host: Homo sapiens | place: Tanzania | collected 2014-08-14 ...
GTCGAAAAATTATATAGATTTTGAACACCCTACCTGAAAGGGCAGAAGCTCCTAGCCCAGGGCATCGCCCTGGGTTATGAATCAAGGGAGAATGTCGCCCTGTAAGGGCAAAAGCTTCATCATATTTCAAAAAATTAGATGTTAAGAAAGAAAACTTTTCAAAATAAAGTGGCGGCTAGCCGCTACGCTCTACCTGTAACAGCAACCCTTGCCGCCTTGGTATGGGTTGCTGTAGGTTTTTTAATAGCTAACATTTGGGTGCAGTTCGCCTTCACCATTCTCTCTACCCTGCTGATGGTGGAGCTCAACAACCATAATTCCCTGATGCGAACCTACAGCCGAATGGTGTCCTGCAGTTTCCTGGTGTTCATCACCATGACCTCTCTGCCTACACCCTCCTTCAAGGCAAGCATTGTGACGATGTGCTCCATCGCCTTCTACCTCATCATCTGGAACAGTTACCAGGACAGGCGGGCGGCAGGATGGACCTTCTATGCCTTCTTCTGCGTAGGACTCGCCTCACTGGTGTTCATCCAGGTGGCATATTTCCTGCCCTTCCTATGGCTGATGATGATGGTATTCACCAATTCCTTCAGCATCCGCAACTTCTTTGCATCTATCATCGGTCTCATCATGCCATATTGGTTCTCAGCGGGTTACTTCGCCTACACCAATAATATAGATGGACTGATCAATCATTTTGCGGAATTCATCAACTATCTGGATCTGTTCGTTTATTCGCAGGTTACCGACCACGAGGTGGTGAATCTCCTGTTCCTCATCATCCTGAGCACATTGGGCAGCATCCACTTCCTGCATACCTCTTATGCGGATAAGATCCGTACCCGAATGATCTACAATTCATTCATTCTGATCAACTATGTGAGTCTCGCCTTCATCATCCTGCAGCCTCAGCTTCTCAAGGAGTTGAGCAGCATCATGATTGTAAATACGGCGCCACTCACCGCTCACTTCATCACCTATACCAAGGGAAAGGTGGCGAACATCGTCTTTATCTCGGCACTGGTCATCATGGTACTGATCCTGCTGTATCATATCTTCATTCCGGAAACGGTATTGCTGCAGGCTATTCAGGGATAAGGTTGATTCTGGGATAAGTTTTATTCAGAGATAAGATTTTTGCTTAAATTATTCTGAGATAAGATTTTCAGAGATAGACATGATGCAGCGTTTCACTGCATCATGTCGGTTAAACAAATAATATTCAATGGGTTACATAATAGACTTTTTAATCAACTGGGGCTATTGGGGCATGCTTGTTTCCGCCTTTCTTGCCGGCAGCTTCTTCCCTTTCAGCAGCGAGGTAGTGATGTCGGGCTTGCAGGCAGCAGGACTGGATCCCATCCCTCTGGTGATATATGGCAGCATAGGAAATGTATTGGGCTCGCTGTTCAACTATGGCGTGGGCAGGCTGGGCAAGATGGAATGGATAGAGAAATATCTGCACGTGAAGAAGGAGAAACTGGATCAGGCAGAAAGATTCATGGCTGATAGAGGTGCCTGGATGGGGTTCTTCGCCTTCATCCCGATATTGGGAAGCGCCATCACCATCGTGCTGGGGCTGACAAGAGCCAATATCATCATCTCTACCATCAGCATCACCATCGGAAAAGTGCTGAGATATATCCTATTGGTTTATGGCCTCAGCTTCATCGTATAAACATATAAGCAGATTTTTAATTTAAGGAGATTATAACATAAGCAGATTATAACATAAGGAGATTTTAATATATGAAGAGATTTCTATACCTTATTATATTATGTGTCATTCTTGCCGGATGCAAGGGTACACCTCAGAAACAGGCTGATTCGGGAAAAGCTTCCGGAACAGAGAAGCCTGCGGTTACAGTTACGATTTCCCCTTACAAGTATTTCGTAGATCAAATTGCCCAAGGCAAGGTGGATGTCAACGTGATGGTATCGAACGGCAACAACCCCGAGACTTACGAGCCATACGCCCAGCAGATGATGGAACTTTCGAAGAGTGCCCTCTATCTGAAAGTGGGCAGCATCGGTTTTGAGCAGACCTGGATGAAGAAGCTGCAGGACAACGCTCCGGAAATGAAGGTGATAGATACCTCCGTGGGTATCAAGCCTGCCAAGACTCCGGGTGGCAACATCGACCCGCATGTATGGATGAGTTGCAGCAACGCTCGCATCATAGCCAGCAACATCCTCAAGGCGCTGAGCGAACTGGAGCCGAAGAACAAGGCTTTCTTCGAGAAGAACTATCTGTCGCTGCTCAGCATCATCGACAAGAGAGACAGCATCATCAAGGAGGGCTTCAACAAGAACCCAGACCTGGTTCGCAAGTTTGTGATCTATCACCCTATCCTCACCTACTTTGCCCGTGATTACCAGCTGGAGCAGCTTGCCATAGAGGAAGAAGGCAGGGAGCCTAGTGCCTCCCAGCTGAAGAGCCTCATAGAGAGAGCCAGAAAAGAAAAGATCAAGTTCTGCCTGATACAGGCAGAATTTGCCAACCGCAACACCACGACATTCATCAAGGAAAGCCAAACCAAGGCGATGGATATCAACCCATTGCAGGCAGATTGGGCCTATGCGATGAAAGAAGTATCTCTGGCGGTACAGGGCAAGAAAATTGTGGTAGGAAAATAAAGAACAACAACTAATCATAAAGTTCAATGTTCAAAGTTCAAAGTTCAAAGTTAATAGAGATAGAGCATCTTTCTGCAGGCTATGAAGGCAAGGAGGTGCTCCACGACATCAACCTCACCGTCTGTAAAGACGATTATCTTGGCATCATCGGTCCCAACGGTGGTGGCAAGACAACCCTCATGCGCCTCATCCTGGGACTGATGAAACCCACAGACGGCAGCATCCGCTTTTATAAAGGCGGGGAGGAAGTAAGGGAAATCAGCATGGGATATCTGCCCCAATACAATCATCTCGACAAACAGTTTCCTATCTCCGTTTATGAAGTGGTACTCTCAGGACTCAGCAAGACCAAAAGTCTCTTTTCGAGATACACCCAGGCACAGCACCAACAGGTACTCGACTGTCTGGAACAGATGCAGCTCACAGAGTTGAAAGACCGCCATATCGCAGCCTTGAGCGGCGGACAACTGCAGCGAGTACTCCTCGCCCGCGCCATTGTTTCCAAACCCGATGTAGTGATACTGGATGAGCCCAACACCTACATCGACCGCCGTTTCCAGAAGCAGATGTACGAGATGCTGGAACAGATCAACCGGGAGTGCGCCATCATCATCGTAAGCCATGATGTAGCTGAAGTGCTCAATAACGTAAAGCACATCGCCTGCGTAAATCATCATCTCCACTACCACGATACGGCTGATATGCCGAGAGAGAAACTGGAAGAGCATTTCTTAAATGTATAGGCTTATTATATAATAATGCCTAAAAAACAGGTGCAAAAATCCATATTATCTCATCTTTTTATTATCTTTGCAACTGAAATGTGCCTGATTGAAAGGCACAGAGAAAGCATTCAGAAAGAAATATAATACATTAAAGTTTAAACAATAATGAAACAGTACAGATTAGTGGACAATATCTTCGGATGGGTCGCATTCATCATTGCGGCATTCGTATATTGCTCCACAATTGAACCGACAGCCAGCTTCTGGGACTGTCCTGAGTTTATTACAACTGCCTACAAGCAGGAAATCGGTCACCCACCTGGGGCACCATTCTTCATGCTTTTAGGCAATTTCTTCACACATTTCGCCAGCGACACCACCCAGGTAGCCAAGATGGTGAATACGATGAGCGCCCTGCTGAGCGCCGTCTGTATCATGTTCCTCTTCTGGACCATCACCCACCTGGCTCGCCGACTCGTCATCAGCGACTGGAAAGAACTGACCACCAGCAAGCTGATTGCCATCGAGGCATCCGGTATGGTGGGCGCACTCATCTACACCTTCAGCGATACCTTCTGGTTCTCAGCTGTCGAGGGTGAGGTTTATGCGTTCTCTTCTGCCTTTACCGCTGTGGTATTCTGGCTGATATTGAAGTGGGAAGACCATGCTGACGAGCCTCATAGCGACCGTTGGCTTGTGCTCATCGCCTATATGACCGGTTTGAGTATCGGTGTCCACCTGCTCAACCTGCTCTGTATTCCAGCCATCGTATTGGTTTATTACTACAAGAAGGTGCCACATGCCAACCTCAAGGGTTCACTCCTGGCTCTCTTCCTTTCATTCCTCGTAGTGGTAGCCGTACTGTATGGTGTGGTTCCAGGTATCATCACCGTAGGCGGCTGGTTCGAGCTGTTCTTTGTCAACACCCTCGGCTGTCCGTTCAATACCGGTGAAATCGTATACATCATCTGTCTTGTAGCATCTGTCATCTGGGGCATCTACGAGACCTGTAATGCATCAGAGAAGAACGAGAAGAAGCAGAATATCGCCTTCGTTCTCGGTTTCGGCATGCTCGGCATCCCATTCTACGGATATGGCTGGACTGCTGCCATTACCGGCATCATCGTGCTGGTTATCCTCTGGTTCGTACTCGGCTACAAGCGCAAGCAGGAAGTAGTTACAGGCGTTGACGAATCTACTGGCATCGCCAAAAAGAAGATGCAGCTCCTGCCGCTCATCTCTGCACGCGTCAAGAACACAGCCTTGCTCTGCATGCTGATGCTGATGATTGGTTATTCCAGCTACGCACTCATCGTAATCCGTTCTTCTGCCAACCCTCCTATGGACCAGAACTCTCCTGAGGACATCTTTACCCTGGGAAGTTATCTGAGCCGCGACCAGTATGGCGACCGCCCTCTGTTCTATGGCCAGGCTTATACATCACAGGTAGCCCTCGAAGTAGACGGCAACATGTGCAAGCCTGTCATGAAGGAAGGCGCACCGGTTTACCAGCGCAAGGAGAAAGCTTCGGCTGATGAGAAGGACTCTTACTTCGTAGTAAGTCACAAGAATAAGTATATCTATGCCCAGAACATGCTCTTCCCTCGTATGTACAGTTCGGCTCATGCCCAGGCATACGAAGACTGGATGGGCGGTGTAGAAGGCACAGAGATTCCTTACGACCGCTGCGGAGAGAGTATGATGGTGAAGATGCCGTCACAGTTTGACAACATCCGCTTCTTCCTTTCCTATCAGTGCAACTTCATGTACTGGCGCTACTTCATGTGGAACTTTGCCGGCCGTCAGAACGACATCCAGGGCAATGGTGAGCCAGAACACGGAAACTGGATTACCGGTTTCTCATTCATCGATGATTCACTCTATGGCGACCAGAGCAAATTGCCAGACGACCTGAAGGAGAACAAGGGTCACAATGTATTCTACTGCATGCCGCTGATACTCGGTCTCATCGGACTTTTCTGGCAGGCTTGGTATACCCGCAAGAAGAAGGTAATAAAGAATGGCAAGGAAGAGGAAGTACTCCTCCCTATCGGAATCCAGCAGTTCTGGATTGTATTCTTCCTGTTCTTCATGACAGGTCTTGCCATCGTCATCTACCTGAATCAGACACCTATGCAGCCACGTGAGCGCGACTATGCTTATGCCGGCTCATTCTATGCATACGCTATCTGGTGCGGTCTCGGCGTACTCGCCATCATCGACATTCTGAAGCGCAAGATGAAGCTCAGCGGTACTGCCGTAACAGCCATCGTAGCTGTAGTAACTCTGCTCGTACCAATCCAGATGGCTTCACAGACTTGGGATGATCACGACCGCTCAAACCGTTACACCTGCCGTGACTTCGGTCAGAACTACCTGATGTCACTCCAGGAGAAGGGCAACCCTATCATCTTTACCAATGGTGATAACGATACCTTCCCACTCTGGTACAACCAGGAGGTAGAAGGCGTAGGAACAGATGCCCGCGTATGTAACCTGAGCTACCTGCAGACCGACTGGTATATCGACCAGATGATGCGTCCTGCATACAACTCACCATCTGTGCCAATCACCTGGCCACGTCTCGACTTCTGTTCAGGTACCAACGAATATGTATCTGTTGAGCCTGAGGCAAAGAAGCAGATTCTCGACTTCTACAAGCAGGATCCAGAGAATGCCAAGAAGCAGTTTGGTGACGAACCGTTCGAACTCAAGAACATCCTGAAGAACTGGGTACGCAGCAAGAACCCTGACATGCACTTCATCCCTACAGATACCCTCTATGTCACCATCGACAAGGAGGCTGTAAAGAAGAGCGGCATGATGATGGCATCAGATTCTATTCCTGACAAGATGGTCATCTCTCTTGCCGGCAAGAGCGCACTCTACAAGGGCGACCTCATGATGCTCGAAATGTTGGCACAGTGTAACTGGACCCGTCCGCTCTACGTAGCACTCACCGTAGGCGAAGAAAACTATATGAACCTCGGTGACAACTTCGTACAGGAGGGACTTGTGAACCGTATCACTCCGTTCACCACCAACAAGCCAGGTGCCAAGAACTTCGATACAGAGAAGGCTTATCACAACATCATGACCCGATTCAAGTTCGGCAACCTGAAGCAGAAGGGACTCTACATCGACGAAACAACCATGCGCATGTGCTATACACACCGTCGCCTGCTCGCCCAGACAGCCCTCCAGCTCATCGCCGAAGGCAAGAAGCAGAAGGCTATCAACATTCTGAAGAAGGCCGATACCGAGATTCCTGCCTATAATGTTACGCTCGACTATATGAGCGGTGGTTTGGATATGGCTCGCGGTTGGCTGATGACCGGTCAGAAAGCCAAGGGTAAGGAATATATTGAAGCGGTATGGAAGAATGCTTCACAATATCTCAACTACTATCTCTCGCTGCCAAACGACCGTTTCCTCCAGGCAGAGCACGACTGCATCCGTCAGATTATGATTATGCAGAGCATCTGCGAGGCTGCCGGAATGGTGAGTCCACAGTTGGAGCAGAAGTATGAGAAGCAGCTCAACAACCTCTACCGTCTCTATCATGGCAGAGGTGGCAGAATGCCGGAAGGCAATCAGTAAAAAATAGAAAAAAGTTTGGTGTCGCGAAACACGACACCAAACTTTTCATTATTCATATAAACCTGTTTTATCCATGTTCATAGAGCAACCAGCCAAATGGCTCAGATGGTTATACCCAAAAGCCATCTGGAGAATGGACAAGAAAGACCATTCAGTCTATCTTACATTTGATGACGGTCCGATTCCTGAGTCAACTCCATTCATCTTAGAGACCCTGAGAAAGTACAATATCAAGGCAACTTTCTTTATGGTAGGCGAGAATGTATTGCGCCATCATGACCTCTACAACCAGATTGTGGCAGAGGGTCATCAGGTAGGCAACCATACATTCAACCATATCGGTGCCTTCAAGCACCGCGTCATCTCCTACGTGCTCAACACCAACAAGGCGAACGATATCATCCATGCCCATCTCTTCCGTCCACCTCACGGCTGGATGCGACCAAGTGAGTATTGGTGGCTGCACCGCACTTACAAGGTCATCATGTGGGACGTGGTGACGCGCGACTATTCCAAATGGATGACGGCAGAAGATGTGGTGAACAATGTCAAGCGGTATGCCCGCAATGGCAGCATCATCACCTTCCACGACTCGCTGAAGAGCATTGAAAAGCTGAAGACGGCGCTCCCTCAGGCCATAGAATGGCTCATGGAACAGGGTTATGAATTTAAGACTTTTGAATAAGAAGCTGTTATTCCCAAACGAGAACAGCCCAATAAACACAGACAAGAAATGAGCAAAAGAATCAACAGTTATCAGGCGGTAGCTGCATTTGTTAGAGGTTTCTTCGAAGCTTACGCACGTGGCATCATCGATGCTACCATCGAAGGCAATGACTTCAGCAAGAAGAACGACCCGAAACAGATCAAGCAGATGATGCTGGAGCACTACGGCGAGGTAAACCAATACTTCTTCGACATCATGTTCTCCACCCTCGTACGCCTCAACTACAAGACTGCCGAGGAAGCCAACGAACGCATAAAGAAGAATTTCGACAGCATGAAACAGGCTGACCCGACCTTTGAGCCAACCATGCTCGACTACTTGCGCATAGCCTGCAAATCGAACCAGTTGTACAAGGCGATGGAATCAGAATACAAGCGTAACTTCACCTGGCTACTTCAAGGCAAGTTTACCACTCTTGAAGAGCATGTACGCGATTATACCCACGGCATTCTCATCAGTCTTGCTGATGAGCCGATGGCCATCCATCTTCTGGTGCGCATCATCGTGAAGGCATACGCCGCAGGCTTGAAGTGTGGCAGCAAGGAGGGCGAGCAGCACCAGCTCCACATGCCTACCCTTCACGGCATGTTGCTGAACAATGTCAACATCCTGCTTAACGAGACCCCTCTCAAGAGCAGCACCGAAGATCCTGTAGCCCTCTTCAAGGAGGCATGCAAGAATGAAGAAGAAAACATCAACGTTCTTTTCAACACATTAAACGATGCGATGAAAGAACTGGCAGCAGAATAAAAGAAAGCCCCTGATGCGTGATGCATCAGGGGCTTTCTTTTATTCTGCTGCTCCATCACCGTATCCCGTTTACGGTTACAATTCTATAGTCCTGCAGTAACCATCGTTACCTTTCACTTCAACCGCATGTTCATTCCACCCGTATATGTATTTATATTCTGGAGGCAGGATCGTAAGACATGGATGAAAAGACGGAAGAACAAATGCCTACAAATATCATATAAATATTGTAAATTATCCGTTAATTGGTCTTAAATATGTAAAAATCAATGGGATAAATTTGTTTAAGAAAAAAAATACCCGTAACTTGGCAGCAGCTCATTAACCAAGTTGTTAAAGGAGTTACGAGGTCGTATAGCAGTTGCTATACGACCTTTGCTTTAATCATTTATCCTTTGCATTATATTTTTTATAAGTTCATCAGGTGTTAAAACTCTTCCTGATAGCCGTAACCATTCTTCATATTCCTTTGCTTTCTTCCTCACTTGATGAGGATAATCGGCATAAAAAGCAGTCCATAACAGCACAAAGGTCTTTCTAACATCTAAGACAACAAAATAGTTGTCGCCATCATCTACCTCCAGCCAAATGCATACACGATGCTTTCCGCTTCTAGTTTGCTCCCAGCATTTCACCTCACCCTTCTGAGGTAAAATTTCAACAGTAGGCTTTGCCCATGGCATTCTTTCACATCTTCGGAAATCGGGAATTCTTTCATTTTCCACAATTGATTCTCGGTCGCTCCATCTTGGCGCGATACCGTTGCTTCTCCATGGACCGTTTTCTCTTCTCGTCCCATTTTATGCGCAACAGCTTTTCTTCCCTTATTTGGAGTTCAATATTTCTGGACTCAGGTGTATTCATCACCTCTGCCTTCAGATACTTCTTGATGACTTTTGTCAGATAGCGTCGCCATGCCTCCTTGTCCTCTTCGGTAACAAATGGCGGACATTGCTCTCCGTAGAAGGTGTGCCAGGTGAATGGCTCGAAGTCGAGATGTCAGAGGAAGGATATATGTTGTGTGTTTTGTTCCATAAGATATGTTTTTGACAATTATTCGAGATTATTCACTTAATCAAATAATTCCTATTTGTTTAAAAATACCCTTTGTGAATTTAGATAAGGGACGTTTTTCCAATTGATTATCATTGGTATAAGTACCCCAAATCAAATTATTGATGTATTCATTTGTATACCCTGCGCCTTGAAAAGAATGAATGATTCCATTATAATAGTTATCATTATATGCTTGGGCTTTCATTACAATATCCTTTGCTACATCAGCATGTTGCTGATATAATTGTTCCAAAAGAAACTGTGATTTATTAAGATCTAAAGTTTCTTATTTACCCCAAGCCTCAATGAGGTTGATGGTCTCATTTTGAGGTTTATTTTCTTCTTCTATTCTATCTATCTGCACAACAATAGGCATTTCTGCCAATTGCCCAGCCAACACACAAACGCCTGTTGAAAGTATAGGCAAGGACTCTACGGAAACCTTATCCAAGTAAGATATGGTATTGTTCACTTGCTGTATATCTTTCTCATTCATCAGCCTATGAATGAAATAATTATGAAGCTGCGATATGATTGTCGATGAAATATCTGAAGGACGTTGACTGGCTATTGTCATAAAGACACCAAACTTACGCCCTTCCTTAATGATTTCCTCAAAAACTTCCAAACGATAATCTTTCCAACTTTCGCTTTCACGAGTTGACTGGTAAGACAATATATTATGAGCTTCATCAACTATAATGTTCAAATAGCCATTGCCTTTCCTATTCTTTTTATAATTTCGATAAAGCTTGTTTGTTAAGAGCAGAGGTATCAACTTTTTCATATCAGTATTCACATTACAAAGGTTGATAACAGCAATGTTCGAATTACTCCAGAAAGAACCGATTTTACCTGTAAAATCAAAAACCTTCTCTATATTTTTCTCATTACTCTTTAATTTGTTGATAGCCGGAGCGATATGCTCGTTCATTGCTCGATTACCAAGCATATCATATATCAACCTCATATACATGATATTGATGAAATTCGTGATGAAATTATCAGAAAAGGTAAACATATCTACTTGTTTATAAATTTTTAAATTCAAAATTATCTGCGGTCTATCTTGAAAATTGAAAAAGCCACGAGATCTATCCTTCAAATAATAACATTGTGAACTAGAATGATATGAGAAATCATCACGAAGGCCAATATCTACACCATTTTTTATGTTAAACGGAAGAATTTGTTCTACATAATCAATAAGTAAATCCCCTTTTACCTTATCTGACATCTGTAGAATCTCAACAATTTGTCCTTTCAAATAGTTCTTGAATTTATCAACATCACCATCTATGTTTTTGTACAACTTGATACATCTTACGATGAAAGGCCTTTGTGTTTTCTCGGTGGCGCTTGCAAAAATACACAGGAGATTCTCATCAAGCATATCCTTGTCAGAAAGCGGTATTTTATCTTTCCCTTCTTCTGTTCCAGTCGACAAGTCATATATCTTCTTTCCTTCAATGATTGCATTCACCTTGGAATACTCTCCATTAAAATCATAGAAAAGGAACTTTGCATTGTTCTTGAAACTTTCATTATTTTTAAATGTCAAGAATAATTGTCTGTATATTTTTGCCAATGTATAAGACTTGCCACTACCGGTATTACCAAAGATTCCGATATGGCTAGCAAACAGCTTGTTGATACCAATAGAAATCGGCACTAGTGGATCTGATGCAATTGCACCGATTTTGATAAACATATCATCTTTATTTCCAAACGAATGAATCATCTTAAATTCTTCATTGGTCAAAAGATGACATTCGTTAGCTATCAGTGGAAGTTCTGTTAATCCTTTTTTATATGAACTCCCTTCTATATGGCCAATCAGCTTGACAATCAAAAAACGATTGATGTATTCCTCTTGCGAGCTATATTGAACAGGTACGCTTTTATCTGTCTCTATATACTCTGACTCAACCTTGCCAACAATTGTCTCAAAGCCTTTTAACACCTTTACATAACTACCAACGGCAACATTCTTGATTAGCTGACCTTGAAAAATCAAATGGCTATTATTCTTGTCCTTGTCTACAAGAACCTTAACAACCCTTCCATCAACAGAATGAACAATTCCTATTCTAAAGACAGAATTATAAATTGAAATATCCTTATTTTGTTCCATAACCAGAATGAATGTTCTTTGATATTTCTTTAAACAGGAGATTTATCGTTTTCAAGTCAAAATTTTCTACCAACTCACACAACTCCTTATATTTATCTTGATTTGATTCCTTAAAACTAGATGGTGTCAATATTAAGATATTATTGTTGCTGCATCCATGCTCTATACCTAAATTTTTCTTATATGCATCAATGTCATTATCACTATATGCGAAAATGACGACTTGGAGTGTTGGATTTGTATCAGCGGCACGTTTCGTAATTTGCGCAATGTGCTCATCGGCAAAAGAGAACCCCATAACAAATAATAGACTGTTTTCTCTTTCCAAAGCATTGGAGTAGATACGCATCAGTTCATAAAAATGATAATCAAGCACACTTGTTCTGAATTTATCTTTTGTCGGATTAATCATGACTATTTGATTATATGCATCAAAAAACTTATCATATGCTTTATCTGGCAAAAGAAGAGCAATGTCATCTGCATCAGTTTTTACTTCATCGTATGTTTTTTCTGTACCGTCTACTTTATACAAATTTACAAAATAGTCTTTATCTATCTTATCAAGAGCCTGTTGAATATAGAACATCAGCATCGTATCACTATTTATTGCCCCATCTTGTTCTTTCCAGTTAACCGCTCCATGCACTTTTATCAAATTAAACATTGGAACTTCTGCTTGTTTATGAAACTGCATACTTGACTTAGAAAGGGATATTTGGAAGTTACTCTCGCTATAGGCGGGGGTTAGCGTACCTCGGAAGCCATCATTCAATTCGATTCCAGATTTTTCCAAAGTTTTTTCAGCGAGCAAATCTATATTCGTTGTAAAAAGATTGATTTGCTTGTTTAATAGTTGAGAATTTCTTTTATTCATCAACTCATTGCATATGCCGAAAAAGTCCGTATAGGCCGACTTTGTTTCCAAGAAGTCTTTATCTGGATAGAAATAATGATTCTTAAGAATTACCCCATCACAATATGCCTTATATAAAGATGCTTTTATAACTTCTTTATAAGGCTCTTTACTATTATCTTCTGCCAATTTGGTTAACCATTTTTCAATATTACCCAATGTGGACAGATATGGTCTGGATATACCTGAGCCATACAGAAAATTTATATTCGATGACTGAATAAAGTTTCTAAGAATTTCTAATGTCATATTTATTATGATGTTTTAAGCTCCTTATTATCGCAGGAGCAGATTAAGTTTCCTGTTGTTGCAGCATACCCTCCAATCATCCCATAACATACCAGCGGTATGAGAAAGGCAATCGCCATACTACCCGTAGTATCCGCAATATATCCCATGATTACAGGAGCAACCGCACCACCCACTATCGTCATGATAAGCAACGAAGAAGCAAGCTTGGTCTTAGTTCCCGAATCCCTCAATGCCAGTAAGAAGATAGTCGGAAACATGATGCTCTCTCCCAGATATAAGGCGAAAAACGCAAAGAGAGATAAGGTTCCGCTACATACTTCATAACCTAAAGATTATAATATTGGTTTATTGTATGGAGTACGTTCATGGAGATGCCGGAAACTCTCGATACGTTCTTCATTCAGGGTTCCTTCATTCCACATCCTATCTAATTCAGCATCAGCCATCTGAACAAAATAATCGGAGATTACCTTATTCAAATCTCGCAAAGCCTCAGGAGTCTTGATAAATGACAGCATATCGAGGATTTGCAATTGAGCTTGATTCATTGTTGCTACCTGTGCCATAATAATTCATTTTATTAATATCTAACCGCAAAAGTACACTTTTTCCTCGAAACCACCAAGAAAATCGAAAGAAATCTGCAAGTTATCAGCAAATTACCGCGAAATCAACCTTAAACTATAAACTATTAACAGTAAACTATAACCTGCTATTCCCCGACAGTCCCATCCCGCACAAACTTGGCGAGGGCTTTGATGGCCCGCCAACCTTAGAACGTAGCGGTTCCGAGCAGCGGTGAAAAGCCCTAAAGGCTCTCAATCCACTTCTTACCGCTTTTCGTAAAAGCAGACCAAAGATAAAGGCAGCATGCAACGATTCCAACACCACCCAAAACTATGTACATCCCTACCATAACCATTTCTTTTTTAAACAACAAAGAATCTACAATCACCTGTTAATACAGGAATTGTTTTAATAGCTATTGCCATAAGCTTATCACCTTATTTAGTTTATATTTCTGTCGCCAAAGTTACGTCTTTTCCTCGAAACCACCAAGAGAATCACAAGAAATCTGCAAGTTATCAGCAAATTATCCCCAAAATCAACTCCTCAGCAATCTCATTAAAGCAGGTCGATTTCCATAGTTATATTCTGTTTCTTCCACAAAATCCAAGATGAGTTTCTTGGAGACCTCACAACAGGTGTACATGCCCTTGATGTCATCGACGATATAGCTCTTCGACTTGGCGTAGCTCAGATGCAACCGTAATTCTTCAACTACATGATTGGTATAAGTTGATTGATCCTCCTCACTCATATCCCCCCAAAGCGCAGAAAGTCCAACCCACTTCTCACGGCATTCTCATAGTCCTTGGCATCCACCAAAGTCTTAAACTGTTTGTATTTTGGATTGAATTGTATCAACGTTTTACTTAATTGATTATAGCGCCATCTCACCCTTTCGGTAGGAAGAAGACATGCTCACATTTATCAACTTGGCATGTACTTGAATCACTATCTTTGTATCATATTCAATCATTGTCGCCATATCAAGCGTATCTCTAAAAGGCATCCCTTATGTATATAACCATAGTATATATTCTAAATCAAAATTAATAATCTATATGCATAGGCTGTATCTCTTCAAAAGATTTATCATGGTAGCAGTACGCTCCAGATAAATCATATCTTTGTCCTATGCTTTGATAAGTTCCTTTCTGAATTATATATTTTTCACCAAGCGAATAGAAGACTAAAGCAAGGTTATTATCTGAAAGATATTGATCCAAATACTCCTTTCTCATGGCCAATCCATTCATTTTGCCTATGGAAAAGTTTCTTGCCACAATTGTATTATCACTTTTAGCTCTGATAACACCACGCTCTGCGGTATATAAGTTTAATGCTTCCATTACAAAGTGATTCGGCATACTAACTTCTTTCAAATACATTTCCGTTTCATCCAACCCAATCCATTCTTCCTGTAATTGGGCTTCGTATGAAAGATTGATTTTAAAGGTTGCTCCTTTACCAGGATTTTCCCAATCATCAACATCACAAAGAGTTCGCTTATAAGTTTCAGCCCAAGGGTATTCGTTCCAAAGATAATCTATGCTACCATTCCTGCGTTCAGGCATCCATCGTCCATAGAAATTCTGCATAGCAGCCCATCTCCAAAAAATCTCAAGTTCCTTATACTTGATAAAAGCGGTATTAGAGAACAAAAACAAATCCTTTACTGTGCCTTCTTCTGCATCAAGCCTATAACCATCATAGCACGTCAACACTATCCATTCAGAGCCATCAGTATCTTTCAACATTAATCTCGGTTTTGGAATTTGATGTTCTTTCGACATCCATTGCTCATTCGTTTCTGACTGTACATCCTCCAGCTCGTCTGCTTGAAACGAAGTGTAAGCCAGCGCATCAGAAGCATTCAAAATAGTAGGATCTATCCTTGAATATTCTCTTGTATGCCATGGATAAGGAGTTGGCTCTATGTCGTTTTCTGTCGGAGAATACAAATAATTACAACCATCAGCAACCTTGAAATGGTCACTTAATAATGCATCAGCCTTGTACAAAGCCAACCAAAGATATTTCTTTCCGAATCGTTCTGTTAGGTTATTGTACCTTCCTTCAGAATAAACATTATCATCCAACTTACCCAATTCATCATTCCAGTGAAAATCATGCTTGGCTATATTGGCAACCATCAATATGATATCTGCAAGTAGCAGAGTCTTAACGTGAGCACCTTCTTTTTTCAAAAATACATCACTGTTTGCACGACTATTTGTTCCTATGATATATCTTCGAAAATCAGAAAATCCATAAAGCGTCTCATACATTTTCCAGGAACCTTCACTTTCACCAAAATACTTTTTAGTTATGCTTTCTGCTTTATCAACAACCAAATCATAAGGATTTTCTGAAGCAAAAGGTGGTTGAATTGCTCCAAAAAAAGCATTTGTTCCATTCAGCTCATCGGCTAAGGCCAAAGTCAGCATTGTCCATTGGCGCACCAATATATCTTCAGGTGCTTTATGGTCTTGGTAAAAGAACCGCAAAATCAAATCAGCAATCTTAGCAGCTTCGGTTGCATCACGTTTCCTAAGCAAGTATCCATAGATGGCAGAAGTGACGACTTGTACAACGTATGGGTCATTACAATCAAAGAACTCATTAAGTGCAAAAAGAGCCATTTGAGGTTTATTGCTGAAAATTTCAACCAACTTTCTCATAACAACTCCCCTTACATACGGATGAGGAGAGGTACACATCCAACAAAGCAAAATAACAATCTTACTCCATCCATCATCTGTATCTTCACGTGGAATCATGGCAATGAAGTCTGAAAAACTCTGGGCATCATAACGATGCGAATACTCCTGATTTACCATTATTGACCAAGCCAAGTCCCGATAGGCCATATCAGCCTTTTTTAGTACATGATGGGCTGACATAAAGACTTCCAACGTTAAGTCTTGCAGAAAATTATGCAGTATTTCAACGCTGAAGATGTTGTTTTTCTGCATCCATTCAAAGATAGCTTGATTATTTTTACCATGGTGCAGTAAACTGTCAACTATAGAACGATACATTTTTTTCGATTCTTTCCGTTCCAATAATTGAGGAGTAAGTTTCCATTCAGATAACAAAGCAATGATGAAACGGCGATAGCTTGCATATTCCCGGCGAGTGCCTTTCTCCAACACAAAATCCACTTTGTTTTTGTCAGTCATTTTATTATGCATAAATATATCTGCCATCAAGAAATCTCCCATTTTCTGATACCCGAACATAAGTGTTTCTCCGTTTCGTCCTGTTGACAGCATCAGATTTTCCTTCAGCATCCAATTCAACAGATTGTTTGACCACAACCTGTTCCTGCAAATCTGGTCTGCATAATGCCTTGCTTTCTTCCGCGGTATATCTTTACATTTGTTGTAATACAACGAATAGTTGGCAAATTTCAAGAGAGCCTTTTCCGTTACATTACGATGAGAGTCTTCATCCACGCTTTTTGAAACGATGTCATTACGGTATTTGATATATTGATGAAAAAGGTCAGAATAAGTGAAGTCGTCCATCATATATCGCAAATTATGACTTGCAACAACGCAAAACATGGTCAGAAACAGAGGCTCGCTAAATTCCGCAAAATATCTCTTTTGAATATTACCATCAGTATCGTCTATCTGATAATGAGCAAAATACTTTTGTATAGCTTCTTGCGTATTATCTTCAAACCCACAGAGTTCTATTATGTTGCACGGAATACTCAAATCGAATTCTTCGTCTTCACGATAGGTAATCAGCAGTTTGAGCCTATCATTCTGTTTGAGTAAGGTTTCCATTCTCTTCATCGCCACGTTCCAAAAGTTCTCCGTAGCACCCTCATTCAATGCATCTATAATAATAAGAGCGTTGGAATCCTCTTCTATCATCTTGTCGTTGAGTTTTTGAAGAGCATTCTCACCAATGCCCATCATGCTATATAATTGGGTTTCGAAATCTTGATCTTCAGAAAATCCACTACCAAACATCAGATAAACATTCATCTCTTTGCAGAGCCTTTCTGCAGTGGCACACACATAATGTGTCTTTCCCATTCCCGCCTTTCCTCGAAAAAGAACCATCTGATTTTTACTTTTCTTCCACTGCTCAATAAGTGTTTGAAGTTTTGAAAAAGAGTCTTGAAAGAATTTTAGAGTGAACGAAGTAAATTCTTTTTCTTCATGTTCATTTTTCCAGTCATACAGCTTTTCCAACAGGTCTTCGTAATATCCTCTTGGATACCCTTGTAAGATATCACTAAAATCAAAATGATAAGTTAAGGCATCTGACTCTATTTGCTTCAGTTCTTTCTCTACATTGGTCATTGATAGCCTAAAAGCAAACAAATCCAATGCTTCGTCCATTTTAGCATTACTAACATGCAAATCTCTATTATATCTCAATGCAGCATATCCAACAGCCTTTTCCACTTGCCTTTGGCTTGTACCTCTACCACAAGGCGAAAAGTCCTCACTTTGCCAATCCTTGGAAACAACCACATTGTGGTTTTCCAATCGGGTAGCAAGGCTTTTGATAGAAGCATACCCCAAACTGCCGCCAAGCTGGTTGACAGTTATTCCTATCACTGAACCTTTTTCATTGAGGACAGGAGACCCAGAGAATCCTTTATAAGAAGTGAAAGCCAGAGAATCAGTTCTTACGACAGTTGTATCATAGTCTTCCTTTCTGTTACCGAGTCTGTCCTGCACCTCCATGCTAATGATATCGGAACAGTTGCCAAACTCCTTCGGATAACCAACTATGGTAAGCTGTCTGTCCTCATTAAACTCCGCAGCCAACAACTTTAAGTGATCCTCTTGCTGATAATCCTTGCATCTTAGCAACACAACATCCACATTGACACCTTCTTCCGCAATATACTCCACATCACAAAGCACCTGTTTATCAGTAGAGATAATGACGGGGACACCATTTACTGCATTTTGCGCAACAATGTGTCGAGCCGTAACCAATGTATCCGGAGCAATAAAGAAAGCTGTTCCTCTTTCATTGTCACATCTTACAGGAACAACAGAAGCATAAATAGCCTTTCGTATATCAATAGGATACTTCATACTCATTTGCATTAGCTGTTATTGAATAATGTAGCTTATCTTTCAAAGAACCGTTATTGGCAAGCGACTTCAATATATCATTTTCTCTATTGTATCTGATTTCCCGATGTGATAAATCTTCAGGAAGTGGAGCAATGATAATACGAGACAAGGCTTGGTAACTTGGTCTGGCATTTGCACCTCCTGTTACAAAATAACGTTCGCTATCAGCAATACTTACCAATTCTTTAGATGTACTATGCGCACTTCCATGATGCGATATTTTGATGGCATCAAACAATACAGGCTTTGGGGTATCTTTATAAACATCCTCGATTTTTTTCACTACCTGGTCAGGATTAGCATCTCCCATAAACAAGATCCTATGTCCTTCATGCTCCCATATAAATGCAATAGAGGCTTCATTTGCCGGAGATAATCCCTTCATTTTTTCAGCCGCATAAAGCTTCAAGGCATTCTCATCAAGAACCTTAGATGATACTGGTTCTTCATCAACCCCCTCGTTATCCTCTTGCTCCATAATCCGCATCAGTGCTTCGTATATGGTTTCCTCCTTTTTATAGTCTTCTTTTTTCTGCTTGTATAATGTTTTCCAAAACAATGTCCTGTATTCCTTATCCAAGTCATCCAAAGCTTTCTTGGTTGGAGAAAGGAAAATGAACCTTCCCATATCATTTTCCAAATCAATTGCCAAAGAATTTTCAGTGATATACTCCCTGCGCCATGCCTTCTTCCAATTATCGTTTTCTAATATCATTTTTGCAAGAGACATAGAACTTTCTGCATTAATTTTCTGTTCCAGCATATCTACTACGACAGGTAAATGATCATAAACTCGCTTCATATTCTTCACCATCTTCTCATCCCATTCCTGTAGATTTTCAGATGTCCGCTGATAGCAATTATAAAAGATATGATTGATGGTTAGGCCTGGTTTGGATTTCAGCATCTCTATCAACCCATTGATATGATCATTATCTATATGCGTAACAATCAGATAATCAATATGGCTATGAAATTCATTCACAATGTAGTCATTAACTTCTTGAGTGTAGAGACCACAATCTACCATGACATGCATTTCCTTGTCGTCATTCTTCAGCAACAAGGTGATGCAATCACCGGCACCTACCGGAAAAGTTTGGAATTTAACTTGCATAAAACAAATCCTTTAATATAAATAAGGATGATTTTGGGGATTTTTTTTACAGTTGCCTTACTACCTAGTTACCATGGTACAATGCATAAAACAAGCGCTTGTTTTCTTTATACGACAAAGATTGATCCCACACAAATAACGATTTGTTGTCTGTATTAGTAACCTTTACTGAAAGCAACAATTCATAAATCGCCTTTTCGAATATTTCGGATAATTCCTTAACTAGATTTTCATTATTAATAGCTGTTTTAAAATTATGTACAATAATATTACGGACACCATACATATCACATTGTATGCTCCAATCTTATTATCCATAATAGGTTTAGATAAAACTTCCATCATGTATTTATTTTTAATTATTACTTTAATTTGATTTTACAACATCATATTGCTGAATAAACGTCAGTTCCCCATGCGGTCCCATCCCGCACAATATGGCGAAGACCTTTGATGGTCCGCCAACCTTAGAGCGAAGCGGTTCCGAGCACCGAGTAGGGCGGTTTCCCTCTTCTTCCCTGAGGGGAGAAGACCGAGATGAGAGGTGGAGCCCTCTTTAAGGGTAAAGAGGGACGGGGTGATTTTCGAAAAATCCTCCTTTTATTTAAAGAGGAACGTGGCGTTTCGATAACGCATACATTCCAATCACCCCATAACATACCAACGGTATCAAAAATGCAATCGCCATACTGCCCGTAGTATCCGCAATATACCCCATGATTACAGGAGCAACCGCACCACCCACTATCGTCATGATAAGCAACGAAGAAGCAAGCTTGGTCTTTGTACCCGCATCCCTCAATGCCAGCGAGAAGATAGTCGGAAACATGATGCTCTCTCCCAGATACAGGGCGAAGAACGCAATGAGAGATAAAGTACCACTACATACCACCACAATCAATGTGGCAACAAAGGTGAGGATGGCACAGACCAGCAGCACCAGCCTTGGCTGGATATAATTCATGATAACACCACCAGCCAGTCTGCCGATAAAGAACAGCCCCATTCCTCCAAAGGCGAGATACAGACTGGCAGTCTGCTTCTCTATATGAATACTCTCCTCAGCATAGTTGATGAAGAAACTGTT
>ERZ870052.269-NODE-269-length-20663-cov-3.154280_pt1 | contig 20663 bp, 12 predicted proteins | sample MGYA00520889_ERZ870052 | MGnify/ENA primary metagenome ERZ870052 (study PRJEB32232, sample SAMN07284988) | human gut metagenome | biome: human-associated habitat; material: feces | host: Homo sapiens | place: Tanzania | collected 2014-08-14 ...
CCACTATGAGAAGACGGGCGAGATCGACGAGAGCACGTTCTATGCGGGCAGCCACGGCGACTGGATTGCCGACCTGGCCATCGCTCTGAAGAACGACACCAAGCAGCGCTTCCTGGTCATTTGCGAGAACAAGGGCGCCATCCCCAACATGCCCTACGACGCCATGGTCGAGCTGCCTGCCTACATTGGCAAGAACGGCCCCGAGGTCATCAGCCGCGACAACATCCCGCTGTTCCAGCAGGGCCTCATGATGCAGCAGCTGAACTCCGAGAAGCTCGTGGTCGAGGCTACGATCGAGGGCTCTTACGAGAAGGCGCTCAAGGCCTTTACGCTCAACAAGACCGTGCCTTCGATGAACGTCGCCAAGGAAGTTCTCGACGACATGATCGAGGCTAACAAGGACTTCTGGCCCGAGCTTAAGTAATGGTGACGGTGCCGCCGACCACATAACTTGAACAATGCCCCGTCCGCGTGTTGTGCGCGGGCGGGGCATTGTCATTTGGTGCAAGGGGGCGGCCTCTTTTAGCCATTGTGGGTAATGCGTTTTATCAAATATGACGTTAATCTGCGGTAAAGTTTTTATCACCGTTGATGGCTGCATTTCATACCGCCTGCCGAACCGTGTGGTGACCTAACAACTTTTTAGGTCAGTGTTGTGCGTGTAGCAACTTCGCCCGGCCTCGCCTCCGGGCTGCCATGTGAGAGGGGATCTTATGGCTCGACTGCATGTAATGGAACGCAGCCACGCTCAGGCCGTCATGGACGACCTGCACGATGCGCTCGGACGCCGTCTGGCGGTGAGTTCGCTCGCTCCGTGTCCCGTTGAGTTTACGGCGGCGCTCGTCAACCTGTGCTCCACCCAGAGCTGTGGCAAGTGTACGCCCTGCCGCGTGGGCCTGAGCGCGCTGAGCGATCTGCTCACCGATGTGCTCGAGGGCCGCGCCGACGAGTCCACGCTCAATCTGATCGAGCGCACTGCCCGCACCATCTACCTTTCGAGCGACTGCGCCATCGGCTACGAGGCCGGCGCCATGGCGCTCACGGCCATCCGCGGCTTCCGTGACGACTTTGAGCATCACATCCGCGAGCACTCCTGCGGCTTTGACCGCGAGGCGCGCGTCCCATGCGTCTCGGGCTGCCCGGCGCACGTCGACATTCCCGGCTACATCTCGCTGGTCGAGGCCGGCCGCTATGCCGACGCCGTCAAGGTCATCCGCAAGAACAACCCGCTGCCGCTCGTCTGCGGTCTGGTGTGCGAGCATCCCTGCGAGATGCACTGCCGTCGCGGCATGGTCGATGACCCCATGAACATCCTCGCCCTTAAGCGCTTTGCCGTTGAGCATAGTGACCTCAACGACTACAAGCCCACCGTGGCCGACAGCACCGGCAAGCGCATCGCCGTGATCGGCGGCGGCCCGGCCGGCCTTTCCTGCGCCTACTACCTGACCGTGATGGGCCACAAGGTGACCATCTTTGAGCAGCGCCACCATCTGGGCGGTATGCTGCGCTACGGCATCCCCAGCTACCGTCTGCCGCGCGAGCGCCTGCAGGCCGAGATCGACTGGATCTTGAGCGCCGGTATCGATGTGGAGCTTGACCATTCCGTCAACGGCGAGGAGCTTGCCCGCCTGCGCGACGAGTTCGATGCCGTCTACCTGGCCATCGGTGCCCATAGCGATAAGAAGCTCGGCCTTCCGGGCGAAGAGGCGCCCGGCGTGGAGTCGGCCGTCAAGATGCTGCGCGCCATCGGTGACGACGAGCTGCCCGACCTGAGCGGCCAGCGCGTGTGCGTGATCGGCGGCGGCAACGTGGCCATGGACGTGGCGCGCTCCGCCGTGCGCTGCGGTGCCGAAAAGGTGAGCATCGTCTACCGCCGTCGCATCTGCGACATGACGGCCCAGGACGCCGAGATTGCCGGCGCCCAGGCCGAGGGCTGCGAGGTGCTGGAGCTCACGGCGCCGCTCGCCATCGAGACCGGCGAGGACGGTCGCGTGAGCGGTCTGCGCGTGCAGCCGCAGATCATCGGCGAGCCCCGTCGCGGTCGTCCGGCCCCGCGTGCCGCCGCCACGCCAGAGCGCGTCATTCCCTGCGAGCGCGTGTTCGTCGCCATTGGCCAGGACATCGATTCCAAGCCATTTGAGGACATGGGCATTGCCTGCAAGTGGGGCTGCGTTGTCACCGACTCGGACGGCGCCGTGCCCAACTTCGATGGCCTCTTTAGCGGCGGCGACTGCCAGACCGGCCCCGCCACCGTCATCCGCGCTATCAACGCCGGCCGCGTTGCTTCGGCAAACATCGACCGCTACCTGGGCTTCGACCACAAGATTAAGCTCGATGTGGAGCTGCCGACCGTGCAGTTTAAGGGCAAGCACGAGTGCGGCCGCTGCGAGCTGGGCGAGCGCGAGGCCGGCGAGCGCATCCACGATTGGAATCTGGTCGAACAAGGCCTTACCGAGGAGGAGGCACGCCAGGAGGCGAGCCGCTGCCTGCGTTGCGACCACTTTGGCTTTGGCGCGTTCCGTGGAGGGAGGAACCTGGAATGGTAGAGCTCAACAACCCCACTGTCAGCGACAACACCGAAAGCGGAGCACTCAACATGGTCAAGCTCACGATCGATAATTGCGAAGTCGTGGTACCCGAGCACACCACGATCCTGGACGCGGCTAAGTCTGCCGGCATCCAGATTCCCACCCTGTGCTACCTGCGCGATCTAAACGAGATCGGCGGCTGCCGCGTGTGCGTGGTCGAGGTCGAGGGCTGCGACCAGCTGGTTGCCGCCTGCAACAACTACGTGCTCGACGGCATGGTGGTCCACACCAACAGTCCCAAGGCCCGCGAGGCGCGCCGCACCAACGTGCAGCTGCTGCTGTCCCAGCACGATTCGCGTTGCACGAGCTGCGTGCGCAGCGGCAACTGCAACCTGCAGACCATCGCCAACGACTTAGGGATCTTCTACCTGCCGTACGAGCAGCACCTGGCGCGCGAGGGCTGGGACTTCGATTTCCCCATCATCCGCGACAACGACAAGTGCATCAAGTGCATGCGCTGCATCAAGGTATGCGAGAGCGTGCAGGGTCTCGGTATTTGGGATCTGACCAACCGCGCCACGCATACGGCCGTGGGCACGCGCGGGCGCGCGCCGATCGGCAAGACCGATTGCGTCGCGTGCGGCCAGTGCATCACGCATTGCCCGACGGGCGCGCTGCGCGAGCGCGACGATACCGAGACCGTGTTCGATGCCATCGCCGATCCCGACAAGATCGTGCTGGTGCAGATCGCGCCGGCCGTGCGTAGCGCCTGGGGCGAGGAGCTCGGCATTCCGCGCGAGGAAGCCACCGTCGAGCGCCTGGCCTGCGCGCTGCGCCGTGTGGGCTTTGAGTATGTGTTCGACACCGATTTTTCGGCCGACCTCACCATTATGGAGGAGGGCTCCGAGCTGCTCGAGCGCCTGGGCGAGGCCGCCAAGGGCGAGGGCGACAGCCGCGGCTGGCCCATGTTCACGAGCTGCTGCCCGGGCTGGGTGCGCTTTGTGAAGGCACGCTACCCCGAGTTTGTCGACAGCCTGTCCACGTCCAAGTCGCCGCAGCAGATGTTCGGCGCCATCGCCAAGACCTATTACGCCAAGGTGCTGGGCGTGGAGCCCGAGCGCCTGTTTGTGGTGTCCGTGATGCCGTGCACGGCCAAGAAGGCCGAGCGCGCGCTGCCGAGCATGGTGGGCGAGGACGGCACGCCCGACGTGGATGTTGCGCTGACGGTGCGCGAGATGGTGCGCATGATCCGCGCGAACCACGTGAGCGTGGATACGCTCGTCGAAGAGCCGCTCGACACGCCGCTGGGCTTTGGCACGGGCGCGGGCGTGATCTTTGGCGCCACGGGCGGCGTGATGGAAGCTGCCGTGCGCTCGGCCTATTACCTGGTGACGGGCAAGAACCCCGATGCCGACTTCTTTACCGATATGCGCGGCCTCGACGGTTGGAAGGAAGCCGTGGCCGATATCGATGGCACCAAGGTGCGCGTCGCCGTGGCGCACGGGCTGGGCAACGCCGCCCGTCTGCTCGACGCGATTCGCGATGGGCGCGTGAGTTATGACTTCGTCGAGGTCATGGCGTGCCCGGGCGGCTGCGTCGGTGGCGGCGGCCAGCCCATCCACGACGGCTGCGAGCTGGCGGCCGAGCGCGGTCAGGTGCTGTGGGGCTTGGATGCGAAGGCGGACATTCGCTTCTCGCACGAGAACCCCGATGTCCAGGCGTGCTACCGCGAGTTCTTGGGTGCGCCGCTTTCGCCGCTGGCCGAGGAGCTGCTGCATACCGACCATCACGCATGGACGATGCCCAACGAAGGGACGTGCTAGCGATGCGCGCGTTTGATGTTGAGATGTCGCGCCGGGGGTTTGCCTCGGCGCTCGCCGCGGGCGCGCTGTCGCTTGCGCTCGCGGGCTGTGGCGGCGGGGCTGCCGGCGCCGGGTCCGCCGCGGGCTCGGCTGCCGGGTCTGCTGCGGGCAGTGCTGCTGCCGAGCCGGTCGAGGTGCACGTCGCCTCGCTCAAGGGGCCGACCTCGATCGGTCTGGTGCAGTTTATGGACCAGGCCGCAAACGGCGAGACGGACAATGAGTTCGACTTTGCGATCAACACCGCCGCCGACGAGATCGTGCCCAAGGTCATTCAGGGCGATGTCGATATCGCGCTGGTTCCGGCCAACGTGGCAAGCGTGCTGTACAACAAGACCGAGGGCGCGGTGCAGGTCATCGACATCAACACGCTGGGCGTGCTGAACGTGGTGACGGGCGACGCGGGCGTGACCACGTTTGGCGACCTGGCGGGCCGCACCGTCTACATGACGGGCAAGGGCACCACGCCGGAGTACGTGATGAACTACCTGCTGGAGCGCGCTGGTCTGACCGGCCAGGTGACGCTCGAGTTTAAGAGCGAGCCCACCGAGGTGCTGTCGGCGCTGCTGGCCGATCCATCTGCCGTGGGCGTGCTGCCCGAGCCGTTTAAGACCGCGGCCATCGCCAAGAGCGAGGGCAAGCTGTCGGCGCCGGTGAGCCTGACCGACGTGTGGGACGAGCTGGCGGGCGATACGGGCTCGCGCCTGCTGACGGGTGTGACCGTGGTGCGCCGTGCGTTTGCCGAGGAGCATCCCGAGGCCGTGGCGGAGTTCTTGCGCTGTCACGAGGCAAGCGTTAAGGCCGTCAACGCGGCACCGGCGGACTGGGCACAGGCCGTGGTCGATGCCGGCATCGTGGACAACGCCAAGATTGCCGAGAAGGCGATTCCCGGGTGCATGCTCGTGTGCCAGACGGGCAAGGATATGAAGACGGCGCTTGGCGGGTACCTGCAGGTGCTGGCCGACGCGGACGCGAGCGCCGTGGGTGGTAAACTTCCGGCTGACGATTTCTACTACATGGAGTAGCCCGTGCGTGCGTTTGCTCGACAAATGACAGAGCGTGTGAAGGCGGTGGCGGCAGCAGGTGCCGTCGCCGCCTTTTGGCTTGCCGCGTGGATGCTGGTGGCGGCGCTGGTGGCGCAGCCGCTGATCTTGCCGGGGCCGGGTGCTGTTGTGATGGCGCTGCTGAGGCTGGTGTGCGATGCCGGTACGTGGGCGATCTTGGCGGGCTCGGGCGCGCGGATTCTGGGCGGGCTGGCGCTTGCCGCGGTATGCGGCGGCGTACTTGCCGGGGCCTCGTCGCGGTCGCGGGCGTTTGCGCGCCTGGTGGCTCCGGCGCTGTCGTTTGTGAAGGCGACGCCGGTCGCCTGCGTGGTGGTCCTGCTGCTCATTTGGCTGGGCTCGGCGCGCGTGAGCATCGCCGCCGTCTTTTTGATGGCGCTGCCGGGCGTGTATTTTTCGCTGGTCGAGGGCTTGGCACAAGTGGATAAGCCGCTGGAGCAGATGTTTCGCCTGCATGGCGTGCGGGGCTGGCGCCTGTTTTGCGCCCATACCTGGCGCGAGGTGCTGCCGTTTGTGCTTTCGTGCGCCCGGGCCGTGATCGGCATGGGCTGGAAGGCCGGCGTGGCGGCCGAACTCATCGGCATGGCGGTGGGCACTGTGGGCGAGCGCATTTATCAGGCAAAACTTTTGATTGAGACGGCTGATCTGCTTGCGTGGACCGTGCTGGTCGTTGCCGCTTCGTGGGCGTGTGAGCGCGCGCTGGTGTGGCTGCTGCAGGCTTCGGGGCCCGTGGCGTGGCGGGCGGCCGTGCGGACGCATGGGCATGGGCTGCGCGGGCGTGCGGGGGCTGCGGGCGATAGTGCCGCGGCGGAGCTTGCGCTTGCCGTGGGCGATCGCGCGCCCTGGGCGCCGGCGCTGGACGGTCTGGCACTCAACGTGCCCGCCGGCGGGCGAGCTTGCGTGATGGGTGCCTCGGGTGCTGGCAAATCGACGCTGCTCGCGCTGGCAGCGGGGGAGTGCACGCCGTGCTCGATGGTGTTTCAGGATACGCGTTTAGTTGAGTCCGCCTCGGCGGTGGATAACGTGCTGGTGTGCGCCGGCACGCATATGGATGCTTCGAGCGCCGCGGCCTTGCTGCGCCTGCTGGTGCCGGGTGTCGATGTGCATGCGTGCGTGGCCGAGCTTTCGGGCGGGCAGCGCCGACGCGTTGAGATCGTCCGGGCCCTGCTGTGCCCCGGCGGTGCGGTCATCCTAGACGAGCCCTTTACCGGTTTGGATGCCGCCGCGCGCGATGTGGCGGCCAAGGTCGTGCTCGATCTGCTTGACGATCGCACGCTCCTGCTCGCCACCCACGACGCCAGCGACGTCCAGGCCCTCAACATCTCAGACGTTATCACGCTCTAGAAGCTCATCCAAGCTTAAATTCAAGTCCAAATCCAACAACAAAATGATCCGTTTTCATCTGCTCTCACGGGGGCAGATGTGCTATTCTATCTGCGGGGTAATACTTAGGAATACCAAGTAATACCAACGCCGCAGAAACAAACTCCGGATGCGGGCCAATCGGGTTGCCTTCACAGCCCGTCGCCCAGCCGCGCGGCCCGCATCTATCCGCACTACCGTCGTTTCAAAAAGGAAGCGCCATGGCAGAACACATGACCCCTGTAGTCGCGAAGGTCTTGCCCGAGGAAAAGGCGGCCTTCGCGGCGGCAACCCAGCTCGTGGGCACCACGCCGTCCAACGCCATCCGCATGTTCATCGCCGCGTTCAATCGCTGCGGCACCTTCCCGTTCGACATCTCGCCCAACGGGGCTTTTGGCAAAGACTGTCCCCGACAACTAGTCGTTAAAGAACGTCCCCAATGACTAGTCGTTGGGAGGAGGCTGGCATGCTCAATGCGATGGTTTGGGCACTTGCCTGTTTTGGTGTTGTCGCTGCCGATATTGCCCTGAGCGTGGTTTTGTTTTCCGCCCTCGGCGTCGCATCGGTGTTCATGGGTTTTCCGATCGACAACCTTGATATCCAATGGTTTCAAGCTGCCGCCCAGACGGCGTCGTTTTTGATGGCGCTGCTGTGGTGGCGTTATCTGTGGCCGCGTTCGTTTGTGGCACGCTGGCAGGGCGAGCGTCCGCTTGGCGGGGGAGCGCGTGGGGCGTGGAAGCGCATCGCCTGCGTTATCGTGATCGGTCTGGCCTTGCAGGTGGTCGTTGGCTACGTGACCGATGCCGTACTCTCGCTGCTGCCCGAGGCCGCGGCTGATTACAGCGAGCTCGTCGAGGAAACAGGCATGGGCGATACCAGCTACCTCGCCGTCCTCACCACGGTGCTCGGCGCTCCCTTTTGCGAAGAGCTGCTGGTGCGCGGCATCATTTTTGAGTTTTCGCTCCGAGCGTTTAATCCGCAGTGCCGTCCGCTCTGGAAGCGTCGACGCCGCGTGCAAGCGCAGAGCGGCGCTATGGTGCCCTGGGCGGCCCCGAGCACCTGGGGTATCGCCGCGGCAATCGTGTTGCAGGCGGCGGTCTTTGGTTTTATGCACATGAACTGGGTGCAGGGCTGCTACGCGGGCGCCGCCGGCATCATCTTTGGCTGGGTGCTCGTGACGACCGGAAAGCTCCGCTACACCATCCTACTGCACTTTGCCTTTAACGCCGGGTCGTATCTCATAGCGTTGCTCTGGTTTGTGAACACGCCGCTCGACGTGGTCATCACGGTTGCTATCGCCGGCGTCATCCTCGTGGAGGCTATGCGCTCGCTGCGCCACGCGTGTGGGACGGACGCAGCGATCGCACCGCTGCCCTAGTTGCGGCGCCCGCCTCCGTTGGCGCCCTGGCGGCCCTGGGCTGCGCGATTACGCCCCGCGGTGTTCTGCGCGCGCGACATGCCGCCGTGTCCCTTGCTACCCTTGGGCCCCTTGCCGGCGGCACCACCGTGCGGCTTGCCGCCCTTCTTGCCGGTGCCATGCCCACCGCCGGCAGATGTCTCGCCCGGGCGCGGCGGCACGGGGCGGATCAGGCAATGCTTGGTGTAGCCGATCAGGTCGCGACGGCCGGCCTTCTCCAGCGCCTCGCGCACGAGCTTGTAGTTCTCGGGCTTGCGATACTGAATCAGCGCGCGCTGCATGGCCTTCTCGTGCGGGTCGCGTGCCACGTAGATCGGTTGCATGGTGCGTGGGTCCACACCGGTGTAGTACATGCAGGTCGACATGGTCGACGGGGTGGGGTAGAAATCCTGCACCTGCTCGGGCATGTAGCCCATGTCGCGTACAGCCTCGGCAAGGTCCACGGCTTCCTTCATCGTCGAGCCGGGATGGCTCGAGATCAGATACGGCACCACGTACTGCTTGAGTCCGTACTCACGGTTCAGGCGCTCAAATTTTCGGCAGAATGCGTCGTAGACGGCGCGGCTCGGCTTGCCCATTACGGAAAGCACCGCATCGCTTACGTGCTCGGGCGCCACGCGCAGCTGGCCCGAGACATGGTGTTCCAGCAGCTCGCGCAAAAACTCGTCCGAGGTATCGGCCATGGTGTAGTCGAAGCGGATGCCGCTGCGCACAAAGACCTTCTTGACGCCCGGCAGCTGGCGCAGGTCGCGCAGCAGCTGCGTGTAGCCGCTCTCGTCGACCACCATGTTCTTGCATACGCTCGGCCACAGGCAGCGCTTGTTCTTGCACACGCCGTGCTTGAGCTGCTTGTCGCAGGCCGGACGGCTAAAGTTGGCCGTCGGTCCGCCCACGTCGTTGATGTAGCCCTTAAACTCCGGGTCGTGCGTGAGCTGCTCGGCCTCGCGCATGATCGAGTCGTGGCTGCGCATCTGCAGCACGCGGCCCTGGTGGAAGGTGAGCGCGCAAAACGAGCACTCGCCAAAGCAGCCGCGGTTGGAGCTGATGGAAAACTTGATCTCGGCAAAGGCCGGCACGCCGCCCGCGGCATCGTAGTCGGGATGCCAGTCGCGCGCGTAGGGGAGCTCGGCGACCTCGTCCATCTCGTCGGTGGTGAGCGTTGCCGACGGCGGGTTCTGCACCACGTAGACGTTGTTGGGATAGGGCTCCACCAGGCGATGCCCGGTAATGGGGTCCATGTTTTGCTGCTGCACGTTAAAGCTGCGTGCGTAGTTGAGCTTGTCGGACGAAAGGTCGTCCCAGCTGGGCAGCAGGTCGTAGTCGTAGACTTCGTCGAGCGAGCTGGTACGGTAGACGGTGCCGTTGATGTAGGTGATCTGGTCGATGGGCAGCCCGGCGTCGAGCGCGTCGGCGATCTCGACGATCGCGTGCTCGCCCATGCCGTAGATGAGGATATCCGCACCCGAGTCGAGCAGCACCGAACGCTTGAGCTTGTCCTGCCAGTAGTCATAGTGTGCCAGACGACGCAGGCTCGCCTCGATGCCGCCGATGATGATGGGCGCTTCTTTGAACGTCTGGCGGATGAGATTGCCATAGACCGTGACGGCTCGGTTGGGCCGGTGGCCTTCCTCGCCGCCAAGAGTATAGGCGTCGGTATGGCGGCGGTGCTTGGTCACCGAATAATGGTTGACCATGGAGTCCATGTTGCCGGCGCTGACCAGAAAGCCCAGGCGCGGCTCGCCGAGCACGGTAATGCTGGCGGGGTCGGTCCAGTCGGGCTGGCAGATGATGCCCACCTTGTAGCCGTGTGCGTCGAGGACGCGGCTAATGATGGCCATGCCAAAGCTGGGATGATCCACGTAGGCGTCGCCGCAGATATAGACGAAGTCGCACTGGTCCCAGCCGCGCGCGTCCATGTCGGCGCGGCTGACGGGGAGGAACTTGTCGCGGCCCGGGCGCCAGGGGCGGGCGGGTGCGGCCTTGGAATGCTTGGCGTGGGCGTCGCGCGCGGCCTTGGTTTTGCCGTCCTGCTTTTGCTGCAGGTCTTGTTGGCCCTGCTTGCCCTGCTGGCTGCGCTGGTTGTTCTGAGCGTGCTGAGGCTTTTTTGCCACGATCCCTCCCGGTGTCTGTGTGCTGCACGTAATTGTAACCAGTCTTTTTGGGACGGGGCTAAAAAGACTGGTGGAGTACACGAGCTGGTGGATCGGTGCGTCGACGCGATGGCAGTTTGTTTCCAGACTGTGTATCCCTGCGCTGAAACGTTCGCCTCGCGGGCATGCCGTGCTGTCAATGGGTTACAGTATGAACGGTGGCTGTGTGTCCGCCAACGCACGAGAGGGTCGTCAACAAGGAGGACGCACGACGATGCAGCGTGCCAAACAGATATCGGAGTCCATCGAGCTGGGTATCATCTTGGCGCTCGCCGGTGGCTTTATGGATGTGTATTCATACGTGGGCCGCGATCATGTTTTTGCCAACGCGCAGACGGGCAACATCCTGCTCGTGGGCGTGAGCATCTCGGAGGGTAACTGGGCGCTCGCGGGTCGCTACTTCTTCCCCGTGGTGTCGTTTGCCGTGGGTATCATGCTTGCCGACCTGGTACACGAGCGGTTTGGCAGCGTGATTCACTGGCGTCAGGTGACGGTGTTTTTTGAAGCCGTTATCTTGCTGGGCGTGAGCTTTATCCCGGGTGGCGATTTCAACCTGCTCGCCAACTGCCTCACTTCGTTTGCCTGCGGTATGCAGGTCGAGAGCTTCCGCAAGATCCACGGTCACGGCATCGCCACGACTATGTGCATCGGCAATCTGCGTAATGCCTTGCAAAACGTGGACGACTACATCATTACCCACAAGCGCGGCTTTTTGGAAAACGGCCTGCTGTACTTTGGCGTGATCTTTACCTTTGTGTTTGGCGCCGTGCTGGGCAACTGGTGCATCGAGCGCATGGGGCTGCACGCCATTGCGGTAGCGAGCGTGCTGCTGTTTGTCGCGTTTGCCATCATGTTTATCGACCGCGAGCGCGACTTGCGCTTCCGTTGGAAGTGCGCGGCAGAGGCCTGGAAGGAAGGCTGCCAAAAGTAGCGGCAGGATGTGCCAAAGGGACTGTCCCTTTGGCACATTATTTTCGCCATCTGTTGAAACGCTTTAACAATTTTGATGTTCTCGCGAAAATTTCGTTTCAAAAGCGTTAGGATGGGACTCATAGCGCGGGGCGTAATGGGTGCTCCGCACACGATGGGAGGCTATCAATGGCTAATCGTTTCGTTCTCAACACCATTTCTTACCATGGTTCTGGCGCCATCAAGGAGATTCCCGGCGAGCTCCAGCGTCGCGGCTACAAGAAGATTTTCGTCTGCTCCGACCCCGATCTGGTCAAGTTTGGCGTTACCGCCAAGGTGACCGACGAGCTCGACGCCGCCGGCATCGCTTGGAGCCTCTACTCCGAGATTAAGCCCAACCCCACCATCCAGAACGTCAAGGACGGCGTCGAGGCCTTTAAGGCTGCCGAGGCTGACGCTATCGTGACCATCGGTGGCGGCTCCTCCATGGACACCGCTAAGGCTATCGGCATCATTATCAACAACCCCGAGTTCGCCGATGTCCGCAGCCTCGAGGGCGTCGCTCCGACCAAGAACCACGCCGTGTTCACCATCGCCGTGCCGACGACCGCCGGTACCGCCGCTGAAGTGACCATCAACTACGTCATCACCGACCCCGAGAAGGTCCGCAAGTTCGTGTGCGTCGACACCAACGATGCCCCCGAGGTCGCCGTCGTCGACCCCGACATGATGGCTTCCATGCCCGCCGGCCTCACCGCTTCCACCGGCATGGACGCTCTGACCCACGCCATCGAGGGCTACACCACCCTGGGCGCCTGGGAGCTCTCCGACATGTTCCACTTTGAGGCTATTAAGCTGATCAGCGAGAACCTGCGCGACTCCGTCGCCGAGGCCAAGTCCGGCCAGCCCGGCTCCGGCCGTGAGGGCATGGCCCTTGGTCAGTATGTCGCCGGCATGGGCTTCTCCAATGTTGGCCTGGGCATCGACCACGCCATGGCTCACACCCTGTCCGCTCACTATGACACCCCGCACGGCGTCGCTTGCGCCATGCTGCTGCCGATCGCCATGGAGTTCAATAAGCCGGTTTGCGCCGAGCGCCTGGCCAAGGTCGCCGTCGCCATGGGCGTTGACACCACGGGCATGAGCACCGACGAGGCCGCCGACGCCGCCATCGCCGCCGTCAAGCAGCTTTCCGCCGACGTGAACATCCCGCACGTCTGCGAGGCCATGAAGGCTGACGAGATCGAGGTCCTGGCCAAGGACGCCATGGCCGACGCCTGCTTCCCGGGCAACCCGCGCGAGGCGACACTCGACGACGTCATCGAGCTCTTCAAGAAGATCTGCCCGGCTGCCTAATCGCGCCTTCCGTTTGCTCCGGCTGCCGATGAGCAAATAACAGATTAGCTTTTGTTGCGGCAGCTATGCCGTAGAGCCCCGTCCTCTCAATGAGCGACGGGGCTTTTTTATGCCGGTTACGAATCGAGAGCCGCCGGTTGCGAAACGCGTCTTGCGGTTTGAATGGCTGCCATTCACGACCGGTCATTTGCCCCTGACCTGCGCATAAACTCCCTTACCGATTAATTTGGGGGGATTGGTGCATATGAAGAACAGGTTTGCGCGGCATCGCTGGCGGCTTTTGGCTTGTGTCGCGGCGGTGACCGTAGCGAGCGCCGTCGCGTGTATGACCGCGGCTTGGGGCGCCGAGGCCGACTCGGCTCGACTCGGCGGTGCGATCCAAGAGTCGCTCAACGGGGATTTCGCCTATATCTCCGAGGCCGGATTGGTTGCCGACGAGGGCACGGATTCGAAATTTGCCATGACCACGGGCACTGCGCCCTGGGACGATCCGACGGAGGCCGGAACGCCGGGCAACGATGTCACCGAGCTCGACAATACGGTGCGCACGTTTGATATGGTGAGCTACACCACGTTCTTTAGGAGCAAGGTGTACGATGATTCACCCGCGAGTGCCTATAGGACGGGCGTCCTCCATTTTGAATATGTGATCCAGGGAACCTCCCAACAGATTCGGTTCGAAGAGGATTCTATGGGATGGCTGCACGCAAAGCGCGAGGTGTCCTATGAGATTTCCCAGCTCGAGATTGATGGCAAGCCTTGTCAGGTTCTGCGCGGGAGCTATCTGTGGGAGCCGAGCGAGGAGAACCCTTCCGCTATCGGGGAAAGCTACCAGGAGCTTAACGTTGCCGTGCGTGTTCTTTCGATGCCCAACGGCTCGGTGATCTCGCCAACATTTTGCTATTGGCTCGAGGGCAACACGGCGGGGGATGCGGGCCATGCGTCCCAGTCGGATGCCTGTGCCACGCATGGTAGGGTGGAGCCCTGTTCCTTTGAAGCCCCCGGGGTAAAGGTCACGGCGGCGCCTCGCTTTAATGTGCAGCTTAAGACGAGTGATACACGAGCAAAGTATATTGATACCTTCGATTTTTCGAGCGGTAACGAGCAAGCGCTCAACAAAGACGCGGGCATGGTAAACGGGCGTGTCGATGTTTTGGGCGTTACCTTGCAGGTTGTGGGAAAGACAGCGCAGCATGGCCTACGCGGGTGTGAGATTCCCAACGGCGAGGACATCACCTTCGACATCGACATGGCATCCTCCTACCGATCGACCGACGGTGTCGACCACCCAGCGGAAGGAGCTCTGGCGCCGCTCGTTTGGAGTTTAGAGGGCAACACAAAGAGCAACAGCCAGGCCGATGGTCGCGAGATAAGCGGCGCGTATAAGTTTGCCGCCGGCGGAGCCCCCATGAACGGGTCGGCAGACAACCCCGGCAAGACGTACGAAAGCTGCTATAACGGTGGCTCGTGGACGGGGGTCCAAGCGGGCGGCAAGGTTTCCATTACGGTGTCCGGCTATCAACTCGACATGGGCCAGCTTCCGTATGGCGACGGCGGCGTCAGCGACTCGGTTCATACGTATTACGATCCCGCGACGACCAATAACTACTGGGAAATCCAGACGGCATGCTTTTCTGCGGGAGAGCTGTGGGTCGTTCAGCCGTTCTACGAAGCGGACGGAAAGTATATTGCCGACGAGTTCGGTCCCGGTAGCTTTACGCTGACCGCGCAGGACGGCAACCTCAAGGCGAAAGGCGTGAGCGGGGCCGAGCTCGAGTCTGCGCAGGATAACTCCAACCAGATGGCTCGCGCGGACGACGCTCCGGTGCTGACGCTTGCCCTTGAGCAGCCTGGTTCAATCGACCAGAACATCAACTATCAACAGTACGGCCGCGTTTCCTACGGAACCTCCCTGACCGACGGGTGCTTTGAGAACGGCAAGGACTGGATTGTTAGCGGGGGTCAGCTCAACATCCAGGAGCTGATCAAGCACAACTCGGCCGAGGGCCGCTATACGGCGGTTGCCTACGACGATCTTGTCAAGTTTGACGACGCCTTCTTTGATATCGAGGGCGTGCAGGCGGGCTCGAAGGCGGGTCTCGATCGCATGAGACAAAAATTCCTCTACGGGGCGAAGCCTTCTGGCGGTGGCTGGGATCACGGTGACAAGGATCCGGGCGATGCGGGCTACGATGACGAAATGATGCGTACGACCGCAGATGACCTGGTGTTCTTTGAGTCTTTGGATAAGCTGCGCTCGCAGGGACTTACCTGCGTCGCGGTCCTTTGGGAGGCACGTGGGCTTGCATCGGCGCAGTCGACGAATTGCTACTTTGCGCTCAGGGGCAGCGTGGCCGAGAGTGCTCGGCCTGGCTGCGTCTACATGGTCACGCATAGTGCGCGCGCGTGGAACAAGGGCAATGTCGCCGAGCAGGCCGCCGAGGAACTTGGCGTGGATCCGCAAGAGCTGAGCGATAGTCAATACGAGCAATATGCCAAAAGCGACGCTTTTCCTACGCGTGCAGGGTCGGAGGGGCTAAATTATGACGGCGACTATCCGGAGGCGTTTTGGGTCAACGATTACGCGACGCGCGACGGGTTGAGCACCTACCTCAAATCGTGGTACGACGCGAACGGTTACGGGGGCGGTAGTGCTGGCATCTCATATGGCGATTCGTGCCTCGTTGTTGCCTACTCGACCTCGATCACCAAGGGCGTGGAACAGCAGACGAGCGCCGGCGGCGAAAAGCTTGCCTACGATATGGATGCGAACCAGCGGACTGCCGACTACATCCTTAAGCTCAAGATCCATCGTTCGGCGGGCGAATCGATAACCGAGGGCTCGTCATATACGACCAAGGTCTATGTCGAGGACACGCTTCCCGCAGGGCTTTCCTATGTTCCGGGATCTGCCTACTGGGGCGGTACCTATACCCAGACAGGGGAGGGGCGTCAAGGAAAGATTGAAGGCGGCCAGTCGCTGGAGCCCACGGTTAGCGCTAACGGTGATGGCACTACGACGCTTCTGTGGACGCTCGATGGCGTCAAGGTGGGCACCGATGCTGTTACATCGCTCGATCCGATTCACTACGCCTGCGCTATCGGAACCCCGGGAGACGAGAAGACCGATGTCATCAACAACCAGCAGCTTTTAAATGAGGCGAGGGTATGGGGCGCCGGGGAGCAAAAGCACGACTTTTCGCCCGAAAACGCCAACTTGGCAAGGCTCAGTATTCAGGTGAGCAAGAACAACGCGGTCAGCCTCTCCAAGATTTCCGAGAACCCGGTTGTCGAGATCGGCGACGCTATGGGTTTTCGGATTAACGTCGGCAACAACTCGGTTAATACGATCGACATGGTCGCGGTGGATAGCCTGCCCTTTGACGGTGACCAAGCCGGATCTAAGTTCCGCGGAACCGTGCAGGTGCGTGAGGTGAGGGTAGATAACGCAGAGGCCTTACCGGGGGTGCGTTATTACTACACGTGCGATGAGTCGCTCAAGGGAAAAACGAGCATCGACCTCAAAACGGTTGACTTTGAATCCGACACTCGTTGGCATGGGCTTGACGTTGGCGCGGGTGGACTTCTTGAGATTCCTGACGCATTTGAGCCGGTGGCAATTGCCGCTGTTGGCGAGCTTCCCGCCGCGACGACGCTCAAGATGCATCTGACGCTGGTTGCTCCCAATGCGCAGCCGTCGGACCGCCTGGTCAACAGGTTGACGCGCGATGGTCTGGAAAGCGATGCCTCGTCGAGTGTGGTATCGCGCTCCCTTGAGGGCATCGTTTGGCACGACATGGACGAGGACGGCATTCGTGCCGATTCCGAGGTTGCGATAGATGGCGTTTCGGCGCATCTCATGGTGCTCAAGAGCGGGGGCGATCCCGCTTGCGAGTCCGACTACGAGCCATATCTCGTCGATGGTAGGGAGGCTGTGGTCGAGACCGGTGAGCAGATGGATGTTCTGACGGGAGAGGCCGTTGCGTATGAAGGCGGTCGTTACCGTTTCTTCAACCTGCCTGCCGGGACCTTCGGCGTGCTCTTTGCCGACGGTAGCTTCTCGATGCTCGGATATAGCGCCTCGCCGGTCGATGCCGGCGATGACGATTCGGTCGATTCCGATGCGACCGTTGTTGCCGAGCGTGCCGTTGACGGGTCGCTGGAGCAGGCGTTTATCGGGGGCATCGATATGCCCGAGGCGTCTTTGATGTCGACGGTCCATTTTGATTCGCCCTATCACGACCTGGGCGTTTTCGAAGACGCGGTAGCGCCCGATACGGGTATTGGCGTGGGGCCTGCGGGACTTCTTGCTCTTGCCTTTGCCGCTGCAGCGGGCGTTGTCGCATACGTGTGCTGGAGGGTCCGATGAGAGCTGCTTTCCCATCCCGCGAGAAAACGGGCCTAAAGGGCGCGCTTATCGACCTGTTGTTCAAGCTGATTGGCCTTGCATTTGTGGCCGTCATCTTGTTTGGGTTGTTTTTTGGCGTCGTACGCGTCGAGGGCGCGGGAATGGCCCCTGCTTTTAAGGACGGGGACCTGGTGCTGTTCTTTAGGCTCGACACCGAATATGCGGCAGGGGATGCCGTAGTGGTCGATGTCGGAGACGGCCCTTCCGTGCTGCGTGTAAGCGCGGGCCCTTTCGAGGATATCGATATTACCGAGCAGGGCGTGGTGATTGACGGCTTTGTCCAACAGGAGGACGACATCTACGAGAAGACGCTGCTCCCCTTGGACACGAGCGTGCAAATGCCGGTAAGGCTTACCGGCGACGAGTACTTTGTGCTTGGCGATGGGAGGGGACACGCGCGCGATAGCCGTGCGTTTGGTCCGGTCTCATCGAGGCAGATACAGGGACGGGCTATTGCGTTATTCAGGCTCAGAGGTCTGTAGCGAGTCGCTCCGTCAACGGATAGAGGACATGATAAAGAGAAAGGAAGTCCTTATGTTCAAAGCAATAAAGTCCAAGGCTATGCTGGCGGTTCTGCCTGCCGCGATGATCTGCGCAATCGCCGCTCCGGCGTCTGCCGAGACCGTTCCGACGGTTTTCACCGGCGAAGCTGGCTCCGCGGTTAACATCCCGATTGTAAAGGTGCTCCAGCTGCCCGAGGGCGCCTCGGTACCCACGGAGACCTTTACATTTACGTTGAGGGCGGTGACCACAGACGCGCCGGCTGCAACGGTGGCGATGCCTGGTTTTTCTGGCAACGATTCGTCGGTGGAGTCCGAAAACGGTATCTGCCTGGTGAAGAAGTCGGCGAATATTGGGTTCGATGGCGATTTTCCGCATGCGGGCATCTATGAGTATGAGGTGACCGAGGTTCAGGGCGCCACGGAGGGCATGACCTACTCTGCGGACAGCTACACGCTTCGCCTGTATGTTGCGAACGCCGCCGACGGTTCGCTTTACATCAAGAATGTTACGGCCGAGCATGATGGCGAGAAGGCCAAGGACGTCTCCTTCGTTAACACCTACACCAAGAACTCGAGCCTCGAAATTAGCAAGACGACGGTGGGCGACTATGCCGACAAGACGCGTAAGTTTGGGTTCTCCATTACGTTCGATCGCATCGGCATGGGAAATGAGGGCACCACGGTTACCGGCAGCCTTGCTAACGGCGATCAGCTGGCCTGCGAGGTAGGCAGGGCCATGACGTTTGAGCTTGCCGACGGCGAGAAGCTTGTGTTCGACAGTCTTCCGGTCGGTACGCGCTACACCGTGACCGAGACGGCGGCGGAGGATGGCTATGTCCCGAGCGTGCAAGTAGTTGAGAACGGCGTGGAGGGAGGCGTGCGCACGGCTGCCGACGCCGATGCACTAGCGAGCGCTGAGGACGGCGCCACCAATCTGGTGGGCGAGGGCACGAATAGCGTTGCCTTTACCAATACTCAGGATGATGTGCCCCTGACGGGCATCTTGCTCAAGAATGCCCCCTTTGTCGTGGCGATTGCCGCCGGCGCACTGCTGCTGATCGGCTTTGTCGTCCGCTCGGTTCGCCGTGGCGCCCGCCGTTAGGCGTTTTGCCGTCACCTCTGTGGAAGCTTTAGATCACGCGATTGATATCGCGATTGTGCTTGTGGCGCTCGTTGCGGTGGCGCTTGGCTCCTATGGGGTCTGGGACGCGACATTGTCGACGCAAGGGGGCGAGTCGGATGTCTGGGCGGAGTGGAAGCCCGCCCAGCAGGCTCCGTTGTCGTTTGAGGAGCTCTGCCAACGTAACCCCGATGTCGTGGGGTGGATTCAAATCCCCGGCACCTCAATTGACTATCCCGTAGTCCAGGGGTGCGACAACACCACTTATATCGATCGGGACGCCATGGGTGAGTTCTCGCTTGCGGGCAGCATCTTTTTGGATTATCGGAACAGCCGCGGTTTTTCCGATTCGGTCAGTATCGTTTACGGGCACCACATGGAGCGGGGCTTGATGTTTGGGGACCTTGAGCGGTTTTCGGATGCGTCGTTTTTTGACGGGCATGCCACAGCTCGGCTCTATGATGGCAGTCGATGGCACGATGTCGAGCTGATTGCATACGCTCGGTGTAACGCATATGACCGATCCGTATACCGGGCGGGCTCCGGTGCTCCTTTGGCAGATGCATACCTTGCGGCAATCGAGTGCCAGGCGCTGCATCGACGTGATGTGCCCGTTGCATGCACGGATCGGCTTTTGGTGTGTTCTACCTGCGCGTCCGGCGGAACCAACGATCGCCATGTGGTGATTGGCAAGATCTTGGAATAACAAGTCGGCGCCCGTTCCGCTGGCTGTTGCTACGGAATGGGCAGCATGATTCTGAGCGTATAGACACCGTCGTGCTCCGAGCATTCCATAGCGCCATCGTAGCGAGCGACGACTTCGGCCATGTTGGATACGCCGTAGCCGTGGCTATCGCGTTGCGGCTTTGTCGTTTGGGGCAGTCCGTTTATAAATACAGGACTGCTGTCCGTATAGTTGTCGATCTCCATAAACGCCAGTGAGCCGCTTGCTTTAAGCGAAAACGATATAAAGCGCCGATCGGGGTCGTCGATATGCTCGACGGCCTCGATTGCGTTATCCAGGGCGTTTCCAACCAGCACAAACAAGTCGAACGGGTCGATATGCGCAACGGCGGCTCCCTCGGCCATGCTAGTCCAGGCAATTTGCTTCGCTTCGCATTGCCCCCACGCTCGGTTGAGCACCGCATCGAGTTCGGCGCAACCGGTGTTTTGTGCCATATCGAGGGTTGCGATCGCCAGCTTGACGCTCGATAGGGCTTTAGAGCGGGACGCGCTGTCTCCAGCAACCTCGAGCGCGGAAATTAACAGTTTGAGGTCATGGCTTTTGCGCTTGATGGTGTCGGTCGCATCGATAAGGTTCTCAAACTGCCGACGCTGGCTGGCGGCAACAGCGCGTTCGGTCGCAAGGCGACGCTGCATGGCGGCTGTTGAGAAGATCAGCATTTGCGCTCCCGTGACGCTTGCGCTCAATAAGAGGTCGTAGAGGACGGAAATGCGAAACAGGCCCGCTGCGTGGGCGGAGTAGCTGATGGACATGATGGTGCCCAGGGCTTTGCTGATACCGAGGGTGGCCATCATGAGTGCTAGGGATAAAGGGCCCTCGGGCTTGCGCCCGCCGCCGACAAAGAGCTTGCGAGCGATGGGTCTAAAGACAAGTATGGTGAGTGCCAAGATTCCGAGCTCCACCGGCAGTGTCTGGGGTTGGAGCGGGCGTGTTCCACGATGCGAGGCCCAAGGCATAAGCAGGGTAAAAAGCGTATAGGCGACGTCTTGCGTAAGATATGCGATGGTGGAGCAATACAGCGCCTGCCCGAGCTTGACGTTAAAGCAGGCTAGGTACAGCCCCGCAAGCGAGACGATAAAAAGCGCAAGATGCATTATCGACGCCAATGCGAGCAGAGCGCACTGTAGCGCCTCGGAAGCCATGGGATGGCTAATGAGCCGCGCGAGAGTTGCCGCCTGATACGCATAGATGGGGGACGTCAACAGCAAGAGCATTCCAAGCGATAGGGCGAGACGCACGCCAAAG
>ERZ870052.274-NODE-274-length-20505-cov-5.742412_pt1 | contig 20505 bp, 17 predicted proteins | sample MGYA00520889_ERZ870052 | MGnify/ENA primary metagenome ERZ870052 (study PRJEB32232, sample SAMN07284988) | human gut metagenome | biome: human-associated habitat; material: feces | host: Homo sapiens | place: Tanzania | collected 2014-08-14 ...
TTCTTTGCAATCTTGCCAGCCAGCTTCAGGACGTTCTCCATCAGCTCAGCCTGCGGATACACAGCGTTGACCAGACCGATGCGGTAAGCCTCGTCAGCCTTGATGTTCAGTGCAGAGTAGACCAGCTGCTTTGCCATGCCCATGCCGACCAGACGAGCCAGACGCTGCGTGCCGCCGAAGCCCGGGGTGATGCCCAGACCGACTTCCGGCTGACCGAACACAGCGTTGTCAGAGCAGATGCGGATGTCGCAGCTCATTGCCAGCTCGTTGCCGCCGCCCAGTGCGAAACCGTTGACGGCTGCGATGACGGGGATGGGGAAGCTCTCGATCATCAGGAACACATCATTGCCCAGCTTGCCGAAGGCCTCGCCTTCTGCCTTGGTCATGGTGCTCATGGAACCGATATCTGCACCTGCGACGAAGCTCTTGTCGCCCTCGCCGGTCAGAACGATGCAGCGGATGGTCTCCTGATCGACTGCTTCAAATGCAGCCTTCAGGTCTGCCAGAACCTCGGGGTTCAGGGCATTCAGTGCCTTGGGACGGTCGATGGTGATGATCTCGACAGCGCCCTGCACTTCGGTTTTAACAAATGCCATGGTAAAGACCTCCATTCAAAGTCTTATTCTCAGTCAAGAACAGCCCCCGTGCAGGAGGAGTTGCCCCTGCACGGGCCGTTCTGATATCTGGAGTGCCTCCGAGAGGAATTAGTCCATCTCAACGATGGTAGCGCAGCCCATGCCGCCGCCGATGCACAGGGTAGCCAGACCCTTCTTTGCACCACGATGCTTCATTGCATACAGCAGGGTGACGAGGATACGAGCGCCGGAAGCGCCGACCGGGTGGCCCAGAGCGATTGCGCCGCCGTTGACGTTGACCTTGCTCATATCAAAGTTCAGAGCCTGGCTGACAGCCACAGACTGAGCAGCGAATGCCTCATTCGCCTCGATCAGGTCCATATCTGCAACGGTCAGGCCGGTCTTAGCCATGACCTTCTTGGTTGCAGCGATGGGGCCAAGGCCCATGACTTCCGGCTCAACGCCAGCCAGAGCGCCAGCGACCCAAGTGGCCAGCGGGGTGATGCCCAGCTCTTTTGCCTTCTCTTCGCTCATGACGACCAGAGCAGCAGCGCCGTCGTTGATCGCGGAAGAGTTGCCGGCGGTCACGATACCGTCCTTGGTGAAAGCGGGCTTCAGAGTGCCCAGCTTCTCAACGGGGGTCAGACGGGGGCCTTCATCGGTATCGAACACGGTGTCACCCTTCTTGCCCTTGATCACAACAGGAACGATCTCGTCCTTGAATGCGCCTTCCTTGATAGCCTTGTCAGCCTTGACCTGGCTGTTGTAGGAGAACTCATCCAGCTGCTCACGGGTGATGGGGTTGTAGCCGTACTTCTTCTGATAGGTCTCGTTGGTGCAGACATTCTCAGCGGTCATGCCCATGTGCTTGTTGTAGCCGGTAGCATCCCACAGAGCATCGTTGACCATGGTATCGACCAGCTCGCTCTTGCCCATGGGAGCGCCCATACGGTAGCCGTAACGGCCCTTCATCATTGCGAAGGGAGCCATGTCCATGTTCTCCATGCCGCCTGCGACGACGATCTCAGCATCGCCAGCCTCGATCATCTGAGCAGCCATGTTGACGCAGTTCAGACCAGAGCCGCAGACCACGTTGACGGTGACAGCGGGGGTCTCGATGGGCAGACCAGCCTTCAGGGAAGCCTGACGAGCGACGTTCTGGCCCAGACCAGCCTGAATGACGCAGCCCATGTAAACATGATCGACCTGCTCGGGAGCGACGTGTGCGCGGTTCAGAGCCTCCTTGATGACAATGGAACCCAGCTCTGCTGCGGGGACGTTTGCAAGAGTGCCGCCGAACTTGCCAATAGCGGTACGGCATGCAGATGCGATAACGATTTTCTTCATGTTAGTAGCCTCCTGATTTGTGTGTATGTTGGTGAATTTTAAGAAACTCATTTATTGAAACGCACAAGGCGTTTGCACAAGGTTCACGGCTCTTTGCCGTCTGCTCTCAGCTGGGCCATCTTCTCCACCACCGCTGCTTCCACATTTGGTGTGACGAACTTCGAGATGTTGCTGCCGTAGCGGGCCGCTTCTTTTACGATCGTCGAGGAAAGGTAGCTCCATTTGATGCTGGTCGCAAGGAACATCGTCTCGATCCCGGGCATCAGTGCGTGGTTGGTCTGCGCGAGCTGGATCTCGTTTTCGAAATCCGTCACCGCCCGCAGCCCCCGCACCATGACCGATGCATGGCGCTTTTTGGCGAACTCCACGGTCAGGCCGTCGAAGCTCTCGACCGTGACGTTCGGGATGTCCTTGCAGCATTCCTGCAGCAGGGCCACCCGCTCTTCTACGGTGAACAGCGGATGCTTTGCGCTGTTGATGAGCACGGCCACGATCAGGTGATCGTTGATCTTTGCGGCACGCTTGATGATATCGAGATGTCCTTTGGTGACCGGGTCGAACGACCCGGGATAAACTGCTGTTGCCATCGTGTGGGAAACCTCCTTGATGCGCTCTCGTGAAAAGCGCGTTTGGTTTTGTCATGATAGCACTTTCCAGTTTGTGGCGCAAGGTGTTTTCTCTGCCGGATGCATTATCGTTAAATTTTAGACGAATTATGCTGTGTCTGTGGGCAGCGCCTTGCTACGCTATAAGTAAACCACATCGTCAAAATTTTATCAAGTCTTTTTCAAAAAATTTTATTCTTGTCGCACCAAAGAATCCGGTAAAATCGCTAAGAATTTTAGTCACATTGCTACCGAGCCACTTTTTTGCCCCGAAACTATTGATTCTCCTCTTTGTTAATGTTATAACTAAGTTGCCGAGTTGTAAGAATTTACAATTCCTTTATGTTATTCGAAGAGAGGATGGTTTATAATGGATTATACGGAACTGTATGCGCAGAAACAGATGACGGCTGAACAGGCTGCAGCTCTGGTCAAGAGCGGCGACTGGGTGGATTACGGCTGGGCTGTCAATACCCCTGTGGCGGTGGACGCCGCCATCGCAAAGCGTCTGCCGGAATTGGAAGGGGTCAATTTCCGCGGCGGCATCCTGATGTGGGTCCCTGCGATCTTCCAGATCGACGATCCCGCTGCCCACATGACGTGGAACAGCTGGCACATGGGCGGCATCGAGCGCAAGGCCATTGCGCAGGGATTCTCCTTCTACTCCCCCATCCGCTATTCGGAGCTGCCCCGCTACTATCGCGACAGCAAGGACCCCGTGGATGTGGCTGTGTTCCAAGTCACCCCGATGGACGAGCACGGCTACTTCAACTTTGGCCCCTGTGCTTCCCATCTGGGCGCTGTCTGCGAAAAGGCCAAGAAGATCGTCGTTGAAGTCAACACCAACATGCCGCGCTGCCTTGGCGGCACGGAGAACTGGGTGCACATCTCGCAGGTCGCCGGTGTCGTGGAGGGCAATAACCCGCCGCTCGGCCAGATGGCTGCTCCCGGCGCTGCAACGGACGTCGATCTGGCGGTCGCCAACCTCATCGTTCCGCAGATCCCCAACGGCGCATGTCTGCAGCTGGGCATCGGCGGAATGCCCAACGCCATCGGCAACCTGATCGCCCAGAGCGACCTGAAGGACCTCGGCGTCCATACCGAAATGTATGTGGATGCTTTTGTCGATATCGCCAAGGCGGGCAAGATCACCGGCCGTCACAAGAACCTCGACAAGGGCCGTCAGGTCTATGCATTCGGTGCTGGCACGCAGAAGATGTATGACTACCTCAACAACAACCCCGAGTGCATGGCTGCTCCGGTCGAGTACACCAACGACATCCGCAGCATCGCTGCCATCGACAACTTCATCTCCATCAACAATGCTGTCGATATCGACCTGTTCGGTCAGGTCAACGCAGAGAGCGCCGGTGTCAAGCACATTTCGGGTGCGGGCGGTCAGCTGGACTTCGTGCTGGGCGCATACCTTTCCAACGGCGGTAAGAGCTTCATCTGCCTGTCCTCTACCTTTATGAATAAAAAGACCGGCAAGATCGAGAGCCGCATCCGTCCCACGCTGGAGAACGGCAGCATCATCACCGATACCCGTGCCAACATCCACTATCTGTGCACCGAGTATGGCTGCGTGAATCTGAAGGGTCTGACCAGCTGGGAAAAGGCCGAAGCTCTGATCAGCGTCGCCCACCCCGATTTCCGGGAGGAGCTGATCGCCGAAGCAGACAAGCTGCACATTTGGCGCAGGAGCAACAAACGCTAACCAGTGCCGCGGGGATTCCTGCTGCCCGCGACAGGAATGGAGTCTACTAGCATGATGGACAAAAAACCACACATCAAGCCCTACCTTTACGGAATGTTCGCGGGGTTCGGCGCGATCGCACTGAGCATCACCTTCTTCTTTCTGATCTATCGCTTTCAGGGCTTTGGCGATGCGATCTCCAAGCTGACGGGCATCCTGATGCCGTTCATCTACGGCGCGGTCATCGCCTATCTGCTCAAGCCGGTCTGCAACACCATTGAAGGCTTTCTCCGCCGCACCTTCCCGGAAAAGATGAAGGGCGCGGCCAACATGCTGGCCGTGGCGCTGAGCCTTCTGTTCGGCCTTTTGGTGGTGTATGCGCTGTTCCTGATGATCGTCCCGCAGCTCATCACCAGCGTCACGACGCTGTATTTCACGGCCCGCGACAACATCAACGAGTTCGTGGACTGGGTCTCGAAGCAGGAGATCATCGCCAGCAACAAGGAATTGCTGGATTTCATTGAGACGTCCTACGACACCTTACAGGCCAATCTGGATACATGGGTCAAAAACACCCTTATCCCCTCGATGCAGAGCATCCTGAGCGGTGCGGCCGTCGGTGTGATGAATTTCGTGACCTTCCTGAAGAACATCGTCATCGGCCTGATCGTCTCGGTGTATCTGCTGGCCAGCCGGAAGAAGTTCGGTCAGCAGGGCAAGCTGATCCTCTACAGCTTTCTGAAACCGCACTGGGCCGACCTCATCATGGAAGAGATCTGCTATGCAGACAAGATGTTCGGCGGCTTCATCAACGGCAAGATCCTGGATTCCGCCATCATCGGTGTGCTGTGCTACATCGCCTGTATCATCCTCAAATTCCCCAGCGCGCTGCTGGTCTCGGTCATCGTCGGCGTCACCAACGTCATCCCCTTCTTCGGCCCGTTCATCGGTGCGATCCCTGCCACCCTGCTCATCCTTATCCAGAACCCCATCAAGGCGCTCTGGTTCATCCTGTTCGTTCTGGTCTTACAGCAGGTGGACGGCAACATCATCGGACCCAAAATTTTGGGCAACACCACCGGCCTTTCGAGCTTCTGGGTGCTCTTCGCCATCCTGCTGTTCGGCGGCCTGTGGGGCTTCGTCGGCATGATCATCGGCGTCCCGCTCTTTGCGGTCATCTATGATGTCCTCAAGAAGTTTGTGTTCCACGGTCTGCGCCGCCACGAAGAGATGGAGATGGTCACCACCTACCATGACAAGTTCGGCGACCCGGACGACGAATAAAGGTTCTCCCCGCATTGCAAATAGAGCTGCTGCAAATCAACCTCTCAGTCTCACATTCGTTCGACAGCTCTCCTAGTAGGAGAGCCTCTGGCGAAGAGAAAAAGCTTTCCGCCATGCCAAGGCCTCTCCTATCAGGAGAGGTGGCAATGCGAAGCATTGACGGAGAGGTTGAAAGCGGCAGTTCTTTTTATTTGATTTTCATAAAGTAACGCAAAAACTCCCCCTTCCCGGCGCTGTCTCGGCGCTTGGGGAAGAGGGAGTTTCTGTGTTTCAGGACTGTTGATTCAAATCCGGAACGCTCTGGGATCACTGCCGATTGGGTTTCCAATCCTTGTAGTTCTCATAGCGGCTCTCACGGATCTTGGTGTGGGACCAGATCTCGTCCGCCATAGGCTGCCAGTTGTCGGCGTAGCTCTTGCACTTGTCGCACAGGTGATCGACGCTCTCCGGCGACTGCAGGTCGGTGCTGTGTGCGCCGGTGTCGTGGACCATCTTGCGCAGCAGCTCGGGGTTCTCGAGCATCGGACAGGGACGCAGATGGTTCTTATTGAACGGCTGGCCGTTGTGATATGCCATAAACAGCGGGCTTTGGAGGATCTCCAGAATGCTGCTGTCATGAATGTTTGCATTGGAGTAGTGGATGAACACGCACGGCTCTGCGTCACCGGCAGAGTTGATGTGGAAGTAGTTGCGGCCGCCCGCGATGCATCCGCCGACGAACTCGCCGTCGTTCTGGAAATCCATCGGGTAGAACGGGATGTCGCACTCCTCGCTGCGCAGATAGCGGATGCGGTCGATCATATACTTGCGCTGTTCCGGGGTGGGCATCAGCTCCGGAGCCGCCTCGTTGCCGACGGGCATATAGTGGAAGTAGAAGCCGAAGTGTGCGCCCTTCTCACAGAGGAAGCGCATGAACTCGTCGTTCGTGACGGCTTCGATGTTGTCGCGGGTGTAGCAGATGGACGTGCCGAACAGGATGCCGTGCTTCTTGAGCAGGTCCATGGCGTTCATGACGGCGGCATAGTGGCCGTCGCCGCGGCGCGCATCGTTCGTCTCGGGCGTGCCCTCGATGGACAGCATAAAGGCGATGTTGCCCAGACGGACGACCTCTTCACAGAACGGCTCGTCGATGAGGGTGGAGTTGGTGTAGATGGCGAACTGCACATCGTTGTGCTTCTCGGCCAGCTTCAGGATGTCCTTTTTGCGGACCAGAGGTTCGCCGCCGGTCAGCATGTACAGATAAACGCCCAGCTCTTTGCCCTGCGAAACGATCTTATCCATATCCTCAAAGCTGAGGTTGTTCTTGTGGCCGTACTCGCCCGCCCAGCAGCCGACACAGTGCATGTTGCAGGCAGAGGTGGGGTCGAACAGGATCAGCCAAGGAATATTGCACTGATACTTCACGCGGTTCTCGCGGATGGTCTTGGTCCCGCGGAAGAAGGCCTCATAGCCGAGGTTCAGGGCCGTGGTGCGGGCCACATTCGGGTCCAGCTGATCCAGCACGCAGTTGATGAGCTTCGACCACTTGCTGTCCGGGTTGGACAGCGTCTGGCGGGCGTGCCCATAGGTCTCTTCACTGAAGGCTTCGCCGTAGAACTGCTTTGCAACGTCCACCAGCTGGACCATCGCCTTTTCACGGTCCTTGTTGACATGAGACAGCACGATATCGGCCGTTTTGCCCAGCGCAGCACGCTGCATCTTATGGGTCAAAGAATCAAATGCGGTATTCATTCCAATTTCCTCCAATGTTTTCTATTGGGAGCTTCTCCCCTGCCGGAATTTCCTCCGGCGTTCAGATAATGTGGTATGCTTGCAAAAAGTTTCCAAGATCGGTCCCCTGCAGCCGGTCGATGACCTTGCCGAGGGCAAATTTTTCGATCCAGTTCATCTTCAGGTCGCTCAGCGGGCGGCCGTCGCGCAGCTGGACGGCGGCGTTGAGCAGGTCGCGGACATCATAGGTACTGCCCCAGACCTCCGGCACGCCGCGGTCGATGTCCAGCAGCGTATACACAGCTTCCATGCCGGTGCGCATGGAATATTCGGTGGTGAAGATGGTGTCGCGCGGTGTCTCCGCGAACTGACCAAGGAACGCGAAATTCACAGCGCCTTCCGGCACGACTGCAGGACGGTCCCCCGCCGACCGGGGCATGAAGAACGCCGTGATGTACGGCATCATGACCGGTACGGTGTTGGCGCTGTGCTCTGCCAAATCGTCGATCTCCGCTTCGGGCACGCCGAGGTGGTAGAGCCACTCCATGCAGATCTCTTTGCCGGTGCAGTCCCGCATCGGCTTTTTGATATAGTTGCCGGGTTTGTCGCTGAACAGCCCGTAGATCCAGCCCACCAGCTGGCCCTTCGGCTGGCTTCGGAACTGGGGCTGGCGGTTGAACGTCCAGCTCAGCAGCCAGTTGGAATCCTTTACGGTCACGATGCCGCCGGTGACGACGCCCCCGCTGAAGGGGTCGCGCTTGCAGATGCTCTGGATGTACGGTACGATCCTCTCATCCAGCGTGGTCACGGTGGCGCTCATCCAGTTGGTCTGCTCCGGGTCGGAACAGAACGCTTCCGGATGGCCGAACGATGCATCCCGCGCCGCGATCTTCTTCCACAGGTCCCAGCCATTGCCGGGGCGCAGGGTCGGGTCGAAGGCGGCGGGCTGGTCCTGCGCACCGATGGAAGCATTCTCCACACAGCCGCCATTCGTGATGAACACCAGATCGTTTTCGGTCAGGTCCACTTCGCAGGGCTGATCTTCGGCCATCAGGTGGATCGTCTTGGCCTGTTTCTTCCCGTCTGTGATCTCAAAATCGATGTCCGTGACCTTGGTGTTGTAATGAAAGCGGACGCCGTAGTTCTCGAGATAGCGGACCATGGGCAGGATCATCGACTCATACTGATTGTACTTCGTGAACCGAAGCGCCCGGAAATCCGGCAGCCCGCCCACATGGTGGATGTAGCGTTTGAGGTAAAGCTTCATCTCAAGGGCGCTGTGCCAGTTCTCGAACGCGAACATCGTCCGCCAGTAGAGCCAGAAGTTCGAGCCGAACACTTCCTCGTCGAATACATCGGTAATGCGCTTGTTGTACAGCTGCTCGTCCGGGGTGAAGAAGAGCTTCATGATCTCCATGCAGCCCTTGTCCGACAGGCCGAATTTTCCGTCCGTATGCGCGTCCTGCCCCTGCTTTTCGGTGGCACGGCAGAGCGAGTAGTTCGGGTCCTTTTTGTTCAGCCAGTAATACTCATCCAGCACGCTGACGCCGTCCGTTTCCAGCGACGGGATGGAGCGGAACAGATCCCACATCACCTCGAAGTGGTTGTCCATCTCCCGCCCGCCCCGCATCACATAGCCAATGCCGGGGTACTGATAGCCATCGCATGCGCCGCCGGGGATGGGACCTTTTTCAAAGATGTGGACATGCTCGCCCTTCATCTGACCATCCCGCACCAGATAACAGGCCGCCGTCAGCGCGGCAAGGCCCGTACCGACGAGGTAAGCCGATTTCCGGTCCACTCCCTCTGGTTTGCGTGGGCGCGCAAATGCTTCATAGTTACCACTGGAATAATACATTTTATTCCCTCCGTTTTGTGGTAGTTTCCAAGATTTCGCACTCATATTTTGCGCTGACATTACTGTACCATTTTGTCAAAAAAGGTTCCATAAACAGAAAAAGCACCGTGATGGAAAACCCATCACAATGCTTCCTCTGTCTAAATTTTTATCAATCGTCCAGTTCGGAGGGGATACGGTCGGTCCGGAACCGCCGCGCGGCCCGCTGGAAGTCGCCCTGCAACAGGATATTCAGCCGTTCCGTCATCCGGACGGGGTCCTCTTTCATATCCTTGCGGATCCATTCCAGCACCATGCCGACCAGTGCATACTTGTAAAAATCCACGATGAACTGTTTATCGGCATCCTGAACGGTGACGCCCTGTGCCCCACGTTCCATAAAATCACACAGCATGGGGTCCAGCAGTTTGTATAAGTACTGTTCCACCTGCTCCCGGCTGACCGAGCGGTAGACATTCATGACAAGGACCTTGTTCTCCTGCACCTGACGCAGGATATCCAGAAAGGCGTCCGACCAAGTTTCGAACGCCGTCTTGTTTTCCAGCGCCTTCGCAGCATCTTCGACCAGGATCCAGTCCACAAGGTCGTAGATGTCCTTGAAGTGGTAGTAGAACGTCATGCGGTTCACGCCGCAGTCCTCCGTGATGTCGTTGATCGTGATCTTATTCAGCGGTTTCTGGAGCAGCAGCTTTTTGAGCGATGCTTCCAAAGCCCTCTTCGTCGTCTGTGACACAAATTCCATCCTTTCCCGGCAGCGCCGCGCGCGCTGTCGTCCATGGTGGCCGGCTGTTCAGCCGCAGAAGTAAGAATCCTTCCTTTTATACTATACCGCCAACGAGGGGGATTTTGCAAGCAAAAAATCGATTTTCTTGATGAATTTTCTGTTATCTCCTGCCTTTTGGATGAAATTTTGCACCGCGCAGGAAGTTCCCGCGTTCAACTTTATTTTTCTGAATCAGCCTCTTCCCCTTGATTTTCTGCCCGTGTGTGCATACAATGAAAGCGGAACGAATGTGCGTTCCGATAGAGTGTGGAAGTGAAAGAAGGTTGTTGATATGATCAAGACCATTGGATTTTTAGGCTGTGGAAACATGGGCGGCGCGATCGCGCGGGCGGTCTGCAAGGCCGCCGACCCGCAGAACGTTTATCTGGCCAACCGCACCGCCGCCAAAGCGGAAGCTCTGGCGCAGGAACTGGGCTGCAATACTGCCGTCAACGATGACGTGATGGGCCACTGTGACCTCGTGTTTCTGGCGGTCAAGCCCCAGATGATGGAAGCGCTTCTGGCCCCGCTGAAGTTCACGATGGCCGAGCGCCCGAGCCGCTTCATCCTGTGCAGCATGGCGGCGGGGCTTTCCATTGCGCGCATTCAGGAGATGGCCGGGGAAGATTATCCCGTCATCCGCATCATGCCGAACACCCCCGCTTCGGTGGGCGCGGGCATGATCCAGTATTGCTCCAGCAATGTCACCGCTGAAGAGGAGCAGGAATTCCTCAAACTGATGGCTCCTGCGGGACGTCTGGACCCTGTGCCGGAATCCCTCATCGATGCCGCCAGCTGTGTTTCCGGCTGCGGACCGGCTTGGGTATATCAGTTCATCGAGGCACTGGCCGACGGCGGCGTAGCCTGTGGTCTGCCCCGCGCCAAGGCGCAGGAATATGCCGCGCAGATGGTCCTCGGCAGCGCAAAGCTGGTCCTTGACAGCGGCAAGCACCCCGGTGAGCTGAAGGACGCTGTGTGCAGCCCCGGCGGCAGCACCATTCAGGGCGTGCGCGTTCTGGAAGAGCATGGTCTGCGCGGCGCGGTGACCGATGCCGTCATTGCGGCCTACAACAAGACAAAAGAGATGGGAAAGGGTTGATTTTATGCGGATCGTTGTGAAAGTGGGCACTTCTACCCTTGCACACTCCACCGGGCGGCTGAACATCCGCCACACAGAGGAGCTGGTCAAGGTCCTGAGTGATCTGAAAAATGCGGGCCACGAGGTCATTTTAGTCTCGTCCGGCGCCATCGGCATGGGCGTGGGCAAGCTCTCGCTCCCCCAGCGCCCCAAGGACATGGCCACCAAACAGGCCTGTGCCGCCGTGGGCCAGTGCGAACTGATGTACACCTACGACCGGCTGTTCACCGCCTACAATCACAATGTGGCGCAGATCCTGCTGACCGGCGTGGATGTGGAAGATGACGGCCGACGTGAGAATGTGGAAAACACCCTCACCCGTCTATTGGAACTGGGCGCGCTTCCCATCATCAATGAGAACGACACCGTTGCCACCGACGAGATCACCTCCATCGGCGACAACGACACACTGGCGGCCATCGTCACCTGCTGCATCCACGCAGATCTGCTGGTCCTGCTGAGCGATATCGACGGCCTGTACACCGCCAACCCGCACACCCATGCGGACGCCACCCTGATCCCGCTAGTCAAGGAGATCACGCCGGACATCCTCGCGCTGGCGGATGGAGCCGGTTCGTCGCTGGGGACCGGCGGCATGTCCACCAAGCTGCGGGCCGCGCAGATGGTGACCGCCATCGGGGCTGATATGGTCATCGCCAACGGCTCCCACCCCGAACTGCTCTATGACATCGCAGACGGAAGACCCGTCGGGACACGTTTTTCCGGCCAGAAACAGGAGGGCTGATCATGACGACACAAGAGATCCTTGAAACCGCACGCGCGGCCAAACACGCTCTCGCAATGGCCGACAGCCAGACCCGGAAGCAGGTGCTTCTGGACATGGCAGACAGCCTGTGTGAGCCGCAGAACCAGACCACTATCCTTGCCGCCAACGCCGAGGACATGGCCGCCGCCAAAGGGCACATCTCCGATGTCATGCTGGACCGTCTGGCCCTGACGCCGGAGCGCATCGCCGCCATGGCCAACGGCATCCGCGAAGCGGCCGCTCTGCCCGACCCGGTGGGCGCGGTCCTGAACCGTGTGGAGCGTCCCAACGGCTTGGTCATCGAAAAAACAGCGGTCCCGATGGGCGTCATCGCTATCATCTACGAGAGCCGCCCCAACGTGACCAGCGATGCCGCCGCCCTCGCCCTCAAGAGCGGCAATGTCTGCATCCTGCGGTGCGGCCGCGAGGCATGGCGCTCGGCTCACGCCATCGTGGAAGCCCTGCGGCAGGGACTGCGCGCGAACGGTCTGCCGGAAGCCGCCGTCTCTCTCATCGAGGACACCAGCCACACTTCGGCCAACGCCCTGATGACGGCTGTCGGCTATGTCGATCTGCTCATCCCGCGCGGCGGTGCTGGGCTGATCCGCGCCTGTGTGGAGAACGCGAAAGTCCCCTGCATCCAGACTGGGACCGGCATCTGCCATATCTTCGTGGACGATTCCGCCAATCAAGAAAAAGCACTGGACATCATCGAAAATGCCAAGGCCAGCCGCCCCAGCGTCTGCAACGCCGAGGAGGTCTGTCTGGTCCATTCGGCCATCGCCGCCGAGTTTCTGCCCAAGCTGGCTCAGCGTCTGGGGCCGGACCGTACCGCCAAAGGACTGCACCCGGTAGAACTGCGTCTGGATGCACGGGCCGCGGCCATTATCCCCGGAACGCCCGCCGGCCCGAAGGATTTTGACACCGAGTTTCTCGACTACATTCTGGCTGTCAAGGTCGTGGACAGCGTGGAGGAAGCCATCGGCCACATCGCCGAGCACTCCACCGGCCACAGCGAAGCCATCCTGACCCAGAACGATGCCCACGCTTCCCTCTTCACAGCGGCGGTGGACAGCGCGGCGGTCTACGTCAACTGCTCCACCCGCTTCACTGACGGCGGCGAATTTGGGCTGGGCTGTGAGATGGGCATTTCGACCCAGAAGCTCCACGCCCGCGGCCCGATGGGCTTGCAGGAACTGTGCACCTATAAATACATCATCCACGGCAACGGTCAGACCCGCTGATCCTGTTTTTTACACAAAAAGCCTTTCCGGCTTGATTTTGAACTGCACCCCATTTGTTAGACAGTATGGCATACTGTTTAGGAAAGGGGGTGTTTTTATATGCCAAAGGGAATACCAAACAAAATATATAGTGGAGAATTCAAAATCAAAGTGATTGAAACAATGAGAAAAGAAAATCTCAGTTTCAAGGAAACAGCAAGACGATTTGAAATATTCAGACCAAAGAAGGCGTTCTTTATCTGTCCATGATTCGTGACCTGTATGACAGAAGCATTGTTGCCTACAAGACCGATACGCGCCAGACAGTCAACCTTCACGAACGTATCCAACTAAAAACAGGACTGCCTCCGCTTACGCTTCGTCAGTCCTGTTGAAATTCACCTTACATGGGGCTATTTTTGTACATGTCTACTATTTCTGCGGCGGTTCATTTCTCGAACCTTTCCGGGGCTTTCAAATGATTCTTCGATAATAAACCGTGCTACTATTTCCCTGCACATCCAGCAGAATTCCCGTGAGTATTATAACGTATTTACATTCAGTATCCAACCATCTTTTAAGCGACATCCCTGCTTTTTATCGGTACCGTGTACAAATCACTTGCATTCCTTCTTCATCGCAGAATAGCCGATGAGAACGGTCCACACATAGGCGCAGGTCTTGGGGATCATCAGCATACCGATCATGGGGATGGCATTGGCCCAAAGAACAACGGGAATGTAGAAACCGAAGCTCAACACAATGGTCAGCCACATCCAGCGGAAAGCCGAGTCGTTATACTCCTTGGCGCTGCGGTAGAACAGCACGATGATCAGCAGGCCCAGCAGTGCAAAAGGAATGTTGCGGTAAATGCCCCAGGACAGCGGGGATTCGGCGCTCAGCCACTGGTTCTGCGGCATCATGCACAGGATAATACGCACGGCAGCCAGACCGTAGACGGCGGCAGTCAGGCCATTGTTGCCCTTGACCCGGTAGCGCTCACGCCAGACATAGTACAGCAGCACATAAAAGACAGTCATTGTCACAGAGGTGATCCACTTACCCAGACCCAGCGGAACGGTAAAGTTTTCAAAACCCGTGGTGCATAGAGCCAGAGCACGGGGAATCAGATGGAACGAGTCACCGGCGCCCAGAACGACAGCCATCAAACCGAACAGCTTGAACTGGTGGCTGCCCTTGCAGCCACGAATCATCAGAATACCGATGGTGATAACGGATACCAGATACACAGCATCAAAAACAGTTTCTACGATTGCTTGCATAGTTGATTACTCCTTGTCGATAGATAAAATTTATTGTAACACTGCATTTTTTGCAGGGTTGCCTTAGTTTTTACGGTCATCAGGGGCTTGCTTGGCAAAGTTGCATCCAAAGCGCCGGATGTTGAAGCTGACAGTGTTCTGCACAAGGCAGGTGAGCAGCAACAGGATATTGCGATGAACTTTCATATGAGTGTCTTCTTTGAGTGAACAGTGTTCAATTTGGACGTTATAAAATTCCCACAGCAGTGTGGGAAGAAAATGCGGTCAATATAAGGTCCTGCGCACGATCTCCAGCACAGCGGCGGGGTCATAGTCCTGCCGCAGCAAGGCAGACAGCATAAGCGAAAACAGAACATCGGCAAATTTTTCGACGGTGAATTGCTCGTTAAACGCGCCCGGACGGATTTTGGTATCCTGTTGCAGCACCGTACACAGACCGTTTAAGATATGGTTCCAAATTTGCTGCATGTGCCGTTTGCCATCGGCCTTGTCCTCCTGCATAAAACCGAGAGAATGCAGTGTGAAGAATCCAGGATACTGCGCATAGCCGTAGGCCATGCGCTCGTACATCCATTTGACACAGGTCTGCACGTCCTGAAATACAGCCTCGTCCTGCGGGCGGTGGAAAATTTCGCACCAGACGCTTTCGACCGTGGCGCTGATAAGCTCAGCCTTGGAGTCATAATAATTGTAGATAGAGCCGACCGAGACCCCGCATGCCGAGGCGACAGAACGGATACTGACTGCCGCCCAGCCCTTTTCCCGGATAAGCTCACGGCTGTTTTTTAAGATTTCTTCCTTGGAGGTCACGATCGTATTCATGTGGTCACCCTCAATATGAACAATGTTCATTTTCTATTATACTGCCCGTTCCCACTTTGTCAAGAGGATTTCATAAAAGGTTCATATTTTTTTGGTCATCCCTTTAAGCCATGTTCGCGGATGCCTTTCTGGTACAGCAGCGCCTTGGGCATGAAAAGGTTTCGACCACACTTGGCACCTATGCCCGCCTATACCCAGACCGAACAAACAACGTCGCGGACCGGCTGGAAGCTCTGGCTTTCCCAGGGGAAAATGAATCGTGATACTGTCCGGGGTGTTACTTTTCTGTTGCTTTGGGCGCGAAAAAGCCCCGCCTTCAAGCGAAAAATCTTGAAAACGGGGCCACTTTTATACGTTGTTCTGTTCCATTTTTTGAGGAATCCAAAAAATTGGAAGGCAAATTTTCATTATTCGAGCTCGGTAAGTCCAGATTCTTACTAAACAAATTTGTTTAGTAAACCTATTCTTGGATGTTCACTTTTCCATGAGATTGCTGTGGTAGATGTGGCTTGCTGATTTTTTAGTATCAGGATAGTATCACACAACCAGCGGGGTCTCTGTGGATATTATAGCAGTAGATTTTAAATTGTGCAATCCCTCTTTCATAACAACGCCGCCAACTTCTGTGTTTCCGACTTTCCCCCATAGGGGGAGGTCTTTATTAAACGAAGTTTATATTTTTCCATTGTCTCCAGTCTTCTTTGAATTCTTCGCAGATCGTCAAAAACAACTTTATAGATACGTCGATAATCTTTTGCATATAACGGCTTATCACACCATCTCGGAAATTCGTCATCCATATACTTTAAATGTCCCCTTACAACCCGATATGTCTGCACTATAAAATCCTTATATGCTATATCGCACTCATCAAAATATTTATGAGTCATAATTCTCTCAATATTTTCTGTTAGTGCTTCAATTGTCTCTTCATACGTTGATTCAGTTACCGCTCCATTTATTTTATGGTTCAGCTCATAGCTAAATTCGCAAAAATAGCATTTCCCTTCTTCTTTATCTATAAACTTTTCCCATGCCAAAAGATATTGGTTTAGCAAAAATATTTCGTACCGATGTTCTTCTGAGAAGATTGATATATATTTTTTCATTTTATGCTTTTCAGGAATATACACTTGTACGACATAAAATATGTATGCTGCTATAATGCTTACGCAGATATTATAAAAAGTTTTATCTCCTGTTGGCTCAGAACAAAACAGAAGTCGAAACATTTTGTTATCAATCAGTAATGGTGCTGTTGACCCTCTTATTACAACCAAAGTTGCTCCAACCAATACTATCGTAAGCTTTAATAATGTTTTTTGATAGTCATATATAAGCGGATTGCCTAATCTATCAGCTATTGAAAGCTTCCATTTATTCAACACATCAATAATTGTATACTCAATCTTTTTCATTAAAGTTATTTCCGCCAATCCCAAAGAACTTGTCAAAGAAGCTCTTCAACTTATCGATTACACCCTGTTTTTTCTGCGCACGGCCACCGCCGCCAAAGCGGGAAACAGGAGGCATCAGCTTATCAATGTCAGTGCCCACGGTCTTGATCTCACCGTCACGGAACGCATTGGCCAGATACTTGCGCGTCTCCGGCTCCTTCAGCTTTTCCTCTTGGATGATCTTTGCGAGTTCTTTCTCCCGCTGTTCGGACACAAAGGTATTCCACTCTGCCATCACATCATCCACATCGTTGACCCCTGCAATAAAGGTTTCAATCAACTGCTTTTTGCTGCGCAGTTCCGGGCTGGCATCAATCGCCTTGCGAATCGTGATGAGCACTTCTTTATCATCGCAATGGGTGTCATGGTACTTTTTGACCAGCATCAGAATGTAGTCAATGTTAATTTCGACCTGCCGAATCAGCTCTACCTCGAACACCACATCATCCGTGATGTCCTCTTTGGTTTCATCATGCTTCTTATTGCGCCATTCATCTTGCAAGTCCTGATAGCGGCCCAAGTAGTCCTGCAAATCCCGTTCCGAGATCAGCTCGTTGCCCTTGAAGTCATCAAAGGAGGACAGCAGATTCCGCATCCTCAGCAGTGCACCAAACAGCACGATAAAGTCCTTCTGGTTCTGCTCTCCTACGATTTGCGGCTCTGTCAGCGGGAATTTTTGCGTCAGGTCATCGATCATGTCCGTATAGCCCTGATGGTATTTTCCCTGCTCATCCGTATAACCGTGGTAATAGTCCGCGTATTTGCGCAGGAGAACGATGCCGCCCGCATTTTGATCGCCGAACAGCGAAATAGCCGCATCCACCCGCTTTTGCAGGTTGCGGAAGCAGACGATATTGCCAAAGGTCTTGATGCTGTTCAAGATACGGTTCGTCCGGCTGAACGCCTGAATCAGACCGTGCATCTTCAGGTTCTTGTCCACCCAAAGGGTGTTCAGCGTAGTAGCATCGAAGCCCGTCAGGAACATATTGACCACGATCAGCAGGTCAAGTTCCTTGTTCTTCATGCGAAGTGATACATCTTTGTAGTAGTTCTGGAACCGTTCGCCATCGGTGGAGTAGTTCGTATGGAACATCTCGTTGTAATCCTGAATGGCAGCATCCAGAAAATCCCGGCTGCTCTGGTCAAGGTTGGAGGTATCTTCCGGATTTTCCTCATCCAAAATCCCGTCTGTTTCGGCTTCGTTGGCTCCATAGCTGTAAATGGTAGCAATGCGCAGCCGCTTGGTTGGGTCTGCCGCCATCTGCTTTTTGAACTCCTGATAATACAGCTTTGCCATCGGCACAGAAGCCACGCAGAAAATCGAATTAAAACCGCTGATTCGCTGCTTCTGCTTGATTTCCTCCACTGCACCACGCTGGGCAGAGGCCACCTCTGCCACATTCGTCAGCAGATTAAACTCATACGATTTGTCTCCCCGATAGGTTTTCTGGTCGAAGTGGTCAAGGATGTACTTGGTCACCAGAGAAATACGCTTGGGAGCCATGAATGCCTTTTCCCGGTCAATGTCCCAAACCTGCTTGTCATCCATATCTGGCTCTGCATCCATCGTCTTGATGTAATCTACACGGAATGGCAGCACATTCTTATCGTTGATGGCATCAACGATGGTGTAGGTGTGCAGTTGGTCGCCGAACGTCTGCGCCGTGGTGAAATAGCGTGGATCAGTGGAGCTTCCTGCGTTGACTGCAAAAATCGGCGTTCCTGTAAAGCCGAACAGGTGGTACTTTTTGAAATTGTGAACAATGGCCTTGTGCATATCACCGAACTGGCTGCGGTGGCACTCGTCAAAGATGATCACAACGTGCTTCTGGTAGACCTCATGCCCCGGATTCTTCTTGATGAAGGTCGCCAGCTTCTGGATGGTGGTAATGATGATATGCGCTTCCGGGTTTTCCAACTGGCGTTTCAGAATCGTGGTGCTGGTGTTGGAGTTTGCTGCGCCCTTCTCGAAGCGGTCATACTCCTTCATAGTCTGGTAGTCCAAGTCCTTGCGGTCTACCACAAACAGTACCTTGTCGATGTAGGGCAGCTGCGATGCCAGCCGCGCCGTTTTGAAGGAGGTCAGCGTCTTGCCGGAGCCAGTGGTGTGCCAGATGTAGCCGCCGCCCTCGATGCTGCCATACTTTTTGTAGTTGTTGGCGATCTCGATGCGGTTCAATATTCGCTCGGTTGCCGTGATCTGGTACGGTCGCATCACCATCAGCATCTTTTCTGAGGTAAAGATGCAGTACCGGGTCAGCACGCTCAGGATCGTGTGCTTTGCAAAGAATGTCCGGGTAAAGTCGATCAGATCCGTCAGCACGCGGTTGTTCGCATCAGCCCAGTAGGAGGTAAATTCAAAGCTGTTGCTGGTCTTTTCCTTTTTCGTCTTGCCGTGTTTGGCGTCCTTGATGGCATTGTAGCGGGTGCTGTTGGAGTAGTACTTGGTATTTGTGCCATTGGAAATTACGAAAATCTGCACATACTCGTACAAGCCGCAGCCCGCCCAGAACGAATCCCGCTGGTAGCGGTTGATCTGGTTGAATGCCTCCCGGATGGCCACCCCACGCCGCTTCAGTTCCACATGAACCAACGGAAAGCCGTTGACCAGAATCGTCACATCGTAGCGGTTATCATGCCGTGCGCCGTCTGCTTGTTTTACCTCATACTGGTTGATGACCTGCAGGCGGTTGTTGTGGATGTTTTTCTTGTCGATCAGCGTGATATTTTTGGAACTGCCATCATCCCGGTGCAGCACCTGCACGCTATCTTCCTGAATCTTCCGGGTCTTTTCGGGAATATGCTCGTTGGGGTTGGCAATTACATCACTGAAAAACTGCCGCCACTCCGTATCGGAAAACTGGTAGTGGTTCAGCTCTTCCAACTGGCTGCGGAGGTTGGCAATCAGTTCATCCTCGGTATGCAGCGGCAGATAGGTATAGCCCTGCTCGCACAACAGCCGGATAAACTCTTTTTCCAGTTCCGCCTCGCTCTGGTAGCTGTCAGAGCGCACCTTGGAGGGTTCATAGGTGGCAACAACGGTATCCTCATTGGTAGCCGCAACGATATTGAAAAAGGACATTTCAAATTCCTCCTGCCATTTATCCTTCCGCTATATGTCACAATTCACAATATAGCGAGCTCTTATAAACTGGCATCATTTCAACAAACTCAAGTTTTTCTCCTGCCCATTTGGTTATTACAAAATTTTCTTTTTCGTAGATGAACGAAACATAGGTATCATAATCTGGCAATCTGTCCATTCGATATTGGAAAAGATACTTAAAGTCTGCATCCAATCCATCAATTGCAAGTTTTCTTCCCTGTTCAAAATTGTCATTTGAATCAAAATTGAAGTTATACGGAAAGAACAACATTATATTTTTCTTTGTCTCAAACGTCTTTATAATTTGAGATACATCTTTTTCCAATACAGCTTCTTTCTCTTTCTTCTCCCGAATCTCTATCATTTCATTCCAGTTCAGGCTTCGAAACACTGCATACGGAATGCTGTATGTAATCGGTTTATACCCCGGAACACCTTCATGCTTTTCTGATAGCCCAAAGCTTATAACACCGGGCATGATTTCTTGGATTGATGGTGAAAGGATTTTAGCTGCTTGCAGCCTTGATTGAGATGCGAAAAGCTTAAAATCAAGCTTGTATTCATCTGAAGCACAGTCGTATTCTCCGTGTGCTTCTGACTCCGGCTTCTTATATAGCTTTCCATTGGATTTTTTCAGGAAGCAGCTTGAACAATTCACAAAATCCCGCAAGTAATCTTCATACGAATATGGCTCCATCACACCACCAATAAAGTTGTCAATTACCCTAGCTGCTCCAAGAAAATCCACTCTCATTTCAGAATATTCCAATCAATTCAACTCCTTAAAACTCAACAGCCTATCCCGATAGTACTCGTACTGCTTTTGCCTTGCCGCAATCTCTGCGGGCAAACCACTGGTCAAATCATTGCAG
>ERZ870052.275-NODE-275-length-20487-cov-7.264870_pt1 | contig 20487 bp, 19 predicted proteins | sample MGYA00520889_ERZ870052 | MGnify/ENA primary metagenome ERZ870052 (study PRJEB32232, sample SAMN07284988) | human gut metagenome | biome: human-associated habitat; material: feces | host: Homo sapiens | place: Tanzania | collected 2014-08-14 ...
GACATCCACTTCCACGGCGCGATGGGCAAGGACTTCTGTGACGGCAATGAAGGAGCCATCCAGACGCTGGCCGATTTCGAAGCCAGCAAGGGCGTTCTGGCCATCTGCCCCGCGACCATGACCTTCTCGGAAGAGATCCTGAACGGCGTCGTGGATGCTGCCGCCGCGCACAAGAACGGCAGGGGCGCAGACCTCGTGGGCATCAACATGGAAGGCCCCTTCATCAGCCCGAAGAAGGTCGGCGCACAGAACCCGGAGTATCTCCACGCCGCAGATGTCGGCATGTTCCGCCGTCTGCAGGAGCGTTCGCACGGCCTGATCAAACTGGTGGATGTGGCTCCTGAAGAGCCGGGTGCGCTGGAATTCATCCGCGAATGCCACGAAGAAGTGCGCATCTCCATCGCGCACACCTGCACCAGCTACGATACCGCCTGTGCGGCCTTTGATGCCGGTGCGACCCACATGACCCACCTGTACAATGCGATGCCGGGGATCACCCACCGGGAACCCGGCCCCATCATCGCGGCGCTGGAGCGCGGCGCAGAGGTGGAGCTGATCACCGATAACGTCCATATCCATCCGGCCATGGTGCGCTTTACCTTCAACACCTTCGGCGATGACCATGTGATCCTCATTGCCGACAGCATGATGGCCTGTGGTCTGCCCGACGGCCAGTATTCGCTGGGCGGACAGGCCGTTACGGTCAAGGGTCCGCGTGCGACTCTGACCGAGCAGCCGGGGACCATCGCCGGCAGCGCGACCTGCCTGTACGACTGCATGAGACGCGCAGTTCTGGAAATGGGCGTCCCGCTGGAAAGCGCCGTCCGCGCCGCCAGCGAGAACCCCGCCAAGAGCATTGGCATCGATAACGACTACGGCAGCCTGAGCGCCGGACGGTATGGCAACGTCATTCTGGCCGACGAAGCGCTGAACATTCAGGCTGTCATCCAGAAAGGAACCCGCATCGTATGAATCCCGAGACCCTGACGTGGCGGCTGCTGACCGCAGACGAACTGACCAAGGTGTATCTGAACGAGATGCGCCGCGATTTCCCCCAGAGCGAGCTGAAGCCGCTGAGCATGATCCTGAACAGCGAAGCCGCCGGAACGGCCCACACTTGGGGCGTGTTCGACGGCGACGCCCTGCTGGCCTATCTGCTGATGGTGCGGCCGGTGGGCTGTGCCGCCAGCCAGCTGGATTATTTTGCGGTCCTGCCCCAGTACCGGGCGTCCGGGCTGGGCGCGTCGCTGCTGGCGGCCCTGCCCAACCATGAAAACGGCGCAAGCTCCATCCTCATTGAAGCCGAGTGCCCCGAAAAGGCGGAGGACGAAGCGATGGCGGTCCGTCGCTTGGGCTTCTATGCCCGCTGCGGGACCAAGGACACCGGCTGGACCGAGCATCTGTTCGATGCGTGGTTCCGGGTGCTGGTGCTACCCTGCAGCCGTCAGACGCCGGACGCTGAAACCGTCGTTCAGCAGCTGGCGGACTGCTACCGCCGCGCCATGGGCGAGGAACAGTGGCGGAAACACGTCAGATTTTACCGTCCGGACGGCATAGAACAGCCGTTCTGACGCCGAAAGGACCTTTGATGCCGCCCAGTCGTGCAGACCGCAGGACTGGGCGGTTTTTTGCGCTGAAAAAAAGACGCTTGACAGAACGGATTCCTATGGTATGCTTGACGTGGAAGAGATTTCTACAGACTGAAATGCAGACGCTCAATAAGGAGGAAGATTTTATGGAAAACAAGATTTCCCGCCGCGCATTCCTGAAATGTGCGGGCACAACGGCGCTGGCCGTTGGAACGGCCAGCTTGCTGGGCGGCTGCGGCCCGGTGGATGATGCGGTCAGCAGCGTGTTGGGCGACAATGCCATCATGATGAGCGGCGTCGGCTTTGCGTGGGTCAATAACTGCGGCAGAGGGCACTGTGATCCCAACGACATGGACGGGACCAAAGGAGAATCCTATTTTCTGTATGCAGTCAAGCTGTCGGTGGCCAATCTGGCGGGCGGCAGCGTGACGCTGAACCACAGTGATTTCACCTTCACGATCAACGGACAGGAATCGGAAGTGCTGTACGGTGATTCCTTTGCAAAGTATGCGGACGTTTTCGGCGCATGGTTCACGGCGGACGACCTTCTGCTGGATGCCGACGGCATCCGGAACATTCCGCTGAATCCGACCGGTCTGGGTGTTCCGCATGGCTGGCTGGCCTTCAAGCTCAAGCCTGTGGAGGGTCGGGACATCCCGTGGGAATTCAAATCCCTGAAATTGGAGCTGACCATCCACCGGAGCGGCGAAGCAAGGAGCATGACCCTTACCTACGATGCCGATGGCAACGACAGCATGTCCTCCTGAATGAGGAATTTTTTGAGATACAAGGAGTAGAAAGACGATGAAAAATACAGTTTCCCGCCGGGATTTTCTGAAAGGTGCAGCGGTGGCGGCGCTGGCAGTTTCGATGTCCGGTGTTCTGACCGGCTGCAATGGAGATGAAGGCCCGAAGTATTACGAGGTCGGTCTGGGCGAATTCAAGGTCAAGATGGCGTCTGCGGTGATTAAGCGCGAAGAAATCGTTTCCACCGATGATGTGTTTTTGCATATCACCCCGGAAGTGCTCATCACCTACGCGGGCAGCGGCTTTGCGGGCGCGTCCTTCAAGAGCGTCTTTTCCATGAAGATCGGCGATTCCGATTTGACGCTGAGCAATTCCGGCACGGTCGCGGGCGCAGATTTCCCGTTCGCCAATTCGTCCCGCACCTATTCGCCGAAGTTCAGCACCAAGGAGCGGTCGCAGTACGATGCCTATGACAACGGCGAGTCCATCCGGCTGTATGTGTCCCTGTCGGGCCAGACGGCGGTGTTCCACATCGGCCGCGACGGCAAGGTGACCTCGGTCGAAAAGCAGTAATCGTTCAAAGAATCAAAGGGTTGTTGCAAAACGAACCTCTCAGTCTCGCATTCGCTCGACAGCTCTCCTAGTAGGAGAGCCTCTGGCGAAGAGATTTGGCTTTCTGCCATGCCAAGGCCTCTCCTATCAGGAGAGGTGGCACGGCACAGCCGTGACGGAGAGGTTAAAGGGTTTTGCAGCAGCCCTTTTTTGTTTTTGCGGTTGGTCAGTCTGCACAAGCCGAAACGCGCATTTTGGGCAGTTGGCCCGGAAATGTAAAATCCAGCGCGGTGATTTTCACAGCAGGGACCCCGAAACTTTACAAAGCGGACGAACACAGTGCAAACAATTTACTTCGATTTTTCCCGGGTGTGGTCGCGGCAAAACAGGGGCGGCGGTACAATAAAGGCGTTCCAAGGGAAAACACAATGAGGAAAAGGAAACCGGGAAATAACATCCCGGACTGTATTTGGAGGAAAACATTATGAAAAAGATCACGCGTCGTTCGTTCCTGACTGTTTGTGGTGCAGTTGCTGCTGCCGCTGCCCTGACCGCCTGCGGTGGTTCCGCATCGTCTGCTGCTGCTTCTTCTACGGCATCTTCCGCTGCTTCTTCCGCAGCCGCTTCCACCGCTTCCGGCAGCCTGTCCGGCAATGTCGCGACCGGCGGTTCTACCTCGATGAAGAACGTCATCGCCGCTCTGACCGAGGGCTTTGCAGAAGTCGAGCCGGGTGTCACCGTCAGCTATGACCCGACCGGTTCCGGCGCCGGCATCACTGGTGCGACCGATAAGACGCTGGACATCGGCCTGTCCTCCCGCGCCCTGAAGGACGACGAGAAGAACGATGTCGATGGCACGGTCATTGCACTGGACGGCATCGCCATCATCGTCAACAAGGACAGCAAGGTCGAGGACCTGACCGTGGATCAGCTCAAGCAGATGTTCACCGGCGAGATCACCAACTGGTCTGAGGTCGGCGGCGACGACGGCGAGATCGTTCTGATCGGCCGCGAGGCTGGTTCCGGCACGCGCGATGGCTTCGAGAGCATCGTGGACGTCAAGGATTCCTGCCAGTATGCACAGGAGCTGACCGCGACCGGCGCTGTCATCAGCGCTGTCGAGGCCAACCCGCTGGCCATCGGCTACGCTTCTCTGTCCGCAGTCGGCGACACCGTGAAGATGGTCACCGTCGGCGGCGTGGAGTGCAGCGAGGACACCGTCAAGGACGGCAGCTATGAGGTCCAGCGTCCGTTCGTGTTCGTCACCAACAAGTCCGTCACCCTGTCCGAACAGGCACAGGCCTTCTTCGACTTCGCCACCAGCACCGATGCAGCCGACCTGATCCGCACCGCCGGTGCTGTCCCTGTGAATGAGTAATCGCGTATGAAACAAACAAATTCGCTTCTGCGAAAGATCGAGCTGCCCCGCACCCCCGCCGAATGGCTGGAAGCGGTGATGAACTTCATCTTCTTCCTCTGCGGCATCCTTGCCGTGGGCTGCGTGGTGCTCATCTCGGTGTACATGGTCCTTTCGGGCGTCCCGGCCATCCAGAAGATCGGCTTGTTCCGCTTCCTGTTCGGCACACAGTGGGCGTCCACGGCGGCAGACCCGAAATTCGGCATCCTGCCCTTCATCCTGTCCAGCGTGTACGGAACGCTGGGTGCGACCCTTATCGGCATCCCGGTGGGTCTGCTGACGGCGGTGTTCCTCTCGAAGGCCGCCGGTCCGCGGGTGCGCACCGTTGTGGTGACGGCCATCGAGCTGCTGAGCGGCATCCCGAGCGTCGTGTTCGGCTTGCTGGGCATGCAGGTGCTGGTTCCCGCCGTGGCAAAGACCTTCGGCAAGGCATCGGGCGCCTGTCTGCTGTCGGCCATCGTCGTGCTGGCCATCATGATCCTGCCCAGCATCGTTTCGGTGTCGGTGACTGCGCTGAACGCGGTCCCGCCGGAATATGAGCAGGGCAGTCTGGCGTTGGGCGCGACCGACACCGAGACTTGGTTCAAGATCAGCGTTCCCGCCGCCAAGAGCGGCATTGCCGCCGGCATCGTGCTGGGCATCGGCCGCGCCATCGGCGAGGCCATGGCCGTCATGATGGTCGCGGGCAACAGCCCCAACATGCCGGACAGCCTGTTCCGGAGCGTGACCTTCCTGACCACGGCCATCGCCAAGGAGATGAGCTATGCCAGCGGTCTGCAGAAACAGGCGCTGTTCAGCATCGCGCTGGTCCTGTTCCTCTTCATCATGCTCATCAATGTGGTCCTGAATGTGGTGCTGAAGGGAGGCAACCGCGATGAACGCTGATTTCTCTCCGGCCCGCAAGGCATGGAACCGCTTCTTCACGGCAGCGGTCTGGGCGTCGGCCATTCTGGTCATCGCATTGGTCGCGGGCATCATCGGCATGGTGCTGGTGCGGGGCATCCCGCATCTCAGCTGGAAGTTCCTGACCACGACCGCCAGCGTCCTGAAAGGGACCGACGGCATACTGCCCGCCATCCTGAACACCCTGTATGTGATCGTGCTGACCCTGCTCATCGTTCTGCCGCTGGGCGTGGGCGCAGCCGTGTATCTGACCGAATATGCCACCAACCGCCGCCTCATTGAGGTGATCGAGTTCACCAACGAGACGCTGGCGGGCATCCCCAGCATCATCTATGGTCTGGTGGGTATGCTGGTCTTTGCCCAGACGCTGGGCTTCCAGACCTGTCTGCTCTCGGGCAGCTTAACGCTGGTCATCATGAATCTGCCCACCATCATCCGCACGACGCAGGAATCCCTGAAAACGGTCCCGCAGGGCTACCGTGAGGGTGCACTGGGTCTGGGCGCGGGCAAATGGCACATCATCCGCACCATCGTGCTGCCCTGCAGCATCGACGGCATCGTGACCGGCTGCATTCTGGCCGTGGGCCGCATCGTGGGCGAAAGCGCGGCGCTGCTCTTTACGGCCGGCGCGGCAGAAGTCATCGCGAAGGGCGTCGTCAAGGCGTATACCTCCAACGGCGCGACCCTCTCGGTCCTGCTCTATCTGCGGGCCTTTGAGGACGGTGACTTCAACTCTGCATGGGCCATTGGCGCGGTCCTGCTGGTGCTGGTGCTGGTCATCAATCTGGCCGCACGGCTGGCAAAAGAAAAGCTGAAACAAAAACAGTAAATGAGGAATTTGTCTATGACAGAGACTGCTCCCATTATCACAGCCAAAGACCTGAATCTCTGGTACGGAGATTTTAAGGCTTTGAAGAATATCTCGCTGGACGTGGGCGAGCGCGAGATCACCGCGCTCATCGGCCCGTCCGGCTGCGGCAAATCCACCTTCTTAAAGACCCTGAACCGGATGAACGATCTGGTCCCGGGGGTCCGCATCGAAGGCGATGTCCGTCTGCGCGGACAGGATATCTTTGCCCGGGAGATGCAGCCCACCGAACTGCGCCGCCGGGTCGGCATGGTGTTCCAGAAGGCCAACCCCTTCCCCATGAGCATCTACGATAACATCACCTACGGCCCCAAGCTCCACGGCGTCCGCAACAAGGCGGAGCTGGACGAGCTGGTGGAAAGCTCCCTGCGGGGAGCCGCGCTCTGGAACGAGGTCAAGGACCGCTTGAAAAAGAGCGCACTGGGCCTGTCCGGCGGCCAGCAGCAGCGCCTGTGCATCGCACGCGCTCTGGCGGTCAAGCCGGAAGTCCTGCTGATGGATGAACCCACCAGCGCCCTCGACCCCGGCTCGACGATGAAGGTCGAAGAGCTGATGAGCGAGCTGAAAAAGGACTACACCGTGGTCATCGTCACCCACAACATGCAGCAGGCGGCCCGTATCAGCGACCGCACCGCATTCTTCCTGCTGGGAGAGCTGGTGGAGGTCGGCCCCACGGCGCAGATCTTCAGCACGCCGCAGGACAAGCGGACCGAAGATTACATCTCCGGCCGGTTCGGCTGATGAGGGAGGAATGAGCATGACTGTCCGCACACAATATGAATCCGACCTTGCAGCCCTGAAAGCGGCGCTGGCGGAGATGGGCCAGAACTCCGCCGACGCGGTGGAAGCGGCCTTGGAAGCTCTCTGCACCGCCGACGCTGACGGCGCGGCCGCCATCGTCAAGGGTGATGGCCGCATCAACAACATGGAGCGCGACATCGAGCACCGCTGCATGACCCTGCTGCTGCGTCAGCAGCCGGTGGCGGGCGACCTGCGCCGCATCTCCACCGCTATGAAGGTGGTCACGGACATCGAGCGCATCGGCGACCACGCCGCTGACATCGCGGAGATCATCCCCCACCTCGTCACCGTCCGCAAGGAGGGCGACCCGGCGGTCAGCGCCGCCATCAAGATGGGCCAGAAAGCCTATCAGATGATCTTGGACGCCCTCGCGGCCCTGACCGGCGAGGACGAATTGGCGGCCCGTCAGGTCATCGATGCCGACGACGCCGTGGACTACGATTTCAACGCCATCAAGCACACCCTCGCCGAGGAGATCGCGGCGGACCCGTCCAAAGTGGATGCGGCCCTCGATCTGCTGATGGTCATCAAATATCTGGAGCGCATCGGCGACCATGCGGTCAATCTGGCCGAGTGGGTGGAGTTCGTCCGCACCGGACGCTACCACAACGAAAATATGTTCTGAGTTTCTCCCGGAAGGTTTCGTGTTTTCCTCACTTTTCCGGAAAAGCTGCTGTCCGTCCGGGCGGCAGCTTTTTTGTTGGAAGGCCCGCCGAAATTGTGAAATTTTGTCTCCGCTCAAAATTTTTAGGTTTCCTTGCAATGTTTTGCCCTGCACGACCGTATTATGAGCAGAAAGGCTTCTCAAGAAAGCCTGCTGAACTGGCTGCGGCGAGCGTCCGACTTCCCCCTGTCCCCGCTCGCTGCGCCGCAACGGAGGATCGGATTCTTATGAAACAGATGCAGAATTTTCCGCTGGAAACGCGCGGCGATACCGTCAGCCGGGACGCGCTGGTCCAAGCGGCCTTACAGGAGATCACCCAGAACTACCGCGAAGCGAGCCTGTCGAACGTCGCGCGCACTTACGGCGTTTCGCTGGCCTATGTCAGCGAGTGCGTCCGCGCCCAGACCGGCCGGACCTACAAGGAGCTGCTTCAGAAGCACCGGATGGAGACGGCGGCGCGGCTGCTGCGCCGCAGCGACCTGAACATCCAGCAGATCATCTCACAGGTGGGCTACGAGAACACCAGCTACTTCTACCGCCTGTTCCACGAGCGCTATGGGCAGAGCCCGCGGGAGTACCGCAACACCCGCCAGCGCACACGCACCAGCGCCTGAAACGCTTGGAAAAAACGGCCCTCTCTGCTTTGTGCAGAGGGGGCCGTACTGCGTTTGTGCAAAAGCTGGAATTTCCTGTCAGATTGTGATAAAATGAGACTAATATACCGGATGTGTCGGTTTGAGCGCATCCAAGAGAGGGTGGATCACTATGTTTCGTGGAGCACGGCGCTCCGATCTGGACGCTATCCTGAAGATTTATGACCGCGCACGGCAGCTCATGGCCGAAAACGGCAACCCGACCCAGTGGGGAGCGAACTTCCCGCCGCAGGAACTGCTCGAAGAGGACATCGACACCAACCGCCTGTTCGTCTATCTGCACAACGGCGAGCTGGAGGGCGTGTTCGCCTTTATTCTGGGGCCGGACCCGACCTATGCCAAGATCGAGGACGGCAAATGGCTGAACGATACCCTGCCCTATGGGACCATCCATCGGCTGGCGTCTGCCGGAAAGCGCCCCGGTGTGGCGACGGACGTCATCAACTGGTGTCTGGAACACTGTGAGAGTCTGCGGGCGGATACCCACGCCGACAACAAGATCATGCAGCACATTCTGGAAGAGAACGGCTTCACGAAGTGCGGCATCATCCATGTGGCCGATGGGACGCCCCGCGTCGCCTACCAGAGACTTTCGCGGGAGGGAATGGCACGATGAACGAGCAACTGAACGAAGCCGTTGCGGCCCTGCGGCCGGAGATGGTGGCTGCTTTGCAGCGGCTGGTCCGCAAGCAGAGCGTGGAAGCGCCCGAACTGCCCGGAAAGCCCTTTGGCGAAGCCGTGGATGCCTGTTATACCGAGGCTCTGACCCTCTGTCAGGAGCTGGGCTTTGAGACGACCGACCTTGACCGCTACATCGGCTGGTGTGAGATCGGTTCCGGCGACGAGATGGTGGCCGTGCTGGGCCATCTGGACGTCGTGCCCGAGGGTGAGGGCTGGCATCATCCGCCGTATGGCGCGGAGATCGTGGACAACAAGCTGTATGGCCGCGGCTCCATCGACGACAAAGGCCCGGTGGTGGCCAGTTTGTTTGCGCTGAAAGCCATCCGCGACCTCGGCATCCCGCTGGACCGCCGGGTGCGTCTGCTCTTCGGCCTGAACGAAGAGACGAATGACCGCGATGTGTTCTATTATCGGGAGCACGGCGGCGAGATCCCGGTGCTGGGCTTTACGCCGGACGGAGAATACCCGCTCATCAACGGCGAAAAGGGCATCCTGAACGAGAGCTATGCAGTCACTCTGCATCAGACCGGCGCATGGAAGCTGAAAGCGGTCAAGGGCGGCGTGGCCGGAAATGTGGTCCCGGATTACGCCTATGCCGAGCTGGAAGCCCCCGCGGATGCCGTTTGGCCCGAAGCAGAGCATGTCACCTGCACTGCCGCCCCCGGCGGCTGGAAGGTGGAGGTCGTGGGCGTTTCGGCTCACGGCAGCCACCCCGAAAAGGGTGAGAACGCCATCGGACGGCTGGCGCTCTATCTGGATCGTCTGCCGCTGGAAGGTGACGCAAAGAAGGCCGTCCACTTCCTCGCGGAAAAGTTCGGGATGGATCCCTTCGGTGAACAGCTGCTGGGCCATCGGCTGGAAGATGCACTTTCCGGCCCCATGAGCTGCAACCTCGGCCTGATCGAGGGTGACGAAAGCCGCCTGTGGGTCAAGCTGAACTACCGTTATCCGGTCACCAAGACGGTGGACGACTGCGAACCGGCCGTCAAGGCGGCGTTCGAAGCCGCCGGCTGGGCGCTGGACCAGTCGGTGCATAAGATGAAGCTGTACTATCCGGACACGGCCCCGCTGGTCCAAGCTTTGTTGGAAACGTACCGAGAGGCCACCGGCGACACGGCGGCTCCCAAGTGCATCGGCGGCGGTACTTACGCCAAGATGCTGCCCAATGTGGTGGCCTTTGGCCCGATGTTCGACGGCGACCCCGTCACCGAACATCAGCCGGATGAATTTATGGACTTAGACCGTCTGGTGCAGAATGCGCAGATCATTGCACAGGCCGTGGTCAAGCTGGCGAATCTGCCGCTGAAATAAGGAGGATGGGCGTATGAAGATCACACAGGTGCGGCTGGGCCGCATTTCAACGCCGCTGCGGGTCCCGTTCAAAACGGCGCTCCGCACGGTCAACAGCGTGGAAGATGTCATCGTGGAACTGCACACCGATACCGGTGCGGTGGGCTACGGCGAAGCGCCCCCGACCGGCGTGATCACCGGCGACACGGTGGGCGCGATCATCGGGGCCATTCGGGACCATATCGCCCCGGCGATCGTGGGCCGCGACCTCGATGAATTTGAGGACCTGACCGCTGCCGTGCAGAAGGCGCTCGTCCACAACACCAGCGCCAAGGCGGCGGTGGATATGGCCCTGTGGGACCTGCTGGGACAGAAGTACAACGCCCCCGTCTACCGGATGCTCGGCGGTGCGCGGAAGAACATCGTCACCGATATCACCATCAGCGTGAATCCGCCGGAAGAGATGGCCCGGGATGCCCGGAACGCCATCGCACGCGGCTACGACTGCCTGAAGGTCAAAGTCGGTATCGACCCGGAACTGGATGTGGCCCGTCTGGCCGCCGTCCGCGAGGCGGTGGGTAAAGATGTCTGCATCCGCATCGACGCCAATCAGGCATGGAACGCCAAACAGGCGGTCCGCATCCTGAACCAGATGCAGGACAAGGGGCTGGACATCGAGTTTGTGGAACAGCCCGTCCCGGCGGCGGACCTTGAGGGAATGCAGTATGTCACCCGCCATGCGGACGTCCCGGTGCTGGCGGACGAGAGCGTGTTCAGCCCTGCCGATGCGCTGAAGATCATGCAGACCGGCGCGGCCGACCTCGTGAACATCAAGCTGATGAAGTGCGGCGGCATCACCAACGCCCTGCGCATCGCGGCGGCGGCAGAGGTGTACGGCGTCGAGTGCATGATCGGCTGTATGCTGGAAGCGAAGATCTCGGTCAATGCGGCGGTGGAACTGGCCTGTGCGAAGAAGATCATCACCAAGATCGACCTCGACGGCCCGGTGCTGTGCAGCGAGGACCACATCCTCGGCGGTGCGGTGTTCAACGAAAAGAACATCACCGTCTCGGATGAACCCGGCATGGGCATCCACGGCTTCGCGGACGGCAAGGTCCACGATCTGGCTTAAAATTTGAAACTCGGCCCTGCCGAACCATGGGGAATGTGTCTGCGCCAAAGCGCGCACCGCCCGATGGCTCGGCAGGGCTTTTTCGGCAAAAGAAAACATACTGCGGTCTGTTTTTGTGGATAAATTATGAACTGTACGCAATGTGCGGACAGCGAAAAAACTTCGTGTCTGACACTCCTGAGATGAAAAAGCCAAAAAAGTGGGCGAAATATTTGACTTTTTGAAAGTTAAGGGCTATAATTGTTCCTGTTCCGCATAGAGAAATAGGAAAATATGTGCGTGATAGGCGCACAGTAGGTAGAGGAGTGTTTGAATATGAAAACGCTGAAGGCGATCGTGGCAAAATACAATGCCACAAGCCTGATCCTGCGGATCTTGGTAGGCCTGATGGTTGGTGTCGTGCTGGCGCTGCTGGTCCCGGGCGCAGGATGGGTCGAAGAGTTCGGCAATCTGTTCGTCGGTGCACTGAAGGGCATCGCGCCGGTTCTGGTGTTCGTCATCGTGGCCAGTGCGCTGGCACAGGGCACGTCCAAGCTGGACCGCCGGTTCGGTACGGTCATCTGGCTGTACATGCTGACCACCTTTCTGGCGGCGGCCATTGCGGCCATCACGAGCTTCATGTTCCCGCAGACCGTCGTTCTTGCCGAAGCGGCAGAATCTGAGGTCATCCCGCAGGGTCTGGGCGAAGTGATGAGCACCCTGCTGACCAACTTTGTGGCCAACCCCGTGAGCGCGCTGCTCAATGGCAATTACATTGGCATCCTGTTCTGGGCGTGCCTGTTCGGTCTGGCAATGAAGAAGTACGGCGCAGAGAGCACCAAGGTCTTTCTGGCCAACACGGCGGATGCCATCTCGCAGATCGTCCGCTGGATCATCAATCTGGCTCCGTTCGGCATCATGGGTCTGGTGTATACCAATGTGGCAAGCAACGGCCTGTCCATCTTCACCCAGTACGGCAAGCTGCTGGCACTCCTTGTCGGAACGATGCTGTTCATGGCGCTGGTCGTCTCCCCGTTCATCATCTTCATTTATCTGCATTGCAATCCGTATCCGCTGGTGTTCCGCTGCCTGCGGGAGTCCGGCCTGACGGCGTTCTTCACCCGCAGCTCTGCGGCGAACATCCCCGTCAACATGACCCTGTGCGAAAAGCTGGGTCTGGATAAGGATATGTATTCCGTCTCCATCCCGCTGGGCGCGACCATCAACATGGACGGCGCAGCCATCACCATTACCATCATGACGCTGGCCGCAGCCAACACGCTGGGCATTCAGGTGTCCCTGCCCGCAGCCATCCTGCTGTCGGTCATGTCGGCACTGGGCGCATGCGGTGCTTCGGGCGTTGCGGGCGGTTCGCTGCTTCTGATCCCGATGGCCTGTTCCCTGTTCGGCATCTCGAACGATGTCGCAATGCAGATGGTCGGTGTCGGCTTCATCATCGGCGTGGTGCAGGATTCCGTCGAGACGGCTTTGAACTCTGCCGGCGACGTCGAGTTCGCGGCTACGGCGGAATATCACCAGTGGCTCAAGGAGGGCAAGTCCCTGCCCGCGTTCCTTGGAGGGAAGGCGTAAAGCGCTGTTTCGGAGAGGAACCTCTCAGTCTCGCCTTCGGCTCGCCAGCCGTCCTCCCTCTGTCGCTTACGCGACATCTCCCTCCGGCCGGAGGGAGTCTTTTCTAAATAGGGGAGCCTTTGGCAGGTCGGCCAACCCCTGCTGGACGATAAAAATTTTATCTTTCGTAAAAAATAGTGCTCCGCTGTCTCGGTTCACAGCATCGAAACGAACGCCCTTGGTTAGAGCGTAGTTTCGGTGTCGTTGCCCTAGGCAGCGGAGCACTTTCGTTTTAGGTTTTGAGAAACATGATTCATCCAGTAGGATCAAAACCGGCACGCCAGTGGCTCCCCTATCAGGGGAGCTGGCAAAGCCGAAAGGCTTTGACTGAGAGGTTTCGTGCAGTTTTCTGCCTCTTTCAAAGAGAAACTCCCCCTCATCAGAGTTTCTCCCCGAAAAAAGGACAGATCCCTTCTCATGTCAAAAATTCAAGCTGAAAGAGAACCTGCTGCAGAAAAGTGGAACGCCCATGTACTTGTCCATGTATACAAGAAGTTTCGAGGAGAGAAGAAACCTTTTGTGACAGGTGAACAATGAACGCTAAGGCGTCAAAAAGGTAACTGTAATTTCATGAAATGTTCATAATTTGTCTCCATCTTCTTCATAAATGGATGGCATAATATGGCCATCCCAAGAGGGAAAGGAGATGAAAAATAATGAAGATTCTGAAGAAGATCGCTCAGGTCATCGGCGAGGTCTGCTCTGTCAATGCTGGTGTTGATTTCTACGCTGGCTAAGCAAAAAGTTCGTGTTCCTGTGGGAAAGTGGAACAGAACTTTACCGGCAGACAAGAAGGTCTGCTTTGCGAAATAAAAAGCAGAATGCTTTGATGATACAATAAAGGGAGCCGCCGCAAACACACGGTTTGCAGCGGCTCCCTTTTTGCTGTGATAAAATCAGGCTAGAGCGCTCAATCCATGAACTTTGCCTTTTTCAGGGCGGTCACGATGAGCGGAATGAGGATGAGCTGAGCGATGATGCCGGGGATGGCGGTGAGCAGCGCACCGGACAGGAAGGCCGAGAACGGGAAGCTCGAACCGGTCAGGCCCGCCAGCACGAACCGCACCGCACCCCAGACCAGACGGCCCGCGACCATGGCGGTGACGAGGGTGGCGTAGGTCATGGGCAGGGTGTGCGGAACTTTCCGGTACATCCAGCCGGAAACGGCGCCGTAAGCGGCCATCTCAAAGGCCATGGAGATGGCGATGGGGAACATCGGCGGCATCCCGAACAGAAGCGAGCGCAGCAGCGGTGCGATGAAGCCGAGGGCAAGGCCCCACGGCCCGCCCAGCACGAAACCGGCCAGCAACACCGGGAAGTGCATCGGGCAGAGCATGTTGCCGATCTGCGGCACATGGCCGGTAATCATGGGCAGAACGAAAGCCAGCGCCAGAAACAGCGCGGCCAGCACGAGGTCCCGTGCGGGAGATTTGGTTTTGGTGTTCATAAGGCTCCTCCTTGCAAAGCGCCAGACAAAAAAGGGGTCTGCCCTCGGCATTCATCGCCAAAGGCAGACCCCTTCGTGGTGTCTGTTGAAAAAGAAAAGAATAAAAAAGAAAAGGGCTTCGGCCCGTGTGTCCGGCTTCGTGCCGGAAGTTGTGAAAAGTATAGCAAAACGACGAACGCATGTCAAGGGCGGGTGCAAGGCTGCAATTTCCACAAAAACGGCGGAATTTGAACGATGTTTTGCCAAGTGATGTACATTTTCACGAAAGAAGCTTGACGTTTTTGCACAGAATAGATAATATAGACTTGAAAAATGGCGCATCGGGGCGCAGAGGTCCCGGCGCCCCGAAATTCCGATGCAAACGCTGAGGTTCATACGGGAGGACCAATATGACAAATGCAGAAAAACTCACCCTGGCAAAACACGCCTGCCATATCCGCATGGGCGTGATCGAGGGAACGCACAGCGCCAAGTGCGGCCATCCGGGCGGCAGCTTGGATATCGCCGAAGTGCTGGCTTACCTCTATTTTGTGGAAATGAACGTCGATCCGAAGGATCCGAAGGATCCGGATCGTGACCGTCTGGTGCTCTCCAAGGGCCATGCAGCCCCCGGCCTGTACGCAGCGCTGGCAGAGCGCGGCTTCTTCCCGGTGGAGGACCTCAAGACTCTGCGCAAGATCGGCAGCTATCTGCAGGGGCATCCCAACATGAACAGCGTGCCGGGTGTGGATATGTCCACCGGCAGTCTGGGTCAGGGCATCTCTGCCGCCGCCGGCATGGCGCTGGGCGCAAAGCACGCCGGCAAAAACCTGAGCGTTTACGCCATCGTGGGCGACGGCGAAGTGGAAGAGGGCGAGTGCTGGGAAGCGTTCATGTTCGCTGCCCACTACAAGCTGTCCAACCTGTGCGTCATGCTGGACCGCAACCATCTGCAGATCGACGGCACGACGGATACGGTCATGAGCAGCGAGCCGCTGGAAGAAAAGCTCCGCGCTTTCAACTTCAACGTTGTGACCATCGACGGCCACGACTATGACCAGATCGAAGCCGCCATCAAGGCATTCCACGCTGAGAACGAAAAGCCCACCTGCATCCTGCTGGATACCCTCAAGGGCAAGGGCGTCTCCTTTATGGAGAACGCCGTTGACTGGCACGGCAAGGGCCCCAATGACGATGAATATGAGGTCGCCATGAAGGAACTGAATGCAGCCTACGCCGCGCTGGAAGAGGAGGACAAGTAAGATGGCAGATGTGAAGAAGATCGCAACCCGTGACAGCTACGGCAACACCCTGAAGGAGCTGGCCGCTGAGGGTCACGACGACATCGTGGTGCTGGACGCAGACCTTGCAGCCGCCACCAAGACCGGTATGTTCCGCAAGGCTTACCCGGACCGTCACTTTGACTGCGGCATCGCCGAGGGCAACATGATGGCCGTCGCCGCCGGCCTGTCCACCATGGGCTATACCCCCTTCGTTTCCAGCTTTGCAATGTTTGCTGCGGGCCGTGCCTTTGAGCAGATCCGCAACTCCATCGCCTACCCGCGCCTGAACGTCAAGATCGGCGCGACTCACGGCGGCATCTCCGTCGGCGAGGACGGCGCTTCCCATCAGTGCTGCGAGGACTTTGCCCTGATGCGCAGTCTGCCCGGGATGACCGTCATCTGCCCTGCCGATGACGTCGAGGCCCGTGCGGCTGTCCGCGCTGCCTATGCGATGAATGGCCCGGTCTATCTGCGGTTTGGCCGTCTGGCAGTTCCCGTGTTCCACGACGAAGCCAACTACCACTTTGAGATCGGCAAGGGCGAGCAGATCACCGAGGGCGACGATATCGCCATCATCGCCACCGGCCTGATGGTCAACGAAGCCCGCATGGCTGCCGAGCAGCTGGCGGCAGAGGGCATCCACGCCCGCGTCATCAACATCCACACCATCAAGCCGCTGGATGAAGAGATCATCCTCAAGGCGGCCAAGGAGTGCGGCAAGGTCATCACCGCCGAAGAGCACAGCGTCATCGGCGGTCTGGGCGAGGCCGTCTGCTCCCTGCTCAGCGAGAAGCTGCCCACCCCCGTCCGCCGCGTCGGCGTGCAGGACAAGTTCGGCTGCTCGGGTCCGGCATGGGACCTGCTGAAGCTGTATGGTCTGGATGCAGCGACCATCTGCAAGACGGCCCACGAGATGCTGTAACATTTCAAAAAAACGAGAGCCGGTCGGCATTGCCGACCGGCTCTTTTCTTATTCAAGTCGGGTAAAGGGCTGCAATCCGTGGTCCTCGGGGCTGTAATACTCCATCAGGGCCAGATAATTTTCGCCGTAGTGGCAGTAAGCCGAGCGCAGACCGCTGTCCGGCTCGCCCCGGATAGAGACGAGCTTGATGATGTACTGCGCCATCACGCGGACCACATCGGCTTCGACGCCGTAGCACAGGCCGACGGCCAGCACCGGGATGAGGATCTGCTTGGCGCGCAGGGGCACGTTCTGGCCGTAGCGCTCCAGAATGGGGCGGCTCATTTTAGAAGCTGCCCAGACGCTGCGGGCAATCTGCCAGAAATCGAACTGGTGCATGTTGGACAGGCTCTGCAGCCGGAAGATGATCTCTTCGTCGGAGAGGATCTTGCCGTACGTCACCTCATCCTCGGTGCGCGTAAAGGCGCATTGCATCATGTCCATAAAGGCCGCTTCGTACTTTTCGTGGAACTGTTCCTTGCTCCCGAAGAACTTCACCATCGTCTCCACAAGGGCGTTGGTGTCCTCGGCGTCGGCAAGGGTGGTGAAATCGAGCGGGTCTGGCCCGTAGGATGCCGACAGCTCGTTCAGGTATTGCAGCTCAAAGCGGTTTTGGGTGGCGGGCAGAAAGCGGTCGTTGCCGTTCCGGAAATAGCCCCACTCCCCTGGCAGGACGCGGGTCACGATGTCACCGCTGGACAGGATGTTGAAGAAGCTGCTCTCGGCCCAGTCGGCCCGCAGAGCGCCGTCCGCATCGTAGTTGTTGTCGAAATCCATCTGCATGTCGGGCTGGTCGTCCGCGGTCAGCGCCGCAGGAGTGGCGAAGGTGTAGACAAAGACGTTCTCTTTTTTCAGCTGAGAGAGGGTGTTCAGCGCCTTGGCGGCGGTCAGGTTCGCGATGGCCGCGCCCCGGCTGTAGCCGCCGACCCAGAGCTTTAGCTCTCCGGGCGAAGTGATCCTGCTCAGATAGGCTTTGAGGGACGCGAACACCGCCGCCACCGGCGTCGTGAAGCCGTAGTGGGCGCTGGTGGAGCCAAGATGGAAGTTGCTGGTCCACTCGCCGCCGTAGCCGCCGCCCCGCAGCATCAGGGCCACGAGGGTGCGCTTCCGGCCGTTTCGGGTAAAGGTCTTGCGGGCCAGCGAATAGCCGACGAAATCTCCGGCTTTGCCGACGTCAAGATCGTAGTTGTAAAAGACCGGGTCGCTGAAGCCCAGCAGCTCGTAGGCGGCGGCAATGTTGTCCTGACGACCGACGTCGCCGTTCACCCAATAGCGGTCGTTTCCGGCGGCCGCATTGAAGGCGGCCATCGCCATGCCCAGCGTTGCCAGCGCCAGCTGGTGGTCATACTCGGCGGCAGAATGATCAAAAAAGCTTTCGGAGTAGTAGAAATCGTGCGCGGTATCGGTCTCGGTGAGCATACTGAGGAACGGGATGCTGTAGTTCCCGTCTGGCACAGCACGGCCCGCAGCAGCGGCCGCAGCGCTTGCCGGGAGCGCGGGCAAGATCACCCCGCCCGCGGCAGAAAGTCCCAGCAGTTTGCAGAAATCACGGCGTTTCATGAAAGCTCCCTCCTCTGGACCATCGATTTTTTCCTTAGTATACCGTATCTCCGCCCCGGATACAATCCCGGAAAAACAAAAAAGACCGATGTTGTCAACATCGGCCGATCGTGTTATGATAGGGTTCAGTCGAGGTCCTTGCAGCGCTCGACGATGTGGTGGAACATCTGCTCCACCGCAGGAGCCATCGCGGTGGGACGCTGAACGGCCAAGCCGACCACACGATCCTCCTCGGGCTGGATGGGGTAAATTTTGACCGAAGCAGTGCAGTTGCGCAGCAGCATCCGGGGCATGATGGAGATGCCCAGACCCGCTTCGACCATCGCGATATTGGACTGGTCGTCGATGACATGGCAGCGGCGCTCGGTGGAGATGGAATATTTCTTGAGGAACTGGCGCATCTCGGCGTCGGTGGCATCCCACTGGACGACAAAATTCTGACCGTTCATCAGCTCAGGGGTCATCACGCCCCGGGGCGGTTCGGGCCAGTCCATCGGGGTGATGCAGAGCAGCGGCTCGTGGAACAGCTCGGTGAGGGTGAACTCTTCCCGGCAGTTGTTGGACAGGAACGCCATGTCCACCTGACCGGTGCGCAGCCACTCTTTCACGTCGTCGTAAGTACCCTGATAGACCTCGACTTCGATCTGCGGATACTGTGCCATAAAACTCTTGAGGATGTCGGGCAGCAGCCCTGCGCAGACCGAGTTGAACGCGCCCAGCTTGACTTTGCCCTTTTCCAGACCGTTCAGGCGGGCGATGCTCTGCTGGAGCGCTTCGTCGCTGTTCAGCACCGCGCGGATGGACGGGTACAGCGAAGCGCCATAGCTGGTCATGGTGACGCCGTTCTTGCCGCGGTTGAATAAGGTAAAGCCCAGCTCCGCCTCCATCACCGCGATGGCGTGGCTGATGGCGGATGGGGTCAGATGCAGCTGCTGTGCGGCTTTGTTAAAGCTGCCCTGCCGCGCAACTGCGTCGAAAATTTCATAGGAAAACAGCGTCATATCCCATGCCTCCTTCCGTTTTCTCGTTCGGAGACGCTTCATTCTCTGTGAATCTTTTTCATCTTTGATTTGAGATAGTTCAATTATCTTCTTGATTGTACTATTCCGGGCGGATTCTGTCAAGCATTTTCGACCCGATTTGTGGGCATGGACAGCGGATTTTGCGGAAAAACCGTATGAACGAAAAGAACAAAAAAGGATCGGGCACAAACGATCGAAACGAGGGATTTTGAATGGAAACACTTCAGCAGCAGACACGGCAGGGGCTGAGCGGAACGGCGCTCAAGCTCGCTGCCTGCATCACTATGCTCATTGACCACATCGGGGCCTCCTGCATCGAGGCGGCCTATGCCGCGGCGTCCGAGATCCCGGAAGCCGTCGCACAGCTGGACACGGTCCTGCGGCTCATCGGGCGGCTGGCCTTTCCCATCTTCTGCTTTCTGCTGGTGGAGGGCTTCCTCCACACCCACGATATGAAAAAGTACATCGAGCGGCTGCTCGTGTTCGGGCTGGTGAGCGAAGTTCCGTTCGATCTGGCGTTTTTCCGGACGCCGTTCTACTGGGGGCATCAGAATGTATATTGGACCCTGGCGCTGGGCGTGCTGGCCATGGCGGCGCTGAAGCACTTTGAGGACGCCGACGGCAATGTGGCGTGGAAAGGCCGCTTGGCCGCGCTGGGCCTTGCGGTGCTGGCACAGCTGCTGAACACGGACTATGGGGCCATCGGCGTGGCGCTCATCGTGGCGCTGTACCTGACCCGGAGCGACCGGAAATATCAGTGTATCATCGGCGCGGTGATGATGCTGTTCGAGCTGACCGCTCCGCTGGCGTTCCTGCTCATCTGGCACTACAACGGCCAGCGCGGACGGTGCGCCCCATGGCAGAAGTGGGCGTTTTACGGGTTCTACCCGGTCCACCTCACGATCTTGGCGGCGGTCACGAATCTGCTGCTGTGAAAAAGACCCCGAAACGGCTTGGGACCGTTTCGGGGTCTTGTGTTTTCAAAAAGAACGCTCAATCGAAAAGAAAAAGTTCCTCGATGGCCGCTTCGACCACGCGGGAGATGTCAATGGCCAGCGCGATGAGCGTGAACTCGGTGCGGCCCATCAGCCGCCCCTGCCCTAAGATCAGCGCGGCCAGAACCCCGCAAAGCCCAGAAAGCCGAACAGCCCCAGAAATCCAAGCTTCGGGTCGAGGGTCCGCGTGAATTTCGCAGGGGCACGTCAACCCAAAAGCTGCTGGGGAAGAGTGCGGAAAACGGGAAGTTATCATACCAATGCCATTAAGATAGGCCCCTAAAAAAGCGCAGTACAAATAAAACGCGAAAGCGGAGAGGACGTGCTGCGCATTT
>ERZ870052.279-NODE-279-length-20384-cov-7.891318_pt1 | contig 20384 bp, 19 predicted proteins | sample MGYA00520889_ERZ870052 | MGnify/ENA primary metagenome ERZ870052 (study PRJEB32232, sample SAMN07284988) | human gut metagenome | biome: human-associated habitat; material: feces | host: Homo sapiens | place: Tanzania | collected 2014-08-14 ...
TGTTTTCTGCCAGAGAACCCAGCACAAAACGGATGTGGTCGGCGTTCAGCTTTTTCAGCCGACTGCGTACCACCTCGGTGGGCTTGTCATCTCCGGCAATCCGCAACATCTTGCGTTTGGTGGAACAGGTGTCCACAAGCAAATCCACGATTTGGTAGATGGTGTCCTCATCGTCCGGGCAGAGCCGGAGCAAAAGGTCTACCTCTAACGCCTGATAAAAATAATTCTCAAGCTGCTCCCGGATGCTCCCGGAATAGATAGGGTCAGGATCGTTCCACTCAGTTTTATTCTTATCAGTCTTATTTGCTTGCGGTTTTGGCTGCACCAGAATTGCGCTTTCGGCAGCGCCTGAATTGCTGTTTGGGCAATTCTGTACTTGCGCTTTTGGCAAGCCGGAGGAAAAGTCCTTGACGTAGATCAGGCTGGGTCTGCCCAGACCACGGCGTTTGCGCTCGATGAGGTCGATGCCCTCCAGTTCCCGGAACAGCTTGACCGCTTTGTGTTCGGCGCAGCAGAGAGATTCCTGCACTTCCCGGACGGTGTAGATGATATACACCCGCCCTTGCTCGTCCAGCCAGCCGTTCTTGACCGACAGGCTCATGCGGTCCAGCAGAATGCCGTATAGCGTCCGGGCATCTGTGGAGAGCTGCCGGAAGCGGTGGTCTTGGAACAGTGCCTTGGGGATGCGGAAATAGGAGAACAATTCGCCCGACTGACCATAAAAGTAGTCCAGCGTCATTTGGTGTGGCCTCGGATTTTCAACTGTGAGTGCTTGTTCATGTGGAAAAACACCTTCTTTCAGAAATGAATGTAAAAACAGGTTGACATTCGCCAGAGAGAACGCTTACAATGGGAGATAGTAAAAGAGTCAACCCAAAACTATGTTGGATAGGAGGACAAACGGTGAAACTGCAAACAATTCGAGTGAAAAATTTCAGGAATTTCACTTCTGAAGCAGATGGTGGTTTTATTAAAATCACCTTGAATGGTAAATCCACAGTCTTTTATGGCAACAATGGCTCAGGTAAATCGACTCTCCTCAGTGCAGTTTGCTATGCTGCATGGCCTTTTATCAATAGACTGAACAACGCTCAAGGAACGGGATACCGAACATTAGATAAGGAACAACTGCATATTGGTCAGCGTAGTGGAAGTAATGCACGATATGGTACCGGTATTGTGCTACAGCTTGACGGAGAAACATTCGAGCTTACAAAAGAAATGGAAAAGGCCGCATCTGGTCGGGTGAATGCGGTCAATGCAAGTCAGCAAAGTAAGCAAGCGGCTGATTTAGCACAATTTTTTAATGATCATTATCTGGCGGACGATGATACAGTTGCCGGGGATGATTGTCTGAAGCAGAATATGCCTGTGTTCCTAAATTACGGAACGAACAGACTTGTTCTGGACGTTCCGTTAAGGATACGCAAAAAGCATTCTTTCTCAAAAAGAACAGCGTTAGAGAGAGCATTGGAAAACCGACTTGATTTCCGTACTTTTTTCGAGTGGTTTCGCAATCAGGAAGACTTTGAAAATGAGCAAAAAAGTATAAAACGCGATTGGGATTATCGAGATCCTGCATTGGAGTGTGTGCGAAAAGCTGCCCTCTCAATGCTGGATGATGCTGAAGAAATTAAGGTGCGTCGGAATCCTCTCCGAATGGTTGTCACACGCAATGATAAAGAATATCGTGTAGACCAGCTGTCAGATGGTGAAAAGTGTACGCTAGCCTTGTTGGGAGACATTGCTCGCCGCGTGGCAATGGCGAACCCCTGCCGAGAGAACCCGATGGAGGGAGAGGGCATCGTACTGATTGACGAACTTGATCTGCATATGCACCCTGCGTGGCAGAGGAAAATACTGTCTGTGCTTCGGAAACTTTTTCCGAATATTCAGTTCTTGATTACAACGCACTCTCCGCAGATTCTTGGGGAAGTGGATAGAAGCTATAACTTATTCATGCTTGAAAAAAATGCAACTGGCGAAAGTGAGCTACACGATCGTTATCTATACGGTAAGGATTCTGACAGCATTCTTCGTGCGGATATGAATGTTACTGTTCGCACATCCGAAGCTGAAGAATTGTTTGAAAGGTTTTATCATGCTCTTGACCAAGATGATTATACGGCTGCTGAAACCGTTCTCGACGAGATGAATTCTAAACTGGGTGATGACCCTGAAATTGTGAAGTGCCGTACACAGTTGGATTTCAGCCGTATGTGAGGAAACATATGATATACATTGTGAAAAAACACGAGCCAAAGGAATTAAAGGAATACCGTGAAAGCGAATCAAGCACTGGTGTACGACCGACTTACGATTCCATGAGTAGCGACCTGCATGAGTATGTTTTGTCAAAGTTGGTGGAAGAACAGGGAGGACTGTGCGCATACTGTATGTGCAGAATTCCCGAAACCGACAAAAAAACAGGAAGTACATTGAAGTATACGATTGAGCATATTGAACCTCAGAGCCTGACGAGGGGCACTGAAAACTGGAAGAAAGAATTGGAGTACAGTAACTTCCTTGCAGTATGCTCAGGAAATGAAAACAGAGGAGCTTTATGCTGCGATAAATCAAGAGGAAACAAAGAACTTTTTTTGACACCATTAAATCCTGAGTGCAATCATTTGATACAATACTCTCTCAGCGGTAAGATACAGGCGGCCGAAACGATACCTGATAAGGAGGACAGAAAAAAACTCGATCATGAACTAAATGATATTCTGAACCTAAACAATGGTAAGGATTTGAAGGCTAAGAGAAAAAGTGCTCTTGATGGTATGCTGTCAGTATTGCAAAAGCAACATAAAGATCAAGATATTGAAGAATGCAGAAGAAAGTTAAGAGAGCTGGAAGCACCTAGAGGTCAAAAAGTTGAATACGTCGGGATTTTAATATTTTGGCTAAAGAAACATATTCAACGTCTTGAAAGCAAAGGATAATAGTTGAAATAGGCTGGACTCCTACTGTAAAATCATACATTTTCTAAACGAACAGGACTGCCTCACAAAATGTTGTGGAGCAGTCCCGTCTGTTTAGTATGTAATGGTCATTGCACCTTCATGGCAGTCCTGTGCATAGGTGCAGAGCAGATCAAGGTGTTTTGGGGATTTTCGGACGATAGCCGTTGCACGGTCGCCGGACATAAACTCAACGACCGCAAGTCGTGGGATCGTCAGTGTAACAGAGTCCTCATGTTCATCCATCCTTTGCTGCTTTGATTTTGTCAGCGCCAGAAGCAACATATTGTATGGATGGATTTCGGCTCCGGGAATCTCTCTCGCCCGTTCTCTCCAAAGGGCGTAAAATCTCTCCTAATTCTCTCCAAAAAGCAGATTTTTCTGCGTTTTTGAAAGTGGGTTCAAATCCGCATGGAGCCTAGTGATTTTGGATTTTGATGAAATTTTGAGCGTAAATTCGATGGTTCGTATCTTCTGGCAAAGTGGGATAATTACCTCTATCTTCCACCAAGTACCGTGAGACAGGAAAAACTCGAAATCGTTTTGTCCTTAATCGGGCACGTGGGTTCGAATCCCACCATCTCCGCCAACAAAAAGCACCGGCTCAGGCTGGTGCTTTTTTGCGGCTAGATGGTGCGGATGAGAACAGGGCGGCGGTCCGCAGACCGCAAGCAATCAGCCCTGCGGGCTGTTGCTTAGCCCGCGGGAGAATGCCCACCATCTCCGCCAACAAAAAGCACCGGCTCAGGCTGGTGCTTTTTTTGCGGCTAAGATGGTATTGTATTTCGCTTATCCAACCGGATTTCTCCAGCCTTCAAAAAGTATGTATCAATAATTTTTGCTCAGGATCTTCTCAAGCGTATCCGCAAACTTGGCATTCTGCTCCTTCGTCCGCTTTGGGCTCCCCTTGGGGTGCTTCCCGGCACGGAGGAGCTTTTTGTTTTCGTATCGCCGCAGCATGAGGGCGTCTATATTGTCGGCGGTGTATTCCAGACCGTTCTGGTTCAGCACGCGTGCGCACTTGGCAAGGCACATACTCGCCAGCCCGTAGTCCTGTGTCACGACCACATCCCCCGGTTTTACCCGGTTCACCAGCGCAAAGTCCACGCTGTCAGCCCCTTTATCGAACACCAGCGTCTGCGCACCTTCCCGCTCGATTTGGTGAGAGGTATCGCACAGGATGATAACAGGAACATCAAACTGCTTTGCAATCTGCAATGTCAGGTCGACCACCGGGCAGCCGTCGGCATCAATCAGAACTTGTCGGGGCAAGACCCCTCCATTTGCTTCGCAAACGCGAATGGTCATGTGTGTTCCTCCATCATCCAGCGAAACGCCTTTGCCGTGCGCAGGTCGGCGTCTTTGAAATGCCCGCCGCTGTTCCATTCAAGGGTGCAGTCTACTCCACGCGCTGTAAGCTGGCTGTGCAGAGTGCGGATGTTATCGCCCACCGCAGCCATGACGGCGTTTTTTGTGCGCTCTTCCTTGTCGCCAAGGCTCAGATAAATGTGCTGCGTCTGTATCGGGTGCTGCTGTTCAAACTCCATCCAGCCCGGAAACCACACCGAGGGAGAAGCAGCGGCGACACCGTAGAACAAATCAGTCTGGGTGGATGCCCACAGCGAAAACAATCCCGCCAGCGAATAGCCGCCCAGAATGATTTTGACGTTTTCCGGGAGATGAAACTGCTGCTTCAGTGTGGGGATGACCTGTTCCGTCAGAAAGCGCAGGGTGTCCGCAGCATTGCCACCGAAACCTTGCGTTCCCCAGACAGCAGGGGCCTCCCACGGAGAAAGTGCATCGTTCCAGTTTGCCACGGGCACGGCCGCAAACAGAAAGTGGTGCGCACTCTGTGCAATAGTGGTAACCTCGCTTTCCATGCTCTGCAGTTCATGTTCGCCGGTCATTTGGAGCAGCAGATATTCTGTGTTGGCTTCGCCGTAAATGCGGCAAGGTCTGTTCCCGATTTGCATTGTCTGTGCAGTCATTGCGGCGTCCTCCCGAAAAAAATTTGATAAGCCCAGTATAGCAACTGAAAAATCATTTTGCAATTCAAAAGGCGTTCGCATTCGCAGCAAGCAGTGCAAGTTGGTACCAACCTGTGGGCTTTGTTGTACTTGCTAATTGATATAGGTTGATACCAATTAGCATCAGCTGCTTTTTTGATTCTCCTTCATGATTTTTCTGGCTCGTCCGCGCGTGGTGTCCTCAAAGGTTTCCTCTTCGCTGAATCGCAGCCAATAGGGGTCTTCCATCAGGCAGGCGTTGGTGCGTTTGACGATCTCCCATGCATTGTAATCCGGTAGACCCATCATTTTCAAAATCTCTTTACAGTCCATCCGATTTTTCGGAAAGATTCGTTTCTTTGCCCAAACAACCACATCGACTAATGGAACTTCACGCTTGTCACCGATGAAAAGATTCAGAGGAAGATGATACTGTGGAACGCCTTCATTGGCGCAAAGATACTGCCCATCTTCGCTTAGGTGGGCGATTTCTTTTTCATCCATCATCAATTTCAGATAGGCCATTTTATCACCCCATGGCGGCTTTCAGGTAGTGTAGGCGGTATTTCAGATACTGACGGATCGCAGATGCTCGTTGACAAGCTGATCATCTACATGATACCAGCCCTTTGAGAGCATTCCGCGGTTCGTCCGTGTTTCGCGTTTTTCGACCAACTGGATTTTTGCAGGGACTTCGATTGGGCTCATGGTATCACGCTCCTTTGCTTTATTATATCATGTTCGGATGGATAGACAAGACGAATGTGGCTGCACTCTATGTACACCACAGCAGATTTCAATCAAGTGCTGCCATTCCTACTCAAAGCAAAGGGGGACCGTTTCGCAACAGTCCCCCTTGCCATTTATCATTTCAAATTTACTCTTTCCCCAACCGCATTTTGAAATCATGATATCCAAAAGATACCAGTTCGCGGCAGGAGCCGGAAGCGTCCAGCGCCCAGATGGGCGGAAGGGGCATTCCGTTGAAGGTGTTGTTTTTGCAGGTGGTGTAGATGGCCATGTCGCCGAAGAAAAGGCGGTCGCCCTCGGCGAGCGGCGCATCGAAGCTGTAGTCGCCGATGACGTCCCCGGCAAGGCAGGTCGGGCCGCCGAGCCGGAAGGTGTACGGCTTCTCTCCGGCATCGCCCGCGCCCATCAGGGGCGGACGGTAGGGCATCTCGATGACGTCCGGCGTGTGGCATGCGGCGGACATGTCCAGAATGGCAAGGCGCGTGCCGCCGTTCTGCAGGGTGTCGAGAACGGTCGTGACCAGATAGCCCGCGTTCAGCGCCCACGCTTCGCCGGGTTCCAGATAGACCTGCACGCCGTATTGGTTCTGCGTCTCGGTGATGCAGCGCTCCAGCGTGGAGAGGTCGTAATCCGGGCGGGTGATGTGGTGTCCGCCGCCGAAATTGAGCCACTTCATCCGGGGCAGAAGGTCGCCGAATTTCTCTTCGACAACGGGCAGCGTCTCGGCCAGTGCGTCGGCGTTCTGCTCGCAGAGGGTGTGGAAGTGCAGCCCGTCCAGCAGCTGCGGCAGGGCGGGGTCCTGCGCCACGGCGGCGTCCCACTGGGCGCGGGTCGTGCCCAGCCGACTGCCCGGGGCGCAGGGGTCATAAATTTCGTGGCCGTCCTGCGTTGAGTGCTCCGGATTGATGCGCAGTCCCACGCTTTTTCCGGCAGCTTTGGCCCGGGGTCCAAACTTCTTCAGCTGGTTCGGGGAGTTGAACACAATGTGGTCCGCATAGTGCAGAAGCTCCTCAAATTCGTCCTCGCGGTAGGCCGCACAGAACACATGGTTCTCCTTGTCCGGAAGCTCTTCCCGGCCAAGGCGGCTCTCATACAGGCCGCTGGCTTCTGTGCCCGCGAGATAGGGGGCGAGCAGCGGATAGAGGTCGAAGTTCGAAAACGCCTTCTGCGCCAGCAGGATTTTGCAGCCGGTCCGCTGCTGGACGCCCAGCAGCAGTTCGCCGTTGCGGCGAAGCTGGGCTTCGTCCAGCAGATAGCAGGGCGTCGGGAGCGCCGCCAGCAGCGTGGCCAAGTCTTTGCCCGCAAGGCCCGCAAAGGGTGGGCGGGTGTCGGTGCAGCGCATCAGTCCACCAGAGCCGGGTCGTGGCTCTCGGAGCGGGGCAGACCGTACTGGTCCAGAGCGTCCAGATACGGGTCCGGATCGAACTCTTCCACGGTGTGGACGCCCTTGGTGGTCCACTTGCCGGTCAGCAGCATCAGCGCGCCGCACATGGCGGGCACGCCGGTGGTGTAGCTGATGGCCTGAGAGCCGACTTCCTTGTAGCACTCCTGATGGTCGCAGACGTTATAAATGTAGTAGGTCTTTTCCTTGCCGTCCTTCTTGCCGGTGAAGATGCAGCCAATATTGGTCTTGCCCTTGGTGCGGGGGCCGAGGCTGGCGGGGTCGGGCAGAAGGGCCTTGAGGAACTGGATGGGCACGATCTCCTGACCGTTGAACTCGATGGGGGTGGTGGACAGCATGCCCACATCTTCCAGACAGCGCATGTGGTCCAGATAGCTCTGGCCGAAGGTCATGAAGAAGCGGATGCGCTTGGCTTCGGGGATGTTCTTGGCCAGCGACTCGATCTCCTCATGATGGAGCAGATACATGTCCTTCTGGCCCACCTTGTCGAAGTTGTACTCGCGCTTGATGCTCATGGCCGGGATCTCGACCCAGTGGCCGTTCTCCCAGTAGCTGCCGGGAGCGGACACTTCGCGCAGGTTGATCTCCGGGTTGAAGTTGGTGGCGAAGGCATAGCCGTGATTGCCGCCGTTGCAGTCGAGGATGTCGATGGTGTCGATGGTGTCGAACTCGTGTTTCTTGGCGTAAGCGCAGTAGGCCTGGGTCACGCCCGGGTCGAAGCCGCTGCCCAGCAGCGCGGTCAGGCCGGCTTCCTCGAACTTCTTGGCATAGGCCCACTGCCAGCTGTAGTCAAAATAGGCCGAGAAACCGGCTTCCTTGCAGCGCTTTTCATAGATGGCGCGCCATTCGGGGTCGTCGGTGTTCTCCGGCTCATAGTTGGCGGTGTCCATGTAGTTGACACCGCACGCCAGACAGGCATCCATGATGGTCAGGTCCTGATACGGCAGGGCGATGTTCATGACCAGCTCGGGCTGGTAGCTCTTGATGAGGGCGATGACTTCTTCCACCTTGTCGGCGTCCACCTGTGCGGTGGTGATCTTGGTGGTGGTCGTGGGGGCCAGCTCGGCGGCCAGCTTGTCGCACTTCGACTTGGTGCGGCTGGCGATGCAGATCTCGGTAAAGACTTCCGGGACCTGGCAGCACTTGTGGATGGCGACAGAGGCCACGCCGCCGCAGCCGATGATCAAAACTTTGCTCATGATGGATTCTCCTTTATCTTGTAAATTGTTTTGTCAGGCCTGAAATCCGGGCCAGCCCTTGTCCAGTGCGATGAGAAGCTCCCGCAGGACCTTGCACGCCGTGGCGGTGGAAACGCCGGTGGTGTCCAACGTGGGGGCCAGCTCGTTGAGGTCTGCGCCGACGATGTTGGCCTTGGTCACGGTGCGGATGGCGTCCAGAAGCTGCAAAAAGCTCACGCCGCCCGCTTCGGGTGTGCCCGTGCCGGGGAAGCAGGAAGGGTCCAGACAGTCGAGGTCGATGGTCAGATAGACCGGGACCTTGCTTTCGCAGAGCTGCTCGGTCAGCTCTGCAAGGCCCGCGAAGTCGAACTTGTGCAGCTCGGTGTGGGCGGCGGCGAACTCGAACTCGGCGCGGTCGCCGCTACGGATGCAGAACTGATGGATATGCCCGTCGCCGACCAGCTCATGGCAGCGGCGGAGGACACAGGCGTGGCTGAGCTTTGCGCCCAGATAGTCGTCCCGCAGGTCAGCGTGGGCGTCGAAGTGGATGATGTGCAGGTCCGGATATTTCTGCGCCACGGCCCGGACTGCGCCCAGTGTGACCAGATGTTCGCCGCCCAGCAGTAGCGGGAATTTTCCGTCGTGCAGGATCTCGGCGGCGCGGGCTTCGATGTCGGCCAGTGCGCTTTCGCTGGAGCCGAAGCACAGTTCCAGATCGCCGCTGTCAAAGACGTCGAAATCAGTCAGGTCGGCGTTCTGATATGGGCTGTAGGTCTCCAGCCCATAGCTCTCGTGCCGGATGGCGGCAGGGCCGAACCGGGCGCCGGGGCGGTAGCTGGTGGTGGAATCGTAGGGCGCACCGTACAGCACGATGCTGGCGGCGCGGTAGCTGCTGTCGCAGCCGATAAAGGTCTCAACGTTGGGGTGCATCAGTGTTCCTCCACTTCCCGCAGCATTTCCTCAAGGAAGGCGGGCAGATAAAAGGCTCCGACGTGGAGCCGGGTGGTGTAGTAGCGGGTGCGCAGATTCAGCGCTTTCCATGCGGCGGCGTCCAAGTCGTCGATGGGGTGGTATTTCTTACTGGCGAAACCGAACAGCCAATACCCGGCGGCAAAGGTCGGGATGTGGGCCTGATATACCCGGCTGATGGGGAAGGTGGACGCGATCCGCTTGTGGCTGCGCTGCATGGCGCTGGCGTCCTCGGCGTAGAAGGGGCTTCCCTGCTGGTTGACCATGATGCCGTCCTCTTTGAGGGCGTTGAAGCAGCTGCCGTAGAACTCGCGGGTGAACAGGCCCTCGGACGGGCCGAACGGGTCGGAGGAGTCCACGATGATGAGGTCGTATTCCTCTTCGCACCGGCGGATGAACTTGAGAGCGTTCTCAAAGTAGATGTGCACCCGTCGGTCATCCATGCGGCACGCATTTCCGGGCAGATAGGCGCGGCACGCTTCCACGACCTGCGGGTCCATCTCCACGAGGTCGATCCGCTCCACGCGGTCATAGCGGGTCAGCTCCCGCACCACGCCGCCGTCGCCCGCGCCGATGACCAGAATATCCTTGGCCTCTTGGTGGACGGCCATCGGCACATGGACGATCATCTCATCATAGATGAACTCGTCCCGCTCGGTCAGCATCACGTTGCCGTCCAACGTGAGCACCCGGCCGAACTCGGGCGTCTCAAAGATGTCGATGCGCTGATAATCGCTCTGCTTGGAGTAGAGCTGTTTGTTCACCCGGATGCTGTGTTTGACATCCGGCGTGTGAAATTCCGAAAACCAAAATTCCATTCTCGTTCCCCCTTATGCCAGAACGTTCAGGTGTAAGATGTCCGGGTCTTCCGGGCCGGTCATGCTGCAGCCCTTGGCCTTGGCGTACTCGATGTAGTTCAGGATCTCCTTGGTGATCCGCTCGCCGGGGGCCAGAATGGGGATTCCCGGAGGATAGCACATCACAAATTCGCTGCACACCATGCCCTCCGTCTCCTGCAGAGGCAGACTCTTCTTGGGCGCATAGAACGCTTCCTGCGGGCTGGCAGCGACCACAGGATCGATGTATTCCTGACTGAGCAGACCGGCTCCGTCGGTGCGGAAGCGGCGCTTGATCTCGGCCAGTGCGCTGACCAGACGCTCCACTTCCTGCGGGCGGTCGCCGATGGAAAGATAGGCCAGAATGTTGCCGATGTCGCCGAACTCGATCTGGATGTCGTATTCATCGCGCAGGATGTCGTAGACTTCGATGCCGGCAAGGCCGATGTCGAGGGTGTGGACGCTGAGCTTGGTGGTGTCGAAATCGAACACCGAGTTGCCGTTGCACAGCTCCTTGCCGAAGGCGTAGTAGCCGCCTACGGCGTTGATCTCTTCGCGGGCATACTCGGCCATGTCGGCCACCTGATGGAACACCTGACGTCCGCGCTGGGCCAGATTGCGGCGGGAGATATCCAGACTGGACATGAGCAGATAGCTGCCGGAGGTGGTCTGGGTGAGGTTGATGATCTGCCGCACATAGCCGGGGTGGACGTTCGGTCCGATGAGCAGCAGACTGGACTGGGTCAGGCTGCCGCCGCTCTTGTGCATCGAGACAGAGGCCATGTCAGCGCCCGCAGCCATGGCCGAAACGGGCAGACCGCCGCCGAAGTAGAAGTGCGTGCCGTGGGCCTCGTCGGCAAGGCAGAGCATCCCGGCGTCGTGGGCCATCTTGACGATGGCGCGCAGGTCGCTGCAGATGCCGTAATAGGTGGGATTGTTCACCAGAACGGCTACCGCGTTGGGGTGTTCCCGGATGGCCTTTTCCACCTGCTCCCGCTTCATGCCCAGCGAGATGCCAAGGCGCTTGTCTACTTCCGGGTTGACATAGACCGGCACAGCGCCGCAGAGCACCAGCGCGTTTAGAACGCTGCGGTGCACGTTGCGGGGCAGGATGATCTCATCGCCCCGCTTACAGGCCGTCAGGACCATGCTCTGCACCGAGCTGGTCGTGCCGCCCACCATCAGAAAGGCGTGTGCGGCCCCAAAGGCGTCTGCCGCCAGCTCTTCCGCTTCCCGGATGACCGATACCGGGTGGCAGAGATTGTCCAGCGGCTTCATGCTGTTCACGTCTACGCCGACGCACTGTTGGCCCAGAAAGGCCGTCAGTTCCGGATTGCCCCGGCCCCGCTTGTGGCCCGGAACATCGAACGGGACCACCCGCATCTGCCGGAACTGCTCCAGTGCCTCGTAGATGGGTGCGCGGCGCTGGTCCAGCCGGAACCGTGTTCGGTTCTCACTCATGTTTTTTCCTCCGTCCCTGATCCCCCGTGCAAACAAAAAAGCGCAAGACCGCACCAAACGTGCAGACTTGCGCTTTGAAACATCATTGGAACACGCCGACAAAGCCCCCGGGACCAAACACCGGGGCACAAAGGGCCGCTTCACATGATTCAAAAGACGGGATGATGAGAGTCTATATAGCAATTCTGCTTTTACTGCTCTTTATTGACCGTTTCACAAGTCTGCACGGCGTTCCGTGCAATTTCATGGTTGTAAAGGAACCAACTTATAAAATTTGAGCTTCTAACTCAATCAATAATGGCGGCGATGCCGCCGGTCGGCAGTGGACCCGGCTGTCCGTATGGCCTTAGCCCCGCTGGGCGGTCCATGGAAGATTGCTTTGAAAAGACTCTGGATCTGGTTCGTCTCTCAAAATCGTGTGTGATTTTATCATGCCGTTAAAAGGTTGTCAATACATTTTTGTAAAAATCACGAAAAAAGGAGAAGGATTCGACAGAAGTAGGACTTTTGCACACCACAAAGCAGCACGCAGGGGGAAGTTTTCCGTCAAGAAGCACCTGCCCCTGAAACGTGATGCGCCGCAGCTTGCGGGCGGCGTCGGTGACCTCGACGGTGCAGAAGGTCTGCAAAACGCTGCAGATGGCGGCGGCATGGGAGACGACAAGGGCGGTCCCGCCGTCCGGCAGGGCGGAGAAGATCTCCTGAAGGCAGCCGGACATCCGGGTGCGGACCTCGCGGAAAGATTCGCCGTCCGGATTTTTGAAGTCCGGGTCCTCATATTGGCGCTGCCAGAACGAGAGGTCCTGCCCGGTGGTGTCGCCGGTCCGGCGCTCCGAAAGGCGGGCGTCCAGCGTGACCGGAAGCCCCAGCAGGGCGGCAGTCTGTGCGGCCCGCCGTGCGGGCGAGGACCACACGGCAGAAACACGGCGGAACGGTTCGGTCTGAAAGACCTGCTCGGCCAGCTGGATGCCGTCGGCAGAAAGGCCCGGGTCGGAGCCGGTGCGTTCGGGGATGGAGTGGCGCAGCAAAAGGAGCGTTTTCATGAAAAGAGCCTCCTGAATTGGGCGGAAAAAGCGGGCAAAACTCAGTATACCAGCGCAAAAAAGCCATTGCAAGGCGGCAAAAAGAGCCGGCGGACTTCAAAACGCAACCAAATTGCAAAAAATGTTACAATTTTCTCATGAAAAAGGGCGGTTTCCCATTGACAGACTTGTTATAATAGGGATGTAAGGATTTTTGAGCCAGCACTCTGCGGCTCTGATTGCTTGAATGTTCCCCTTTGCGGGCTTTGGAAAAAGAAAGAGGCAAACAGCATTATGACCAAGATCGATATTTTCTCCGGCTTTTTGGGCGCCGGTAAGACCACTCTGATCAAGAAGCTCATCAAGGAGTCCTTTGCGGGCCAGAAGGTCGTTCTGATCGAGAATGAGTTCGGTGAGATCGGCATTGACGGCGGCTTCCTGAAGGAATCCGGCATCCAGATCAACGAGCTGAACGCGGGCTGCATCTGCTGCTCTCTGGTGGGCGACTTCCGCGCCGCTCTGCAGCAGGTCGTGGATCAGTACCATCCGGACCGCATCGTCATCGAGCCGTCGGGCGTTGGCAAGCTGTCCGATGTGACCCGCGCTGTGGAAGGCGTGGCCGAGCATCTGGACGTTCAGCTGAACAGCTTCGTCACCGTGGCCGACGTGAACAAAGTCAAGATGTATATGAAGAACTTCGGCGAGTTCTACGATGACCAGATCAGCCATGCAAGCTGCATCATCCTGAGCCGCACCCAGACCGCCAGCGAGGAAAAGGTCGCTGCCGCTGTGGCCATGCTGCGCGAGAAGAACCCGACCGCGACCATCGTCACCACCGCTTGGGACGCCCTGACCGGCGAGCAGATCCTGAACGCCATGTCCACCAAGGACGACTTCAAGGCAGAGCTGATCGCCATGGCTGCCAAGGCCAACGAAGAGCACGCCCACGAGGATGAGGAAGAAGAGGAAGAGCATCACCATCATCATTACGATGAGAACGGCGTGTGCAGCTGCGGCCATCATCACCACGATCACGACGATGATGATGACGACGAGGACGAGCACGAACATCATCATCACGACCACGATGAGGATGATGACGACCACGATCATCATTGCTGCCACCACCATCATGATGACGACGATGATGACCATGATGAGCATGAGCATCACCACCACGACGATGATGACGATGAGGATGAACACGAGCATCATCACCATCACGATGAGGACGGCCATTGCTGCTGCGGTCATCATCACCACCATCATCATCACGACGGCCACGACGCTGACGAAGTGTTCACCAGCTGGGGCGTCGAGACGGCCAAGAAGATCGCAAAGGCAGACATCGAGCACGCTCTGACCGAGCTGGATACCGGCAAGTACGGCATGATCCTGCGCTCCAAGGGCATCGTGGACGGCGGCGCAGACGGCTGGCTGGAGTTCGACTACGTTCCCGGCGAGTGGGAAGTCCGTTCCCGCGGCGCAGACGTCGGCGGCAAGCTGGTCGTCATCGGCTCCAAGCTGGATGAAAAGGCCATCGCTGGTCTGTTCGGCTGCTGAGCCTTGACAAGAGGAGGAAGTACCGTTTATGGCAAATGAGATCCCAGTTTACCTGTTTGTGGGCTTTCTGGAAAGCGGAAAGACCAAGTTCATTCAGGAGACGTTTGAAGACCCCAATTTCGATTCCGGCGACAAGACCCTGCTGCTGGTCTGCGAAGAGGGCGAAGAGGAATACAATGAGAAGAAGTTCGCCTTCCCCGGCGTGACCCTCTACAACCTCGAGGACAAGGCCGAGCTGAACCCGCAGAACCTCGCCAAGCTGGCCAAGGAAGCCGACGCCGGCCGTGTGGTCATCGAGTACAACGGCATGTGGATGCTGCAGGATCTGGCAAACAATCTGCCCGAGAACTGGATCGTCTACCAGTGCATCGCCACCGCCGACGGCACGACGGCCCTCACCTACGCCCGCGACAACTCCATGCGTGCCCTCATGCTGGACAAGATCGCCCGCAGCGAGCTGATCGTGTTCAACCGCGCCGAGGCCGTCAACAACGACGCCGCCCGTCAGGAGCTGCACAAGCTGGTGCGTCAGGCATCCCGCAAGTGCGATATCGCCTACGAGTTCGCCGACGGCAGCGTGGCCTATGATGACATCCCGGACCCCCTGCCCTTTGATCTGAACGCCCCGGTCGTGGAGATCGGCGATGACGATTTCGGCATCTGGTATATGGATTGTCAGGACGAGCCGCAGAAGTATGCGGGCAAGACCGTCAAGTTCCTTGCGCAGGTCTGCCAGACCAACCGCGCGGGCAAGAACAGCTTCGTTCCCGGCCGCTTCGCCATGACCTGCTGCGTGCAGGATATCCAGTTCGTTGGATTCCCCTGCTCCTACGATGGCTACAAGGCGCTGGAACAGCGCGCTTGGGTCACCGTGACCGCAAAGGTCAATTACAAGTTCCACAACATCTATCGCGGCAAAGGCCCGGTGCTCACCGCCATCTCGGTGGAGCCGGCCGAAAAGCCGTTGAATGATGTCGTAACATTCTCTTAAAAACAAACGAATCTAAGGAGGATTCCACCATGAAAACATTGTTCCGTGTTCTGGGTGCTGCGGCGGCTGTCGCGGTCACCGGTGCTGCCATTGTCGTGCTGGATAAAGTCCTGAACGACAAGGACCCGCTCCACGTCGAAGAGGTGGAGTTCCCCGAAGAGGCAGAAAAGGACGCCGCAGAGGCCGCCAAGACCGCCGAAGCCTACGCTGAGGGCGAGGCAAAGGCAGAGCACACCCCCGCAGAGCCGGGTGCAGCTTGGCCCCCTGCCTTCGAGAAGCAGCCGCCGGAGCCGGAAGCTCCGGAAGCAGCCCCCGCTGTGGAAGCACAGCCCGCTGAAGAAGCTCCTGCGGAACCGGCTGTCCAGCCCGAGCTGAGCGAGGAGAAGCCCGTGGAAGCGGACGAGACGGTGAACCCGGTCGAGGCCGGCCCCGCTGTCGCTCCCAAGGACGAGAACGGCAAGTTCGACGTGACCAAGATCGCCGAAGCCAGCGATTTCTCCGGCTTGGAAGAGGAATCCGGCTGCAAGAGCTGAGAAGAAAAGTGTAAAATAATGGGGACGCCGCATCATACGATGCGGCGTCCCTGTTGTTTTAATAGCGCTTTTCCGGAATATTTTGCAAATATTCGATGTTGGTAATTTGACTCATGGCATCGTGAATATAATCGGTATCCACATCACCAGAATCAAGAAGAGGCAGCAAAATCTCAATATTTTTGAGCCGCGTTTTCGTCAGAGAGAGATTATAGCTGTAATCGATCACTGCTTGAGAGATCGTTGTTTTTAGATAGAGCGCAACTTCTGGAGTGAACACTTTGATTCGATCGCTGTGGGGGTTTAGGATCCAGATATTCTGACCGGAAGCAAAGCGATGATGTTGATAGAATGTTGCACCGGTGCTTCCATCCAGTGCAAGCGTCAAAATGCCGCCATCGTTGATGCAGGAAGGATCATATTCAATATAATCGGATACGCCATTATTAACGGATTTTCGACCAATAAACGGGATTGCTTCCGGATTTTCAGCCGAAGAAATACGGACCTGAATCTTATCTTTTTGCTTTGTCGGAAGAATGTCAAAATAGTCCGTCAAAAGAACACGGCTCAACTCTTTTTGAAGCGGGGCCTTCTTTTTGCAGAGTTGAGGAACAATCAAATAGCGATTCTGAATCAAATACGCAAAATAATCGTTTACAGCGGATTGCAAATCGGAAGTATAAAAGGTGTAATTTGTCTCTTTGTGGAGTGTATAGACCCACTGATCTTCGAATGTGATCTCCTTATTGAAAGAGAATGCAGTTTCTTTTCGTTCCCGATAGGCGGAGATCAACTCATTCTGATTCTGCTCGGAAATTTCGGTTGGAGTACGCACTTTTTGCTGTTTAATGAGTTTATACCCGTCGTCGAACTTGGCAAACCATGTTTTCCCAGTATGTTCGTGACCGGTCCGGAAAACAAGGATAATGGTTTCAGTTCCTTTCGGATAGAAAAGCTGTTCCGGCATTTGGATGGAAGCAACCAACTGGTTTTTTAGAAGCAGACGTTTTTTAATGGTGTCGATTCCTGTGTGCTTTTTTGTCCGAGAAGAAACGGCGTTGACCGGAACGATTGCAATTCCAAGAGAATCAGGCAAAAGGCAATCCAACATCAATTCAACAAAGGCGATTTCAGGGTAGACTTCATCGGAGTAAGGAGGGTTAATGAAGCCTACGTTACAATCTTTGGATTTAAGTTCATCTTTGATACTGAAGCAGTCATTGTTGTAAATATGAGAGCGTCCGTCTTTATTCAAGAACATATTTACGGCAACAATGGTATAAATGCTGGGGTCTTTTTCGACGCCGAACAGATTGTCTTTTCGGAAATGCTCCTTTTGCTCAAATGTATATTGAGGGTCAAGGGAAATCGTTTTCCATGCAGAGGTCAAAAATCCACCGGTTCCTGCACAGGGGTCTAAAATGCGAGAGTCCGTATTGATTTCGGCAAGCTGGGTGAACAGTTTCGTAATGTGAGAGGGAGTCAGAACGATGCCGAGGTCAGAACCGCCGGAGGTGGAATAAGATAGAAAAACATTGAAAAAGATCGAAATTAAGTCGAGTTCGCTGTTCTTATAGTAATCATACAGTGTTTTATCGACATCGCTGATCAAATGAAGAAGGGTTCCGTTTGGATATTCATGTTTAGCACCCTCTTTTTCTGAGTGTGCTAATCCCTCGATGGCTGGTTTTAGTTCATCCTGAATGATGGAAATATTCTGCAATCCGGAATTCTTTATTTTTCGTTCGATCGTTTGATAGAGAAAAATGGATAAGTCAGCATTATTGTTATAGGCTGAATAAGCCATCTTAAAGGCAGGGTCCTCCAGTGCATAGAGAATCGATCCGAGGACGTAAAGCCGCTTGTTTTCGATGATGCCGAGATAATCTCTTAAAAATTCATTGATCTCTTTTGCCTTTGCAGTAAGGTTGCGAAGTTCAGTAATCGAGCGAACATTTCGGTCCTGCTTTTTTACGATGTCACGGTATTCATGAATGGAAACGATATGATGTAGATTTAGATTGGAAAAGGTCTCAGCATCTTTTTTCCAAAGATAATGGTCGATCAAAAGCTCTTCCATCGAGGAGCCAGAAATACCGATGGCAATCACATCGAATTGATCTTTCAAAAAGGATGCGTACCAAAGTGCGCCGTTTACTGCATAATCGGCAACATGTTCTTCGATTTTTTCATAGAGGTGGAATTTTGCGTCGCGTTTATCTTCGATTACAAGAACGATATTGTATTTGCTGTCAAAAATAATAAACTCAGGATAGCCGGGTTTCTGCGTTTTGCGCTTCGAAGCCTTTGAAAGGAGTTCATCGATCACGGCATTTTCAGAACGGTCCGCCCACACAAAAACATCTTTTGTAAGAGAGCGAAAACTTCCGTCAATATAATTGTTTTGGCGAAGCATATTGATCACAAGGGAGTCGGTGACTTTTTCATGGGTCATAAAAATCTCCTTTGATAATTCTCATTTTTTGAGAATTATACCATAAAAAGAAACGTTTGTACAGCTTTTTATTCTTTACTCCCCGTTTGCAATTTTCTGCAAGCGCTTTTTGTCTACGACGGTCACGCCGCCCCGGTGGAGCTGAACGATGCCCTCTCCGGCAAAGTATTTCAGCAGACGGCTGACCACCTCGCGGGCGGAACCCATGTAGCGGGCAATTTGGTCGTGAGTCATGCGAAGCTCATTTCCGCCGGTCTTGGCCAGCTCGTCGGTGAGGAAGATGGCCAGCCGCCGGTCTGCGCTCATGAATAAGATCTGCTGCATGGTCCACATGGTGTCGGAAAAGCGCTCGGCAGTCATCTGGTAGGCGTAGCAGCGGGCATAGACATTCTGCTGCATCAGGCGGCGGAACATCCCCGCGCCGATGCAGTAGGCTTCGGTGCCCTCTTCGGCGTCGATGTAGAGGTCGAAGTTGACCGAATCCATGACGCAGGAAGCGGACAGAATACAAATTTCACCCTGAAACAGACGGTACAGCGTGATGTCGCGCCCGTCCTCTGAAAGCAGATAGGCCCGCAGCTGGCCGGAGCGCAGCAGCAGGATGCCGACGCAGTTTTCCACAGGGCTGTGGACCCGCTCCCCTTTTCGGTACTTGACGGGCCGGGTGTTCCGGCAGAGCAGTTCCTGCTCATCGGGGGTCAGCTGATCCCAGAACGGGAACGCACAGGCCAGACAGTCCCGGTTGACCTTGCTTGTTTGCACCTCTGACATGATGTTATCCTTTCCGCAGGGCCTTGGCGGCTTCCGTGCCCGCCAGTGCACCCTCATAAACGGCCTTGGCGACCTGCAGAAGACCGCCGGTGCAGTCCCCGGCGGCGTAAAGTCCGGGCAGGGTGGTCTGCATGGTGCGGGGGTCCACGACGATGCGGTTCCCGTCCACTTCAGCGCCCAGCTTGCGGGCCAGCGCGGTGCTGCCCGCCACGCCCAGCGCGACGAATACGCCGGACAGCTCTACGATGCCGCCGCCGTTCAGCTGGACGCCGGTGACCCGCTCTTCGCCCAGAATGGCGTCGATTTTTTCCGGATGAACAGCAACTTCCGGCGGGAACTGCGCCGTCAGCGGAGAACCATTGGTGAGCAGCGTCACGCTTTTTACGACAGGCAGGAGCGCTTGGACTTCGTGCAGGGCGTATTCGCCGTTTCCGAGAACCGCGACATCTTTTCCGCGATAGAAAAAGGCATCGCAGGTGGCGCAGTAGCTGACACCATGGCCTTCTAGCCCCACAAGGCCGGGAATCTTTGGCGCGGCGCGGGAAGCGCCGGTGGCTAAAATGACGGCGTCGGCGGGAAATTCCCCGGCCAGCGTTTCCACGGTCAGTCTGTCGGTGTAAGTCAGGCCGACGGCCTCGGTGGTGACGAAGTTCACCCCCAGCGCCTTGGCTCCTTCGATGCCGCGGCGTTCCAGCTCTGCGCCGGAAATGGGTTCGGCGAAACCGTAGTAGTTTTGAATCAGCTCGGCGCGGTCCAGCGCACCGGGGCCTTTGGTGAGAACGGTGGTCCGGACCCCGGCGCGGGCGGCATATAATGCGGCGGAAACTCCGGCGGGGCCGGAACCGACGATGACAAGATCAGGCATAGAGGACCTCCTGTGGTTTTTCTTCTAGTATACACCTTTTGGACGAAAAATCTGTGACCAAGTTCCAAAACGGCGCACTTTTCATTCCCCGCAGAATGTGTTATACTGAATCGATTTGAAATGACGCGGAGGAACGAAATAATATGACCAAACAGCGGCTTCTTTTTATCACCACCGGCGGGACCATCGCCAGCGTGCGCACGGCGCAGGGGCTGAAGCCGGTCCTGACCAGCGAAGAACTGCTGGCCCATCTGCCGGAACTGAACGACCTCTGCTGTCCCGAAACGCTGGCCCTGTGCAGCATCGACAGCACCGACCTCGGGCCGGAGCACTGGCTGATGATGGCCAAGGCCGTGCAGGAGAATTATGCGCTCTACGACGGCTTCATCATCTGCCACGGCACGGATACGCTGGCCTATTCGGCGGCGGCGCTGTCCTATCTCATCCAGAATGCAGACAAGCCCATCATCCTGACCGGCGCCCAGCAGCCTATCTCCAATGAGATCACCGACGCTAAGAAAAACCTGCGTGACAGCGTCATCTGCGCGCTGGATCAGGGCAGCCGGGGCGTGATGGTGGTGTTTGGCGGGCACGTCATCGCGGGGACCCGCGCCAA
>ERZ870052.283-NODE-283-length-20253-cov-6.936608_pt1 | contig 20253 bp, 14 predicted proteins | sample MGYA00520889_ERZ870052 | MGnify/ENA primary metagenome ERZ870052 (study PRJEB32232, sample SAMN07284988) | human gut metagenome | biome: human-associated habitat; material: feces | host: Homo sapiens | place: Tanzania | collected 2014-08-14 ...
ATAGTCGGCGATCCCCGCAGTCACCTGTTCGGCGGTGGAACCCGCCAGCTTCAGGTCCAGCGGAACGAGGACCTGCATTCCGGAATAATAATCGCAGACCACCGGGACAAAGGCCGGTGTATGGGCCAGACCGCTGATCTTCTGCATCTCCGGCAGGTGCTTGTGCGCCAGCGTCAGGCCGTAGCTCTTGGGCGCGTCGATCTTGCTGTGATCCGGACGGTCCGCGCTCTCATACTCGGCGATCATCTTCTTTCCGCCGCCGGAATAGCCGGAAATGCCGGTGCAGCTGAACGGATATTCTGCCGGGACCAGACCCAGCTCGACCAGCGGCCGCGCAATGCTGATAAAACCGCTGGCATAGCAGCCGGGAACCGCCACGCGGTAAGAATTTTTGATTTTTTCCTTCTGGCCCTTCAGCTCCGGGAAGCCATAGTCCCAAGCCGGGTCGGTGCGGAACGCCGTGGAGGTATCCAGCACCTTGACATCCGGGCGGAGCAGGGGCATGACTTCTTTGGACGCCGCATCCGGCAGACACAGAAACGCCAAGTCGGCCGAGTTGATGACCTTGGCCCGCTCGTTCACGTCCTTGCGGCCCTCGGCGGAGATGCTCAGCAGCTCGATCTCGGGGCGAGCGGCCAGACGGTCCGCGATGCGCAGACCGGTCGTGCCGGAAGAGCCGTCAATAAAAACTTTCACGCTCATGCGTTGTTCGCCTCCCATGCGTCCAGCTCCTCCGAAGCCAACGCGATCTGGTTCTTGACGCTTGCTTCCGAGGGGCCGCCGTAGCTGGTGCGGCCCTCACAGCACTTGATGAGGTCGATGGCATCATAGATGTCGTTCTCGAACAGATCACTGTAGGTCTTGAACTCGTCGAGGGTCAGCTCTTCGAGGGTCTTGTCCTTGCTGATGCAGTCCGACACCATGCAGCCGGTCAGCTTGTAGGCATCGCGGAAAGGCATTCCCTTTTTGGTCAGGTAGTCGGCGCAGTCGGTGGCGTTGATGAAGCCCTTTGCAGCGGCACGGCGCATGTTGGCGGGCAGGGTCTTCATGGTGTCCAGCATCGGAGTGACCGTTTTCAGGCAGAGGTCCAGCGTATCTACTGCATCAAAGATGGCCTCTTTGTCCTCCTGCATGTCCTTGTTGTAGGCCAGCGGGATGCCCTTCATCATGACGAGCAGGGTATTCAGGTCGCCGTAGACGCGGCCTGTCTTGCCGCGGATCAGCTCAGTGACATCCGGGTTCTTCTTCTGGGGCATGATGGACGAACCGGTGGTGAAGGCATCGTCCAGCTCGATGAACTTGAACTCCCAGCTGCACCAGAGGATGATCTCCTCCGACAGGCGGGACAGGTGCATCATGCAGGTCGAGATAGCCGCTGCCAGCTCGATGCAGAAGTCACGGTCCGACACACCGTCCAGACTGTTGGCGCAGGGCGCGGCAAAGCCCAGCTTCTCGGCGGTGAACTGGCGGTCCAGCGGGTAGGTCGTGCCAGCCAGCGCGCCGCTGCCCAGCGGGCACTGTGCATCCATGCGGGCGGTGGCATCCTCAAAGCGCTGCAGGTCGCGCAGGAGCATCCACGCATAGGCCATCAGGGCGTGGCCGAAGGTGATGGGCTGGGCACGCTGCAGATGAGTGTAACCGGGCATGACGGCGGTGGTGTTCTCCGCCGCCTTTTTGCAGATGACCCGCACCAGATCGACGATGCGGCCCTGCAGCAGTTTGCTGTAATCGCGCAGGGTCAGGCGGATGTCCAGCGCCACCTGATCGTTGCGGCTGCGGCCGGTGTGCAGACGCTTGCCCGCGTCGCCGATCCGGGCGGTCAGAGTCTGCTCCACAAAGGTGTGCACATCTTCGGCGTTGGGGTCGATCTCCAGCTTGCCGGACGCCAGATCATCGGCGATGGAAGCCAGACCGTTGAGGATGTCCTCGCAGTCTTTTTCGGAGATGATGCCCTGTTTTGCCAGCATGGTGGCATGGACGCCGCTGCCGCGCATATCCTGCGCGATCATCCGCTGATCGAAACGGATGGAAGAGTTGAAATCGTTGACGCGCGAATCGACCGCCTTGGAAAAACGGCCCTTCCAGAGTTGTTCTGCCATTTTTTAATTCCCTTATCTGTTCAATCTATTGCTCCGTCAGCGGGCTTACCCTCTCCGTCAGCGCAAATGCGCTGACACCTCTCCCAAAGTGAGAGGCATTGGCATGTCGGGAAGAAAATCCTTCTCCCGAAAACAGTTGGGCGCTGTCCTCATTTACAGCGGAGCTATGTATTTTTCAAAAAGAAAAGCCTTTTTCAGCCTGCTCAGACTTTCCCGGTCTGCCAAAGGCTCCCACTCTGGGGGAGCTGGCGAGCGAAGCGAGACTGAGAGGGCTATAAAAACGGCAAAGCCGCCGCAGGGGAAAACGCTCCTGCGGCGGTGCCGCCGGCAACTATGCCGGTTTTTGAAACCTCAGTGTGAAAGTGTAGAAAACACGCCGAGGGGAAAGTTGGCTTTGGATAGCTGCTTAGTCCTCGACCTTCGGCCAGCTCTTGGACAGCTTTGCGCGCTCCTTGATGGACAGGCCGAACAGGTTGATGAAGCCGGTCGCATCGGACTGATCGTAGTCCTTATCCACGCCGAAGGAAGCGGTCTGCTCATCGTACAGGGTGTACGGAGAGGTGACGCCGGCGTTGATCATGTTGCCCTTGTAGAGCTTCAGCTTGACATCGCCGGTGACGGTCTTTTCGAGGCTGTCTGCAAAGGCATCCAGAGCCTCACGCAGCGGGGTGAACCACTGGCCGTTGTAAACGATGTCAGCATACTTCTGGGACAGCTGCTCTTTGAAGTGTGCGCTCTCCTTGTCGAGGGTGATGGTCTCCAGAACGTTGATGGCCTTGTACAGGATCGCACCGCCCGGAGTCTCATACACGCCGCGGCTCTTCATGCCGACCAGACGGTTCTCCACGATGTCCAGCAGACCGATGCCGTTTTCGCCGCCGACCTTGTTCAGGTACTCGACCAGCTCGACAGCGCCCATCTCCTTGCCGTCAACGGCGGTGGGGATGCCCTTCTCGAAGTGGATGGTGATGTAGGTCGGGGTGTCAGGAGCCTGCTCAGGAGACACACCCAGCTCGAGGAAGCCGGGCTTGTTGTACTGCGGCTCGTTGGCGGGGTTCTCGAGGTCCAGACCCTCGTGGCTCAGATGCCACAGGTTCTTGTCCTTGGAGTAGTTGGTCTCACGGTTGATCTTCAGGGGGATGTGGTGAGCCTCTGCGTAGTCGATCTCTTCGTCGCGGCTCTCGATGTCCCACTCACGCCAAGGAGCGATGATGGCCATATCGGGGCACAGAGCCTTCAGGGTCAGCTCAAAGCGGACCTGATCGTTGCCCTTGCCGGTGCAGCCATGGCAGATGGCGTCTGCGCCTTCCTTGATGGCGATGTCGGCCAGAGCCTTTGCGATGCAGGGACGTGCAAAGCTCGTGCCCAGCAGGTAATCTTCATATTTTGCACCGAACTTCAGGGTGGGGAAGATGTAGTTCTCCACAAAGTCCTTCTTCAGGTCCAGAACGTACAACTTGGAAGCGCCGGTCGCCTTGGCCTTCTCTTCCAGACCGTCCAGCTCCGTGCCCTGGCCCACGTCGCCAGAGACTGCGATGACTTCGCAGTTGTTGTAGTTTTCCTTCAGCCAAGGAATGATGATGGAGGTATCCAAACCACCGGAATAGGCCAGAACGACTTTTTTGATGTTTTCCTTTTTCATGATGAAACGCTCCTTTGTTTTCATGCTTACACTTTTGTTTTTTCGCGCCGGGCGTCCCTCCCGGCACACTCGATCGTTCGGTTTCGTATCACGCTTTTTATTATACGCGGCGCGGCTTTTCCGTCAATGCGGAAAACCGCCAAACCTTCCGCCGTTTTCTGGGGCGATTTGGTTCACTTTGTATGTTTATGCAATTATTTTTGTTTATATTCAAATTTTATGCATTTTCAGTGTATAAATCCGAACCGAAAGATAAACGCTTCTCAACCATGCTCTGCTCCGGATGCCGAAGTTTCAGCCCTATAGTCATACTCTCAAGCCGCTCACCCGCATTTCATGACAGTTTCCTGCAATTCATGACATTTTATTCAATTTTTGTCCACATTTCCAAACATTTATGGTATAATCAAAATGCTTTCAGCAAGCATCCGATTCGATAAGGAGTGAGAGATCTTATGAAAAAACGCATAGTCAGCCTGATCGTCGCACTGTGTATGATGATCTCGCTGTTCCCGGTCAGTGTCTTTGCGGACGAGGGCGTGGCACTGTGTGCTGGACAGCCCGAGCTGACACTTGACAGCAGCGGCCGTCCCAACGGCTCTTCCGGGTACGGCTGGACCTACTCCGGCGGTGTTTTGACCTTGACCAATGGACGTTATAATTTCTGCAGCTCGTCCACCAATCCTTCCAGTCGGCCAATCCCTGCCGATGTACAGATCCATGTCACCGGCTCTGCCATTCTGGAAGATGGCCGCTTTTTGGGTCCGGTCACCAATCACAGCACTGTGGCTGGCGGCTTTTTTAAAAACACCTTTACCAATTATGCAAACACCTCCAACGCAGCCTTTTCTGGTGCTGTCTCAAATCAGAGCGGCTCGATCGAAAACTGCGTTTTCTCCTCTAAGGGAACCATCGCTTCCAACGGCGGCACGGTCCAAAACTGCCTGTTCTCCTCGAATCCGAAGGGCAGCGGCCTGTCTGTTCTCACGCTGCAGTCGGAAGACGGAAACAGCATGGCGGCCACGACGGGCGGCGGTTCTCTGATCATTTCTGGCTGTGAGCTGTATTTTGTCGGCTCGCCGGAGATCATTTTCGTGTTTACGGCTCCCACGTCGGTCAAGATCACCGAAGCCGATGGCACATTCTGGACGCAGACGGTCGAGAATGGCAAGCTCACTCCCAAAGCCCCCAGCCTTGATTTGGTCATCAACAACGACCCCGCTTCGAAAGATGAGGGTCGTCCCATCACCACCGGCGCAAAACAGCGCGTGGAAAACGGCGTTACAACTTATATTGGAAACGGCTGGGAATACGACGGCAAGACCCTTTCTCTGACGCCGGATGCCCCGACCGATTATGACTTCAGCAAAGCTCCGCTCAACCCTGCCAACAGTACGATCATGTGTTACGTTCAGGTCGGTTCCAATGCAGTCCTTACAGGCGGCACGTTCGCGGTCACGGTCCAGAATGACGGCACGATCCGCGGCGGCATCTTCAATGGAAACCCGGGCCTTTCTGCGGATATCTACCATATTGATTTGAACGGCAGCGGCAGCATCGTTTCTGTCAACGACAGCGATCAAGTCAGCTGGGACCCTTATGTCGTTGTGCCGCCGAGTTCCTCGGAGCAGAAAGTCACCCTCACCGCCGATGTGGATATCACCACTCTGAATTATGAGGATGTCGACACAATTTACTACAGCTTTTATCCCAACGGCGACCACAAGACGGTCACCTTCACGATGCCCGCTGAGGACGTGACGCTGAACCTCGTCAAGCCCACTGTCACGGTCCGGAACAACATCGACTCCACCGAACAGACTCCTGTTGCCGCAAAGCCGGGGGAGGAAGTTCAGATCACGGCAGAGTCCAAGCTCGGCTACACCTTCCTCTATTGGGAGAGCGACGACATCACTCTCTCTGACAAGACCCAGAACCCCCTGACCATCGCTTCCATGCCGGACCACGACATCACCCTGACCGCAAACTACGAGTATTCCAAGCTGGTCATCGGTGCAAACTGCGTTCCCACGCTGCCTTCCGGCAAAGACTGGTGGTATGATGAGGACAACAACACCCTGCATCTCGAGCCGACCACCCTCACCAAGTACGATTTCAGCCGCGAGCCGCTGAACCCGGGCGGCTACGACATCAAGTGCAAGATCGTCGGCAATGAAAACACCATTCTCGTCGGCGGCACATTCGATAACACCGTTGAGAACAACGGCGAGATCACCGGCGGCACTTACAACAATTCTGTCGAGAATAACGGGACCATCAAGGATGGCACGTTCAATGGTCCGGTCGAAAACACGGAAAACGGCGTCATTGAGGGCAAGACCTTCAACGATACGGTCAAGAATGACGGCCTGATCAAAGACGGAACCTTTAATGGCGAGGTAGACAACAGCGAAAAGGGAACCATCAACGATGGTACATTCAAAGACACCGTGAAGAACGATGGGACCATCAATGACGGAACCTTTAATGGTAAAGTTGAAAATACCGAGAACGGAACCATCAACGGCGGCACATTCAAGGACACCGTAGACAACGACGGCAAGATCACCGACGGCACATTTGACGGCGGCGTCAACAACGGCGAAAACGGCGATATCTCCGGCGGAACTTTTAACGGCAGCGTCGATAACAAGGGCGATGTCACGGGCGGCGACTTCAACGGCAGCGTGGACAATCACCCGGGCAGCACGTTCGAGCCGGACTCTGACGTGAACAAGACCTACACCGTCACCATCGAGGGCGGAACCATCAACGGCAAGACCACGGTGAAGGCCAAGAAGGGCACAGAGCTGACCGCCGTGCTGGACACTAATGCCATTCCGGACGGCATGGCCTTTGACATGTGGTCCCTCTCCTCGAATGCCCTGACCGGCGACCCCTCTGTGGACCTCAAAGCCGGAAACATGACCTTCCTCATGCCCGCAGAAGATGTCACCATCCGGGCACAGTATATCTCTTCTGCGATCGCAGAAGATTCTCCGGGCCTTTCGCCGCTGGGTACGGCGGCCCTGATCACGGCTGGTGCAGCCGTCACGGGCGTTGCGGTGTGGCAGGGCTACAAGATCGGCGTGGAGCTGTACCTGGAGCGCGAGCTGCCGCAGGGCACGCCCATCCCCACCAACCGCCGTGAGCTGGCGCTGTTGCTGTGGAACACGGCGGGCAAACCCGAACCGGCTTCTGCGGAACTGTTCAGCGACATCGATGCACAGGATCTCGACCTGCAGAAGGCTTCTCACTGGGCACAGGAACATCAGCTTCTGGGCGTTTCCAACGAGTACAACCTCACGCTCTTCGAGCCGGAAAGTGCTGTGAACGAAACGGACGTTCTGCTGGGCTGGCTCCGCACGAAGAAGCTTCTCCGCAATGTTGAAACGTCTTAATTTTCTAAAATGAGCGGCCGCAAAAACGCAATAGCCGCTCGCACCAAGAAATCGTATAAAAACAGAAACCCGGAACCTCTTTTGAGCCATCTGGCCCTGAAAAGGTTCCGGGTTTTATGCATTCTTGTTTCGGAGAACTGTTTTGCCGCCGTCTTTTGAAATCAGGCTTTTCCGTATTTTTTCAGCACAGCGGCAGTCTCTTCCGGGGTGACCATCCGGACGGGGTCCGGCTTCTGGTTTCCGGTGCGCAGGGCCAGCCACCAAGTGGAAAGTCCCAGCCAGCCGAATTTATAGGCCGTGTGCGGTGTGCGGCCCACGCAGGTGAAGCCCAGCTTTTCGTGGATGTGCTCGCTGGCCGGGTTCGGGTCCGCCACGAGGGCGTACACGTTCCAATAGCCGCACTGTTCCAGAAGTTCGAGCAGAGCGCGGTACAGCAGGTCACCCACACCGAAGCCGCGGGCATCCGGCGCACAGTAGATGGTGCTCTCCACCGACCAGTCATAGGCTTCGCGCGGATGCCACCGGTGCGCACAGGCATAACCCAGCAGCTTTCCGTTGGCGTCCCGCGCCAGCAGAAGCGGAGCAACTTTCAGGGTGTTGTCCACCCAGTCCTCGTACTCCTCCACCGTGCTGGGTGTTACCTGAAAGGTCGCCGTGTGGTTCAGGACATACCAGTTGTAAATTTCCACGATGTCGGCGGCATCAGCGCGGGTCGCCATCGAAAGGCGGGGCAGATGCTGTTCTTCCCACTCGGCGCAGAGGGCTTCCTTTTTGGCCTTGGTCAGCTTTTTCAGGGCCGCTTCCCGCTTGAGCGCGTCGGACTTGTCCGCACAGCGTTCCAGATACGCAAACCGGACCGCGCCCATCGCGCGGGTGCTTTTGGCTCCCTTGCCCGATTTATGGGCGTGCAGCCGTGCGCCCGGGTCGTTGGTCCAGCCGGTATACAGCTGGCCGCCCGCGCACCGCACCATGTAGACATACGATCGTTCTTCCGCTTCTTTTTCCATGTCAGAGTCTCCCGTTGTTCTTCAGGACCTGACGGCACGCCGCGAGAGCGGTCTCTTTGTCTTTGGCCGTGATGAGGAAGCGGCTTGCGTGGCAGAAGCTGATACCCTCGATGCCGCTCTTCTGCTCAATGACTTCCTGCGGCTGGCCGGCCCACGACTGCGGGAAGGGCAGCTTCGGCTTTTTGGTCTTGTGGTCGGTCACGCACTGGGCGCTCCAGCCGCCGCGCTGGCTGGGATAGACCACGAACAGCGCATCGGTGCGGTACAGGCCGTTTTTCCACGGCAGATAGCAGGGAAGCACCACGATGCCGTCGCGGGAGTTTTTGTAGGCCTGTTGAACCTTTTCATCTGCGCGGTTGACTGCATTCGCGCTGTCGAGCTGGTGTTCCAGGATCTGCTTCGCCACGGCCACGGCCTTGAAGAAGCAGGTATCCTGATCTTCCTTGGAATCCCAGACCGGGTTGAAGAAGCCGATGGCATCGCACAGGCTGTTCTGCTCGCCGGTGTTGTCGTTCAGGTCGAGCGGCTGGATGAAGTTTTCATCGATGAGCCGCGCCTGACGCTCTCCCACAAGGCCGGGGCCGAGCACCCGCCACAGCAGACCGAACGCCGCATACGGGATGCCGTTGGGCCGCGTCTCGCGCGGCTCCTGATGGTGGTCGAACATGCCAAAGCCGATATCATACACGATGCCGTCAAAATCATCCGGGACCACAAAGCCGCGGGTGATCTTGATATCAGGCCGAACGATCTGCAGCAGCGCGGTGGCAAACACATCGTCTGCGTGGAACTTGCCGGCGTGCGTGAATCCATTTGCGGGAATTTTCATTGCTTGTACCTCATTCTGTCAGTGTCTTTGAGGACAGTATATCACATTCTGCGGGCTGGGACAAATTTTTCATGGCGCAGCATTCAAAAATGGCTTTCTGCCGGGTTGACAGCCCGAAATCAGATTGCTATAATACAAATAGAAAAGGCGCTGCGACAAGCGGTTCAGCCCGATCCGTTAAGAGTTCTTAGAAATTCCAAGAACCGTCACCGGCCAGGGTGGCGGTTCTCGCTTTTCACTTTGATGGTGAATACCAGTCCAAAAATATGGAACGTCAAAGTAATCGGCATAGTCTCACCTCCTTTGTGGAGATGTGGCTGAACCGCCTGCCGTATGTGCAGCGCCTTTACCGCTTTGAAAAAAGCGGTATTTTTATTGTATCACACACTCGTTTTGTGTGCAACAAATTTCGACAAAACCGGCCCCGGGGATTTTACCATCTCCGGGGCCGGTTTCTGTTTTTTTAGTTATACTGCGTGAAGCCTTCCGGCAGTTTCAGAAGGTCCGTACGCGGAGTTCCAGAAATGGATTCAATGGTCGTCGTCTGCCTTCCATTTTTGATGTAGGCCAGTTCCATACCATCTGCACCGTCAAAGTAGAACTCTATGACAGTATTATTGCCATAATCGTTGGTACTATTTCTTAGATAAAAGCTCTCTTTGTAGTAGGTCTTGAGTCCGACCTTCTCCGTTCCAGAGGTCATATAGGCGGCGTTGGATGCATCCGGAATGATGAATACGGACCATGCAGTTTTCAGGTCATTCGCCCTGCTTTGGTCGATTGTTCTCGGTCCATAACAATATTTTCCCTGATAATCGATCTGATAATACTCCGAATTGCTTCCGTTGATGAGTTCGCCTCGATAAAATTCGCCTATGCTCGGGTCCGAAGAGAAACCGTTTGAGAAGAACGCCTTTTGTCCATCCACCGTAACCAGACGTCTTTCTTTGTAATCACTTTCTGGATATGACTGTACGCTTACCTCTATGGTGTAGCGGTCACTCAGAACGCCTTTCGACTTGAAATACTGGCTGGTCCGGGAAGCTGTGACATTTTCAGAGTACCAATCCGGCAGGGCAAACACACTGTCTGCCGGGTCGGCTTCGATTTTCTGGACTTTTAGCGTCGCGCCACCCGGCATAACGACGTATTTCAGTTCGTCGCCATCAAATAGGTAGTCCCATTCTTCCGTAACAGTCTGACCATACACCTTAATGCGGGCCTTGATGCTCTCTGCATAGTAATATCTGCCATCGTACTGATACTGTTCCGTCGCCGACACGGTTGCAACATCTGCTGCTTCCGGAATCAGGATATAGACTCGAATCATATCATCCAGCTGCTGCTGTAAATCTTTTGCGTTCGACGTTCCGGCATCGTATTTCTGAATGTTCCGGGTGTCATAAATCACATTATAGCCATTTCCGGCTGCATCCATATAATTGGCAATGTGTTTATAACTATCGTCGGTCGAACTAATATCCGTTCCTTCCCAATAGAGTTTCCCGTCTTTTGCAGCGCATTTTATCGATGCAGGGTATCCTTCCACGACCCCTTCATACTCTTCGTAGACATTCTCTGCGCTCACGCCCAGACGGGTGAAATAGGCATTCGTCCGCGTTTCGGCCCAAGTTGTGGGCAAGGCCGGCTTGGTCGGTTCCGTCGAAGCGGGCGGGTCCGGGTCCTTGGTCCCGGTGCTTCCAGAAGAAGCGGGCGGGTTGCTGGATGCCGCCGGGGCATCTCCACCGTCATCACAGGCCGTCAGCATCGACAGCGCCATTGCCGCCGCCAGCAGACAGACCGCCATTCGTTTCAGCAGTTTCATGGGCAATTCCTCCTGTTTTACACAAAGGGTTTTTTCTTATTTTACCCCCCCCCCGAACGGTTTTGTCAATGTTTTCCAGCTTTTTTGTTTCATCGAATTTTCGTCGATTTCTTTTGGTAAATCGACAACGCAAAAGGCTCTGCCGCATGGAACGCGGCAGAGCCTTTTGCTCTCGGTGATTGGTCCGATTTACTTCCGGTTCTTCGTCTTAGTCACGGCCTTGGTCGTAGTCTTTGCAACGGCCGTCGTCGGCTTGACAGCAGGGGAGAGGTTCGGCTTTTTGGTGATGGCCGTGGTCGGCTCACCAAGCGCCAGAACCTCGCTCAGTTCCTTCTGCACGGCGTCGTTGTTGGCGTCGGTGACGGCCAGAACGTCGGCGTAGAACTGCTCCATTTCCTCGCGGGTGGAGAAGGTCGCCACATACATCTGATTGCCCATCGCGCCGGACAGGGCATCGGGGATGCGGTCCACCATCCGCATATTCTGCTGATACTTCTGCATCAGCTGCTCGTGGCTGTAAACGAAGTGCTTGCCGTCGCGGCGGCCCGCAAACGGGCAGTAATAATGCTCGCCGACCGGCATATCCGTGCCGCCGAATGCGATCATATCGGCCCAAATCTTGTACACGTTGGTCGAGCGCGCAAAGTTGATCATATCGGGCGTGAAGCCGCCGCAGGGACGCATGTTGACTTCCAGCGCCACGATCTGGCCCTTTTCGCCCATGCTGGCCTGATCTTCGGTCATGCGGAAGAACTCGAAGTGGACGAAACGGCTCTTGACGCCAAAGCTCTTGACGGCGGCGCGGCCCGCAGCGCGGGTATCGTCGGGCAGGTCCTTGATGATGTAGTAGATGGAGTTATCATCGTTGTTCACGATGTCCATGATGGACACCGGGCTGACATTGCCCGCCTCAAAAATGGGGTTGCCGCTGCCGTCGATGATGGCATCGTAGCTGTTGACCTCGGCGTGAACGAACTCCTCCATGATGTAGGAGACATCCGGGTGATTCAGCGCCTTATAGTTGAGGAAGGCTTTCAGCTCTTCTTCGTTGGCCAGCTTGTGGGTATCGGACGCACCCACGCCGTTGTCCGGCTTGACGACGACCGGATAGCCCACCTCTTTGATGAAGGTCTTGCAGCCTTCGAGGTCGTCCACCATGTGATAGCGGGCGGTGGCAATGCCGGCCTTCTGGTAGTACTCCTTCATCTTGCTCTTGTACTTGATGCGGGGCATATCCTCGGTCTGGAAGCCGCTGGTGATGTGGAAGTCGGTGCGCAGGGCGGCGTCCCGCTCCAGCCAATATTCGTTGTTGGACTCCAGCCAGTCGATGCGGCCATACTTGAAGGTGAAGAAAGCCACCGCGCGGTACACTTCGTCATAGTTTTCCAGACTGCCGACCTTGTAATACTCGTTCAGGCTGTCCTTCAGTTCGGGCTTCAGCTCATCATAGGGCTGGTCGCCGATGCCCAGAACATTCATGCCGTTGTTCTTCAGCTCGCGGCAGAACTGCCAGTAGTTGGTCGGGAAATTCGGAGAGATAAAGATAAAGTTGCTCATGATTTTTTGATTCCTCTTTGATACTTTCTGTCCCTGCCCAAAGGAGCAAGGCCCTCTATTTTACGAGAGACGCCCGCAAGACGGAGCGGTTCACCCCATCAGGTACGGCATATAATACACGACCTGCTGATACCACCAATCCCAATCGTGCTTGACGTCATAGCCCCACAGGTCCACCCAGACCGGGATGCCCTTCTGGTCGAAAATTTCCTTCAGGCGGCGGGTGGTGTCCGGCTGTTCCCAGTCGCCCTGACCGCAGCAGATGACCGCTTTCTTCTGCCGGAACAGGTCCATATAGGGGTGGTCGGTGGGGAAGTTGGCCATATAATCCACCGGCGAGTTTCGGTAGACGACCTCATCCATATAATCGCCGAAGCCGTATTTCGTGGTGTAGATGCCGCTGAGGGCAAGGCAGCCATCGAAAATTTCCGGGAAGCGCAGATACAGATTGACCGCATGGGTCGCACCAAGGCTGCATCCGAAGGGGATGACGCCCGGGTCGCTGTCCCAGCCGTTGCGCTCCCGCGCGATATAGCGGATCTTCGGCACGGCCTCTTCGACGATGTAGCGGATCCACTGTTCATAGCGGCGGATGCGCCAATAGGGGTCGCCGTTGCTGTCAGACCACGTTTCCTTGTCCAGCGTGTCGATGGAAAGGACCATCAGCTGGCCGGACTCGATCCACGGAGCCAGCGTTCCCGCCATATGGAAGTCCTCGAAATCGAAGAAGCGGCCATCCTGACAGGGGATGAACAGCATCGGGCGTCCGGCATGGCCGTAGACCTTGCATTCCATCTCGCGGCCGAGCGCGGGGCTGTAATCCTTGAAATATTGCGTTTCCATGCTTCATTCCTCCTTGGAGAAGTTTCCGTCCAGTTCGTACATCAGGGTATGGAACACGAACGGCAGCTGCTTTTCCCAGCTGGCTTCGCTGTGGGTCCCGCCGGGGACCAGACGGGCCGTCAGGTGGATGCCGCGGATCATGATCTTACTGCACATATCGGCAAAGCCTTTCCGTATCCCCTCATGGTTGCCCATCTCGCGGGAGCCATAATCCATGTAGAGCACCGTGCCGGGTTCCAGCTTGGCGCGGCCCACAAGGCCGCTGAGCTTTTCCGGCGCGACCCAGATGGAGGGCGACAGCGCCGCCGCACGGCTGAACACATCGTTGTGATTGAGCAGGGCATACAGGCTCATCAGGCCGCCCATCGAGCTGCCGCCGATAAAAGTGTGCTCCCGGTCGGGCAGGGTGCGGAAGTTGCGGTCGATGAAGGGCTTGAACCGGTGGATGAACCAGCTCATGGTCGCCGCGCCCTTGCCATCGAAGTGGCCGTAGGTGGGGTCATCGAACCGATAGGGCGAATACTCCATCAGGCGCTCGTTGTTGGGGCCGGCGTTGCATTCCACGGCCGCCACGATGAGGGGCGTGTCGGTATAGTCCAGATAGTCTGCCACGCCCCAGCTCTTGCCGTAGGTGGCATCCTCGTCGAAGAACACGTTCTGCCCGTCGAACATATACAGCACCGGATAGCGGCGGTCCGGCTGGGACTCGTACATGGTGGGCAGATAGACATAGACTCTGCGCTGCTCGGTCCCATTGACGGCCGGGTAGCTGACGCTCCATTTTTTGATCATGATCCTGTTCCCTCTCATTTTCGTTTACTGTATGCTTAGTCTAGCACCACTGGGAGGGAAATTCAATTCCCGGATGCATCCTTGCCGCGCCGATACAGCAAACGCCGTCCGGTAAGCTGCCGGACGGCGTTTGCAGAAGTTCCCGGACAGGGGAGATCAATACTTCTTTTCGACCGGAACGATCCAGCCCTTGGTGTCGGGCAGCTTGCCCCACTGCATGCCGGTCATGGTGTCATACAGCTTCTGAGTGACAGGCCCGATCTTGCCGTCGCCGATATAGGCGTGCTCGCCCTTCCAGACCAGCTCCTTGACCGGAGAAACAACGGCTGCCGTGCCCGTGCCAAAGACCTCTTCCAGCTTGCCTTCGCGGGCAGCCTGCATGATGTCGGCGATGGCCAGCTTGCCCTCGATGACCTCATAGCCCCAGTCCTTCAGCAGCTCGATGCAGCTGCGGCGGGTGACGCCGGGCAGAACGGTGCCGACGGTAGCAGCGGTGTACACCTTGCCGTCGATCTTGAACATGATGTTCATGCTGCCGACTTCCTCGACGTACTTCTTTTCCACGCCGTCCAGCCACAGCACCTGTGCGTAGCCCTGCTCCTCGGCCAGCTCACCGGCCTTGATGGAAGCAGCGTAGTTGCCGCCGCACTTGGTGAAGCCGGTCAGGCCGGGAGCGGCACGGATGTACTCGTCTTCCACGTAGATGCGCACGGGGTTGATGCCCTCGGCATAGTAAGCACCCGAGGGAGCGCAGATGATGCAGAAGATGTAGTGCTTGGAAGCGTGCACGCCCAGACCCACGTCATTTGCGAACACGAAGGGACGGATGTACAGGGAAGCGCCGTCGGAATGGGGCACCCAGTCACGATCCACATCCACCAGCGTCTCAACGGCCTGAATGTAATCCTCCACAGGGATCTTGGGGATGCACAGACGGTCGGCGGAGTCCTGGAAGCGCTTTGCGTTGCAGTCCGGGCGGAACAGCTGGACGATATCGTCGGCCGTGCGGTATGCCTTCATGCCCTCAAAGATCTCCTGAGCGTAGTGGAACACGACGGTAGCCGGGTCCAGCTCAAAGGGGCCGTAGGGGACGATGCGGGCATCGTGCCAGCCTTCGCCCTCGGTGTAATCCATCACGAACATATGGTCGGTGAACTTCTTGCCAAAACCCAGATTGCTCTCGTCAGGCTTTGCCTTCGGAGCAGTGGTACGGGTGATCTTGATATCCAACATGATTTATTTTCCCTCTTTCCTGATCTCGGGCGCAGCGAGTGAAAATGCGCCCGCAAACACCGAATGTTGTTTTCTATTATAGTATTATGAAATCGTTTTACAAGGAAACGAAAAATCTTTCATCTTTCCCCCTGTTAAGTTGCGCGGAATTGCCTGCTTTTCTATGTGCAATCTGCCCAAAATATGATACAATGAGGGCATAAGCCGGATCTTACAGGCTCAGAAAGGAGCTTTTGCACAATGATAAAAGGTGTTATTTTTGATATGGACGGTCTGATGTTCGACACCGAGCGCATCTGGGCCACCCTGTGGCGGCCCGCGCTGGCCACGCTGGGCCTTTCTTATAAGGAAGGGCTGGACGCCGCCGCCCGGGGCACGGCAGGCGACTCCATGCGGGCGGTGCTGCGCCGCTTCTTCGGCCCGGACTGCGATACCGACGCCATCATGGAGGCGCTGCACCAGCAGGCAGAGACGGCCTTTCAGGCACCGCCGCCCAAAAAGCCGGGGCTGGATGAGCTGATCGCCTATCTGGAGGCACAGCACATCCCCATGGTGGTGGCTTCCTCCAGCCGGATGGCGTCCATCCTGCGGCACCTCAACAACTGGCACATGACCGATCACTTCAAGGCCCTTATTTCCGGCGAGCAGTTCTCTGCGTCCAAGCCCGACCCGGAGATCTTCCTCACAGCGGCCAAGGCGCTGGGCACCGTCCCGGCTGAAACGCTGGTGCTGGAGGACAGCTACAACGGCGTGCGGGCCGGTGCCCGGGGCGGCTTTGTCACCGTGATGGTGCCGGACCTTGCCCCCGCCGACGACGAAATGCGCAGCCTGTACACCGCCGAGTGCAGGGATCTGTTCGAGGTAAAGAAGCTGCTGGAAGCAGGGGAGCTGTAACGGCGTTTCCCGGCCGTTTTCCGGCACAGCTTGCACCCAAAACATGTCGGCCATGTAAAACTGATATCAGCCGGGCCGCAAAAATGTACTATAATGGGAGAGCAAAAAAAGAAGGTGCAAGCATGAAATCAAAACATCGCGGACAAATGTCCGAATCTTTTCTTACAGCCGTATTCCTGTCCCTGTCCGGCGGCCTGCAGGACGCCTACACCTATCTGTTCCGCGGCAAGGTGTTTGCCAACGCGCAGACCGGCAACATCGTGCTGCTCAGTTCCAACCTGATGGATGGGAACTGGGAGCGGGTGCTGCATTATCTGGTGCCCCTGTGCGCCTTTGCGCTGGGCGTGCTGACCGCCGAAAAGATGCAGGAGCACTTCCGGAACATGCAGCGGCTCCACTGGCGGCAGCTGGTGGTGCTGGGCGAGGTGCTGCTGCTGTTCCTTGTGGGTTTTCTGCCGCAGGAGCAGAACCTGCTGGCCAACGCCATCGTCTCCTTTTCCTGCGCCATGCAGGTGCAGGCGTTCCGCAAGGTGAACGGCTACGCCTTTGCCAGCACCATGTGCATCGGCGACCTGCGCAGCGGCGTGGAGGCCCTGTGTGTCTGGCGCCGCACCCGCGAACCCAAGGCCAAAGACCGGATGCTGCGCTATTTTGGCATCATTCTGCTGTTTGCTCTGGGCTCCGGCATTGGCAGCAAGAGCTGCGTCTGGCTTGGCGGCAGGGCCATCTGGATCTCCTGCGGGCTGCTGCTGGTCAGCTTTGCGCTGATGTTCATTCGTGAGGATCTGGAAGAGAACCCGGTGATCGAAAAAGACCTTGCCGAGATCCGGCAGGAGACCCGGGAGATCGACCACGCCCTCCGGCAGGAGCTGCAGGAACAGCAGCAGGAACTAAAGGAGAGCGCCGCGCCGCACCACAGATGATCTGCCATCTGCCCTGTTTTCCGAAAACCGGAAGGGAACAGGGCAGATTTTTTGTTTTACGCCTGAGCGTATTCTGCGCAGGGGGGCAGCTGCAACAGATACCGTGCAGCCGCCCCTGCTTTTTATGTAAAAATCATATCGCCGCCATGTGCAGGATACTTTTTACACATCCTCTGTCTGCTCGTATAATAAGCACTGCAATCGAACGTTGCAAGAGGGAACCGAAAGTGTATCAAGTAGTTTTGTGAACGGAGGCTGTTCTTATGTCTGAGATCAAAAAGGTCGTGCTGGCCTATTCCGGCGGTCTGGATACTTCCATTATCATCCCGTGGCTGAAAGAGCATTACAACAACTGCGAAGTTATCGCTGCCTGCGCTGACCTTGGCCAAGGCGACGAACTGGAACCCGTTCATGACAAAGCACTGAAAACCGGTGCAAGCAAATGCTACATCATGGACCTGAAAGAAGAATTCATCAGCGACTATGTATGGCCCACCGTTAAAGCCGGCGCTGTATACGAAAAGAAATACCTGCTGGGTACTTCCTTCGCTCGTCCGCTGATTGCTAAAAAATTAGTTGAAATCGCTGAAAAAGAAGGCGCTGATGCTATTGCTCACGGTGCTACCGGCAAAGGCAACGACCAGGTTCGTTTCGAACTGTCCGTAAAGGCTCTGGCTCCGCAACTGGCAATCATTGCTCCGTGGCGTGAGTGGGAGCTGCGCAGCCGTGACCAGGAAATCGACTATGCTGCAGCACATAACATTCCTATCCCTGTATCTCATGACCATGACTACTCCATGGACCGCAACATGTGGCATCTGTCCCATGAAGGCAGCGACCTGGAAGATCCGTGGAATGCACCGAAGGATGAGCTGTTCATCGTTACCAATATTCCTGAAAAAGCTCCTGATAAACCGGAATATGTTGAGCTGGAATACGTTGAAGGCGTGCCAGTAAGTGTTAACGGCGAAAAACTCAGCCCGGCTAAGCTCGTTGAAAAGCTGAATGAAATCGGTATCCGCAATGCTGTTGGTATCACTGATATGGTTGAGGACCGTCTGGTTGGCATGAAATCCCGTGGCGTTTACGAAAACCCTGCCGGCGCTATCATCTACTACGGCCACAACGATCTGGAAAACCTTTGCCTGGACCGTGCAACCCAATCCTTCAAACAACAGGTTTCCATCCGTTATTCCGAGCTGGTTTACGATGGCATGTGGTTCAGCCCGCTGCGTGAGGCTCTGGATGCTTTCGTTAACGAAACTCAAAAAACCGTTACCGGTACTGTTCGCATGAAACTTTATAAAGGCAACATCTACAGTGCAGGCGTTAAATCCCCGTACTCCCTGTACAGCCAGGAATATGTAACCTTCGGCGAAGACGAAGTTTACAACCAGGCAGATGCTACCGGCTTCATCAACCTCTTCGGCCTGCCGCTGAAAGTTAGAGCGCTGATGAAGAAAGGCAACCTGAAATAATGGCCAAGCTTTGGGGCGGTCGTTTCAGTAAGAATACGAACGAATTGGTGGACGCATTTAATGCGTCCATTGATTTTGATAAACGCTTATATCACGAGGATATCCGCGGCAGCATTGCACATGCCGGTATGCTGGCTAAATGCGGTATCATTCCGGCAGAGGACGGGGAGAAGATTATTGCCGGTCTGAAAGATATTCTGGCTGATATTGAAGCAGGCAACTTCCATTTTGACGTTGCGCTGGAGGACATTCATATGAATGTGGAAGCACGTCTGACCGAACGCATCGGCAGCGCCGGCGCTCGTCTGCATACCGCACGCAGCCGTAACGACCAGGTTGCACTCGATATGCATATGTATATGAAGCGTGAGGTTGCCGAAATTGCCGAGCTTTTGCTCAAATTTGAGGAAGCTCTTTTAACAGTTGCCAAAAAGCACGAAAAAACTCTGATGCCGGGTTATACCCATCTGCAGCGTGCGCAGCCGATTACCTTTGCTCATCATATGCTGGCATATTTCAATATGCTGCAGCGTGACTTCCGCCGCCTGCTGGGCGTTTGGGAAGGCGCTGACATGATGCCGCTGGGTGCCGGTGCGATTGCAGGCACTACATTCCCCATCGACCGCTTTATGGTTGCGGAGGAGCTGAACTTCGGCACAGTTTATCCGAACAGCATGGACGCAGTAAGCGACCGTGACTATATCATTGAATTCCTTTCCTTTGCTTCTACCCTCATGATGCACATGAGCCGTCTGAGCGAGGAAATCTGCCTCTGGAGCAGCACCGAATTCGGCTTTGTGGAGCTGGACGATGCTTTTGCCACCGGCTCTTCCATGATGCCGCAGAAGAAGAACCCTGATATTTCCGAGCTGGTACGCGGTAAAACCGGCCGTGTGTATGGTCATCTGATGGCTATGCTGACTACGGCGAAGGGCCTGCCGCTGACCTATAACAAGGACCTGCAGGAGGATAAGGAAGGATTCTTCGACGCTATCGACACCGTTAAATTCACGCTGGCTGTTTATCGTGATATGATTCTGACGATGACGGTTAATGTGGACAAGATGGCGCAGGCAGTGAGCAAGGATTTCTCCAATGCCACCGACCTGGCAGACTATCTGGTACGTAAGGGACTGCCCTTCCGTCAGGCACATGAGGTTGTCGGCAAATGCGTTGCCTATGCTATTCATCAGGGCAAATTCCTGCCGGAGATTTCTCTGGAGGAATACAAGCAGTTCTCCGATCTCTTCGAGAGCGATTTGCTGGTAGCTCTGAAACCAGAGCATTGCGTAGAAGCACGTAAATCCTACGGTGGCCCTGCTTTCTCCGAAAACGAGAAGCAGTTCGCTATCGGCGACAAGGTGCTGGCAGTGCAGCAGGCTAAGCTGGAGGAGCTGCAAAGCAAGCTGTAAAAATTTAATAGAGCAAAATTATAGAGGCTGTCACGAAAGTGGCAGCCTCTTTGCTTGTAGTGCAGGGGTTAGTAAAAAAATATTGACAAATTCTGATGGAAAATATAAAATTATACTGAAATTAAATTCAGTGAAACTGAATTCAGTATAAACGGAGGTTACAGGATGTTTGTCGGTAGAGAAGCAGAGTTACAGCAATTAACAGAAGTTTTTGCTCAGCCAGGTAAGCAGGCAGTGATGCTTTATGGCAGGCGCAGAGTTGGTAAAAGTACGCTAATTTTAGAAGCTATAAAGAATATAGCTTGCAAAGTTATTTAT
>ERZ870052.286-NODE-286-length-20126-cov-7.868372_pt1 | contig 20126 bp, 18 predicted proteins | sample MGYA00520889_ERZ870052 | MGnify/ENA primary metagenome ERZ870052 (study PRJEB32232, sample SAMN07284988) | human gut metagenome | biome: human-associated habitat; material: feces | host: Homo sapiens | place: Tanzania | collected 2014-08-14 ...
CTACAAATGTGATATCATGGGAAGTCAGTTTATCGAATTTGATCTGAAGCTTCTCCATGTTATCGGATTTATTGTGAGCCTTGAGAATAGAATATGCGATGGTATTCTTAGCAGCCTCCTCCTTCGCTACAGGCAGGTTCGCCTGGTTCTCAGGAATGATTTCCTGGCCGTTCTGAAGATAAACACCGGTATCGTAAAGTTTCATTTCGGTTCCTCCAATCTGTAATGATTCTTTTTTTCACAATTTCGTTTATTATAGAGGATTTTTCATGATTTATTTGGATTATTCCGCCAACACCCCTGTCGATGAGCGGGTGCTGGCGCAGTTCTGCGCGGTAGAGCGCCGCTGCCCCGGCAACGCCAACTCCCACCATCAGGCGGGGGCCGCCGCCAAGGCGGAGATCGACCACGCCACCCAAACCATCGCCCAGCTGCTGCGGGTGCAGCCTGCGGAGGTCATCTACACCTCCGGGGCCAGCGAGTCCAACAACTTTGCGCTCAAAAGTCTGGCGCGGCTGTCCCGCCATGTTGGCAAACACATCATCTCCACCCCGCTGGAGCATTCTTCCGTCAGCGGCACCTTGACCGCCTTGCAGGAGCAGGGCTGCGAGATCGACCTCGTGGACATCAAGCGGGACGGCACCATCGATCTGGACCACCTGAAGGAGCTGCTCCGCCCGGACACCATCGCCGTGGCGGTCACCCTGGTGGACAGCGAGCTGGGCACCGTGCAGCCCGTGCAGAAGATCGCCGAGATCCTGCACGCCTACCCCCACTGCCATTTCCATGTGGACGCCACCCAGGCGGTGGGAAAGATCCCCGTCTCCTTTGAGGGAGTGGACACCATGAGCCTCACGGCCCACAAATTCTACGGCCTCAACGGCATCGGCCTGCTGCTCAAACGGCGGAATCTGGCGCTGGAGCCCCTCATCCACGGCGGCGAGAGCACCACCATTTACCGCAGCGGCACCCCCACCGTGGCGCTGGCCTGTTCGCTGGCGCTGGCGCTGGATCAGGCCGTCACCAAGCTGCCCGCCCGGGTGGAGCACATCCGCGCCCTGAACGCCTGCCTGCGCACCGGCCTTGCAAAATACCCCAAGGTGCGCATCAACAGCCCGGAAGGCGCTGTGCCGCAGATCCTGAACCTGAGCGTGCAGAATGTAAAGGGCACCGTGTTCCAGCGGGAGCTGGACGCCAGAGGCGTCTGCGTCTCGGTCAAATCTGCCTGTTCTTCGGACGGCCTGCCCTCCCGAGCGGTATTTGCCGTGAGCCATGACCGGCGCAACGCACTGTCCTCGTGGCGCATCAGCCTGAGCCACCTGACCACCGAACAGGAGATCGCCGGTTTTATGCAGGCCTTCGATGCCTGTTACAACGCTCTGACCCAGTGAGATATATGAGGTGAGCCCATGAAAAAGACTTTAGAGCCCTATCAGCTGATCGAACGCAGCATCATCAAAAAATACCGCAAGGAGCTGTGGACCCCCTTCATCGTGGCGGTGAAGCGCTACGAACTGGTACAGGCCGGCGACCGCATTGCCGTATGCATTTCCGGCGGCAAGGATTCCATGCTTATGGCGAAGCTCATGCAGGAGCTGCAGCGCCACAGCGATGTGCCCTTTGAACTGGTATTTCTGGTCATGGACCCCGGCTATAACGAGATCAACCGCCAGAAGATCGAGAGCAATGCCGAACTGCTGCACATCCCGGTAACGATTTTTGAGAGCAACATCTTTGCCGTAGCCAACAACACCGACAAAAACCCCTGCTACCTCTGCGCCCGGATGCGCCGCGGCCACCTGTACAGCAAGGCCCGGGAGCTGGGCTGCAATAAAATCGCGCTGGGACATCACTTCAATGATGTGATCGAGACCACCGTCATGAGCATGTTCTACGGTTCCCAGCTGCAGGCCATGCCGCCCAAGCTCCACAGCACCAGCTTCCCCGGCATGACCCTCATCCGCCCGATGTACTGCATCCGTGAAGAGGACATTCTGGCCTGGAAGCGCTACAACGAGCTGGAGTTCATCCAGTGCGCCTGCCGCTTTACGGAGAACTGCACCATGTGCGACAACGGCGGCGGCGGTTCCAAACGGCAGGAGGTCAAGACTCTGCTGCGCCGCCTGAAGCGTGAGAATCCCAACATCGAAAACAGCATTTTCCGCAGCATCCACGCTGTGGCGCTGGACACCATGCCGGGCTATAAGTCAGAGGGTGTGGAGCACAGCTTTCTGGAACGCTTCAACGAAAAAGAGCAGGAACTTCCTGCCGAAGATTGATCTCTTTTAGAGACATTCTGTCAAAACTATGAGAGCAAAAAATAAGCACCCGGCAATGAAAGCCGAGTGCTTATTTTTTACCGCTCGGAGAGCGGCATGGTCAGGACGAAGAACGCGCCCACGAAGCAGATCGTGGGTGGTTTGCCTGATTCACATTTGGTGGAGGCGATGGGAGTCGAACCCATGTCCGAAAAGAGTTCAGTGCAGGTGTCTCCGGGTGCAGGCGATCTACAACATTCCCGCCGCGCCACGCCGATCGTCAGGCTAGCGCATTGGTAGCTTCATGAGTTCCTGCCGGTCCGCAAAGCTTAGGTCCGTTCAGGTGCTGTGTCTAAAGGACGCCCCGGCCCCACACGACACAAGAGTGGGCGGAACGCGCAGCACTCAGGCTGCGAGCAACTGATAATTATTGTTGTCAGTTAATTTTTTTGGAGGAGTTATAGAGCAGTTCCCCCGCTGCTACCCGCTGCCCAGACCTCGCTCCCCCCGTCGAAACCTTTACGCCCCCCTATAAAGCACATCTTGCGATGTGCGGAAAGCTGGGTTTTCTGCGGTGAGCCGCAGTCTGTTATTGGAATGCTTAATAATACTTGCCGTTGGACTTCACAGCCCGGTCAATGGAGCGCTTTGCATCGCGCTGGGCGGCATCGGCACGCTTGTCGTACAGCTTTTTGCCCTTGCACAAGCCCACTTCCATTTTTACGCGGCCATGCTTGAAATAAAGCGAGAGCGGCACCAGCGTATAGCCCTGCAGCTTGCACTGCTGGTGCAGACGCCGGATCTCACTTTTGTGCGCCAGAAGCCGCCGGACGCGCATGGGGTCCTGATTGAACAGGTTGCCGTGGTCGTAGGGGCTGATGTGCATCCCCTTTACCAGCAGCTCGCCGTTTTCAATATCCACCCAGCTGTCCTTCAGGTTGACCCCGCCGGCCCGCAGGCTTTTCACCTCGGTGCCTTTGAGCTCCACACCGGTCTCCAGCGCTTCCAGAACAAAATACTCGTGGCGCGCTTCGCGGTTGGTGGCGATGGTCTTGGTCGCCGGGCGCTCCTTTGTGGGTGCCATGCTGCGCGCCTCCTTTCTCCGTTCCGTTTGTTGTTTCAGTATACCATTTTTTTGCGGTAATGCAAGGGCTGTTTCTGACAGAATTGTAAATTTTTACAGATTTACAGCTCTCCCCGGCCGGAAAGCGCCCGGTACAGGGTGGTCTCGTCGGCGTATTCCAGGCTGGCCCCCACCGGCAGACCGGAGGCAAGCCGGGTGACCCGGATGCCCAGCGGCTTGATGAGCTTTGCCAGATACATGGCGGTGGCTTCGCCCTCCACGGTGGGGTTCATGGCCATGATGACCTCCTTCACCGTGTCGTCCTTCAGCCGCGCCAGCAGCTCCTTGACGGTCAGCTGCTCTGCGCCCACACCGGCCAGCGGGTCCAGCAGGCCGTGCAGCACATGGTACAGGCCGTTATACTCCCGGGTGCGCTCAAAAGCCTGCACATCCCGGGGCTTTTCCACCACGCAGATCACCGAGGTGTCCCGCTTGGCACCGGCGCACACCGGGCACAGATCAGCATCCGTGTAGTTCTGGCAGATGCGGCACCGGTGCAGCCGGGTGTGCGCACCGCGGATGGCATCGGCCAGCGCCGCAGCATCCTTGTCCGACATACTCAGCACCTGATAGGCCATGCGGGTAGCGCCCTTGCGGCCCACGCCCTGAAACTTGCCGAACTCTTCGATCAGCTTTTCCAGCGGTGCGGCAGTGTAGTCCATGGTATCTCCCCTTCCCGGCTCAGAGACCCGGAATGTTCAGGCCGCCGGTCAGCTTGCCCATCTCGGCCTCGGCGGTCTCGTCCACCTGCTTCACGGTGGCGTTGATGGCAGCAGCCACCATGTCTTCCAGCATCTCGATGTCGTCCGGGTCCACAGCCTCGGGCTTGATGGTGATGGACAGCACCTCGTGCTTGCCGTTCATCTTCACGGTCACCATCTCACCGGCGGCGCTGCCGGTGTACTCGGCGGCTTCCAGCTCGGCCTGCTTGCTCTTCATGTCCTCCTGCATCTTCTGAGCCTGACGCATCAGGGCGTTCATATCGGGGCGGCCGTAGCCTGCGGGCATTCTTGCTTTCATAATGGTATTCTCCTTTATTATAAACAATTTTTATCGCTTTTTGCGGGCGGTATCCTCAATGCTGACCTCTAACCCCAGCTTTTCCAGCGCCAGAAGGGACTGTTCCGCGTTGGAGGCGGTCTTTCCTGCCGTTTTGGGCTCGTAGGGGCCGATGGGTACCGGCACGCCGGATACCTCAGCGATCAGCTTTTTGATCAGCTTCTGGCTGTCCTTGTTCACCCGGATAAAATCCCGGAAGGTCTTGCCGCCGTCGATCAGCACGCGGGTGCCGTCAAAGTAAGCCTTGGACTTGCGCAGATACATATACAGCATGGGGTCGATGCCCTCCAGCTTCTGCACGATCTGTCCCCAGTACGGGAAGGGGTTTATCCCCTGCTGCGCCACGCTGCGGGGCTTGGTCAGCACCGGGTCGGCGGGGTGCTCCTGCACCGGGGCAGGCGGTTCCTCCGCTGCCGGGGCGGGTTGTGCGGGGACGGGCTGTTCCGGCTGAGCGACCGGCTCCGGCTCCTCCAGCGGCGGTGCCTGCGGGGCAGGCTCGTCCCACGGCAGGGCGGCATCGCTCTGCTGTACCGGCGGTTCGTCCGGGATAGGCGGCAGTTCCTCCGCAGGGGCGGGCGCTTCCGGCGCGGCAGGCTGCAAAGGCGTCTGCTGCACGGCAGGGACAGGTTCTGCTCCTGCTGCCGGGGGCTGGGGTGCGGCTGCTGCGGGGGCAGATTGCACCGGGGCGCTGGCAAAGGGCTGCACCGCTGCCGCAAAGGGGCGGGGCGCTTCCGGCTGTGCCGCGCGGGCGGGGGCTGCCTGTACCGTTACCGCCTGCATCTGCTGAGGCGGTTCGGACAGGCTGAACAGTGCCAGTTCCAGCTCAATGCGCTGATCGCTGCCGCGGGTCATGTGCTCCAGCGCCGTGCCTAAAGTGCGGATGGCGCGGATGGCCTCCCGCTGCCCCATCGCCGGACCTTTTTGCAGGTACAGCGCCTCTTCCTCCGGCGAAACACCGGACAGCAGCGCCTGCCCGCCGGGCAGCGCCGCCAGCATCAGGGCGCGGTAGTGGGCGATCAGTTCCTCAGTCAGGCGCTTCACGTCCACCGACTGCTGCCGCAGCTGCGCCAGCTGTGCCAGCGCGGCGGCAGCGTCCTGTGCTTCCAGCGCGTCCGAGATGTGGAACAGGTAGCTGCGGTCGGTCACGCCCGCCATGCGGCGCACCACGTCCGCGTCGATCTTTGCGGTGACACCGGCGCAGGTGTCCAGAATGGACAGCGCATCGCGCAGCGCACCATCGGCCAGACGGGCGATCAGCTCCGCGCCGTCGGAGGTCAGCTCCAGCTTTTCCTCCCCGGCGATATACTCCACCCGCCGTGCGATATCCTCCGGCCCGATGCGGGTAAAATCGTACCGCTGGCAGCGGGAGAGGATGGTGGCGGGCACTTTCTGGATCTCGGTGGTCGCCAGAATGAAGATGACGTGCGCGGGGGGCTCTTCCAGCGTTTTCAGCAGCGCATTGAAGGCCGCTGTGGACAGCATGTGCACCTCGTCGATGATATACACCTTATACTGGCAGGCGCTGGGGGTGTAGGCGGTCTCGTCCCGCAGATCGCGGATATCGTCCACGCCGTTGTTGGAGGCTGCGTCCATCTCCACCACATCCAGCAGGCTGCCGTTGTCGATGCCCTTGCAGATCTCGCATTGCCCGCAAGGGTCGCCATTGACCGGATGCAGGCAGTTGACCGCCTTTGCAAAAATTTTGGCGCAGGTGGTCTTGCCGGTGCCGCGCACGCCGGTAAACAGATACGCATGGCCTACGCGCCCTGCGGTGATCTGGTTTTTCAGGGCGGTCACGATGGCACGCTGCCCCACCACATCCTCAAACCGCTGGGGTCTCCACTTGCGGTAAAGCGCACGATACACGGCAAACCCTCCCCTTTTCCGGCAAAATAAAAGGACAGCGCTCGACGGGGTTTTGTCCCCGCCTTGCGTAACTCGGCATACGGATGCAGGCTTACTGAAACGCACGAACGCACTGCTTAAGGCTGCTTGGTTCCCCACCTGACCTGGTTCACAGCGAGCCCATCGTACAGGACCCGCATCCGTATGCCGAACCACGCAGCAGGCGCTGTCCGACACATCCTTGTGGATGCTTAGATATTGTACCATAAACCCCGCCGGATTGCAAGAGGGGGCAAAACAAAAAGGAGAAGCCCGAAGGCTTCTCCTCGTTTGTGCCGAAATTGTTTAAGACTGGCAAGCGGTGATCAGGCTCATCTTGTACACCTCGTCTGCGTTGCAGCCGCGGGACAGATCGTTGATGGGTGCGTTCAGGCCCTGCAGGATGGGGCCGTAGGCAGCGTAGCCGCCCAGACGCTGTGCGATCTTATAGCCGATGTTGCCGGCCTCGATGCAGGGGAAGATGAAGGTGTTGGCCTGACCAGCCACCTTGCTGCCCTTGCACTTGACCTGTGCCACCTCGGGAGCAACGGCTGCATCAAACTGCAGCTCGCCGTCCACAGCCAGCTCGGGGTCCATCTCCTGAGCCTTGATGGTAGCGTCGTGGCTCAGTGCCACGGTGCCGCCCTTGCCGGAGCCCTTGGTGGAGAAGCTCAGCACAGCCACCTTCGGGTCGATGCCGAACAGCTTTGCGGTGCGGGCAGTCTCCACAGCCACCTCTGCCAGCTTGGAAGCGGCAGAGACCTTGACCTCGCCGGTAGCCTTATCGACGGTATCGGTGTAATCAATGTTGACAGCGCAGTCGCCCATGGCAATGCGCTTCAGGCCCTCTTCGCCGCAGTCGCGGTCCAGAATAAAGCAGGAGCTCACCAGATGTGCGCCCTTCTTGGTCTTGACCAGCTGCAGAGCGGGACGGATGGTGTCGGCGGTGGAGTAGGTAGCGCCGCCCAGCAGGCAGTCTGCCTTGCCCATCTTCACCAGCATGGTGCCGAAGTAGTTGGACTTCTTCAGCAGGGCTGCGCACTCCTCAGCGGACTGCTTGCCCTTGCGCAGTTCCACCATGGTGCTGACCATCTCATCGAAACCGGCGTAGTTCTCCGGGTCGATGATCTCGGCAGCGGAAATATCAAAGTTACCGGCGGCGGCAGCAGCCTTGCACTCTGCCTCGTTGCCCACCATAACGACCTTCAGCACGCCCTCGGCCAGCAGCTTGCTTGCGGCCTCCAGAATGCGGGGGTCATTGCCCTCGGTGAACACGATCGTCTTGGGATTTGCCTTCAGCTGTGCTACCAGCGGTGCAAACATATCAGCCATTGTGATTACCTCCGAAAATGCTTTCCAAAATTTGCCTCCCGTGTCTGTTGGACACAAGGATGCCTTTCTTCTTTATTCTAGCACAGACGGCAAAAAGTTCAAGACAAAATTGTGTTTTTGTGCTATATTTTAGGGGAGAAAACGCCATTTGATTTGTGAATAAAATATCATACTGGTTTTAAAGGAGATGTTCTCCATGGATATGGATACTTTAAAGGCTGAATGCCTTGCCTGCACCCGGTGCGAGTTGTGCGCCACCCGGACGAACGTGGTGTTCGGGCAGGGCGTGCCGGACGCCGAGGTGCTGTTTGTGGGCGAGGGCCCCGGCCAGAGCGAGGACGAGCAGGGTCTGCCCTTTGTGGGGCGCAGCGGCCAGCTGCTGGACAAATACCTGTTTGCCATCGACCTTGACCGCAAAAAGAACTGCTATATCGCCAACATCGTCAAGTGCCGCCCGCCCCAGAACCGCGACCCGCTGCCCGCCGAGAGCGAAGCCTGTATGCCGTGGCTGCGGGAGCAGTTCCGGCTGATCCAGCCCAAGATCGTGGTCTGCCTTGGGCGCGTTGCCGCCCAGCGGATGATCCGGCAGGATTTTTCCGTCACCCGGGAGCACGGACAGATCATCAACAAGGGCGGCATCCTGTTTATGGGCACCTTCCACCCCGCCGCCCTGCTGCGCCAGCCCCAGAACAAGCCCGAAGCCTTTGCGGACTTTACCGTGCTGCGGGACACCATTGCCGCCGTGTGCGAGCATACCTATCATAAGTAAGGACAGGAACCAACCGCGCCGCTTTTGCATACTGTAAAGCAAAAGCGAGGTGTTTTTGTATGGAAAGTTCCGTGCATCCTTCTGTGGATTTCTTTTTGGGCGCTACAACGCCCGCCGGGTTCAAGGGCTACTTTGCGCCGCTGCGCCGGGAGCCCGGGATGCAGCTGGTACTGCTCAAAAGCGGGCCGGGCTGCGGCAAGTCTACTTTGATGAAGCGTCTGGCGCGCGCCGCGCAGGATAAAGGCGAGCCCATCCAGCGCATCCACTGCGCCAGCGACCCCGACAGTCTGGACGGCGTGGTGTTTTTGCGGCAGAAACGCGCCATCATCGACGCCACTGCGCCCCATGTAGTGGAGCCGGAAGCCCCCGGCGCAGACGAGCGGGTGCTGAGTTTGTACCACACCATCGATGCCGATGCCCTGCACCCCCACAAGGACGAGGTGACCGCCCTGTTCGCCCGCAACCAGCTGCTGCGCAGCCGGGCGGCGCGGTATGTGGCCTCGGCGGGCAGCCTGCTGCTGGACAGCCGCCGCGCCGAGGCGTGCAGCGCAAACTTTGAAAAAGTGCGCCGCTACGTCAAGCGGCTGTGCACCCGCCTTTTGCCCCGCACCGAGGAGATGGGCTCTGAGGAGCTGCGGCTGCTCTCGGCCATCACGCCCAAGGGCGAGGTATTCTATCAGGGCACGGTGCAGGCGCTGGCCGACCGGTGCATCCTCTTCCGGGATGACTACGGGGCGGTCTCCCGCCTGCTGCTGGAGCTTATCCGCGCCGAGGCGCTGGCGCGGGGCTACCACATCATCACCTGCCCCTGCGCCATGCACCCGGAGGATAAGATCGACCACATTATCATTCCCTCCCTGCGGCTGGCATTCCTGACCGACAACCGCTGGCATCCGGTGCGGCTGTCCGCCGCGCAGACCGTGCGTTGCAGCCGTTTTGTGGACCGGGAGAACCTTTCTGCCTGCCGCACCCGGCTGCGCTTCAACGAGCGCGCCGCCGCTGAGTTGCTGGAACAGGCCTGTGCCCTGATGGCGCAGGCAAAAAGCTGCCACGATGAACTGGAGACCTACTACCGCACCGCCGTGGACTTTGCACAGGTGGATGCCGCAGCCGCCCAGTGCATGGAGCTGTTCGGGGTAGGCTGATAAAACACAACGGAGGTGAAACGCCTTGGCAAGCATCCATCTGCCCATCCGGCAGCTGGTGGAGTTTTTGCTGCGCACCGGCAGCATCGACAGCCGCTTTACCGGCTTTGACCGCGCCAACGAAGGCGCACGCATCCACCGCAAGCTGCAAAAGGCCGCCGGGGAGGGCTATCAGGCCGAGGTGTTCCTCAGCGCCGAGCGGGAAGCCTGCGGCATCGCCTTTACACTGGAGGGCCGGGCAGACGGCATTTTCACCGATGAAACCGGCACCGTGACCATTGACGAGATCAAGACCACCACTGTTCCTTACGAGGAGATCACCGAGGAGCTGAACCCCTGCCACTGGGCGCAGGGCATGGTATACGCTGCCATTTACAGCAGCCAGCAGGGGCTGGAAGCGCTGGCGGTGCGGCTGACCTATTATCAGGTCGATACCGACCAGATTTTGCGCTTTACCCGGCAGTTCACCCGGCAGCAGCTGGAACAGTTTTTGCAGCAGCTTTTAACGCAGTACGCCCCATGGGCGCAGCGGCAGCTGGACTGGGACACCCGGCGCAGCCAGAGCCTTGCGGCGCTGCAATTCCCCTTTGCGGAGTACCGCCCCGGGCAGCGGGCGCTGGCGGGCGAGGTGTACCGCGCCTGCCGCGCCGGAAAAAGCGCCGACCGCAAGGGCGGCACCCGCATTTTCTGTCAGGCGCCTACCGGCATCGGCAAGACCATGAGCGCCCTCTTCCCTGCCCTGAAGGCCATGGGCGAGGGCTGCGGCGCAAAGCTGTTCTACCTGACCGCCCGCAACACCACCCAAGCCGCCGCCGAGGACGCGGTGGCGCGGCTGCGTGCCGCCCAGCCCGGCCTTGCCCTGCGCAGCGTGACCCTGACCGCCAAGGAAAAAGCCTGTCTGCACCCGGACGCCGAGGGGCACCCCGCCTGCCTGCCGGAGGTGTGCCCCTTTGCCAACGGCTACTACGACCGCCGCAAGGATGCGCTGGCGGCTTTGCTGGACGGCAACGGCAGCTTCAGCCGCGCCGCGCTGGCAGACACCGCCCGGCAGTTTTCGGTGTGCCCCTTTGAGCTGGGGCTGGACCTGAGCGAGTGGTGCGATGTGGTCATCGGGGACTACAACTATCTGTTTGACCCGGTGGTGCACCTCAAGCGCTTTTTTGACGCCGCCGGGGACTGGCTGTTCCTCATTGACGAAGCGCACAACCTGCCGGACAGAGCCCGCGCCATGTACTCGGCGCAGTTTGCCAAAAGCAGCCTGACCGAGGCAAAGCGGGCGCTGGGCAAGGGCAAAAGCAGCCTGAAAACCGCGCTGACTAAGGCGGATAAGGTCTTTCTGGCGGCGCGTAAGGCCTGCGCACAGGCTGCGCCCCGTATAGGCGCAGAGCCTGCCGGGGAGACCGAGCCTGCACAGGGGAGCCTTTTACCCGCCGATGCTGCCCCGGATTTTGCCCTGCCGGAGCCGCTGTACGCCCGGGATGGCACCGTGTTTTTGCAGCAGCTGCCTGCCGCCCTGCCCGCTGCCTTGCGGGCGGTGCACACCCCTTTGCAGGATTGGCTTGAAAAAAACCAGAACCCCGAGGACCCCGCCCACGCGCAGCTGCTGGAGTTATACTTCGCCTTGCAGGATATCGCCCGCGCCGCTGACCGGTACGACAGCCATTTTGTCACCCAGCTCACCGCCCGGGGCAGTGAGTTGGAACTGCACCTGCTCTGCCTTGACCCCGCACCTTTTGTGGACGCCAGTCTGGCAGCAGGGCGCAGCGCGGCGCTGTTCAGCGCCACCTTGACCCCGCCCGCTTTCTACCGCAGTGTACTGGGCTGTGCCGATGCCCGGGCGGTGGCGCTGCCCAGCCCCTTCCCGCCGGAAAATCTGGGGCTGTTCTGCCTGCCGGGCATCTCCACCCGCTACCGCCAGCGGGAAGCCAGTGTGCCCGCCGTAGCCGATGCGCTGGCGGCGCTGGCAAAGGGCAGGACCGGCAATTATCTGGCGTTTTTCCCCAGCTACGCCTATTTGCAGCAGGTGTACGAGGCCTTTGCCGCCCGCTGGCCGGACATTCCCACCCTTGTGCAGCAGCGCAGTCTGGACGACGCCGGGCGCGCGGAGTTTCTGGCGCAGTTCGTGCCCCGCCCCGCCCAAACGCTGCTGGGCTTTGCCGTGATGGGCGGCATCTTCGGCGAGGGCGTAGACCTTGTGGGCGACCGGCTCATCGGCTGCGCCATCGTAGGGGTGGGTCTGCCGCAGGTGAACCCCCGGCAGGAGATGCTGCGCCGGTATTACGAGGAGCAGTCCGGCTGCGGCTTCGACTACGCCTACCGCTACCCGGGCATGAACAAGGTGCTGCAAGCCGCCGGGCGGGTGGTGCGCACCCCGCAGGACAAGGGCGTGGTGCTGCTTTTGGACGACCGCTTTGCGCAGCCCGACACCACCCGTCTGTTCCCGCCGCACTGGCAGCACATCCAATATCTGTCCGGCACCGCCGCGCTGGAAACAGCGCTGAAAGGGTTCTGGGATATATAAAACTGCAAAAGGAGTTGTTGCATTATGCGCAACAACTCCTTTTACTATGCCCTTAATACTCCACGCCCTTCCGTGCGGCGATGCCCTTCTGGTAGGGGTGGCGGCGGCAGCACATCTCGGTAAGGTAATCTGCGGCGTCCAGCATCCACCCGGGGGCTGCGTGGGCGGTCAGGACGCACTCCTGCCCGGCGGGGCGGTGCAGCACCGCCTGCTGCAACAGTTCCTTATCCACCATGTCCAGCTCCCACGCGCTTCCGGCTTCGTCCAGCACCAATAAGTCACAGGGCTGCGCCAGCGCCGCCGCAAGGTTTTGGTTCTGCAAAGCACGGGTAGCGGCCTTTTCGGCTTCGTTCATCTGAAAGACGAATTTCTGCCCGGCCTTGCCCCGGTAGACGACCGCGCCCAGCTGTTCCAGCAGCGGGATCTCGCCGCTCTGCCCGCCCTTTAAAAACTGCACAATGACCACACGTTTTCCGCTGCCCAGTGCCCGCAGGGCAAGCCCCATGGCGGCTGTGGTTTTGCCCTTGCCGTCGCCGTAATACAGATGCAAAAGGCCTAAGCTTTCCATCGTCTTTCTCCTTTTTTGTAACAAAAGGCACCCTCAGCCCTGTATGCTTGGCAGAACGGCTGCGGATGCCTTGTTATTTATGCGCTATTTTTACTGGTACAGCGGGAATTCCCGGGTCAGGCGCAGGACGCGCTCGCCGATCTCGTCCTTCTTTTCCTCATAGTGCCAGATGCAGTCTGCAATGCAGTCCGCGATCACCTGCATCTCGGCTGCGCCCATGCCGCGGGTGGTGACAGCCGGGGTGCCCAGACGCACGCCGGAGGTCACAAAGGGGCTGCGGGTCTCGCCGGGGACGGTGTTCTTGTTGGCGGTGATGTGCACGCTGTCCAAGCGCTGCTCCAGGTCCTTGCCGGTGCACTCCTCGTCCCGCAGGTCAATGAGCATCAGGTGGTTGTCGGTGCCGCCGGATACCAGCTTGACCCCGCGCTGCTGCAAAGCAGCCGCCAGCGCCTGTGCATTTTCCACGATCTTGCGGGCATATTCCTTGAACTCCGGCTTCAGTGCCTCGCCAAAGCAGACGGCCTTGGCCGCAATGACGTGCTCCAGCGGGCCGCCCTGCGTGCCGGGGAACACGGCCGAGTTGATGCGCTTGGCAAGGATGGGGTTGTTGGTCAGGATCAGACCGCCGCGGGGTCCGCGCAGGGTCTTGTGGGTGGTGGTGGTCACCACGTCGGCGTAGGGCACGGGGCTCTGGTGCTGACCGCCCGCCACCAGACCGGCAATGTGTGCCATATCCACCATCAGGTAGGCGCCGTAGCCGTGGGCGATCTCGGCCAGCTTTTCAAAGTCGATGGCGCGGGGGTAGGCGGAAGCGCCCGCCACCAGCATCTTGGGGCGCACCTTGCGCACCTGCTTTTCCAGCTCGGCGTAGTCGATGACGCCGTCTGCGCCGACACCGTAGGAGATGAAGTGGTAGTTTTTACCGGACATATTCACCGGGGAACCATGGGTCAGGTGACCGCCCTGCGAAAGGTCCATGCCCATGACGGTATCGCCCAGCTCCAGCAGGGCAAAATACACGGCAAGGTTGGCCTGTGCGCCGGAATGGGGCTGGACGTTGGCGTACTTTGCCCCGAACAGCTGGCAGGCGCGCTGGATGGCAATATTCTCCACCTCGTCCACATAGACGCAGCCGCCGTAGTAGCGCTTGCCGGGCAGACCCTCGGCGTACTTATTGGTCAGCACGCTGCCCATGGCTGCCATCACAGCGGGCGAGACGATGTTCTCGCTGGCGATCAGCTCAATATTCTCGCGCTGACGGGTCAGCTCCCGCTCCATGGCTGCGCCCAGTTCCGGGTCGGCTGCGTTGACCATGCCGATGGTGTCCATCATATCCTTGTACATTATACTTACCCCTCTCCACAAAATGTTGCAGATTCTCTCAGCGCAGCGCCCGCGCGGCGGGTGTCGCTGTAAGATAATCATAGCAGAAAGCGGCGGCGGCTTCAATCCTCTTTTCGCCAAAAGGCTTGCTTTTTTTGTCTGAAGTGTTTATTATGTTTGTATAAAAATGCACTGCCGATTTTGTATATTTTTCAAGTTCACCCACCCACAGGTGAAGCGAGGTGTTTTTTATGACCATTGCCGAGGAAAAACAGGCGCAGCGTGCCGCAGGCCGTGCTGCCCGCAAAGCGCTGGCTGCGCCGCAGCGCGCGGCCGCCAACGCAGCGCTGTGCCGCCGGGTGCTGGAACTGGACGCCTACCGCGCCGCCCATACCCTTTTGCTCTACGCAGCCTTTGGGGGCGAAGCCGACCTTGCCGCCGTAGCCGCCGAAGCTGTCCGGCAGGGCAAGACGGTGGCCTACCCGGTGTGCGGCGAGGGCTTTACCCTTACCGCAGCCGTACCGGGCGCGGACGGCTGGGCGGTGGGACAGTACGGCATCCGCACGCCGGTGCCGGAGCGCTCCACCCTTTTGCAGCCGGAGCAGCTGGATCTGGTGCTGGTGCCCTGCACCGCCTTTGACGCAGACTGCTGCCGGGTGGGCATGGGCAAGGGCTACTACGACCGCTATCTGCCCCGCTGCACCCGGGCGGTAAAGATCGGCATTGCATTGGAAGTTCAGCGCGTCCCCCGCGCCGCCGTGGACGCCCACGACCAGCGGCTGGACGCCTTTGTAACAGAGAGGGGTATCTACACATGGAAATGAACGATTTGAGCTGCGCCCAGTTTCTGGCACAGCTTGCCAGCAAAGCGCCCACGCCGGGCGGCGGCGGCACAGCCGCGCTGGTAGGCGCTGCCGGTGTGGCGCTGGGCAACATGGTGGGCTGCCTGACCACCGGCAAAAAGAAGTACGCCGCCGTGGAAGCGGATATTCAGGCACTGAACGCCCGGGCCGAAGCCCTGCGGCTGGAGCTGGAAGCACTGGTGCAGGCCGATGCCGATGCCTTTGCGCCGCTGGCTGCGGCCTACGGTCTGCCCAAGGACACCCCGGAGCAGGCCGCGCACAAGGCCGCTGTGCTGGAAGCCGCACTGGACGGTGCAAGCGCCGTGCCGCTGCAAATTATGGAAAAGTGCGCCGAGGGCATCGCGCTGGCGGGGCAGTACGCCGCCAAGGGCAGCGTGCTGGCGGTATCGGATGCAGGCTGCGCCGCCGTGCTGTGCAAGGCCGCCTTGCAGGCCGCAAGCCTGAATGTGTTCATCAACACGAAACTGATGGCAGACCGCACCCGCGCCGCCGCACTGGACGCCCGGGCAGACGCGCTTCTGGCAGAGTTTGCGCCCCGGGCAGACGAAATCTTCACCGCCGTCAGTGGGAAACTCCGCAACAAATAACATCATAAATGAGGGAAAGTATATGGCAACGATTTTAAAAGGTGCGCCGGTAGTGGCCGCCATGAACGAGCGCAACGCGGCGCTCTGCGAACAGCTGAAAGCCAAGGGCATCACCCCCACGCTGGCCGTGGTGCGGGTGGGCGAACGGGAGGACGACCTCTCTTACGAGCGGGGCGTGATGACCCGCTGCGGCAAGGTGGGCGTTGCCGTCAAGCAGTTCGTGCTGCCCGCCGACGCCACACAGGAGCAGCTGCTCCGGGTACTGGACGAGGTGAACACTGACGACGGCATCCACGGCTGTCTTTTGTTCCGTCCCCTGCCCAAGCAGTTCGACGACCGCACCGTCCGCGCCGCCCTGCGCCCGGAAAAGGACATCGACGGCATCACGGACGGTTCGCTGGCCGGGGTGTTCACCAACACCGATCTGGGCTATGCCCCCTGCACCGCGCAGGCCTGCATGGAAATTTTGAAGTATTACAACGTCCCCCTTTCCGGCAAGCGTGCCGTGGTGGTGGGGCGCAGCCTTGTGGTGGGCAAGCCCGCCGCCATGATGCTGGACCGGGAGAACGCCACCGTCACCCTGTGCAACTCCCGCACCCAGAACCTGCCGGAGGTATGCAAACAGGCCGACATCGTGGTGGTCGCCATGGGCAAAATGGCCGCTGTGGGCGCGGACTGCCTGCGGGCAGGCCAGACGGTCGTGGACGTGGGCATCCATGTGAACGAGGAGGGCAAGCTCTGCGGTGACGTGCAGTTTACCGCCGCAGAGCCGGTGGTGGACGCCATCACCCCCGTGCCCGGCGGCGTGGGCACCGTGACCACCTCGGTGCTGGTGGGCCATGTGGTGCAGGCAGCGTGCAAAAAGGCGGGGTTGTAAAACTCCCCCAGTCTCGCTGCGCTCGACAGCCCCCTCTGGGATGGGGCTCCTGACGCGTCCGCAAACTTTGCACTTTAGCCGGAAACATCATCGCTATGCCAAGGGCTCCATCTCCGAGGGAGCTGTCACGGCGCAAGCCGTGACTGAGGGAGTTTTTAAGGAGTTTATCTATGTCTTTGCCATATCAGGGAAAAGTCATTCCACGCGCAAAAGAACTGCGCAAAAAAGCCACAAAGCAAGAGCAGCATCTTTGGTTTGGTTTTTTGCGCAATTATCCTATTCGATTTCAGCGGCAAAAAACGATCGACTATTTTATCGCCGACTTCTACTGCCATGCCGCCAGACTGGTGGTAGAGCTGGACGGCTCTCAGCATTACGAGGAACAGGGGCTTATCTACGATAAAGAGCGTGCGGCTATTCTGGAACAGTATGGTGTAAAGGTTTTGCGCTTTTCAAACTTGGAGGTCGAGCGCAATTTTCAGGGCGTTTGCACGGCAATTGATTTAGCCGTTAAGGAACGTGCAGCGCAGCTTTCCACTGCCGAATAACAAAACAACACCCTCAGGCGCAGCGGTCTGAGGGTGTTTCTCTTTGGTTTTATTGTGTGCCGCTCAGCCCCGCACAAGGAGCAGCAGCAGAGCCGAGGCCACGCACTGCAAAATGAGCCAGCGGGCTACCACCTGCTCGTCGCTCCAGCCCTTGCGCTTGCGCACATGGTCGTGGAGGGGGGTCAGGGTGTTTTTCAAGATCCAGATGTGCAGGAAACGCTTCAGGCTGATCTTCAAAATGCCCAGACTGCCGTCCGCGATGAACACGATGGCCGCCAGCAGGAAGGCGAAGGGGTGGCCGCACTTGAGGGACAGCATGGCGATGAAAAAGCCCATAGCGCGGCTGCCGGCATCGCCCATCAGCAGGCTGGAGGGCTTGGCGTTGAGCCACAGGTAGGCCAGCAGCGCACCGATGAACACCACACCGGCGGTGGCGTAGATGCCCAGCTCGTCCTTATAGGCCAGCAGATAGGTGCCGATGGTCACCACTGCCAGACTGGCGGAAAGGCCGTCCACACCGTCGGTGCAGTTGACCACATTGATGCTTGCCCAGATCAGGATGACGATGAGCAGCAGGTACACCGCATAGGGCAGGGTGAAGCTCCACTGCAAAAAGTGCACCCCGCAGCCGTTGAAGTTCAGGTAGGTGACGCCCGCCAGCACCGCAATGACAAAATCAATGATGCCTTTTTTGTACTCGTTCCACGCGGTCTCGGCGGCATCGTCCAGATAGCCGGAGAGCATGGAGGCGATCAGCAGCACATTGTACACCACATACTCGGTGGTGAAGGGCAGAAACGCCAGCGACACCAGCGCGATGCACAGCACAAAGATCAGGCCGGAGCCCCGCGCCTTGCCCTTGGAAAGCTCGCCGTTCACCGCAAAGGCGCGGCCATGGTCGTGGGGCAGTTTATCGCGGAAAATGGAATCCGTCAGGGCGGTCAGGGCAAACGCCAGCAAAAATGCCATGGCATCCACGCCCCGCTGCCCGATGACAGAGGTGAGCATCTGGATCATAAGATAATATTCCTCTTTCTTTCTGTATAGTACGTTGTGAGTGTATCACGCCCTTGCCCAAAAATCAATCCCGGCGGCAAAATTCGCTGCGGATTGACTTTTTTCCCGCCGCTCTTTATAATAGTATATTAGTCTGTATTTTCACCCGCAACGCAGGAGGTTCCATGTCCATTACCCTTGAGCAGCTCTCTGCCCGGATGCGGCAGGGCGAGCAGGTGCCGCTGCGCCACACCGCACAGGTGGCGCTGACGCTGAGCATCCCTTCCATTTTGCAGCAGATCGTAGTCACCGCCATGGAGTACATCGACGCAGCCATGGTGGGGCATATCGGCGCCGCCGCCACAGCCTCCATCGGCATCGTCAGCTCCAGCACATGGCTGCTGCACGGGATGCTGGCGGGGCTGTGCATGGCGTTTTCCATTCAGGTGGCGCAGTATCTGGGCGCAGACCGCCAGCAGGACGCCCGGGGCGTGCTGCGGCAGTCCATGCTGTTCAATCTGGCGGTGGGGCTTGCCGCAGCGGCCTTTGGCGTGGGCATCAGCCGGTTTCTGCCCGGGTGGCTGGGCGCAGATACGGCATTGCAGGCAGATGCCTCGGCGTATTTTGCCATCTGGGCGGCTTCCCTGCCCTTTCTCATGGCCATGGGCACCTACGCCGCCATGCTGCGCTCCACCGGCGATGCCCTGACCCCCGGCCTCATCAGCGTGTTCTCCTGCGTGCTGGACATTCTCTTCAACTTCTTCTTCATCAACCCCACCCGGGAAATGACGGTGTTCGGGCAGGAACTCACAGTCTGGGGTCTGGGCTGGGGCGTGCCGGGCGCGGCGCTGGGCACAGCCCTTGCCAACGCGGTGGGCGGTACGCTGGCGCTGGGCGTTCTGCTGCTGCGGGACGGCCCGCTGTGCATCCGCAAGCCCGGCTCGTGGCGCATCACCCGCGCCTGCCTGCACAACGTGTGGAAGGTGGGCGCGCCGCTGGCGGCAGAGCGCGCCGCCCTGTCCTCGGCACAGGTGCTGCTGGTGCGCATCGTGTCCGGGCTGGGCACCACCGCCATTGCCGCCAACAGTCTGGGCGTCAGCGCCGAGAGCCTGTGCTACATGGCGGGCTACGGCATTCAGGACGCCGCCCTTGCGCTGGTGGGGCAGGCTGTGGGCGCAAACCGCCGGGACATGGCCAAGCGCTTTGCATGGCTGTGCACCGCCATGGGCATGGGCATCATGGCGCTTACCGGCGTGGGGCTGTATGTGTTTGCCCCGCAGCTGATGGGCATCTTCACCGCCGACGCCGCCGTCATCGCGCTGGGTGCGCGGGTGCTGCGCATCGAAGCCTTTGCCGAGCCCATGTTCGGGGCAAGCATCGTGGCCAGCGGCTCCATGCAGGGCGCGGGCGACAGCACCGGCTGCTTTGTGCTGAACCTTGTCAGCATGTGGGGCGTGCGGCTGACTTTGGCTGTCCTGCTGGCTCCCCGCTTCGGGCTGGTGGGCGTATGGGTGGCCATGTGCGCCGAGCTTTGCACCCGCGGCGCACTGTTCTTGCTGCGCATGGCGCGGGGCAAATGGCTGGATAAGGGCGCACTGGCGTAAAAGATGAAGGGGTAACAACCGCACAAACTCCCTCAGTCACGGCTTACGCCGTGACAGCTCCCTCGGAGATGGAGCCCTTGGCATAGCGATGACGTTTCCGGCTAAAGTGTAAAGTTTGCGGACGCGTCAGGAGCCCCATCTCAGAGGGGGCTGTCGAGCGCAGCGAGACTGGGGGAGTTTCTTCGGCAGCTATTCCCTCTAAACAACGAAAAAGCCGGAAAGTCCGCGGACTTTCCGGCTCTTTCTCGTTTCAGCAGCTCACTTGCGGCCGTGCAGGATGGGAGACAGGGGCTTATAGATCAGCAGGCACAGCACGGCGTCCAGCAGACCCTTGACCAGTGTGAAGGGCATGTTGAAGATCACAAGGCACTTGATCAGGCTGTCGGCAGAGGGCAGGATGGCCTGATACATGCCCAGAATGGCTTCCAGCGGCATGTGGTAGAACTGCACATAGGCCGGGTAGGTGATAAAGTAGTTGGAGGGCACGCTGAACACCGCCATGGCGGCTGCACCGGCGATGGCACCCAGAATAGCGGTCTTGCGGCTCTTGTTGCGCTTATAGACAAAGCCCGCCACAGCGGAGAACACCGCACCCAGCATAAAGTTGCACAGCTCGCCCACGCAGGCGGTGGAGGTGCCCTTGATGATGATGTGCAGCAGGTTCTTCAT
>ERZ870052.288-NODE-288-length-20088-cov-9.892509_pt1 | contig 20088 bp, 21 predicted proteins | sample MGYA00520889_ERZ870052 | MGnify/ENA primary metagenome ERZ870052 (study PRJEB32232, sample SAMN07284988) | human gut metagenome | biome: human-associated habitat; material: feces | host: Homo sapiens | place: Tanzania | collected 2014-08-14 ...
ACTACATACAACCAGTCGCGCACGTTCTCACCCTTACCATATACTGGCAATGGCTTGCGATGACGGATGTTGTTGATGAACAACGGAATCAACTTCTCAGGGAACTGGTATGGACCGTAGTTGTTAGAGCAGTTGGTCACGATGGTAGGCATACCGTATGTATCATGGAAAGCACGGACGAAGTGGTCGGAGCTTGCCTTAGATGCAGAGTATGGAGAATGAGGATTGTACTTGGTTGTCTCCAGGAAGAACTCCTCGCCGTAAGCCTCATGGTTCTTATCGCTGGATGCCTTGGTGGTGAAAGGAGCAGGAATGCCCTCAGGATGAGTCATCTGCAATGCACCATAAACCTCATCGGTAGAGATGTGGTAGAAACGCTTGCCCTCGTAACCCTCTGGAAGACTCTCCCAGTAAATCTTGGCTGCCTGAAGCAGAGACAGGGTACCCATCACGTTGGTCTGTGCAAAAGTGAATGGATCCTTGATACTTCTATCTACGTGACTTTCGGCAGCGAGATGGATGATGCCATCCACCTTGTAGTCCTGCATCAACTTCAACATCAGGTCGAAATCGCAGATATCACCCTTAACGAAAGTATAGTTAGGCTTGTCCTCGATGTCCTTGAGGTTAGCCAGGTTGCCTGCGTATGTCAACTTGTCGAGGTTGATGATGTGATACTCAGGGTATTTGTTCACGAAAAGTCTTACTACGTGTGAGCCGATGAAACCAGCACCGCCCGTGATAATGATATTCTTCATCTTCTTAATATTCTAAATTCTTTTTTAATGTTTGGTCTTTCTCTTCAAGTATTGAAAGAAGATACTTGCCATAGTCATTCTTCAGCATTGGCTGAGCATTCTCACGCAACGTATCACTATCTATCCATCCTTGGCGATAAGCAATACCTTCCAAGCAAGCAACCTTCAAGCCCTGGCGCTTCTCCAAGACTTCGATAAAGGTTGAAGCCTCAGAAAGGGAATCATGGGTTCCGGTATCAAGCCAAGCAAATCCTCTAGCCATGGTCTGAACCTTCAGCTGCTTATCCTTCAGGAACTCCTGGTTAACAGTTGTGATTTCCAACTCACCACGAGCGGATGGCTTGATATGTTTGGCTACTTCCACTACCTTGTTAGGATAGAAGTATAAGCCTACTACAGCATAGTTGCTCTTTGGATGCTGAGGCTTCTCTTCAATGCTGAGGCAATTGCCTTGCTCATCAAACTCTGCTACACCATAACGCTCAGGATCACTTACACGATAACCAAAGACGGTTGCCTTGTTGTTCTGCTCTGCATCAGCTACAGCCTTTGCCAATATTTGGTTCAATCCTGCACCATAGAAGATGTTATCACCCAATACAAGGCAAACAGAATCATCACCAATAAACTTTTCACCGATGATAAAGGCTTGGGCCAAGCCATCTGGAGAAGGCTGTTCAGCATACTCGAACTTCACTCCAAACTGGCTTCCATCACCTAAGAGTCTTTTAAAACCTGGCAGGTCAAATGGTGTAGAAATAATCAATATCTCACGAATACCTGCCAACATCAAAACCGAGACAGGATAATATATCATCGGTTTATCAAAGATTGGAATCAGCTGCTTGCTGATACCTTTGGTGATAGGATACAAACGTGTACCGCTACCACCTGCTAATACTATTCCCTTCATAATTATTTTAATATGATACTTTTCTTTTCAAAACAATAATAGGAGTAAAACAAGCAACCAATAACATAACATAGTATTGCCACTTTGTATAATAAGTTGTAATACTCTGCTTAACATCAGTATGTTCAAAACTATCCAAACGAGCAATGACAGTCTTGAAATATCTAACAGAAAGATACTTGTAAAGCAAATCCGATTTAATCTTCAGCCAGGTTTTACGAGAAAGTTTTTTCTCTTTAAAAGCTTGATTTATCAAAGTTACAAAATCTACAGAAAAGACTTTAAATATATTATAGCCACCCTTTTTGGGAACATATTGATCTTCAAACAAAACCCTATCATCCAATACAAAACTCTTCTTATAGTCTTGGCTTAACAAAAGGGAAGTTTGAGGGAAGTATCTATCCAGTTCCACAAACTCTTTTACGTTGTCAAAATCAGACTTCCACATACCATACCCTGCACTCCAAGAACAGAAATACGAAAGCCCAAACATATACTCATCAAAGCCTTCATAGAAAATTACTTTTTTCTTTTGTCGAAGACCATTGGTATATATAACTTGTGACCTAGATTTCCTCAATTCCTTTAGTTGTCCAATCAACGTTTTCAACGTCCCTTTCCGAAACTTCGTATAATTATTATTCAGTTTCAAAAAATCCCCCTTACCATACGATAGGGCATAAAAGGAATTCTTGAAACCCTCACATTCCGTTATATGATAATGCAAGTTATCAAAATGAAACTCATCGGCCACAGGTTGAGTAGTATGTTCCTTGGAATTATCTGAGATAACAACTTCAAAGTCGTCCATACTTACCCCATCCAAATCTGCATAAATACTAGCAATCGTATTACGTAATATATCCAAACGATTATACGTTGGAATACAAATTGACAATATCGGATTCATTTTATTTAATGTTTGTTTATAATAGTCTTCACATAGTCATAAAAATGTCTAATACCCTCTTCCAAATGGGTATGTTGTACTTCTATAAGGGAATGAAGTTTAGTAATATCCAATACCATAGAATTGACATCTACGCTACGACTGGCTTTATAAGTTACTTCGAAAGGGATATCTACACAATGATGCAAACGTTCGATTATGTCATTAACAGAATAACCAAATCCACTTCCAATATTTACGATTTCGTTATTTACACCACTATCTATCATCTTATAGAAAGCATCAGCCAAGTCATCTATATAGATATAATCTCTCACACTTGTTCCATCACCCCAAACTTCAATAGGGTCTCCTGCCAGTATTTTTCCTAAAGCCACAGCAATGAATCCCTGATTTCCATGAAGAGATTGTCCCTTTCCGAAAGGATTGGAAGGACGCACAATCAAATAATTCAAATTACCACGACGATTTTCGAACAAAATATTACTTTCTATGATTTGTTTTGTCAAACCATAATATGAAATTGGTGCCAAATGATCATTTTCGTTGAATTTCTCTCCCTGAATACTATTGCCATATACGGTTCCACCAGAAGAGAAATAAACAAACTTCACATTTTTCTGCGCGCAGAGTTCCATCAATCGTGACGTTGGGAAGACTACATTTTCAAATTCTCTTTTAAAATCCTCATAAGTACTACCAGGAATTAATGTTGATACAAGATGCACAATCATATTAATTCGATGATCCTCTATGACACACTTTAATAAATCAAAGTCTGCAATTGAACCTCTAATAATAGTCACATCTCCCTCTATGTCTTCCAATCTGCTTTTATTTGCAAATGTTGGTTCAAAAACGAAGATTCTATACTTATCGCTTTTAACAAAAGCATGGATTAAATTAGAGCCGATAAAACCAGCTCCACCAATAAACAATATATTCGTTTTCATGAGTTCTATATATTTATTTGTTTTTCTAAATATTCAGCATACCATTTTGATTTCGCCAAGGCCAATTTCAAGACAACCTTCCAATGGTTAGTTCCATACTCCTTGGCATCCTCCAATGCATTTTTTTGTAAATCTTCTAAGCATTTCTCTACTCCACACTCAGAAGCACTATTTTTCAGTTTATTTTCTATCTCCGTATAATTACATACAGCTTCCTCCTCAAACTTACCCAATAATCCCAATTTCGTGAAATGGTTTTGTATCAATCGGAACATTGATTCTTCAACCTCATGGTTGGAATCATCCAGATAATATTCAAAATCTATATAACCATTTTCATCTTCAAAGAGACGAACAAACAGATATTGCACATTAGGCAACCGATGATAGTAGAAATTGATAATGAGCGGATTACCATCTTCGTCTCTCACTTTCTCACCCTTCGCAGAATTACAATCAGAACAACAAGGAAGTAAGTTGAGAGCATTAACGGCATATTCTGGGTATTTTTCCTTAGGAAGTATATGCTCTGTAGTGTTGGCACGGCTAATTGTACAGTAAGGACATTTTCTAAGATAAGTTCTCTTGTTATTACCATCTATCCAGGCACGTATGTCTTTTACCACCTTAGCCTTACTACCATACAACGCTTTCATCAATTGCTTTTCATAGTAAGCATAAGAATCATCTTGGTTCAAAAGATGAACACGTTGGTCATTAAAAGCTGTTTGATATGTCTCATAAGATTTACATACCTTTTCCTCTATACGCAACAAAGCATCTTTATCTGGGCCATTGTCCTTCCGTTCGACAGCCCCTTTGTATAATTCAAAAGCATCCCCATCATAGGGTTTAAAATTAATCATCGCCCACGTCCTCCTTCAACTTTTGCCTAATGTACATGTAAAGATTTAAACTCATAGGCAACCCGTCTGATTTTAAAGTTTCAGCTATCTTATCTTCATCCCATCCATCATGCACGAATCGCTCCACAAGATTACAATAGTGTTTTGATATTTCAGAACGGCCAAATACATCATCAGTTATTGTGGTCAGATTTTCACCAAGAGTCTCTGTGTTCATCGGACGAACCAATACCGATTTACCATCAGCATCCTGTTCTATCACCGTTACATTTCTCGCCAACAATTCTTGCAAGACTACAGAAGAATGGGTGGCAATGATACATGCAGAGTTAAATTCTTGGCAAATTTCGTAGATTATTCTTACAAGTTTGGTAATACCATTAGGATGCAAATGAACCTCAGGCTCGTCAAAAAGAATCAGAGAGTTTTCACGAATATGAGCATACAATTCTGTGATGATGTTAGTCATCATCGCTTGTCCGCTACTCATCTTCTCTTTTACTTCATCGAATTTTACTTGATTAATCTCATGATTTCTTCCACAAATACCTTTCAGCTTATCTTTTTCGACGACCTCCTTTAAAGTCATCATATAATCACAAACCCTATCCTTATCATAAATGCAATCCAAAGATAAATGAAATCTCTGTTGCATATCCTCATCAGAGAACAAAGACTCACGGCTTTTACGTAACCCACAATATATGAAGTTATAAGACGACTTTAAAGACAACTCATAGAATCTATCAAATATGCTATAAGAGATAGCTATAGTCTTAGTAAACGCAGGTTTACGATTGTTGACATAGCACTCTTCCTTGTTTTCATTCAAAGCTTTAGCCAAAGAATAGAGCACAGAAGATTTACCAGAGCCATTCTCCCCTATAACAGCCTTCACCCTATCTAAATTGTATTGGTTGTCAAGGTCACCAAAGAAGAATTTTACAGGAATCAACTCCTCTTTACAGTATGGAATTTCACATTTCACGGAAAAGTTATATCTCTGACTAATATCTATTCCTTCAAGTACACAAACTGCATTCCGATATGCCTCAAACGCCGACTTGTATCGTAGCAAAGACTTCTGAAATGCTATGGTCTGTTGATAAATGTCTGCAATAGAAGAGAAGTAAGCTGCATCTCTAAGCGCAAACAAAATACTTTTATACTTTTGTGGGAACAAATCCTTGATTGCACTATAGTACGAAAGATCTTGCCCCACAGAACAAAAATGTTCAGACAAAAGCAAACACTTATCTGGGAGAACATCAGCAGTTTTTTCCTTATAATCATACATAATCTTCACACAACCAACAGGAAAAACCTGTCTGTTCTCATCATAGTAATAAAGTTCAAAAGAAGTTTTATTGCCAAAATCATCCCAATTGATGCTACGCAACACAAAGGCAGGAAACTCATCAACAGTGCTATTAAAGAAAATGGGAATTCGATTTTTCTCTATATCCTCAGGCCATAATTTACCTTGAATGTTTTGTACAAAATTATAAACAGGCAAATTTGCCCTTGTAGCAATACGCTCTAAAGCACAGTTGGTACCAACAAGCACTGTATTGATTTCCCTCACATAGCGAAGAATTTCTTCTTCACTACCTCTAACTTCTGGTGCAACCACCATATTTAAGAATTTATAGAAGGTATCATCAGTTGCTTTAAGCAATCCGAATCGGGTCAAGAAAGTATATTCTTCGTCCCAATCCGAATTATCACGTAAATGCTGAATGACATCCCCATACGCATTCTTAAACCTTGGGTCATCCGAGTTTAACAGATGAAGATTCCAAATTTGATTAAGGAATTCTACTTCATCCATCTGTCCCCAGATGGAACCAAGCGACAAAATATGCTTGAATATCTCAAGTTTCTTCTGAGCGTCCATAACATTTTCAAACTATTCCCGCATTTTGATTATTTTAGCAGGAACACCACCAATAATCGAATTGTCAGGGAAATTTCCTTTTACTACAGCACCAGCTGCCACTACACAACCATTTCCAATAACAGTACCATCAAGAAATGTAACTTTTGCACCTATCCAGCAATTCTTTCCTATTTTTATGCCTTTTCCATATACTCCTTGCTGTCTAATAGGCATATTCAATTCTGAAAAAATATGATTCTCCGGATGAAAACTTACGTAATTTCCAATAATTGTATCATCTCCAATTTCTAAGCCACCAAGACCTGCTCCATAATGTCCATGGCTACCAAGACCAACATTATTTCCAATTACCATTTTATCAGCAATCTCATGTAAACTACCAGAAAGTTCTATGTGGGTATGAAAACCTAAAGATACATTATCCCCACAAAACAATCCATTCCGAGACATAGCATTAATGTAGCACTGATAGCCTACATTAAAGTTTTTCCCAAAATGAAGTTTTGACGGACAGATAATTTTAGAAGTTGGACTGACAAAAACTCTTTTAAAAGTTCGTAATCTTAACATACCATAAATCATGGATATACCTTTAATCCATAATAATTGAACCAAATAAGAACTAGGGATAGCGGAATCTATTGCATACTTTTCACCTTTAATTTTAGATACAAATTTACTTAAAAAACGCCCCATAGAATTGATTTTTAAAGATAAAGAATTTAAAAGCTAACCAATCTCTAAAGAAGAATAACATATTTACTACAGATGGCAAAGAATGATGAAGTTTTCTAATTTTATAACTTTCAACTATTGCCTTAATAGAAAAACTCATTCCCCCAACAGTCATTCTTGCAATATGAGCAGGAATCATTAGCGACTTTAATTTATCTTTCTTTCTTAATAATAATTCATAATCTGCACAAATCTTAAAGTCTAGATTATATCCACCTATTGTTTCAAAGAGATTGTGTCTATTATGAAGAGAGGCTACATGAGCAGCCACCATACCTCTACGCATCTTACTCCATGTAGGCATATCTCCCAAAATCTTCAGCAGTTTACCTTTCATATCAACATACTCATTATGAGCACAGATATAATCATAAGAGTTGACATTTGGAGTATTGTGTATTGCTTCCATGTAGCGATTAATGGCGTTTGGCAACAAGATGTCATCCGCTCCGACAAACATCACCCAGTCACCTTTCGCCTTGCTCACACCTTTATTCCATGCATCATATATTCCCTTATCTGGTTCAGATATATGCACTGCTACTTTATTACCATACGAATCAATTATCGTGTTCGTATTATCCTTACTGCCACCATCAACCAAAACCAACTCCGTCTCATCGGTCAACTGTGGTACTATACTGTCAAGACATCTTTTCAATGTCTTGGCAGCATTCCATGTAGCTATAATTATCGAAATTTTCATATTCCTAAAATTTAATCCTCTTCAACTTTTATATGATTAGCGTAGCCCAACTTAACTTTCAATTCTGAAAGATACTTATAGGCTGAATAATCACAAGAGATACAGCCTCGCTGATGCCAATAATAAGCATACATCGAACGTAAAATTTTGGCTTTCTCCCCACCATTCGTACCAGGACCACGCTTTTTCTTTCTTAATACATATTCCCCATAAGACTTCGATACATAATGATTTATCTGTATCGTAAAATCTTCCTTCTTTCTGAACAAACCCACCCGGTTTGTTTTGAAAGCTACATACTTACCAAACTCATTAACAGGAGGAACCTTAATATTAAATCCCATGAACTTCACCTTACATGGCATCTCATGAAGATATTTCGGTGTAAGCTCAACAATATCAAAGTCTGTATTCACAAACGTTTTGCCTATATCAGAAAGTTTATCCCAAGAACTTATATATTGTTCTATGATTGGCTTATTCATATCATGGTCTATGATACCCGAGTCACCAAAGATTTTCCAATAAACATAAACCGATGGATACTTCTCGTATTTTTTCATCCACAATTTGATATTATTCTTATATATAGGACAAATATATTCATCCAAATCAATATAAGCCAACCACTGTGTATCATTCTTATACTTATTGAAACAATCCATATAAGCCGGAAGCTGAGCAGGATGAGGCATTGGCCATTCTATCAAATCGACAATTCCTTCATCAACGAACTGCTGAAGTTCTTCTTTATACTTGTCTGTAGAATTATTATTATATAAATAAAAATGATCCACACCTATAATACGATGATATTCAACCCATTGTTTCAAAGACAATTCTTCATCTTTAAATATGGCACATACTGAGAAATAGTATTTCTTGGTTATGCGTAGTCTTTTATGCAAAGAAAGCACTGCATCCCATGCCACACCAAAGATGGAGGTACAAGTTTCTAATAAGAGTTTTGTTGCGCAAGGCATTTCACACCCATTTCCATGGATCAAGTTTCGAGTTCCACCTTTTTCATCATCAAGAGAGCCATTAACCATCTTAATGCCTAACAATTTATTAATGTCCATACGTGATACTTTATTAGTACTACTACCACATATCACATTAACAAATCCATTACTTGTCAAAATAGTTAGTAATGTTTTTATCCATCCTGATTTTCAAGAAAGGCAAAAAGCGATATATGGTATAGTCTGGTTTTACCGAGAATTCTTGAGTATATTGATATGCCAATACAGAAGTATTATTAGCGAAATCATTTACATCGCCTCTTTTTCTTCTTGTACAAAAATATTCAAGATAAGACTTGGTGGCATAATGATTTATCTGGATTGTAAAATCATCAATATCTCTGAAGAACCCTATACGATTACTTTTATATTTTATAAATTTTCTAAATTCATTGATAGGTGGTACCGAAAAGTCATGCCCAAATATAGAAACTTTTGCTGGCAAAGAGTGTATATATTTTAATGTCGTTTCAACAGCCTCAAAGCGAGTATTAAATATCGGCTTGCCTATATCACTGTATCTATCCCAAGCAATAAAATACTGTTCTGTTATTAAACGAGATTTATCATGCTCTATTAAGCCTGAAGACCCAAACATTTTCCAATAGACAACCAAAGATGGATAATGTTCATACTTAGAGAACCAATCCTTTATTTTGGTGTCGTATTTCAAACATATGTACTCATCCAGGTCTATAAATGCAACCCATTGAGTTTCTGTCCAAAACTTCTTCTTAAAGTCATTATAAGCTGCAGCTTGGGCTGGGGGCATGACGTTCCAGTCTATTAGAGTAACAATACCCTCTTCTACATATTTTTGAAGTATTGATATACTACTGTCTGTAGAATTATTATTATATAAATAAAAATGTTCAACACCTATCAGTTTATGATACTCTATCCATTCTTTTATAGACAGACTTTCATCTTTGAATATTGCGCAAATAGAGAAGTAATATTTACCCCCCCCCGAATTTGTTTTTACTCGTGCGCACGAAAGAAGCATCCAATAAAATATGTCTAAGATACACATTATCAAATTGATACTTCGATAAATACATTCAGGCATTACTTTGTCATGAATGAATACTTTATTCCAACGCTTTATCATATCTCTATATATTTAATCTCTTCTGAAAATATCTCTTGTATAGACCTTATCCTTAACATCATCCAGACAAGCATCATAGCGGTTGGCAATAATCGCATGGCTCTGTGCCTTGAATGTTACCATATCGTTCACTACCTTGCTGCCAAAGAAGGTACTTCCATCTTCCAGGGTAGGCTCATAAATAATCACCTCGGCACCCTTTGCCTTGATACGCTTCATGATGCCTTGGATGGCACTCTGGCGGAAGTTATCGCTATTTGACTTCATGGTCAGGCGATAGACTCCGATAGTACAGTTGTGTTCTTTGCTAGCATCGAAGCTGTTGTCATCGGCATAGCTGTAATAGCCTGCTTTTTGGAGAACGGCATCGGCGATATAGTCCTTGCGTGTGCGATTGCTCTCTACGATAGCCTCAATCAGATTCTCTGGTACATCGGCATAGTTTGCCAAGAGCTGCTTGGTGTCCTTTGGCAAACAATACCCACCATAACCGAAGGATGGGTTGTTGTAATGGGTACCGATACGTGGGTCAAGACCTACACCGTCAATGATTGCCTTGGTATCAAGTCCCTTCACCTCTGCATAGGTATCCAACTCGTTGAAGTAACTCACACGAAGAGCCAGGTAAGTGTTGGCGAAAAGCTTCACAGCCTCAGCTTCTTTCATGCCCATGAAAAGCGTGTCAATATTCTCCTTGATGGCTCCTTCCTGCAAGAGGGAGGCAAAGGTTTTGGCTGCTTCCTTCAACTTCTCCACATCTGTCACAGCCTTGATAGCTTCGTTCTCTTTGGCAAACTCAGGACGGTCGATAATCTTAGGATAGCCTACGATGATACGGCTTGGATAGAGGTTGTCGTAGAGTGCCTTGCTCTCACGAAGGAACTCTGGGGAGAAGAGGAGATTGAACTGCTTCACTCCTTTTTTGGCATATCTCAAGTAGAGGCTACGGGTATAGCCGACAGGGATGGTACTCTTAATAACCATTACTGCATCTGGGTTCACCTCCAACACCAAGTCAATGACTTCTTCAACATGGGATGTATCGAAGTAGTTTTTGACTGGGTCGTAGTTGGTTGGTGCAGCAATCACTACAAAGTCTACATCCTTATAGGCTTCCTTGCCGTCAAGAGTTGCCACAAGGTTCAATGGCTTTTCTGCCAAATACTTTTCGATGTAATCGTCCTGAATTGGAGAAATCTTGTTGTTGAGTTTCTCTACCTTCTCAGGGATTACATCTACTGCTGTTACATGATGGTGCTGAGACAACAGGGTTGCTATACTCAGACCTACGTAGCCGGTGCCGGCTACTGCTACTTTTATATCTTTGAATTTATTCATAACTTAACAATAAATTATTACGCTTTTCCATGTTAATCTTTTTAACAAATTTTGCAGGATTGCCCCCCCATAGTTCATCAGCTGGAACATCTTTAACAACAACACTTCCAGCTGCAATTATTGAACGAGCTCCAATATGAACTCCTTTACCTATAATACAACGCCCACCTATGAACACATCATCATCTATAATAATTGGAGCAGTTCTGCACTTAGCATTCAGAAGTGGTAATCGTCTTTCTTTATAGTTCATATTATGGAAATTTGTATCAAACATTTGAGTTCCCCCTCCTATATGCACATTATTTCCTATGGTTACACTTTCATCACAGAAAATTGAGACAGAATTTAAACCTGTATTATCTCCAATTATTAATTTTCCTTTTCCATTTACCCTTATATAACAACGAGAAGGGAACCCTATTTCCCATCTGTTGGCAAAATTTACATTATTCCCAATCTCTATAACTCCTTTTCTACTTAAATGTATTTTTACAATTCCACCACCTGTTTTAATTTTACCATGGTTGATATTCAATAAATACATTTTAGTTTTTAACAACAGCAAACAATAGGAAGAATAAATTCTTCTTAGAATATATTGCAACATTTTATAAAAAAAAGCTATTTTACTTCTCATAAAGAAAATTATATTACATCCAAAAAATGACGACCAGCAGCATCCCATATAAACAAGATAGCATTCTCATCGTAATCGAATAAAAAATTAATAATATGCATACGAATCAAATTGAAAACAACAAATATGCTTGCAATTAACACCTTGTGCCCATATACATATTTACTTTTTAAAAAGACAATATCACTTAAAGCAACCGCTAAAAGCAAATACTGATACAAATGGAAGACATCAATTATTCGCCATAAAATTTCCACTTGATAAAAAGCTGGATACAATAAAGTTCCAAATAAACAAAGATTATAATAAAATCCTAGATTTGGGTGATTAACCACAACAAACTTTGCCACATAAAGTACCAATAAATCTTGTAAAACTAACATTACCGGCAATTGACCTGCTACATAATTTGCCGTTCCAGTCAACCATGCACTAGAATTTTGAATATAACCTGCAAATTGGAAGGAGTCTCCAATTTGTAACAAACTAAGATATTGACTTACTGTTTCCATATACTCTGGTTTGAAAAACAGATACACTAGTAAGTACATTATCCATAAATAGAGAACTTTTATATATGGCTTTACAAAATATAACAATCCCATTATTGCTATAACAATAAGCATAGCATTATGAAATAAAGCTGCTATAACACAAAAGAGTAGTACATACTTCCATTTCTTTTCAACAACAAATGAAACTGCAATCATCAAAAATGAAAAAGACAACCACCAACGTATTAAATTTTCAGCACCTATGGAATAAAAACAGAACAATGGCAACGCAAACGGAAGAATTGGTTTCAAGCCTCTCAACGAATAGACACAAGAGCAAGCCAAGATAAAACTTAATGAAAATATAAAACCTTGATAATCTAACCCAAGAATATTAATTAATTTGCAATACGCAACAAACAAGAATTCTTTCGCCTCTTGAAAACCAAATTGAAGTATATCAGCATATTTAAAATAATAACCATTATAATCTACTCCTCGACCAAATCTTAACCCTTCATTTATTGAAAAAAACAAAATAAACATTAATATACACGGAAGGAACTTCTTTTTTTGATAACATTTGTAACCACAAAGAAATCCACTGCATAACATAGTAACTTTTAGCAAAAGGTATATAAATAGCGTATCCATATAAATTCCAAAGAATTAAATATTAAACATTTTTGTGAATATTTTTTTTCTTACTCTAAGGAAAATATCCATAACATTCACCAATTTTAAAAAGCTATTCATTGAAGGATAAAATGAACATAAATTTATATCCTTATAGTTCTTTCTTTCTCTAATTAAAATTTGAAGAAGAAATATCTTTTCCCAAAAATTTGTATTTTCAAATTCTATATGTGAAAGATAATCTTTCGTTACATCTGAGAAATCACTTGCCAAACTTCCATTCAAATAACTATATACCATAACAGGAGTACTAGATACCACTACTTGCTGATTGTGAGTAACTCGCAAAAAGAAATCCAAATCTTCATATCTTTTAAACAATGAATTAAAACGCATATTGCTCAATATTTCTTTCGAGAATATAGAATTACCCATTCTCAAAAAAGCTTGTTCAAACAACATTTGTTTGTTTATATTATCAGTGACCCCATTATATTTCGAACGAAAATATGGATAAATTTTATAATCTTTATTCAGAATGAAAAAATTCGCACAACCTATTGAAAGATTTGCATTTTTCACTAAATTGTATAAATGAGACAATGCATTTGGAAACATAAAATCATCTGCGTCCAAAAAGACGACCCAATCTCCAACAGCCTCTTCGATTCCACGATTACGAGCAGCAGAAACTCCACTATTATTTTGGGTTATGATTCGTATTTTATCACTTTTGATAGCCTTTATTATATCTAAGCTACCATCGGTAGAACCATCATTGATTACCAAAATTTCAATATTATCATATGTTTGCTGCAAAACACTATAAATCGTTTTTCTTATGCTGTTTTCCTTATTATACAAAGGGATAACGACACTTATTTTTGAACTTTTATCCATTATTTTAAAGATTTATATAAAAAAGACATGGCTTTCTCTTTCAACTCCGCAAGACGATTTCTAAGCAATGTGAAATCAATGTAATCAACCGCAGACACATTCGAATTTTCCGCAATCAATCTATTTTCAAGTCCAAACTGACTGAGAAGAGAAATAAATCTAGACATTCCCCGTTTTTTATTTCCAATAACAACAAATTGCTTTTCAAATAAAATTGCAAAAACACAAGCATGAAATGAGTCTGTGATTACAAATTCAGCATCATAGAAACCTCTAAGCCATTCTTCTACTGGAGGTTGTATTCGTTCATTTAATGGAGCGTGAATTTTTTCTGTATTTGAACCTACTCTAAAAGGCTTTAAATTATACTTATCTGCAATATTCTTAATTAATGCCGTTTTATCTGGAGTTTCATCTAAGATATACACTAATAAATTACCCTTGCTTTTAGGGACGTTTGAAGTTTTAATTATCTTAACATAATCAGATTTGTCTAATAGCATTGTTGGATCTAACACTAGCTGAGCCTTACATTCAAAAAATTCTCTGCATAATTTGACTCCAGATTCCTCACGTACAGAAATAGCATCAAAATTATGAAGCAAGGATTTACACGTCTCAGTTTGTACGGGTGAATACTCCCATTTATCCACTCCGAAAGATGCTGCATAAGCTATTCTTTTAATATTCCAACCACGAGCAAAAGCTAAAAAAGCATCATCTATATGATCTTCACCAAAATATATTGGTCTCCAGACTTGGTCACTCCCAACTATAATAGCATTAAAAGTGTCTGCATCAGGTATTTTTGCAAACGTTTTAAATGAAACTCTATGTATATAGATTTTTATAAACTTATTCGTGTTTTGCTGGATAATCGGCTTAATCTTAGATACATATTGCTCTAAAAAAACAATATTATCTTTACAACCTAACAATTTATTTACCAAACGTTTGCTATAAACAAATGGACACTTCCATAGTGGCAAAGAAGGTTCTGGCAATATTTTGTCAAACACCACCACCTCATGCCCCATTCTTTCCAATACCGTTTGCAAGGCATATGCCTGCAATATTCCTCCATAATTAGTATGGAGAGGTAATGTTAATATTCCTATTCTCATTTTTTCATTCACTAATTTTACTCTCTATGCAAGATCCAGAAAATCTTCCAAATCAAGTCTTGCAATAGACTCAAAATATTGTTTCTTGTTTTCTTCTTTCTTTAAATATTTCACCCTTCAACCTGTTTCCCAATGTATAAGGGAAGGTTCCTTTGATTGACTCAGACAAAACCTTAATCAACTTGTCAGATATACCGCCACGATGAATTAGAGAAATGTAGAAGTCTGTCTTATAACATTTTTCGCTTGGATTGTTACAAATAAAGTCTTTCGAGAGATATTCTTCAATAAAAATATCATATAGTCCGTTTTCCTTCAACACGTTGAAATTCTCTGGGCTATCTACATAAAAAGCACTACGTTTATATTCATGCTTCAAGAACATTTCTAAAGACTCCTTAATTTCGCTCTTCGGTATCATCTTTGCTCGTACATTTCAACATAGACATTGGTGCTACTTGCAAAAAGTATGAAATCTTCATACCAAAATTTGCGAATCATTTCGGGATTATTCCCAAGAATAAAAGCTATATAAGAAAGCATCAAAGCAGGTCTGGCAATACCATGAAGATAACAGCGTATCGCATCATTCAAGACATCACGCAATGCCGTACCTTCCTTGAACTCATCATAGATATTAAGAAATTTAATAAATCGTTCATCCATAATGTATTATATTTATAAGGTGCTTATAATTACACAGACAGTGATTATCTACGTAATAATAAATTTGACACCAAGTAGAATTATCAACAATTCTGTCATCTATTATGATGTAATTGAAAATAGAAACTGCTCATGAATTTGGAAGAAACTTTTATTCTGGAATCTTCGTCCATCGTGAAATAAGCACTTGGCGAATATTGATCAGAAACATTAATATATGCTAATGTTTCCACGAATATTGCCAGCTTTGATACAAGTGATAATCTATCACATAGAACTCTAAAAAGAATCTTTCTGCTAAGACTACCTCTCCAAGTTTCATCAGACATATAACTATCAGCCAAACGCATGATTGGCTCAAAGAACTTATAGGCAATCTTTCTTATGCGATATTTTCGATAATTCACTCGAACGCCGTTTATCTGCCCTGCAATAATATCCTCAACTAATATGAAACCCTTATTAATTTCATTTTTCATTAATACTGCTGCCAGCTGATAAGCAAAATCTATCTTATCTTGGTTTTTTCTATCATTTTTTCCTTTCTCTTCCAAAACACGCATTGTGTCACAATACGCATCAAGAATAGTTTTCATGTGTGTGAAGATTGCTATTGAACCAGTACATTGCTTGTGAACTTTGTAATCAAGGTAAATGTCATTCTCATCTACTTTTTCACAAATGGAATCATAAAAAGAATCAAACCCTTTCTCTGTTCCTATGATGGAACTGTAATCTGTATTTAAATCTGTATAACCATAGTAGCTCAGGATTTTCTTTATCTTTGCATCATCAGATAAGGATGGTGATACTTGCTCTGCCAGTTTGCTGATAGTCTCAATTATATCTTCATAAGCGGCAATTCTCAACCGGGTAATACCTACTTTAAGAGCTATCTCCTTTTTCTTACGAGTCTGATAGTAGGCACCAAAGAATGCCATAATGAGACCAGGCAAAAAGACCTTTAACAATGAGAATAGATTTTCCCAGGTTGACTGATCAAATCCCCAATATGTATTGTCCACTATCATAGTTACTATTTCTTTCTTTTTTCAACAGCCATGGCCTTAGCTATATTCAACGCTATAAGTTTCTGTATTTTTTCACGTTCTGTCATTATCTTCATATTCAACATCTGTTGTATAATTTCACCTTTATTACCTAAGCGCTTTTCAGAATGATCTGGTTTAGACTGCACCTTGAACTTGATATGACTGATACTATCTCGTATTTCATCATATACTGATTCTATTTCTTCAGACAGTTCATCTTGAAATATAAGTCCCAATTCTATAGCCGTCACATTCTCAAACATTTTAACGTTCTTATTTTCTAAAGGGATATGGCTATCTATAAAATGCTCCTGATACATCACTATCAAACGATCGAAAACGAGTATATAATTTTGAAAGAACTGCAACTTTTCATATAGTCCCTTTTCGAAATAGATTCTGTTAGTACTAATAAAACGGTCAATATCCAATACTGTTGCTGTCAAATTTTCCCCCGTTTGAAATACATCTAAAACTGGATATTGCGGAACATACTTCAAAGGAATTTCATGTTCTTCGATATCTGTGACAGCGATATTGATGATATTGTGAGGCAATACCACTTGTTGCTGCATCGCTTCGAGCTTTACCACCAATGCATCATAAATATCCAACTTCTTCTTCATGATATCCCCTTTCACTTCAGATTCGGCAGCCCTTTGTGCAAAATAGGTGGATGTTATCCAACCCACTACGATGCCACCAACAATAAGGATGATTAATTCCAGAATTCCTTTGCCGAAATACTCTGGCAATAAGTTGATCTCGGTCACTATTTGGCGTAAAGTATCAATCATGTGGTAAATATTTAATTATTGACGTATGAAATCTTTCCAAGATAACATTTCTGTTCTCTACAGGCAAATCATCATATTCATCTCTAGTATATTCATCCCTTATATGAATAAACAAGAGAAGAACCATCAACGATGGACCATGCTCATATAAATCAGCATTACCGATATTACGTTCGAAAAGCCACAACCTAAATTTGTCAACAAAAGAGACTTTAAACAGATTCAGGAAATTGGGCATTTGCAATCTATCAGCCAACGTACTTTTCAAATATTCACTGATATATACGATGTCGTGCTGCAATGCTATTCCAAATATCTGGCAAGCCAAATCAAGATGCTCTTTTCTCCGCTTATCATCTAATGATTTGTTTTCTTCTTCCATCATTTTAAATGCTGTAAGAATACTCAAGACACCATCGTTCCATTCACTCACAGAGTCTAAAATGGCTTCAATATCCTTAGGCCAGAACAAAGACTGAGAAGATTGCTCTTGAATCAGCATACAATATTCATTCAAATTCTCATAAGTACTGAAATAAGAGAAATATTCCATTTTTTGATCTCCAATGCGAAAAGGCATGCCATCTATCAAACTCCAATAATATTGCTCCATGATAGCTGGTGGCGCAATAAGCAGAGAGTTATGATGAATCAACTTGTGCAAAGAGGCATATAATTTAAGTCTCTTTTCCAAGACATGCCTTTTCACGTCAAGCATCACTTCACGTTTCTTAGAAAACACATGGGTTACATATGCCAAGCACAATGCTATGAGTATATATTTTAGAATGAGAATATACATAACTGTTTCTTCATTTCAAAAATCATCTAGCTTTTCACTCCCAAATCCTCACCTGTTGTTCTATTAATACGTTCTTGAATACGAGTAAAGTGAATAGAAATTTTTAACAAGAAGAGATATAGACCAAAATTGCTCAACGTAAACAACTTATCAGTACATTTCTTCTCAACAAATTCCGAAGTCAATGGAAGGCTGATAGCACGATCAAAAAAGACAATGCCTTCGTAATCCATTTTTCCTCCCTTAGGCAAATATAATATTTGGGAAACCTTCTGGGCTTTGATATCCGCCAAGTGATTAACTATACGTGTTACAGGGATTGATGATTTCTCTAACATTGCTGCATATTTATCATATCTGATAATAGGTGCATACATTATACGGCATTCATTTAAACGCTTGTTTTCTGTTGACATATCACAAGTGTTTGACAACAGAATAGCATCTATAGGATGCACATCCGTATTAGGGAAATTCAAATAAGGCATTTTACTAATGCCATCACCCTGCAGGAAGTAATTAGCCCCATTAAGAGCTATAGTATAAATAGTATCTTTTGTACCATACTCCGTGAACTTGGTCAACTCTTCCTTAAGTAGTCCTAGTTCTGTATCAGATAGATACTGGGGCAAATATCTTTTTATATCTTCATCCAAGTTCATTATACAAGATCCCAAAAGTTTTCATCTACTAATTTGGAAATATCTGCATCCAAACTTTTTGTTCCATCAAGAATTGATTTGGCAAAACTAACCAAAACATCAGCATCACTCTGTTCTGCAGGTGTAATTTGGGTATCAGCATTACAATCAATAGAAAAAGATGGTAAGTCTATGCTATTTGATACTTTTGCTGGTTTACCAGAAGTCTGTTGTAAAGAAGAATAATCATCTATTTCCGCTCCAAGAGTTGGAGTAGTAAACACCATACCTCCTAAAAACAGACTGGTACTGATTACTGATTTCAATGTGATAATATTCTTATCCATAACTTTATTCCTTTCCTGTTAGTTTTATAAAGAGCGACTCAACTTGTTCGTGCAACGTTTGAACAGCATCCAACCAATTGTCCAAAGAAACCTTTTTTGCCAAAGTTTGAATATCTATTAAAGAGCCGTCATTATCCAGTTTTAAAGATTCATTCTTGACATGTACTCCATTTGTAATCTGAAGAACACCTATTATATCTTCCGAACAAGGAATTTCTGTTCTAAACACTGTAGAGCCACTACAAATGTTATCGATTCCCTTCATAGAGATATTAAGATTGATACTGTCGAAAATATTCGTTGTATAAAAATTAAGATATCTCAATTTAACAAGTTCAACCTGATTTATCAATGAGTTTTGAGACAAAGAATCTACTATCTGCTTTATAAATTTTTCGAATTCAGCCCATGATGTATAAGGTATCTTGCCTCCTATACACAAAACTCCATCACCTATCTGAACAAAACCATCTCTACACGAGATTTGGTGTGTTGGTTTGTGTTTCAAATTGGGATCCATATTTCTAATCTCATCAGGGATATTAGAAACGGGTAGTTTCTGCAATCCCACATGTTCATCCTTCTGGTGCAACATATTGAAAAGGATTCCAACTATTGCATCAGAAGGAACAGAATATGACAAGGTCATTTCTAACCCTGTATCAATGATAGGATTGTCTTTTAATAGTTCCATAATTGTGCTTTAATTATTGTTATAACGCTGCAAAGTTATTGCTTTTATTCCAAAAAACCTAATTTCTTTGAATAATT
>ERZ870052.294-NODE-294-length-20003-cov-5.302770_pt1 | contig 20003 bp, 18 predicted proteins | sample MGYA00520889_ERZ870052 | MGnify/ENA primary metagenome ERZ870052 (study PRJEB32232, sample SAMN07284988) | human gut metagenome | biome: human-associated habitat; material: feces | host: Homo sapiens | place: Tanzania | collected 2014-08-14 ...
ACACAGGGAAACAAAGATGGAATTCTTGAGCAGAAACCTACTCTTGTAAACCTGCAGTGCGACATTGACCACCCAACACAGGCTATGGCTGATATGCTTCACATTATCCACGAGTTCGGCGGAGTTGAGAACCTGAAAGGCAAAAAACTTGCTATGACATGGGCTTACTCACCATCTTATGGAAAACCACTTTCTGTTCCACAGGGAATCATCGGTCTGATGACTCGTTTCGGAATGGACGTTGTACTTGCTCATCCAGAAGGATACGAAGTATTCCCAGAGGTTGAGGCTGTTGCTGCTGAGAACGCTAAGAAATCCGGCGGATCTTTCACAAAGACAAACGACATGGCTGAGGCATTCAAAGATGCTGATATCGTATATCCAAAGAGCTGGGCTCCATTTGCAGCTATGGAAAAACGTACAGAGCTTTACGGAAACGGAGATACAGAAGGTATCAAAGCTCTTGAGAAAGAACTTCTTGCTCAGAACGCAGAGCACAAAGACTGGGCTTGTACAGAAGAGCTCATGGCTACAACAAAAGACGGAAAAGCTCTTTACATGCACTGTCTGCCAGCTGACATCACAGGCGTAAGCTGTGAAGAAGGTGAAGTTGACGCTTCCGTATTCGATCGTTACAGAGATCCACTTTACAAAGAAGCAAGCTTCAAACCATACATCATCGCAGCTATGATCTTCCTCGCTAAATTCGAGAACCCACAGGAAATCCTGAAGAAACTCGAAGAGAGAGGAATGTCCAGAATTTTTGATTAAGCTTAAATTCCACAGACAAGAATAGTTTCATAGTTACCTTAAGTAACTCATTGTACAGGCCTGAATCTTTCAGACCTGTACAATACCTTTACAGTAAATACGGAGGATCCTAAAATGGAAAAGAAAAAACGTATTGTCATTGCCCTCGGCGGAAATGCCCTTGGCAATACTCTTCCTGAGCAGATGGCTGCTGTTAAGATTACAGCACGCGCGATCGTAGACCTGATCCAGGAAGGCTGCGAAGTAGTCGTAGCACATGGCAATGGTCCTCAGGTTGGTATGATCAACAACGCTATGATCGCATTGACACACGAGGATGAGAAACAGCCAAACACACCACTTTCTGTATGTGTTGCAATGAGCCAGGCTTATATCGGATATGACCTGCAGAATGCTCTGAGAGAAGAATTGTTCAACAGAGGAATCCATGATATCCCGGTTGCTACAATGATCACTCAGGTTCGCGTGGATGCTGATGATCCGGCTTTCGAGACACCATCCAAGCCAATCGGTAAATTCCTTTCTAAGGAAGAAGCTGATGTTATGGCTGAGAAATATGATTATATCATGAAAGAAGATGCAGGACGCGGATACCGCCGTGTTGTAGCATCTCCAAAACCGCAGGAGATCGTTGAGATCGGTACAATCCGTACAATGGTTGACTCCGGTGACCTTGTTATTGCCTGTGGCGGCGGTGGAATCCCGGTTATGCGCCAGGGCAACCACCTGAAAGGTGCAAGTGCAGTTATTGATAAGGACTTTGCAAGTGCTCTCCTTGCCAAAGAGCTCGACGCAGACTTCCTCATCATCCTGACTGCTGTTGAGAAAGTTGCACTGAACTACGGAAAGCCGGATGAGAAATGGCTTGACGATGTGACAGTTGATGAAGCAAAACAGTATGTAGAAGAAGGACATTTCGCTCCTGGTTCTATGCTTCCTAAGGTACAGGCAGCGCTTGACTTTGCTGAATCCAAACCTGGAAGACAGTCACTGATCACACTGCTTGAGAAAGCAAAAGACGGAATTCTTGGTGAGACCGGAACAAGAATCCACCTTTAATTAATATTGAAAAATCGATTGAATAAGTCAATTACTTAAAACTCCTAAAATAGAAAATGAAAAAACCTCAGAGAACGGTGCTGCAACACCCGAATCTGAGGTTTTTTCATGTGTTTTCCCCCTAACAAACAAGAGCTCAATGCTTTTATCCGCATTGAGCTCTGCTGTTTTATATGATTTTATTTCCTCTGATGTATTTCGCTTTCACTTCTCTTTCATCAGCAAGATAGATCATTCTTTCCAAACGATCTTTCACACTCATCTGACGGGAAGATTCAAGTCTGCTGTCATCTAATACAACTGCATCGAACTCATATCCCGCTTCAAAACTTCCGACTTTTCCAAAGAAGGATCCGCCACCCTTAGTTGCCATATAGAATGCTTCCTCTGAATTTAATGCCTGATAGTTCTGATCGACCAGTCTCCAGCGAAGCTTTGACACCTGGATTGCATGTGCCATTGCCCGGAAAAGATTCTCTGTCGATCCACCTGCGACATCACTTCCAAGTCCTACAGAAAGTCCTTCTTCCAGATAACGTTTTACCGGTGCGATTCCGGAAGAAAGATTCTCATTTGATTCCGGACAATGAGCAACATATACACCATTTTCTTTCATTCTCTGGATTTCTTCTTCCGTACTGTATACACAATGCGCCATAACCGTCGGTGCATCTGCTCCAAACAATCCAAAATGATCGTATGCATCTCCATAAAACTCGGCATACGGACAAAGTTCTTTTACCCATTCGATCTCTGACAGATTCTCTGATAAATGTGACTGCACCGGGATCTGATAACGCATCTGAACCATCTTCAGCATGTCTAAAAGTTCATCTGTACAACTCGGAATGAAACGAGGTGTCAGGATTGGCAGTGTATTTTTATACTTTTTATGCTGCACATCTTTCATCCATTCAACTGTCTCTTCCGCAGACTCCTGTGTGCCTTCACGAAGCTCATCCGGTGAATTTCTGTCCATATTCACTTTTCCGACCATTGTGACCAGACCACTTCGTTCCAGATGATCCATCAGAACAAGTGTCGGTCTTCTGTGGATTGTTCCAAAGACACAAGCTCTTGTTGTTGAACTCTGTTTCAAATTCTCAGCAAACTTCGCATAAGCTTCATTTGCATACAATACATCCTTGTATTTTGCTTCCTCCGGAAATGTATTCGTCTCCAGCCACTCCAACAGTTCCAGATCCATCCCTGTACCGCGGAATGTATACTGCGGTGCATGTATATGCAGATCTGTCATTCCCGGAATGATCAGACAATCTCCATGATCCTCAATTGGTTCCCCTCCAAGTCGGAACGGAAGTGTCTGATAGATTCCTTCTACTTTTCCATCTTTACACACAAGATAACCGTGTTCGCATATCTCAAATTCATCTTTCGTCTTTGTATAGATAATATTTCCTTTTAAAATTTTGATATCATCCATCTTTCTTATTCTCCAATCTCAATTACTACTATCATTTTAACTGTCCAGAACCTTTATTTTACTCTTTCCAGCATTACTTCAACAACGCCACCGCAGACCATACCTTCATCCTCGGCCGCCTCTGCTGTCATGTCTACCTTGCATACCTGGAATCCTTCCTGCTCTGTACGGATCATAAGGAGTGCTTTCTGAATAATCTCACTCTCCACACATCCTCCACCGATTGTATCGATGATCCTTCCATCTCCGCATACAAGCATCTTTGTCCCTACGCCACGTGGTGCAGAACCTTTTCTGGAAATAATTGTCGCAAGCACCTTTCCACACTCATCTTCTTTCAGAATTTCTTCAAGAAGTTCACTGGAATAGCCACCGCTCTTTGCACGGTTATTTTTTATCTGAATAATTTCTGCCATAATAGATACCGCAATCTCTTCCGGTGTCTCGGCAGCAATCTTCAGACCAATTGGTGTATGGACTGCTTCAATCACCTCACGCTCGAAGCCTTCTGCCTCCAACTGATCTTTCACGATTGCAGTTCTTCGCTTACTTCCCATCATTCCGACATAGGCTCTCGGCTTACCAAGGATTGTCCTAAGACAGTCTGTATCGTATCTATGTCCTCTTGTAACAATCACAAACCATGTATCTGTATCTCCTTTAATCTTTGCAAGACCATCTTCAAATGGTTCACAATAGACCTGGTCAGCCTCTGCTCTTCTCGCATCATCGGCAAATTTCGGACGGTCTTCTACCACCGTAACATGGAATCCAAGCATCTTTCCCATGCGAATGATTGGCATAGATACATGCCCTGCCCCACAGATCACCAGCTTCGCCGGACGGCTGATACGCTCCTGGAAAATACGATCACCGTTTTCATCTACAAATACACTGTCTGTATTCTCCGGCTCACCTTTCATCAGAGTTTTCTTTCCTGCTTCAGCACCATCAATCTGCGTCTGTGCCCAAAGTTCTTCTTTTGCATCTGCAAGTTCTGCCTGCAACTGAATGTAAAATGAATTCATTCCCCACTTCTCCTTCATCTTATTATTTTCCAAATCCACAATTTGGATAAGTACAAACATCACAGTTCAGGCAAAGTCCGCCTTCTCCAAGCACTGTGAAATCTTCCACGCTCAGTCTCTCACCTGCCGCGATTCTCGGAAGTACCAGATCAAAGATTGTTCTTCTTGCATACATTACGCATCCCGGAAGGCCTGCAACCGGAATCTCACCTTTATAAGCCAGCATGAACATCGCTCCCGGAAGTACCGGTGCGCCATAAGTTATCACCTCATCTGTTGCATTTCTGATAGACAATGGTGTTCTGTCATCCGGATCAACACTCATTCCACCTGTACAGACAACAAACTCTGCACCTTTTTCGATCCAGTCATTGATCGCATCTGTCACCATCTGAGAATCATCATCACAGAGTACATTTCCAAGTACTTCCATGCCTGCCTCTTCTAATTTTGCTTTTACGACCGGAGTAAATTTATCTGTGATCCTTCCATGATAAACTTCGCTTCCTGTTGTCACGATTCCGACTTTCATCTGATGGAACGGAAGAATTGTGAAAATCGGCTCTTCCCCACAGAGCTCTTTCACATGATTCATCTTCTCTTCCTCGATCACTAGCGGAACAACACGCATACCTACGATCTTATCTCCCTTTTTCACCGGGAAATTGCCATGTCTGGATGCAAGCACGATCTGACCAAGCGCATTTACTTCATTTAATTTCTCGCGATTGATCTTCAGAAGGCCGTCGCACTGTGCAGTCAGTTCGATCTTTCCTTCTTTCGCCTCAGATGCATTCATATGCTCTCCCTGGCATACCTGACGCAGTACTTCTGCCGCATCATTCTCATGAAGCATGCCTTCCTGCTTCTCCCATACATAGAGGTGTTCTTTTCCTACAGAAAGCAGTACCGGAACGTCCTCTTCTGTCACTACATGTCCTTTACGGAAAACCGCATCCTTCACAACTCCCGGAATGATCTGGGTAATGTCGTGGCAAAGCACACTGCCGACTGCATCCTCTGTTCTGATTAGTTTCATCTTATCCTCTCCTTTTCTTTCCCCAAGTTTATGCAGGATGCTAATTTTCCACATCCTGCAATGATTTTTCTTATCTTGTTCTCCTTTTCTCTGGTTTTCACCACAGATTATACTCTGCAAGCCTCAAGATCTTTCATCCATACTGCCACACAGGCATCACTTGGCATTCTCCAGTCCCCTCTAGGAGAAAGTGCCACAGTACCAACCTTCGGTCCATCCGGCAGGCAGGAACGCTTGAACTGCTGAGAGAAAAATCTTCTACAAAATGTTTCCAGCCATTTAAAAATGGTCTCTTTGTCATATTCACCATCAAATGTCATACATGCAATACGGAAGATCTTGCTCGGCTCATATCCAAAACGAAGCATAAAGTACAGGAAGAAATCATGCAGTTCGTAAGGTCCTACAAGATCTTCTGTCTTCTGCGCGATATCTCCGTCCTTCGGCGGTAGAAGCTCAGGACTTACCGGTGTATCAAGCACATCGTAAAGTACATTCTTAAGAGCTTCGTCTTTTGTATCATCCGCAGCATATTTTACAAGATGGCGAACCAATGTCTTCGGTACAGAAGCATTCACTCCGTACATGGACATATGATCTCCATTGTAAGTTGCCCATCCAAGCGCAAGCTCTGACAGATCGCCTGTTCCAATAACCATTCCCCAAGTCTTGTTTGCGATATCCATCAGCACCTGTGTACGTTCTCTCGCCTGGCAGTTTTCATAAGTTACACTGTGATCTTCCGGATCATGTCCGATGTCACGGAAATGAACATTCACGGCATCTGCGATCGGAACCTCGATCAAAGTTGCTCCGACTTTCTTCGACATCTCACAGGCATTCTGATAAGTTCTGTCTGTTGTACCAAAGCAAGGCATTGTCACAGCAATGATATCCTTCTTATCTCTTCCAAGCATGTCAAATGCGCGTGCTGTCACAAGCAATGCAAGTGTAGAATCCAAACCTCCGGAAATGCCGACAACAGCAGTTCTTGCATTCGTATGAGCCAGACGTTTCTTCAGTCCCATTGCCTGGATCGTCAGGATCTCCTCACAGCGCTGTGCACGGGTCTGTTCATCAGAAGGAACGAACGGCTTCTTCGGAAAAGTTCTTGTCAAAAATGTCTTTGTCTCTTCCACGGTAAATGGAACACGTACCAGAGTCTCTTCATCCAATGGCTGGAATGTCGTATTCTTTCTTCTCTCACCTGTAATTCTCTGAAGATCCAGCTCTGAGTAAATAATTTCATTTACATATCTACTGCTTTCTTTCAGAACGGTTCCGTTTTCAGCAATGATATTGTGTCCACCAAAAACAAGATCCGTAGTTGACTCCCCTTCTCCGGCATTTGCATAAATGTATCCAGAGATCAATCTTGCAGACTGTCCGGAGATCAGTGCACGACGGTAAGTGTCTTTTCCGATCGTCTCATCACTTGCGGAACAGTTGACGATTACTGTTGCCCCTTCAAGTGCCGCCTGAATACTCGGCGGAACCGGTGACCAGACATCCTCGCAGATCTCTGCTGCCACTACCAGTTCTTCCATTCCTTCTGCCTGGAAGAGAATCTGCGGACCGAATGGAATCTTCTTTCCTCCAAATGTAATCTCTCTCACTGTCTGTGGACCCGGAGTAAACTGGCGCATCTCATAAAATTCACCATAGTTTGGCAGGAACGTCTTTGTCGTAAATCCGATGATCTCACCCTGGTTCATTGCCGCAGCTACATTGTAAAGCTTTCCATTCACTTCAAGCGGTGCTCCGACAAATACAAGCATATCTTTGTCACTTGTATTCTCTGCAATCTCAAGCAGTGCTTTTCTGGAAGCTTTCAGAAGTACGCTGTGGTCGAACAGATCACTACAGGTGTATCCTGTCACACAAAGCTCCGGAAACACAAGAATCTTCGCACCATTTTTCTGTGCTTCTTCCATCGCATTGATGATATTCTGTGTATTGAATTCCACATCTGCAACGCGGATATCCGGTGTTGCTGCCGCAACCTTTACAAATCCATTTTTCATCTCATCTTCACCCCATCTTCTATCGAGCCTGTTTCAACAATTCTTTCAATTCGTCTACGGAATATTTATATGCTGTATTACAGAAATGACACTTCACTTCAATCTCTTTGCCTTCATCGATCATTTCCTGAATATCTTTCTTTCCGATACTGATGATTGCTTTCTCAATTCTCTTCTTAGAGCAGTTGCAATAGAACTGTGCCGGCATTGTATCTGTGATCTCCAGATCAAGTCCTTCAAGAACCTGCTCGAGCATCTGCTCCGGTGTATGTCCGTTATCCAGCATGGAGGTTACAGACTGGATCTTCTGAATATTCGCTTCCAGCTTATTGAGTACTTCATCCTCGATAAACGGCATAACCTGTACGATAAATCCACCGGCACATTTCACTGTATTATCTTTGTTCATCAGAACTCCAAGTCCTACAGAAGATGGTACCTGTTCAGATGTTGCGAAATAATAAGTAAGATCCTCCGCGATCTCTCCTGTCTGCAGGATCGTCTGTCCGGAATATGGCTCTTTGAGTCCCATGTCTTTGATGATCGTCATAACACCCTGTCCAAGTGCTCCACCAACATCAAGCTTTCCGTTCTTCGCCGGAAGCATAACATCAGGATTAAATGCATATCCTTTTACATTTCCCTTGCTGTCCGCTGTCACTGTCAGACCCTCAATCTGACCGGAACACTGAATCTGGATCGTCAGCATATCTGTGTCATTCTTCATCATGCTTCCCATCATCACTCCGCCTGTAAGAAGACGTCCGAGTGCTGCTGTCGCAACCGGACTTGTTCCGTGATGCTCTCTTGCCTCCTCAACCAGGTTTGTTGTCACTGCCGCAAATGCACGGATCTGTGCATTTCCTGCTGTTGCTCTTACAATATAATCATTCATGTCTTATTCTCCTCGTCTTTGTGTATATAATATTAATTGTATCCATTTTATTTTCCGGACTCTCTGGCTACGATATAGATTCTCTCACTCTTCTCTGTCGGTGCTTCATGAGTCACTGCATCATATGCCGCCTCAAAAACAAGTCCGGAACGTGCTACCAGTTCTTTCATCTCTTCCAACGTATAACCTCTCTGGTAATGTGTCTCCTGATATCTCCGGTATAAGTCTTCGCTTCCGTCTTCCTGTTCTTCCTGGATAAACAGGGTCAGATCATACTCGTTGATCCGCTCTTCTTCATAATAGAAATTATCCCAGATAAAACTGCATTCCCCTCTGTCTTCCGCGATCACAGTATCTCCCATAACTTCCTTATACTTATATACAGTATTAAAATCAAACAAAAAGACTCCCTTTGGATCCAGGTAGTTATTCACCAGACGGAATACTTCTTCCAGTTCCTCCGGTTCTGTAATATAGTTGACTGAATCACAGACACTGACAATCGCCCTTACTGTTCCATATAATTCGAACTCACGCATATCCTGAAGCAGATAAAGAATATCCTTCCCCGACTCCATACGTTTCTCCATCGCAAGTTCCAACATATCCTCTGAATTATCCACACCGATCATGTCATATCCATAATCCGCAAGCTTCTCTGTCATTGTTCCTGTGCCACAGCCCAGATCCAAGAGAATGCCATCCTCTATTCCACGGTCTTTTAAAAGACTGTGAATGTATTCGCCCCACTCTTCGTAAGGTACATTATCCATGAAAATGTCGTAGACCGCCGCAAACCCTGTATAAGCTTCCAACTGTTTACCTCCGTTCTTTTCTATCACTACATAATCCATTTAATTTTACCACATTTTTCTCTTCTTGACATCAATCATTTCTATATTCATACGTATTTTTGTATTTTTTTCTACTTTTTCCAGAAACTCGTTTTTCATCAAGATTATCGAGAATTTTTCTCGTTTTCACTTTTTTTCATTCCAAAATCTACCATTTTTTATAAAAATTTTATATTTGTAACATATTTCCATAACATTTTTACGTTTTATTCTTCCTTTTAGCACTTTAATATGCTATAATCATAAAGCTGTGCTAATAAAAATTTTTTTGGGTATTGGCAAAAAGCGTTGCTATCTGTTGTGGGGACAGCAGGATAGTATAAAAAACAAAAGAAAGGACATTGAAAAAATGGACAACAACAAGAAAGAATTCAAGCCGTACATCCCAGCGGACAAAGTCGTTCCTGAGTTTACGGTGACAGCACTCTTGATTGGTATCCTTCTGGCGATCGTATTTGGGGCAGCCAATGCATATCTCGGACTTCTCGTAGGTATGACAGTTTCTGCTTCCATCCCGGCAGCCGTTATTTCTATGGGAATCATTCGTGTGATTCTCCGTAAGGATTCTATTCTCGAGAACAACATGGTACAGACAATCGGTTCTGCCGGAGAGTCTGTTGCAGCAGGAGCTATCTTCACACTACCTGCATTATTCCTTTGGGCTGAAGAAGGAAAGATCGCTTTCCCAAGCATCCTTTCCATCGCTCTGATTGCCCTGTTCGGTGGAACACTCGGAGTATGTTTCATGGTACCGCTTCGTCAGGCTCTTATCGTTGAAGAGCACGGAACACTTCCTTTCCCAGAGGGAACTGCTTGTGCAGAGGTTCTTCTGGCCGGAGAAGAAGGTGGATCTAAGGCTGGTACAGTATTTGCAGGACTTGGTATCGCAGCATTTTACAAATTCCTTGCAGATGGAATGCAGCTTTTCCCAAGTGAGATTGGACATGCATTCAAGAATTACAGCGGAGCACAGGTTGGTATGCAGGTTCTTCCGGCACTTGGTGGTGTAGGATATATCTGTGGACCGAAGATCTCCAGCTACATGTTCGCCGGTGGTACACTCAGCTGGTTCGTACTGATGCCAATGATCGCACTGTTCGGTGGAGATGCTACAATCTTCCCTGCATCAGTTACAGTCAATGAATTGCTCACTATGTCAGGTGGTGGTCCTTCCGCTCTTTGGGCTAACTACATCAAATATATCGGAGCCGGAGCTGTTGCAACTGGTGGTATCATCAGTCTGATCAAGAGCCTTCCTCTGATTGTAAGAACATTTAAGCAGGCACTCGGAAGTATGAAAAAGAATGCAGGATCTGGCAAACAGCTTCGTACAGAGCAGGATCTTCCACTTCCATTACTAATCGGAGTTATCCTTGTGATCGCTGTTCTGATCTGGATTCTTCCAATCTTCCCGGTTAACCTGATCGGTGCCCTGATCATCGTTGTATTCGGATTCTTCTTTGCAACTGTATCTTCTCGTATGGTTGGACTGATCGGATCTTCTAACAACCCGGTATCAGGTATGACAATCGCTACTCTTCTCTTTGCTACAGTAATCCTGAAAGTAACAGGTACTACAGGACTTACAGGTATGGTTGGAGCCATCTCTATCGGTGGTATCATCTGTATCGTTGCAGCAATCGCAGGAGATGCTTCTCAGGACTTAAAGACAGGATTTATCGTAGGTGCTACACCTTCCAAACAGCAGGTTGGTGAGATCATTGGTGTTGTTGCTTCTTCAGCAGCAATCGGATTCGTTCTTTACCTTCTGAATGAGGCTTGGGGATACGGAACAGAAAAGATTCCGGCAGCTCAGGCTACAATGATGAAGATGCTCGTTGAAGGTATCATGAATGAGGAACTTCCATGGGCTATGATCCTGATCGGTGTATTCGTTGCAATCGTTGTTGAGATTCTTAAGATGCCGGTTATGCCATTCGCAGTTGGTATGTATCTTCCATTCTCTCTGAGTGCAGGTATCATGGCTGGTGGTATTGTACGTATCTTCGTTGAGAAGAAAAAAGGTACAGAGGCAGAGAAAAAAGCCCGTACAGACAGAGGTCTTCTCTTTACATCCGGTATGATCGCCGGAGAAGGTATCGTCGGTATCCTTCTTGCTATATTTGCAGTAGTTAAGATTGATTCTAAGATCATTCTGCCATTCCACTTACCACAGGTTGGCAGTCTGGTGCTTTACATTGCATTACTCGTACTTCTGTACGGTGTATGTATGAAAGCTGATAAGGAAAAATAATTCAATGAAAAAGAAAGACAGTAAAAACTATCTTGACTTTATCCCGGAGAAGAATCCGGAAATTGAATATGAAACAGGTGAGGACGGTATTATTACCGTCCTTATCGAATGGAAAGGATTTTATCACAAGCTGGCTCAGCGCTTCTTCCGTCGTCCCCGTGTAAGTGAGATCAAGTTAGACAAGCTTGGAACTTTTGTGTGGAACTCCATCGATGATAAAAAGGATGTTCACGCAATTTCCAAAGAGCTTGAAGCAGAGTTTCCTTCTATGGAACAGCCGCTGACAAGACTGATCAAATACCTTGAGATCCTTCATGATAATCACCTGATCTACTGGAAAGGAGAGAAACGGAAATGATGCATACGATTCTGAAATATCTTCCTTATCTACTTCTCTTTGCAGTTGCTACAATGATCGTCTACGGATGGGGATTGTGGCGCACAATGAGACAGGGGAGCGATCTTGCTAATATGCTCAGTTCCAAAGGAATCTCCAAAGTCAAAAAGACATTGAAGAAAAATGGCCCTATGACCCGCACAGCTCTTGAGCCTTATGTAAAAGATCTGACAGCGAAACAGCCATTTATGCAGGAACAAATCAATGTAACTAATCCAAGACAATTTCTTGATTCAATTCTTCCCTATATGGTAAAGCAAAAAATGATCACTGAGGAAAAAGTGAATGGAAAAATTGTATATCAGATCCGCAAGGATTGAAAACAAAAAGGATATCTGCCAGAAGTAATGATTACTCTGACAGATATCTTTTTTTCTTTCTTTTTACACCGATTTATCGCATTTTTTCTTGACACGCCCCGCTCTGTGGGATACAATAATCTATGGTAAAAACAACACAACTACATCATTTCGGTAGGTGAGGTTACCACAGGGATTGGGATATTTGACATGCTTCCAGCATTCGATAGGATCCGGAGATTGCTGCCGCGAGATTGTGGAGACACGATTAGTTGGTCAGCAGGCTGTGTCGAGAAGGCACAACCTAATGCAATTGATATGCCCTGTGATACTAAAGCTTGAACGATGCATTTTATAAGAAGTCAATACGACTCCGTCATTGTTCAGGCAGTGATGGAGTTTTTTGTTTCTCATAAAAATGTAAACAAGGGAGGTGAGGTTATGGACTCTGGTGCCAGTAGTTACCACATATGTGGCTCAATAGACAAAAATAAAATAATGCGAGGTAATTATCATGGACAAAGATATTTTTATAAAGCTTCTGGCGCAGCGCGAATTCAAGGCTGTCAGAAGTATTCTCGATGTAATGAACGAAGTGGACATAGCCTCTCTCCTCTCAACTTTAAGTGATAAAGAGCTGGCTCTTGCTTTTCGTCTCATTCCAAAAGATAAAGCTGCCGAGGTTTTTTCTAACATGGATACTTCCATGCAGACTTATCTGGTAGCAATGTTTACTGAAAAAGAGCTGAAAGAGCTCTTAGATGACCTCTACATGGACGATACAGTCGATATGCTGGAAGAACTCCCGGCAAACCTTGTAAAGCGTATTCTGGCTACCGTCAGCGCGTCAGACCGCAGCATGATCAATCAGCTGCTGAACTATCCGGAAGACAGTGCCGGAAGTATCATGACAACGGAATATGTAGATCTGCGCGAAGAAATGACTGTCGGACAGGCAATGGCACATATCAAGAAGACCGGAATCCATAAAGAGACCATTTACACCTGCTATATCACAGAGCGCAGAAAACTGGTTGGTATCGTAAGTGCAAAAGACCTGATGACAACAGATGATGAGGTTCCGATCAAAGATCTGATGGAGACAGAGATCATCTCCGTACATACACACGCTGACCAGGAACAGGTTGCACAGCTGTTTACAAAGTATGACCTGCTTGCGCTCCCTGTCATTGACCAGGACGGCCGCATGGTTGGTATCGTTACATTCGACGATGCTATGGATGTTATGGTAGATGAGGCCACAGAGGATATCACAAAGATGGCTGCTATCAATCCGAGTGAGAAGACCTATTTTGAGACATCTGTTTTTCAGCATGCAAAGAACCGTATCCCATGGCTTCTGATCCTGATGTTCACTTCCATCATCACAGGAACGATCATTACAAGATATGAAAATGCATTCGCAGCCATCCCTCTTCTTGTATCCTTCATCCCAATGCTGATGGATACTGGTGGAAACTGTGGTTCCCAGAGTGCAACACTGATCATCCGTGGAATCGCACTGGATGAGATCCGTTTTACAGATCTTTTCAAAGTCATGTTCAAAGAATTCCGTATCTCTTTGATCGTCGGTGCTTTTCTTGCTGTTGCCAACGGTGTGCGTATCTTTATACAGTACCATAACCCGGGACTTGCAGTTGTGATTGCCTGCTCCCTGATGGGAACCGTGATCATGGCAAAGCTGGTTGGATGTATCCTCCCACTTCTTGCCAAGAAAGTAAATCTCGACCCTGCGATCATGGCATCTCCACTTATCACAACACTGGTGGATACCTTCTCAATCCTGATCTACTTTAATATTGCAACAATCCTGTTCCATTTGTAATGACAGATCATAAATGGATACAAATTTCAAAAGCATATAAACAAAAAGTATCAGAAGCTTTTAAATTTGCTTCTGATACTTTTTTGTTTCTTTAACCTTCTTATAATTATCTTTCCATCATACTGATCGACTCAATTCCAACACTTCCGCCACGGACAACTTCAATACTCTTGAACTCTTCCTTCATCAGCTTTACAACAGCATCATTCTTTGTTGCTGTCTGTACAAACTCAACCAGAAGACTGTCTTTTCCGTAATCAATCACTTTCGCTTTAAAAGTATCTGCAATCTGGAAGATCTCAACTTTATCTTCCGGTGTACATTTCAACACCTTTACATAAAGGATTTCTTTCATTCTTACAAATACGTCTGTAAAATCAATTACTTTAATTACTTCGATCATACGATTGAGCTGCTTCTTGATCTGCTCAAATGTCTCATCATCACTGACTGTTGCGATCGTCATTCTGGAAACAGTCGGATCTTCTGTCGTTCCAACAGTCAGACTGTCCAGGTTATAACATTTACCGGAAAACAGGCCTGAAATCTTGGAAAGTACACCAACCTGGTTTTCTACATAGAGAGAAATCCATCTCTTTTTCATATTATTATCCATTTTTCTTCCTCACTAACATCAAAACATCAAATTTTCTGCTCCAATCGATTAACAATCCATGATCAGATCTTCAAGTGTTCCACCCGGCTGTACCATCGGGTAAACAAGTTCTTCCGGATTGATCACAAATTCGATCAGTGTCGGTGTCTTTGTATTCTTCTTCGCCTCTTCAAATGCAGCTGCGATATCTTCTTTCTTCATTACACGGATTCCTTTCGCTCCGTAACTTTCTGCGAGCTTTACAAAATCCGGTGTATATTCCGGCATCTCCTGTCCGTTCGTTCTGCGGAAGAGAGCTCCTGACTTCAGGTTTGTCATGCTGTAACGTTTTCCATAGAACAGTTTCTGCCACTGGCGTACCATACCAAGATACTCGTTGTTAAATACACAGAGGATTAACGGAAGTTCTTCCAGTACAGCTGTTGCAAACTCCTGAATATTCATCTGCATACCACCGTCTCCGGAGATTGCAATAACGTCTTTATCCGGATTGCCAAGCTTTGCTCCAATCGCAGCCGGGAAACCATATCCCATTGTTCCAAGTCCACCGGAAGTGATCAGCTGCTTGTTCTTTGTAATCTCAATATACTGTGTTGTGAACATCTGATGCTGGCCTACATCTGTTGCGATGATCGCATTATCAAACTGACGGTTGATCTCTTCAATAATATCCTGTGGTCCCATGTCAACACGATTCTTCATCGTCAGAGGATGTTCTTCCTTCCACTGTGCGATCTGCTTTCTCCACTTCTTCGTCTCACAGTGTTCTACATATTCATTCATCTTTGTGACTGCCTCAAGCGCATCTGCAACGATTGGCACATCAACGTGAATATTTCTGGAAATGGACGCTGTATCAATATCAATATGGACAATCTGTGCATTCGGTGCAAACTCATGCAGCTTTCCTGTGATACGGTCATTGAAACGTGTTCCGATCGAGAACAAAAGGTCACATTCACTGACTGCCATATTCGAAGCATATGCACCATGCATTCCAAGATTTCCTATATAAAGCGGGTGATCTGTCGGAACTGCTCCACGTCCCATGATCGTTGTAACGACCGGAACTTCTGTCTTCTCTACAACTTCTGTAAACACGTCATTCGCACGGGCAATATTCACACCGCCTCCTGCAAGGAATAACGGCTTCTTCGCCTTTTTCAGCATCTTAAGTGCACGTTTTAACTGTCCCATATGCACGTTCGTATTCGGCTTATAACCACGGATATTGACCGTATCCGGATAATCCGCACTTCCAAGTTCGGCCATCACATCTTTCGGAAGATCGATCAGTACCGGTCCCGGTCTTCCTGTTCTTGCAATATAAAATGCTTCCTTAATGATTCTTCCAAGATCTTCTCTGTTACGTACTGTAACGCCGTATTTTGTAATACTGCGTGTAATTCCAACGATGTCTACCTCCTGGAATGCATCATTTCCGATCAGTGGTCTTGCTACCTGGCCGGTAAAACATACGAGAGGTACGCTGTCATAATTCGCTGTTGCAAGCCCTGTCACAAGGTTTGTAGCTCCCGGTCCGCTTGTAACAAGACAGACGCCTACCTTACCTGTTGTTCTTGCATAAGCATCCGCCTCATGGACCAGTGCCTGCTCATGTCTTGGCAGAATAATCCGAATATCATCCTGCTTGTACAATTCATCACTGATATCAATCGTACATGCCCCCGGATAGCCAAAAATGGTATCCACGCCTTCTTCCTTCAGCGCTCTTACAAGTAATTTGTTTCCTGAAATCTGTTTCAAATCTATATACCTCCCTTTTCAAAAAAGAAAGCCCCAAGCATGACCTTCATGCCCAGGGCGAATATCCAGTATTTACCGTTCACAGTACCTGTACCGGCAACCAGATCGATCCATGTCATCACCTGAATTCAGAGATAAGCCTCTGTACATCCACAAACTGTGTACTACTCCCTGTCTTCGTATTTGCGTAAAGCGTAAATTAATTATAAGTGTTAAAAAATATCTTGTCAACGTCGAGTTCTTGATCTTATTTAATCTACCGCATATGATTTTTCACAGCTCCAACTACTGTATACAGAACCATCATTACAAGATTGGCAAGAACGACACTTGCCCCTGCCGGAGTTGCCGCAACATAAGAAAGAGTCACTCCTGCGATCAGGCACACTACAGAGACTATGGCTGCGTTTATTATGACACTTTTAAATGTCCTGCACACTCTCATCGATGTCAATGCCGGGAAAATAATCAGGCTCGAGATCAATAACGCTCCCATCATACGCATTCCAAGTACGATCGTCACTGCTGTAAGTACAGCAATCAACGTATTATAAACTCCTGCTTTCACGCCTGTTGCACGGGCAAACGTCTCATCGAATGTAATCGCAAATATCTTATGATAAAAAACAATAAATAAGATGAGTACAAAAACAGAAAGTACAAGACTTAACTTCACATCCTCCGCACTCATTGCAAGGATGCTTCCAAACATATAATTATATACATCCGTATTCATTCCTGTTGTCAATGAGATCACCATCACGCCAACTGCAAGTGATGTTGTAGAAATCAGTGCAATTGCCGCATCTCCTTTGATCTTTGCATTCCCGCTGATTCGAAGAAGCAGAATCGCTGCTACAATAACAACCGGGATCGCTACGGTAAGCGGAGCGGCATTCATCGCAGCCGCGATCGCCATGGCACCAAATCCTACATGAGAAAGTCCGTCACCGATCATCGAATATCGTTTCAATACAAGGCTGACTCCCAGTAACGCAGAACATAATGCAACCAGCGATCCAACAAGGAACGCTCTTGTCATAAAAGGATAAGACAACATCTCAATCACTGTATCAAACATGTGTCTCACCTCCTAAAAATGTCTTGCCGGCACGACTCTTCTCGTATCCATCTGCTTTTCCAAAATACAGCACTGTTTCCTGCAAGTGCAGAATATGGCTTGCATACTCTACTGCACTCTCGATATCATGTGAAACCATAACAACTGCAATCCCGGATTCCTTATTGATTCGACTGATCAATTGATAAAATTCTGCTGTCACAATTGGATCCAATCCTGTAACCGGTTCGTCAAGAAGCAAGAGTTTCTTTGTCGCACACAATGCTCTTGCAAGCAGAACACGCTGTCTTTGTCCACCGGACAGATCTCGGAAACATTGTTTTGCAAGATCCCGGATTCCAAGCATATCCATCTTCTCCCACGCCTGCTTCTTATCTTCTGCTGTATAAAACGGTTTCATCCCTCTGCTGTTCAACCGGCCGGAAAGAACCACTTCATAAACACTGGCCGGAAAATCTTTCTTCACATCTGTCTGCTGTGGAAGATATCCGATCTCTGTCTGTTTTAATCCATCATCAAAAACAATCTTGCCTTTGTCCACATTCTTCAGTCCCAAAAGACTCTTTACAAGTGTACTTTTTCCGGAACCATTTTCTCCGACAATACAGAGGTAGTCTCCCTGATTAATCTCAAAATTCAAGTCATGTACGACCATCTGTCCTTCGTATCCAATGGATACATTTTCACATTTGATCAATGCCATCAGTTCAGCACCTCCCTTAATGTTTCAACATTTTTCTCCATAAGACTCAGATATGTCTCTCCATCTGCAAACTGCTCTGCTGTCAGATTATGACAGCTATAAAATTCTTTTACATCAGCATTTGTTGCTTCTGCAATAGCTTTCGCAATATTTTCGTTGCTAAGTTCCATTTTTAATACTGTTTTAATATTCTCATCCTGTACTTTATTGATTAAAAACGCCATTGTAGCTGCGCTTGGCTCTGTGTCCGAAGCACATCCTGAAAATGCTGCATAATAATCCAGATCATATGCCTCTGCAAAATAACGGAACGGAAATCTGTCTCCGAAAATCATCAGCTTTCGTTTTGAATGATCCACCACATCCTGAAATTCCTGATCCAATTCTTTCAATTGTGCTACATAAGCTTCTGCATTTTCTTCATAATCAGATGCATTTTCCGAATCAATCTCGCAGAGCTCTTCTTTAATCTGCTCGACGATCTTCACCGCATTTAACGGAGATGTCCACACATGTTCATCAATTTCATGTACAGAATGTGTTTCTTCCTGTCCATGCTCTTCATGATCTGCTTCATCCTCTTCATGCTCCACTTCGTGCTCTTCATGCTCCGCATCATCCTCGTCATGATCATGACCACGCTCTTCTTTCATTCCTTCCACATGCTCCTCTTCCACTGTGTCAACACAATCCACCAGCTTCAGAGTCTTTCTCCCGTTGTCCGGCATTGATTCAAGAATGTCTTCTACCCAGGCATCATTCTCGCCGCCCACATAGATAAACAGATCACTATTCTGGATTGCAATAATATCCTGTGGCGTTGGCTCATAAGAATGTGTCTCCTCACCCGGTTTTAAAAGCATCTTAAGTTCCACATTCTCTCCCGCGATCTGACGCACAAAATCATACTGCGGAAAGATTGTCGCTACAACACTAATCTTTTCATTTTCTACTTTATTCTGTTCTTTTCCCCCGTTTTGCTCTGTCTGCTGCCCGGACATTCCACACCCGGTCAGCATCATTCCAAGAATAAGACTTCCTGCAACCAGAAAGTCTCTTACTCTTCTCTTCTTCATCTTCAAATTCATCTTCTCACTTTTACGCTTTTACACTTTCACAGCATCTGTTTTAGCAGCGCTCATATTTTGTAAAAGCAAATTCCAGATCAAAACAAGTCTGTTCTTCTCCTTCTTCCGTCATCTTCCAATCTTCCATCTGATCCAGATTCGGGAAATAAGTGTCTGCCTGGAATTCACGGTCTATCTTTGTTACATATACAGTATCACAATATGGAAGCATCATCTTATAAATGCTTTCGCCACCGATCACATAGATCTTCTCACTTGGATACTTCTTCAATTCTTCTAAAAGTTCTTCCTCTGTATGAACGATCACTGCGTCTTTCACTGAATAATTTTTATTCTTCGTCAGAACAATATTCACTCGATTCTTCAAAGGAAGTCCATTCGGGAAACTTTCCAATGTCTTTCGCCCCATAACTACAACATTTCCTGTTGTTTTCTGACGAAAGAACTTCATATCAGAAGGAATGCTCACCAGCAGTCTGTTCTGGTAACCAATTCCCCAATTATTATCTGCTGCTACGATTGCCTGCATACTTCTTCTCCTTTACACAGCGATTGGTATATTCTTAATCTGCGGATGTGTCTCATATCCTTCCAGTTTCACATCATCCGGTGTGAAATCATAGAAGTCTTTCACTTCCGGGTTCATCCAGAACTTCGGTGCCGGAAGTGGCTCTCTTGAGATCAGTTCTTCAATCATCGGAACATGTCTGTCGTAAATGTGCGCATCTGCAATAACATGGACAAACTCTCCGACCTTCATGTCACATACCTGTGCCAGCATATGAAGTAATACCGCATACTGACACACATTCCAGTTATTTGCCGCAAGGACATCCTG
>ERZ870052.296-NODE-296-length-19904-cov-7.250870_pt1 | contig 19904 bp, 15 predicted proteins | sample MGYA00520889_ERZ870052 | MGnify/ENA primary metagenome ERZ870052 (study PRJEB32232, sample SAMN07284988) | human gut metagenome | biome: human-associated habitat; material: feces | host: Homo sapiens | place: Tanzania | collected 2014-08-14 ...
ACCACTTTGTGACAGTTATAAGGATATGAAGGACTCCTACATCATCGAGCTGAAATACTGCAAGTCAAATTCTACAGATGAGCAGCTGAAGCAACTCTTTGCCGAAGCCTCAGCACAGATTAGCCGTTATGCCGATAGTGACTTGGTAAGAGAATTGGTAAAGACCACACAACTGCATAAATTGGTTGTGATATATCAAGGTGCAGAAATGGCAACTTGCGAGGAAGTGTGAAGACTCATCTACTTTTTGTCGGCACCCTTCACCTCTAAAACAGAAATTATGTTAAAATTAAAAGAAAAGAAAGGCGATTTTAGAAAAAATCGTTATATTTGCAGTGGCTCTTATGTCTTATATTGCTCCAAAGAATCGTAAAGTTCTGATAATGAGCAAGCGAGACACCCCACGCCGAGCTGACTGTCATAAGCTCGAAACGAGCAAAAGGTATGAAGCGGGATTTGGGTGGGAATCTATTGAGAGCAAAATGACATATTGAAAAGCGTTTACGACGCTATGTTCAGCAGACACTCTGAAACGTGAGAAATTTCAAATGAACGTACTGCCTCGAACTTAGCAACGGTAGATGCTCCGGGTGTGATTATGTGATTCCGTGAAGCTAACATTGGCTTCATGGGGAACTTATCATATCGGCGTGGGCTATACTGTTGTTCGTTCAGCAGTATAGGGCACTTCTCACGGCCTCAGAGTGTGGATCGGACAACGGACGGTTCACGCTTTTTTTGTTGTCTGCCAGAGAGTCTTTTTCTTGGATAGCTTTTCTGAGTTATTTCTAGGAGCATCATTCATGAACACATTGTCTAATGTGACATCCAAGCGAGGCAAACAATCGCCTCCCTGCACAAGGCTTACCCCTTGTGTCTCCTCCGTGACTTCTTGTGATGGGGTGTCGGTAGGGTATGCCCCGGACCCAAGCAAGAAATGGTATGTGATGCGTGCCACTTACCATCGTGAGAAGAAAGCCTACGACTATCTGATTAGTAAAGGGGTAGAGGCATATATGCCTTTACACCGCAGGATAAGGATGGTTGATGGCAAGCGCAGAATCGTTAACGAGCCCCTGCTTCCCAATTTTCTTTTTGTATATGCTACTCCCGAAGTTATCAAGATTTATTCCAAGAACGACCCCAATCTCACTTTTCTCAATCATTATTATGATCATTTTCATTTGCAGGAAAATGGTTGTAATCCTCCGCTTACCATATCTGAAGAGGCGATGCAGAACTTTATCCGTGTGACAAGCATCGACAACAAACACGTCAGGGTGGTTGCCCCCGAGAATTGCCATTATAAGAGTGGTGATATGGTGAGAGTTATCGATGGACAATTCAAGGGGGTAGTAGGTAAGGTGGCAAGAGTGGCTGGACAGCAGCGGGTTGTGGTGGAGGTAGAAGGCGTATGTTTGGTAAGCACGGCGTATGTGCCGACGGCATTTATAGAGAGCATCAAGTAAACTTAAGCATGATTTTTAAAACAAAAATAAAGATGAACACTATTGTACGAAACAAATTCCTATTTTATCTGACTTTTTTCTTGTTGGTTGGCAACGTCCAACTGTATGCACAGCAAAAGCTGAAGTTTGCCGTGGAAAGTTTTGAACAAGATCTCTTTGATACATCTGCCCGTGACAAGCAATATGAAAAGGTGGACGGAAGCGGATCTCGTTATGCCATCATCAAGGTGACTTCTACCAATCCTGATGATGACCTGAAGGAGTATCGTTTTAATTTTGGCAATCTCCGTAGCAGTGTCGTGGAACATGACAACGAGTTGTGGATCTATGTGCAGCGCAATGCCAAGATGGTGACGATTAGCCGTACTGGTTATGTGACGCTGAATCGCTATGACTTGCATACTACGATAGAGGCCGGAAAGAATTATACGCTTACCTTGTCTTCGGCTGGCAAGAGAGTGTTGATGCAGATGGTGCAGTTCAATGTAACTCCTGCCGATTCCAAGGCTGTTGTGACAATCAGGAAATCCACACAGGGTGCACAAGAGGAACTTTTTGGATATGTAGATGCCACTGGTGGTACGGCGAAGAGTATGGAACTGGGTGTTTATACTTATAAGGTGGTGGCTCCAAACTATCATACTACGGAAGGACGTTTGGTCTTGAAGGATGTAAAGCAGAACTATGTGGAGCAAGTGACCTTGCGACCTAACTTTTCGAAAATGACATTCTCCGTAGATTCTGATGCCGACATTTATGTCAATGGTGAAAAACGCGGTACCCGTACTTGGTCTGGCATTCTCAAAGCTGGCAATTATCAGGTAGAGTGCAAACTGAAGAATCATCTCTCTTCCACTCAATATATTAATGTAGTAGAGAATGACAATCGTACGATTAAACTGAAAAGTCCGGAACCGATATTAGGTACGTTGGCACTGACATCTAACCCTTTGGGTGCTAATATCATGATAGATGGAAAGGACTATGGCAAGACTCCTCAAAACTTACAGGTGCTGATTGGTACTCATAAGATTGCGGTTTCCAAGACAGACTACAAAACCGAAGAGCAGACTATAGAGGTAAAGGAAAATCAGATTGCAACAGCAGATTTTGTATTGAGCCAAATAGCCAAAATGACCATCAAGACATCAGTAGATGGCGCAACTCTCTATCTTAATGGGAATTCAATGGGCAAGACTCCTTATTCTGCTGAATTGGCTTCTGGTGACTATCTGGTCCGTATAACCAAAGAGGGTTACAATAATCTGGTGAAACGTATGCATTTCGACAGTTCTACACCCGACATCATGTTGCGTCTCTCCCGTCAGTCTTTCAAGAAATACTCTTTTTATACCCAATTCTCGGCAGAGGCAGGAAGCACTATGGCTGTAGGTGGTAGCCTGGGTGGCTATATCAGAAAGTTTAATATGGAGGGTGAAGGCCTCTATTATCTTGATAAGGTGGAGTTTTATGATAATTCCAATGATGCTCAGAAGGTTTCCATGTCGGCATACGCTGCTGCTTTCAAGATGGGCTATGCCATCAGACTGGCTTCTCATTTCCGCTTGACTCCTCAGGTGGGTTTCAAGTACATCATGTTTAATGGTGGAGGTTGGAGTTCCAACAATTGTGCTCTTACCGTTGGAGGCAGACTGGAATATGCCGTAACACCTCATTTCGGCTTGTCGCTTACTCCTGAGGGACAGATGGCATTGAGCAAGGATGATGTGGCAAAGCAGGTGTCGGAAATCTCAACAAAGATGAAGAGTATTCTTTCTGGCTTTCAGGCTAGATTGGGAATATACTTCTCTTTATAACAAAATAATGATTTTAGAATAACCAATTTGAATAACAAACATAAAAGATTATCAATATGAACATGAAGCAAACTTTAGCCTATACAATTTTGGCTTTTTCATTCCTCTCTTCCTGTAGCAGTTCGAGTGAAGGAGGAGGCAATGTAAATATCTCCAAGGACCCACATCAGATAAGTGTGAATACATCGGAATTGCAGTTTGGTGCAAATACGGATTTGATGAAGAGTTTTGCTATTTCTGCCACCAATACCAACTGGAATATAGCTTCCACTGCAGAATGGCTGACTACGAATAAGACATCGGGCAGGGAAAGTGCCAATGTAGAGGTTACTGCAACGGAAAATACTTCAGTTTCTGAGGCACGAATGGCTTTCTTGCGAATAACTTCTACGGAAAAGGACTATAAATATAATTGGGAAATTGCGGCAACTCAGAGTGCTGCTCAAAAATATATAACCCCTTCTGTCACTTCTTTCTCCTGCAATGCCTCTTCGGGAACGAAAATGGTTGATGTCAGTTCAAATGTCGATTGGAAAGTTTCTGAGAGTGATTCTTGGCTGACGGTGGAGAAAGTGGATAATTCAAAACTGAAGATTAGTTTTTTGGAAAATCTAAGCAATAGCTCCAGGTCTGCAACGGTTTCATTATATGCTTCTGGAAACTATGGTGATGAAGTGTATAGTACGCTGACGGTAACTCAGGCTGAGGCTGGTGTTACGGGAGAGAAAAATCAGATTAATTTCAGTGTCAATGGTGAGACAAAGACGATAGATTTTTCTTCTGAAGTATCGTGGACATGCCATGTTTCTAATGCTTCCTGGTTAAGTGTCAATCCTGAAAAGGGAAATGCGGGCGATTCTAAGGTTCAGATTACTGCATTGGCAAATGAGTCGGCGAAGTCTCGTTCTGGATATGTCTATATAAGAATAGGTAATACTGATAAACTGGCTATACCTGTATATCAGGATGGTATCTTGTTGTCTAGCGATGTTGAGAAAATGGACTTTTCTGCTGGTGCTGGTACCAAACAATTGACTCTTTCATCCAATATAGGATGGAAAGTCCAGTCGGTTTCTGCTTCATGGATTTCTGTAGATCCAATGGAAGGTGAGGCTTCTGATGCGGCAACAGTCAATGTGAAGGTACAGGACAATCCGAATGTAGAGCAGCGTACTGGTACGATAGTGTTGGGCAAAGAGGGCTTCTCTGGTAACCTTACTATAAAGGTGTCTCAGGCTGGTAAAAGCTTTGGTGAACTTCCAGAGGCATTGCAATTTGAGAATACTGCAGGTAGTCAATCTGTAAATATAGTAACGGATGGTGCATGGGATGCCATTACGGATGATTCTTGGATTCATCTTTCAGCAACTTCAGGCGAAGGCCCTGGAACATTAAATATATCTGTTGATGCTAATCCTGATAACGAAGCTCGATCAGGACAAGTGAATGTAACAGTGGGACTTACCACAAGAAGCATATCTGTAGTGCAGGTGGGAAGATATATCAATATCTCTTGCGATGATGTGCTGACGAAATCTACTCCTTCTACGATTCGTATCTCTATTGAATCTAATCAGGAGTGGACGGTATCATCAGATGTTGACTGGATGAAGCCTTCCGTTAGTCATGAGACTGGAAATGCAGAAGTGAAAGTGGAGGTAGCTGATAACCCATCTGTTAATTCTCGCAGTGGTAAGATTACCATTGCTACTGAAAATGAGACCAAGGTATTGTCTTTTACCCAACCAGGCAGAAAATTGACAGTTGATCATGCCAGTTTGGAGTTTAGTGCCAAGGGCGGTACATCTGATGCCATTGTGGTAACAACAGATGGTAAGTATTCTGTGGCAGCATCCGACAGTTGGATAACAGTGGAGGAAACCTCCAATACTTTTGTGGTAAAGGTTGAAAAACTGGAGGGCGAGGAGTCAAGAACTGGTAGCGTAGTGGTAAGCTTGACGGATTTGGCTAATGGTGAAAAGCTGGAGCGAACCATTCAGGTAAAGCAGTTGCCTAATCAGGTTTATATTAGCAAGGATGTCTTCGATGCCGATGAAGAATGGAATATGTAACGATTAATCGAATATATATACAAGATGAAAACGTATGTATTTTTATTGTTAAGTGTCATGCTGATGTTTGTAGCATCAGCATGCACTTCGGATGATGGTCTGGAGACAAGTAAGGCCGAGGTGACTGAGGGACAATGGCATCATACCACGATGTCGCTTGGTATTTCTAAGGAAAGCTTTGATGCGAAAGGCTCTGCCGCTACTCGTGCAACATCAAGTAAATGGAATGACGGTGATAAGTTGTATCTTCGTTTTGTAACCTATAATGGAATCGTAATCGGTAATGCTACTTATGATGGTTCTAAAGGTATGTGGAATGTTGATTACAATGGAACACTCAATAAAAATGTGGAATCTCAACTCTTTGTTGTCTTCTTGGATAATATCGAAAATGAAAATCCGGCACAAGATAATGTGATACCTCTTGATTGCTATCATGGTGTTTATATGGATGAGCATGGAACTTATTTGTATGATCCTGACAACGATATTTTTACTGTCAATGCTAACTTGAAGTCTGTTACAAGTAGAGTGCGTTTTAAGGGTGATACACCTAATATGGATTTTAAATTGATAGGTGTAACTTACTATGTTGGTTACAATCCGCAAAATCATACTTTTACAACATCTACGGATGTTGTGAGAACTCAAACGAACGAGAATAAAGAATCTGATTATATATACGTACAACAGTTGACAGAGGAAAATCGTCAAATCATGCTTGGGCGTACTTATGAAGAGGGTAATTATATCTTTAAGGGGATATGCTCAAAGGAAATGTTTGTTACAGGAAAGAGTGGTATCCTTAGTATGCCTAGCAAAACTCTGTATAAAGGTTGGAATAAAAAACAGGTTTCCGGAATCGATGAAGATGGACATGGATGGGTTGATTTGGATTTACCAAGTGGCACAATATGGGCTGAGGAGAATTTTGGAGCAGACCAGTCTAAATGGCAGGAATCTGGAGATGGCAAATATCTAGTTGGTAACCAGTGTATGTGGGGTTCTGTGGATTATACCAATTGGAGTCAATCGACTACGGATATTGGTGGCACAAACGAGGATATTATAACTATGGTATGGGGAGAAAAATGGCGAACACCTAGCAAAAAGGACTTTGATGAATTGAGGAAAAAAGATAATATTAAAGCATCTATCACTTATGATGATTATTATAATAGTGGGTCTAGTTGTAAGGTAAAAGGTGTTGAAATAGTAGGGAAAAATGATGAGGTATTGTTTTTGCTATATAGTTATAGGAAAGATAATCATACTTATTATAGTAATGGGTATTGGGCTTCGACTTCCTATAATAGTACTATAGCAAATTATTTGAAATGCAGTCCTTTGAACAATGCTACAAGTAAAAAATCTGAAGCAAGGTGCATTAAGCCTATTATGAATAAATAATTTATCTGTGAAAAATCTGTTTATAAGCAATATGTTATGAAAGCAAAACTATTTCTTATATCTTGTTTGTATCTAATTACTCAATTGGCATACGAATGTGAGTTTTTGGAAAAGAAACAAAACACAAAAATGAAAAGTTACCTATTCGTCCAATTTATATAAAAAAAATAGCAAGCAATGAATAAATATATATCTTTATTTCTTAGTATCATGCTGTTGTTTATAATATCAGCATGTAGCTCAGACAATAGCTTTGAGCAAAGTAAAACGGAAAATAATGTAAGCCAATGGCATCATGCAGTGATGTCGCTCAATATATCTAAGGAAAGCTTTGATGCGAAAGGCTCTGCATCGACTCGTGCAACTTCGGATGAGTGGCAGGATGGCAATAAGTTGTATCTTCGCTTTGTTACCTATAATGGAATCGTAATCGGTACTGCTACTTACGATGGTTCTAAAGGCATGTGGAATGTTGATTATAATGGAACACTCAACAAAAATAAAGAGTCCAAGCTCTTTGTTGTCTTCTTGGACAATGTGGAAAATGAAAATCCGGCACAAGATGGTGTGATTCCTTTGGATTGCTATCATGGTGTTTATATGGATGAAAATGGAACCTATATTTTAAATTCCCAAAATGAATTGAAAGTTAAGGCTTCGTTGAAGGCTTTGACAAGTCGCGTGCGTATCAAGGGAGAAACTCCTAATGAGAAATTTAAGTTGATTGGTTTGTCTTTCTATAAGGGGTATAATGCTAATACTCATGAGTTTACTCTTACTGGAGATACTGCAGTAGTGCGAACTTCTACTGATAAGGATAAAGTGTCTAGATATATTTATGTGAAGTCTCTGGTAGAATCAAATCGTCAAATTATGATTGGACGTACTTATGAAGAAGGTAATTATATCTTCAAGGCAATATGTTCCAAGGATATGTTTGTTGTAGGAAAAAGTGGTTTTATCACTATGCCAAATAAAATACAGCATAATGGTTGGAGTATCAAACAAGTGTCTGGTAAAGATGAAAATGGATATGGCTGGGTAGATTTGGATTTGCCAAGCGGTACTATATGGGCTGTTGAAAACTTTGGGGCGATTTTGGCGGAATGGCAAAACTCTGGTGATAGTAAATATATGTGGGGTAATCAATGTATGTGGGGTTCTGTAGATTATACGAATTGGAGTAAGGCTACTACGGATATAGGTGGTACTAGTGAAGATATAGTTACACAAGCTTGGGGGGATAAATGGAGAACTCCTAGTGTTGAGAATTTTCGTGAGATTGGTGAAACAGGCTGGGGAGGAAAGGTTAATGTAAAAGATATATGGAACGATTTTGATTATTATATTAATGGCTCTTCATATATGGTGCAAGGAACTAAAATTATCGGGAAAAATGATGAGGTGTTGTTTTTGGTAAATAATGATGGTGGTTCACGTGGTGAATACTGGACATCTACACCACGTTCTGAAACTGAAGCTTATTATGCCTGCCTTGTCTGGGGTTCAGGATGTGATGTTAGAACAGGCCCGAAGTCTATGACTTTCAGTATTAGACCAATTATGAAAAAATAGAAAAAACTATAATGCAAAATCGATGTATGCGGCTTAGGTGTTTTTTTATATTTTGTTTTTATCTAGTTTGGAGTAGTTGCAATGCCCAAAACTGGGATTACGTCCGTTCTTCTGGCGAATACTACTATGGTATTGGCATGGGAAAAACGGAGGTTGAGGCTGACCAGGCTGCTCTTGCTGAAATCACAAGTCAGATTGCTACTCACGTATCAAGCGACTTTGTGCAGATAGATGATATGGTTAACAAGAATGGGCAGTTAGACCACAAGTCTAAGGTGCTGAATTGTGTGAAAACCTATTCTCAATCTACACTTACCAATACCGAAAAATGGGTACTGGGCAAGGAACCGAATATCACAGTCAGACGCTATATGAAGCGTTCGGAACTGGCACGAATCTATGAGAATCGTATTGCCAAAGCCAAAGATATGATGGCTCTGGCAGAAGAATGCTTGGGCAAGAATATGATAGACATGAGCCTGCAATACTATTACTGGGCTTACTCGCTTGTTCGCTCAGTGCAGTTTCCGAACGAGGTGAAGGATGCACAGGGCAGAATCCTTGTCGATTGGCTTCCTGTCATGATTAACGAGATATTGGGGGCTATCAAGGTAAAGGTAGAAAAGACGGAAGGGGATCATGTGGATTTGCTGTTTACCTATCAGAATCACCCCATCTCTAGCCTCGAATTCTCCTATTCGGATGGTCGCACGGATTGTCTCGGTTCTGTGAGAGATGGACGTGGCTCCATCGAAATGGCACCTGGCTATCAAACCCAGGTTTATCATATCAATCTGGAATATGAGTATAAAGGTCAGGCTCGTGGTGATGCAGAGATGGAGAGCGTATTAGGCGTGATTACACCGAAAGTCTTTTCTCGGGCTGAAATGAGAATAGAGGCTGCTTCTCCTAAAAATGTAGAATCGCTGGCCATTGCAAACCAAGGCAATACTCAGGTTGCAATGAAAACGGAATCGGCGTTGGATTCTGCTCACCCTGCTTCTCTGGCTAAGCCAAAGAAATCGCAGCTTGCAGCCAACTATCAGGAGATAGAAGGCATCCTCGGTCAGATAATCGAAGCCATCCAAAAACGCAACTTTATGAGTGTCAGCAAGTATTTTACGGTAGAAGGACTGAATATCTATCGAAAATTGAATGCGTATGGCACTGGCAGAATCGTAGGCAATCCCACCATTACCTATTATAAAGGTATTAAGAATCGAATCGTGGCTCGTGGCTTGCAGATGTCTTTCTGCTTCAAGTCGGGTAAGAAACGCTCGTATGTAGAGGATGTGGTCTTTACCTTCAATCCTGAAAACAAGATAGAAAACGTTTCCTTTGGCTTGGGAAAGGTGGCAGAGAATGACATTCTGTGTAAATATGCCCCAGGTTGGAAGGATGATACCCGAGAGATGATTATGGAGTTTATGGAGAACTATAAGACTGCCTATAACTTACGTCGCTTGGATTATATCCGCAATATCTTTGCCGATGATGCTGTCATCATTGTGGGCAATGTGGCTCGCAGAAGCAATCGTGCTATCGGGGCAAATGAGCGAAACATATCTCTCAGAGGACAAGAGGTGATTCACTATAACCGCTATACCAAAGATCAATATCTAGCCAATCTGGAGCGTTGCTTCCATAACAATGAATTCGTAAACCTGCGTTTCTCCCATAATGATGTGCAATGGTTGGAGAAATATGAGAACGAGGAAATCTATGCCATCCAGATAGGACAGGAATATAACTCCTCAACTTATGCAGACAAGGGCTATCTGTTCCTGTTGGTGGATATGACCAATCACGATGAACCGCAGATAAAGATTCGTACCTGGCAACCTAATGAGGTGGCTATGGAGAAACTGTATAATGCAGGTGACTTTTATAAAGACTAACTGGCTGGCTTTTAAATGCCTAAAGCCATGAAAATATTAACTTCTTAAAATTAGAAAGAGATGAAAAAGATTATGACTATTGCGTTGTTGGCAATGTTTGCCAATGCAACATTCGCACAGAGTGCGCTGGAATTGGCTAAGCAGCAGGCTGAGCTGAAAGCTTATCAGATGAAGGCATTGAATGCCAAACCTACAAAAGATGCCAAGAAACAGGCTAAACAGTTTAAGAAAGAGGGATGGACGGTGCCTGCCGGTGAGAAGAGTATCGAGCAGCAGATTACCGAAAGCCAGGTTTACGGCGAAGAGTTGATGGCAGACAGAGCTGGCAATGCAGTGAAGCGTTATATTACCCATACTGCCATTCAAGCTGCCAGCACCTATAATGCCGGGTATGCAGCAGCACGTGCCAATTCCTTGACAGAACTTGGCGGCTTCCTGAAAACCAACTTGATTGCTGCCATTGAAACTCAGTTGAATAATGATGGAAAATCAGGCACAGACGCTGTAAGTGTGGATAAGTTCAGCCAGAAGGCACGATATATAGTTGATGAGGCATTGACTAATTCCATTCCGATGCTCACCATCTATCGCCGATTGCCTAACAACAATTTCGAGGTACAGGTGCGCTTGGCCTTTGATAAGAAAGACTTGATGGAAAGTCTGAAAGCCAAGATGCAGCAGGAGTTGAAAATCGAGGGTGATAAGTTGACGGACATCGTAGAGCAGGCAGTAAATCGTGTCAAGTAAAATCATGATTGTAGATAAAACGAGGGCAGCATTGCTGGAGGCAATCAAGCGAACAGGTCCTTCTGCTATGCTGCTTCTGATGTTGGGACTGCATTCGAATCCTGCTTTCTCGCAAGATGACGATTTCTGGAAGTCGTTTCGGGAGGCACGTCGGGAAATGCTGGATGACTTTGAGAAATATCGTAAAACGGCTTTGATGGATTACGACAACTATCTTCGGAGTGAATGGAAGAAGTTCAAGTTGTGTAAGGCGGATAAGCGTCCCAATATTCCGAAGCCTAAGGAACATCCTGTATGTACCAACTATATCTTGCCAGAGGTTGACATCGTGGTAGAAGCGAAGAAGCCTGTTAGCCCTGTGGTACCACGACCAACCATCGAGAAGGTTAAATTGCCGAAGCAAATGTTAGATTTGGATGCGAAGTCTAAGCAGAAAATTCCAGACATAGAATATACTGGCTCGGGTATAGAACAGCCCTTGATGCCTCCGGTAGAGAGAATTCCTATCATGCCGGCTTTGCCCAATGTGCCATTTGTGCATGTGCCTGCAAGCAAGCAAATGGTGAGGATAGATTACTTTGGTGAGAGTATTGAGATGCAGAAGGTTGGCAAGTTGCCTTCTATGGTCATAGAATCTACCGGGGATGTTGCTGCTTTTTGGAAGATGCTCAAAAGTTCCGATTTGAAGGAAGTGACCCAGGCCTTTGCTACGGAATCACGCAACATGGGACTCAGCGATTGGGCTTCGGCCATGTTGGTAGAGAAGTACATAGATGAGGTGATGCCAAAAGCAAGTAGAAACGAGAAGATATTGGCTGTGCAATATGTGCTTGCCAATTGTGGCTATAATGTTCTTCTGGCGATGGGTGGAAGTCAGGTTTCTATGCTGGTTCCTTATTCGGAACGAGTGTTTGAGAAAACATATATCTATATGGATGGCAAGCGATATTATGTTTATCCAGACCTGGAAAGCGATGGCTCGATTGCTTCCTGTGAGCTTCCTAAGGATGTAGAACTGGGTAAGGATATGGAGTTGAGATTCGTTGGAAAAACCATGATAGGTATGGAAACGAAGCCTTTTCATGTTTCGGCAGCTGGAATTACCGTAAGCGGTGAAGTTCCTGTAGGTATCATGCCTATTCTGGATCATTATCCTGTGGTTGATATTCCTACCGTGGCATCTTCTGTGGTTGACAGGGGAATTCGGGATCAGGTGGTAGAGCAAATCCGTTCTCAGGTGCAGGGGCTTAGTGAGCAGGAAGCAGCCAATCGTATCTTGCATTTTGTACAGAAGGGATTTCTGTATGCTACGGATGCAGAGCAGTTTAATCGTGAGAAGTATTTCTATTTCGAGGAAACTCTGTATTATCCGAAATGTGATTGTGAAGACCGTGCCATTTTCTATGCTTATCTGGTGCATGAGGTATTGGGCTTGGATGTCCATCTTATTCAATATCCAGGCCATGAGTGTACAGCCGTGGCTTTCCGTGAGCCGTTAGGATATGGTACGTTTTATGAGTATGGTGGTAAGCGGTATTATATTTGTGATCCTACGTATATTGGAGCAAAAATTGGCAGATGTATGCCAAGATATGAAAAGGAATCACCGCAGATAGAAGTTTGGTACTAATTTTTTTGCGTATTTTATCATCTAGGTAGGTAATCCTCCTTTGCGTATGTTTTTAGCAAAGGAGGATTTCTTTTATTTGCATTCCTTCCACTCGTTATTTTTTATTCCTCCGCTTCTTCGCAAGCCACCATTTCGGCTCCTCTATAAATCACCACGAGCTTGTGCAGCTTGGTGGTTTTGATAGATTCCCTTACGATGTCGCTGTCGGCATATCGGCAAATCTGGGCTGAGGCTTCCTTGAAGAGTTGCTTCACCTGTTCGTCCGTGGTGCTCGATTTGCAGTATTTCAGTTCCACGATGTAAGAATCTTCCATGCTTCTGTAGATATCGCAGAGAGGTAAGAGGAAGATGTCGGCATAGCCGCCATCATTGTCTAATTCCGAGATAGGACGGTAGAACTTGCATTGGCTGGTCATCGCCAGGGTGAAACCGTGAACGTAAGCTTCTCCCTTCTGCTTGTCTCGCTGAGAGGAATAGCGTTTCAGGCAGTCGGCGATATAGTCAAAGTAGGGTTTGAAATCGCCATCGTATGCCAAACGGCTCTCCAGCTTGTTCTTGTCGTATTGCTCGAAAGTAAGATCGTTCTCCCTGTAAGTATCCAGAAGATAAGTGTATATCTGGTCGCGCACCACTTCGTTAGGGATGATAAACTTGGTAGAACCCTTGTATTCTCCATCTATCGTTACCAGACCGAAATAGAAGAGCAGACTCAGGAAGTTATCCGGGTCATTGATGCGGTCGGCAGGGAAATTCTCTACGAGATTTCCTGTAGCATATCCCTTTGTAACTAACTCTTGGATGATGCTGGCATCATGGGCAAATTCCTTGTCGTGGCGGATGAGCATACGTATCTTGCTATAGTCGATGCGGATGTTGGGTTCCACCATTTTGTCTGGAATATTGCAGTCGTTTTCTATGTAGTTATCTACGAAATTGAGTACCATGATAGAGTTGTACATGGTAGTCTTGCCGTAGCTGTTAATAGCGAAGCAATAGTTGTCAAACCAAGGCTTCATGATTTCTATAAGTTCATCCACTGTATGGTTAAAAGGCAATACGCCAGCGTAATAGCTTAACATATCCCTTACCTCTTCCTCAGTGAATCCTGTCATTTCGTTAAAACGGGGTTTTAAGGAATAGTTTGTGCCGATGTTAAAGCCACTGGTTAAGTCGTCCATCGTTACAGGGCTTACTCCTGTAACAAAGATACGGCCCAGTGAAGTGTTTGCAGCCCCCTTGATGGTATTGAAGAACCGGCGCAGATAGCCTTCTCCATGAGTCTGTCCCTTGTATCTTTCGAGGTGTTCCTCGCTGGAAAGAATCATGTTGGTGAAGTTGTCGTATTCGTCAATAAAGAGGTAAATCTTTTGCTTCACCTCGGCACACTTCTGGCACAGGAATCTTAACTGTGCGATGGCTCCTTGTTCTGATTTCATTTCCTCCTTGGTGCCTTGTGGCAACAGGGCGGCGTATCGGGTACAGAAATCTTCAAACACCAGTCGGCAATGAGTATCGAGGCCTTCCTTGTAGTCGTCAAGTCCGCTATCTACCTCTGCGAAGTTGAGGTGTATGACGAGATAGGTGTTGTGTTCAGGAGTAGGATTCTTGCCGATATAGAGACCTCCGAAGATGGTTTCGAAATCATCTTTTTTATTGATGTCGTAGTAATTTTCGAGCATAGAGAGAGTAAGGCTCTTGCCGAAACGGCGAGGGCGTATATAGAAGAAATATTTATTCGATCCTTCTATATCTTCGATAAAAGGAGTTTTATCTACATAGAAACAATCCTCTTTTATCACATCCTCAAAGTTCTGCATGCCGTATGGTATGCGTTTGCGATAGATTCGCTTTCTTCTTTCTCTTATCACCATAGCTTTAATCCTCCTATTTTAATTGATTCCGCTGCAAAGATACATTGTTTTTTTGAGATTGGCAAGGAAAAGGGAGGAAAAGTTTTATCTCCCCTACCTCCATAAAAACTTCTCCTTTTGTTTTGCCGTGTGGAATAAAAAGCGTAACTTTGCAGGCGTTGTAAGAGAGAATGGATTAAGAACGGTAAAATTACATATAAGATAATTGATTGTTATGAGAAGACTAACTTTATTGCTGATGTTCTGCTTGTGCCTCACAGGAATGAAGGCGCAGGGGAAACAGGAAGTCTTTTATGTCAATTCGTTTTGGAGCAACTGGTATGTGCAGACTGGACTCGATATGTCGCTCCAGAATCCTTATGGACATGACTTCTTGGGGGATGTGTTTCCTAATGGTAAGTCGTTCGGATTGAACGTGGCCATGGGAAAGTGGGTTACTCCTGTCCTCGGACTCCGCGGACGTGTAAACTGGGAGAATGGTATCAAATTGCTGAAAAACGGGCACGACAACTGGCTCGCTCCTTTTGATCAGCCTGGAAAAAACATGGATAAGGGGGGCTACCTGACCGTGGTGGGAGATATCCAGATTGACCTGCATAACCTGATATGGGGTTACAGGGAAGACCGACTGTGGAATATGCAGGTGTATCCTCGTGCCGGAAGCGCATATAACTTCGGTGTCTCTAAAGGTACCCCTCTTGTAGGACTCGGTATTGGCAACACATTCAAGTTGAATGACCAGCTGGGACTTTACTTTGATGTGGCTTACAATATGGTTTCAAGTGGATTTGTCGGTGTGGAGAAGGATACGGGAACAGGCTCCAACAGCAACGGATTCTTTGATATTTCGCTGGGAGTTACTTTCAATATCTCCAAGACGAAGACTTTTAAAAAGGTGGGAGAATAATACTGTAATTGAAAGAACAATATATAATAAGGTGAAACATCATGAAACATTTCTTGATTATATTATGCACCCTGGTATGTAGCCTGGGGGTGAATGCGCAAGACCAGAAGGTACTTACTGGTACCCTTTGGGATAATTGGTTTGTACAGGCTGGTTTGGATATGTCTTTGCAGAATCCTTATGGATGCGATTTCTCGGAGGTGTTCCCAAAAGGAAAGACTTTCGGTGTGGATGTGGCGTTGGGAAAATGGTTTACGCCGCATGTGGCACTGCGAGGAAAGGTGAATTGGGAGAACGGACTCTCTATCTTCAAAAACAAGCACCTGGAATGGGTGGGACCGGCTGATGATCCGCAGAGCAATATGGATAAAGGCGGCTATGCCGTATTCTGCGTGGATGTTCCTATCAGCGTTAAAAACATTTTCATGGATTATAACCCCGACCAGAAGTGGAATTTCTATGTCTATCCTAGGGCTGGCTTGGGATGTAATTTTGCCATCCATTCTGCTTCCCCTACAGTGGGCGTCGGTATGGGTGGAACCTATAAGCTCAAGAAGCGCCTGAGCGTTTATGCTGATATGTCGTACCAGGTTATCACCAGCGAATTTATGGGTGGTGTGGCAGGCACCGGCATGTCGGTTTCTTCCGGAAGCAATGGCTTCTTCGGCTTTAATGTGGGTGTGCAGGTGGATTTGGGAAAGAGTTGTGGAAAGTTTCAAACTCTATCCTCATCTTCTGCTCATTAAATCTGATGCCATCCCGATTGATGAATCTCGATAGCGATCCATCGGCAGCCAACTCTCTTGGGGTGCCGATGGAAAGACGGTTTTCTTCCATCAGCCAGAGACGGTCGGACAGTTGGAGGGCCAGCTCTACATCATGGGTAGATAACAGGATGGACTTGTGCTGCTCGTGTGCCAGACGGCGGAGCATCTGGAGGGTTTCTACCTTGCTCGGAAAATCGAGGAAGGCGGTAGGCTCATCCAGGATGATGATGCTGGTTTGCTGAGCCAAGGCTTTGGCTATCATCACCTTCTGGCGCTCTCCATCGCTTAATTCATGGATGTAGCGGGATGCCAGGTGGGGGATGCCAACCTGCCGGATGGCATCATCTACTATCTGATGGTCGGATGATGATAAGGTTCCCCAGAAATTGGTATAGGGGGAACGACCGATGCCAACTACTTCTTTTACAGTGAGTTGGGTTACATCGGGCTTCGAGGTCAATACAACTCCAATGATTCTCGCCAGTTCCTGGGCGGAAAAAGCCGAGAGAGATTTTCCTGATAGCAGAATTTCACCTTCCAATGCCGGCTGGAATCCGGCTAAAGTTCTGAGTAAGGTGGATTTACCCACTCCGTTGGCTCCGATGAGACAGGTGAGCTCATCGGCCTGGAGTGAGGCACAGATAGATGAGGCTATCGCTCTGAACTGGTGCTTTGAGCGATAGCCTATCGTTAGATTCTTGAATGTGATTGTAGCTCCCATCAAAATCCTTTTTCTTCAAATTTTTTATACCTGCGAAGCAAAGACAGGGATTTACTTGGCAGCCAAAACCTCTACCTCTACGAGAGCGCCCTTTGGCAACTTCTCTACGGCTACGGCAGAGCGAGCTGGATATGGCTGGCTGAAGAACTCAGCATAAACCTCGTTCATGGCAGCGAAATCGTCCATGCTGTTCAGATAAACTGTGGTCTTAACCACGTGAGAAAGGTCGGTACCTGCTGCCTTCAGGATGTTCTGGGCGTTGGTGAGACTCTGGCGAGTCTGCTCCTTGATGCCACCCTCAACGAAATTACCTGTTGCTGGGTCGATAGGAATCTGACCTGATGCAAATACGAAACCGTTTACTTCGATAGCCTGGCTATATGGTCCGATAGCTGCAGGCGCATTGTCTGTGTGAATTGCGTTCATGATCTTTAATATATAATTTATAATTTACAATTTATAGTTTATAGCATTTCTCTTTGCTATTATACTATTATACAATCCAGAGATGGAATCCTTTCTGTTCCAGGCCACTCTTGATTTCCTTGACATGGGCTGCGTCGCGGGTCTCCATCGTGAGTCGGAGCACGCAGGCATTCACCTTGTTGCGGTTGGCAGAACGGTCGTGATGAACTCCCGTGATGTTGCCGCCCAGGCTTGCGATGACGGAGGCTACCTCTACCAGCTCGCCCGGCTTGTCGTCCAGTTCCATCTCGATGGTGCAGAGACGTCCGCTCTTTACCAATCCGCGGTTGATGACACGGTTGAGAATGGTTACATCGATGTTACCGCCGCTCACCACGCAGATGGTCTTCTTGCCCTTCACCGGCACCTTGTTGTACATCACGGCAGCCACACTGGCTGCTCCGGCTCCTTCAGCCACCATCTTCTCGCTCTCGAGGAGCTTCAGGATGGCTGCGCAGATCTCGTCCTCGCTTACGGTGACGATTTCATCCACATAGTTGGAGCAGGTTTCGAAGGTAAGCTTTCCCGGTTCCTTCACGGCGATGCCGTCGGCTACGGTTGCCACAGATGGCAGCTTCTCCTGCTTGTGGTCGTGGAGACTCTGAACCATGCTGGCTGCTCCCTCTGCCTGGACTCCATAGACCTTGACGTTAGGGTTGAGCGACTTGATGGCGAAAGCGACTCCCGAAATCAGTCCGCCGCCACCTACCGGTACTACCACAGCTTCTACATCCGGCAGCTGGTCGAGGATTTCCAATCCGATGGTTCCCTGTCCGGCAATCACCTTCTCGTCATCGAATGGATGCACGAAGGTATAGCCGCACTCATCCTTCAGCTGCAGCGCCTTCTGGTAAGCGTCATCATAGACGCCCGGAACCAGGCAGACCTCTGCACCCAGACGCTTGGTGGCCTCTACCTTGGAAATAGGGGCACCCTCGGGCAGACAGATGAGGCTCTTCACTCCCATGGCGGTAGCGCCGAGAGCCACACCCTGTGCGTGGTTGCCTGCCGAACAGGCAATCACACCCTTCTCCTTCTCTTCCTGAGAGAGTTGGGAAATCTTATAGTATGCACCTCGAATCTTGAACGACCCCGTCTTCTGGAGGCATTCCGGTTTCAGATAAACATCACTATCTGGGTTGATTCTCGGTGTGTGAACCAGCTCAGTTTTTCTAATCACGTGGCTCAGCACGAAGCGGGCCTTGTAGAAATCGTCAAGTTGTAACATAATCGTTGATATGCTTTAATTCTGTTATCCGTCAGGATGATAGTTCCTGAGTGATTTTTGACTGCAAAGATACTTTAAAAGGAAGAAAACACAAAATATTTCAATTTAATTTTTGTTATTCCCGTAAAGTTTCCTTAGTGGTTGGAGTAAGTATGTGGGGCGACGGCCTGCTACATGGCGAAGTGCTCCAGTGCCGCAGCCACGCCATCTTCCTCATTCGAGAGGGTGATGTAGTCGGCATCGGCTCTTACTTCCGGGGCGGCATTCGCCATGGCTACTCCCATGCCGGCAAGCTTGAGCATGCTCAGGTCGTTGTAGCCGTCGCCGAAGGCAATCATATCGGCAGGGGTGAGATTGATCTTCGCCAGGAGTCTTCTCAGCGACTGCGCCTTGTCGATTCCCTTAGGCACCAGTTCGAGGAAGAATGGGGCTGAGCGGAAGATATCCATCTTATCGCCCACCATATCCAGCAGTTCCTGCTCAGCCTTGAGCATATCCGACGGGTCGCCCGTCATGAGGAGCTTGGTAGGATGAGGCTCCAGGGCATCCATCAGATTCTCTACCTTGCGGATGTTCATCTTGTTGATGCGCGACTCTTCCTTCACATACTGATCGTCTGGCATTTCGGTGATGATCTCGTTGCCGGCGTAGCCCAGCAGGGCGTGGTTTTTCTCTCGCGCGTACTTATATAATATAGGGATTACCTCATCTGGCAGAAACTGAGTGAAGAGTTTCTCGCCGGTCTGGGCATTCACGATGTTGCCACCATTATAGGAGAGGATGTAGCCCCCTCGCTTCTGCAGTTCCAGGCATTCTGCCACCGGCTCGATGCCGTAGGTAGGGCGACCGGATGCTAGGATGATGACGGCTCCCCGGCTGGCAGCCTGGAGCAGCGCTTCGCGGGTTTTCGGGGTAACCACCTTCTCGTGGTTGGTCAGGGTGCCATCCAGGTCGAGTGCGATGGCACGGTAAGGAATCTGTCTTGCTTTTTCCATTGTTCTATATGATTCTTTGTTTTTTTTCTTTTTCTCTGCAAAGATACAATAATATTCTGAAAAATGGGGTATAAAGTGTATTTTTGCTAATATTGTTCCCCAAAAGTTGGTCATTTTGAACGAAATGATCTCTTTTTATCAGAAATTACGTCCTTGAGTTCGTATAAAATGATGTATCTTTGCAGACAAATCGTGAAGATAAGCATTCTTTTGGAGAATACTGATATTCATTTTGTGAATACTAACATTTAAAACAAGATAATGATGAACAGAAAACTGACAATCGTTGGAATGGTGGCAGCTGCCTTGCTGATGGCTGCTCCTGTGATGGC